>RCND010000230.1_pt1 | contig 31899 bp, 31 predicted proteins | sample 2041351 | NCBI WGS metagenome assembly RCND01 (sample SAMN09708230, study PRJNA481090) | Marine sediment metagenome, whole genome shotgun sequencing project. | biome: marine sediment; feature: ocean; material: sediment; isolation source: Sewage treatment plant 12B marine sediment (STP12B) ... | reverse complement strand
TGTTCAAAATATTGTAAAGATCCATTTATCGTATATTAGGTTCTACATAAAGATAACGAAATTCTACATTATTCTAAAACATAACTTTAATAAATAAGAAAAATGACAAATTATAAAAACAAAACAAATCTATTCTTTATGATACTAGGCTTGGCCGTATCTTCCTTTAGTACTGATGATGTTGATAATACACCGTTACCTATGACTTCGACATTGTCAATTGACTTAAACGGACTGGAAAACCTAGGTGATGCCTTTCTATATGAAGGATGGGTCGTAGTTGGTGGTGTGCCTTTGACCACAGGAACATTTGTCTCGGCTTCTCGTTCTGATGAGGCCGCCTCCTTTCAGCGGAGCCAATCCTGGTCCTATGTACTCATGTGAAGATTTTTTGACAAATGCACCACAGACACTACAATTTCCTGTTGATGTACGTGGCTAGGTTGCCGTTGTAAGTATTGAGCCCTTTCCAGACAATAGTCCCGCTCTTTTGTACTAAAACCTTTGGCCGGAATGGTTTGTGCCGATGCTATGGGTGTACAACAAATCGGAAGTAATACAAGTGCAACCTTTTCCACGGGTACCGTTAAATGATAGGTGCTGAAAAAAAAATCTACTAGAAAAGAAAAACCCGCAAAAGCCAGGTTTTCATATATTGTCATTTGATGACATCATTACTCCCAAGAATCGATATGCCCGTTCATGTCATCAAATTTATAGTCGCCAACCATATCCTTCCGGTATTTGATGGCCAAAAGTGTTATCCCTAAAAGAACAATTTGTAAAACAAGTATTAAAATACCAACTGGAAAGAAAGTTGGCGGTATAACGTGATTCGAAAAATCGGAGTATGTTGCAAGAATCATTATCGTTTGAAAAGCCTTAAATAGATATACTAAAAAAATTATATACAGTACATACTCGATAATTCGCATTCGGGGGTCGGTTTCTTCATCTTCTTCGATTTTGAACCATAGTACATATAAAAAAGTAAAATGTACCAAAGTCAAAAGAGGGAAAATAAAATTACCAGGTTTAAGTACGGGAAACCCATTCGTGTAAAGGCCATAAAAACTTAAAATTATCAATAACGTTAGTAGCGCTATAGAAATTTGTATAACCTTTTTCCAGGGTAATATGCGTAAGATATACTTCATAAAGTTGTTGTAAAGATTCGCAAAAGGGCGATATAACTATCAACGTACTTGAATTTGGTTTATTTAAAATATTCGATGAACCGCAACTTTTGTTGTGTAGGCAATATAAGCCGTTGCAAAATCATTGTTTTTGTAATTTTTTGGTGTCCGAAAAATTAATGCTTAAATAAAGTACCCCACCTCACAAAAATTTATGAAATATAACCTTTTTTTTCTGCCCATTTCGCAAACCATACTAGCAAGATGCCTATTAGGATTACCATAATTGGTAGAAACATGGCCTTGGAGCCTAAAACCACAAACGTATTGCTCATAAAAAATTGGTGTGCATTTTGGGCAAGAATACCGATCAACGAAATCAAAAGTAGGATATTGGCCCACTTCTTTCGCATTAATAGGGCTATACAGCCTAGTGCACCTCCCCAAACAGCAATGGCGTATGCTCCGGTTGCCCAGGCCGGTCTAGACTCATAAAGTAACCGATAATCTTGGCTCATTTTATCAAGGTCTTCGACACTCATAAAAGCATCGTTTAAATAGGCACCGACTCCGAGAAGGTTCCAAAGAAGTGCAAGCACGCTTACTATCCAAAACCAAACAGGCGGTTTTTTCAGGTTAGTTGCCATATCTTTTTTATTTAGTGGTTGTCTTTACAAAATACAAAAAAATGGCTAGTTTGGTATAAAAGAAACTCGTATGCATTTAAAACGTCATTCGTATTTGGTAGGGGTTCAATACTTGGGATTTCGATATAGCGGTTGGCAAAAACAACCAGAACAGAAAACTATTGAATCCATGCTGGTTAAAACATTAAAATTCGTGCTGCCAAGCAGAAAGCTCAAAATTTTGGGTGCTGGGCGTACAGATGCCAAGGTTTCTGCCCTTGATATGGCTTTTGAACTTTTTTTAGAGGGAGAGCCCATCGAGAATACGGGCTTATTTCTAGAACTTTTTAACTACAACCTTCCGCCCGATATTCGCGCTTTAAGCCTAAAGGAAGTCGATGCTTCATTCAATATCATCAAAGATGCAAAGCTAAAACACTATATCTACCTGTTTTCTTATGGCAAAAAAAACCATCCGTTCTGTGCTCCATTTTTGGCCAATATATTAGACCTACTGGATATAAGGGCCATGCAAGTTGCTGCCCAGCTTTTTGAGGGCACCCACGATTTTTCGACCTATACTGCGAGGCTACAAGAAAATACAAAATCGGTACGGACTATTGTTTCATGTGAACTAAAGGAAAATGAGTTGTTAAAGGCGAATTTTTTTCCTGAGAAAAGTTACGCTCTGCATGTAAAGGGGCAAGGTTTTATGCGCTATCAAATACGTATGATAATGGGTGCTCTGATACAACTAGGAAAAAGTGAGCTCTCCATTACAGATATTCAAAATTCTCTGGAAAAGAGTAATAACCTTGAACTTACCTTCGTAGCACCAGCTTCTGGATTGTTGCTCAATAACTTAGATTTTCAATAAATTCAAAAAAAATGACTACATCTTGTTATATTTATCAGAATTAATAGAAGTAATGGGTAGAAGAAAAACGCTGAGTAAGATTATCCGAAGAAAGCCATCCAAGTTCCAAAAGAAAATGGGTTCGGCCCCAGGTACGGTTACCTATATGGGGGGTAGAGAGGGCGGCGAAAGTATCGTAACTATCTTAGAATACAGCGACAACAAATTTGATGTACACACACCTCGAGACATAGATGAGATTTTAGCCCATAAAGAACCGGCGCAAGTATCGTGGATCGATATCGTAGGATTAAGCGATGAAACCTTCATCGAAAAAGTAGGCCAACGTTTCGGATTGAATTCCCTTATTATGGAAGATACCGTTAATACCCATCAAAGACCAAAAGTCGATGTATATGAAGACTATATTTTCGGGGTTTTCAAAATGTTATACATCAATCGAGAAAACGAATTGATTTGCGAACATGTCGCCATGGTACTATTAGAAAATTGTGTTTTGGTTTTTCAGGAGTTGGAAGATGATGTGTTCAATGGAGTTAGGCAAAGGATAAAGACGAAATCAGGCCGTATTCGAACGAGAGGGGCAGACTATCTGTTTTTTGCCTTGTTGGATGCTATTGTCGATAATTATTTTGTTGTTTTGGAGTATTTGAACCATAAGATTGATAGCTTAGAAGAATTGGTCTATGCCAATCCGACGCCAGACGTAGCACAACAAATACAACAGCTAAAAAAAGAGATTTTAAGGATTCGAAGATGGATTTTTCCTGTAAAAGAATTAATAAGCCATTTGATAGATTCTGAAAATCCGTTGATAAAGAAGGATACCAAAGTTTTTTTGAGAGACGTGCTCGACCATTCCTTGGAAATTAATGAAAGCCTTCAAGTTTATCGCGAAATGTCCATGAGTCTTATGGAAATGTATATGAGCAATATGAGCAACAAAATGAACGAAGTAATGAAAGTACTGACCATAATGGCATCTATTTTTATACCATTGACTTTCATTGCAGGAATTTACGGGATGAACTTCGATCATATGCCCGAGCTACATTGGGAATATGGTTATTACATGGTCTGGGGAATAATGACTGTTTTATTTATCGGTATGATAATCTATTTTAAAAGGAAACACTGGCTATAATTTTTTCTTTGAAAAAGGATATTACTCTATTTTTGTCGAGTATAGAACCCAGCCCTTACTTTTTTTACTCGAACAAGTCGGAAGAAAGATAACGATCGCCTCGATCGCAGATGATAGAGACAATTACACCGCTTTCTAATGTAGCTGCCAGTCTTAAGGCCACTGTTGTAGCCCCACCGCTACTCATTCCTGAAAATATACCTTCTTCTTTGGCCAATCTTTTTGCCATTTTACGGGCATCTTCTTCACTGACTTCTATAGTCTTATCGACTCTTTTTGGGTCAAAAATTTTCGGCAAATACTCTAGTGGCCATTTTCGAATTCCTGGTATACTAGAGTTATCGGTCGGCTGAACGCCGACAATCTGAATTTTATCATTTTGTTCCTTTAGAAATGTTGAAGTCCCCATTATAGTTCCGGTCGTACCCATTGAAGAGACAAAATGGGTAATTTTTCCATCGGTATCGTTCCAGATTTCGGGTCCAGTTGTTTTGTAGTGAGCTTTCCAATTATCATCATTAGCGAATTGGTTTATCATAACAAAACCGTTGTTTTTGACTTTGGCTTCTGCATAATCCCGTGCGCCTTCAATACCAACATCGGCTGGTGTCAGGGTCACTTTAGCTCCGTAGGCACGCATGGTCTGAACGCGTTCTTTTGTAGCATTTTCGGGCATAACTAATTCAATATCCAATCCGAAAATACCTGCTATCATGGCAAGGGCAATACCCGTATTTCCACTAGTCGCCTCAATCAATTTGGAAGTGGTGTCAAAATCACCACGGTCAAGTCCGCTCTTAATCATGTTAAATGCTGCACGGTCTTTCACACTACCACCAGGATTATGGCCTTCCAACTTAAAATATAAGCTAACGTTCGGGTTACTATTCAATACCCGGGATTCGACTAATGGCGTATTACCAATCAAATCGAGAATGCTATGAGACATGTGGAAGTGTTTTGATTTTGATTTCAGGCGTATGAAACACCGTAGAGTTAGGTGGTACCGAAGAAGTTAACCAAGCATTGCCTCCGATAACCGAGTTCTCGCCGATAACCGTATCACCGCCTAAAATAGTGGCGTTGGCATAAATCGTAACATTATTCTCTATGGTAGGATGCCTTTTAGTTTTCTGTAAATGCTTGGCCACATATAGGCCGCCTAAAGTAACACCTTGATAAATTTTCACCATATTCTTGATAATAGCCGTTTCTCCAATGACGACACCAGTACCATGATCAATATGGAAGGAACTACCAATACGCGCACCTGGGTTAATATCTACTCCGGTTTGTCTATGGGCATATTCAGTCATTAACCTTGGCACCAATGGAAATCCCTCTAAATAAAGCTCATGGGCCAAACGGTAAATGGCAATGGCGTAAAAACCAGGATAGGCCATATAAACCTCTTCAATGGAAAGAGAAGCCGGGTCGCAATTTACCGTGGCTTCGGCATCTAGGTTTAGACGTTCCAATATTTCAGGAAGCTTTTCTACATAACCTTCCCAAACCTTTTTACATGATTTGTCGACATCCCAACAGGCCAGGTTTAGTAGGCCATCGAATTGTAATTCCAACTTGTCTAAATTCTTTGCAACGGCCGTATCGATATCAAAAAGGGTGTAAAAAAGTAGATTTGTAAAGGTTTCCACCTTTTCTTTAAGCTCATATCTTAGATTAGGTTGCTTCTTGTGCTGTTTGATTTTTTCGACGACCGAATTCTTGTCCATATTTGATTGCTATAAATTCAAAAATAGTCATTATTGCAAAAGTCAATTTAGCAAAAAGGTTAACTTTAGCATAAATATTGTCCTCAGCTCCTCCCTCCATTAAGGAGAAGGTGGAATTCGGAAAAAATTTAATATTAGGTCGTATGTTACATCCCATAATTACTGAAGAAGCATTACATTTTCTTGAAAAGTTAAAAAAGAACAATACTCGAGAATGGTTTACCGACCATAAAAAAGAGTTTAAGCAACATGAAGCGGATGTTAAGGACTTTTTTACATTGGTTATGGATGGGCTAAGTGTGCACGACGAAATCGATAAAATGAAGATGTTCCGTATTTATCGCGACGTGCGCTTTTCAAATGATAAGACACCATACAAATCACATTTTGCTGGTTCTTTCTCAAGGGCGGGCGCCCAGTTAAGAGGTGGTTACTACCTTCGGGTCAAACCAAATGAAACCTTTATCGCCATAGGTTTTTGGGGTCCAAATAAAGAAGATTTACTGCGTATTCGAAAAGAATTCGAACAAGATGCCACGGAAATCAGGGAAATCATCAACAAGAAATCCTTTCAAAAGATTTGGGGAGAAATGCAAGGCGACGCCGTGAAAACCGCTCCAAAGGGTTTTGACAAAGAGCATGTGAACATCGATTTAATCAGAAGAAAACAATTTATATTCGTTCGAAACTTTTCAGATAAAGAAGTATTGTCTTCCAAATTTATTGATGAAATCGAAAAATCCTTCAAAGCAATACGACCCTATTTCGATTATATGGGCGACGTGCTCACTACCAATCTGAATGGAGAATCACTTATAAAATAAATATTTCTTGAAATCGACCGTGAGCTAGGTAGAGCCCATCGGGAAATTGTTTAAATCAAAACTCCAATTTCAAAAAGTTGAATCTGGTCCTTAAGGCGATTAGTAACCATGCGCATCATACGTTTATTGAGAGCAGATGAGTTTTTAATATAGATTTCATATTCTTCAAATGTAAAGTGACCTATTATAATTCCCTTTAGAGCATTCCTGAATTTGATATCTTTCTGAACGGCATTTTCGATATACTCAAACCGTTTCTCCAAGGTTAGTTCGTAAAACGAGTTTTTATACTTTGAGATATAGTTTTTGAATACCACTACGAGCATGTGGTTCTGAAATTTCAGTATTGGGCGCAAGGTGCGGTTCTGAAACAGTTCCTCATCACTCATATTCTCAGTTACTCTTGCAGAAGGAATTTCAGGGCGGATGCCAAGAAGATTCCGGGATCTATCGCTCATCGTATTGCTTTTTATAAAGGTAATGATTAAGCTACAATTGCTTTTTCTCAAACTATATAGTTTTGAACGGGTTATGAACAGCTTGAAAACATCGAACTTAAGTGTTGAACTTGTCATGTTTTTTTTAACCCCAAAGATTTATAGTATTTTTAATACGATTGAATTGAAGTCTATATGAAATATTCTAGAAAAAGATTTTTGGAACGCCTTGGTTTTATTATGAAATTGAATCTGTTAGTTTTAGTGCTCTTATCACTATCGAGTTCAAGTGAATATTTAAATAAGGAGCATATACTGACCGTAACCGGAACAATCAAAAGTGAACTTCTGGGCTTTGCATTGACACACGAACATGTGATGTCTAATTTTGGTGCAGATCCAGAAAGCGCGTCGCAGTATGACGAGACAGCTTTAACGGGGCAGGTCGTTCCTTATCTTAAAAAACTGAAATCATTTGGCGTGACCTCTATTCTTGATTGCACTACAGCCTATTTCGGACGAAATGTAGAACTTTTGAAAAGAATATCTGAACAGTCGGGAATACAAATCATCACGAATACTGGGTTTTATGGTGCTGCAGACGACCGATATGTTCCAACTTTTGCTTATTACTCCACTGCGGAAGAAATAGCTCGACTATGGATTTCAGAATTTAAGGAGGGTATTGACGGTACGACTATTAAACCGGGATTCATCAAACTTGCCTTTGACGATGGCGAACCTTCCGAAATTGACATAAAACTTTTCAAGGCCGGAATCCTTACGCATTTGGAAACGGGATTGACCATAGTAGTTCATACTGGAAATAACGCCAAGGCAGTAGATAAACAATTAAATTTATTGCAGAAGTATCGTGTGGGACCAAATGCCTGGGTATGGGTACATGCCAATAAAGTGGAAGATGGGCAATTGTTGATAGCGGCCGCCAAAAAAGGGGCTTGGATTTCTTTAGATGGGTTCAATGCTTCAAATATTAAGGAGTACACAGAAAAACTGGATTTGTTCAGGAAACAAAAATTACTTCACAAGGTGTTACTTTCGCACGATGGCAATTCTTTCCCAAGGGGAGGCGAAATACGTGAATACCATGCTATACCTACTATTTTGATTCCTGCATTACGGCAAATGGGTTACTCAGATAAAGAAATCCACCAGTTGACTATCGAAAACCCTAAACAAGCATTTTCTATCAAGAAAAAAATCTTTTAAAAATCTTTAAAAATGAGATGGACGATTACTTATATCTCGATACTTCTTTGGGTCGTAATTCCGAATAGAACAAATGCACAGATAATGACCGTAAACGGCCCTATCGAACCCGAAAAAATGGGTGCAGCACTTATTCATGAGCATGTGATGGTAGATTGGATCGGGGCAGATAGTACGGGCTATCATCGTTGGAACAGGAAGGAGGTAGTGCTACGCGTGCTGCCCTTTCTCGAAGAAATAAAAAAATACGGCGTAACCACTTTTTTTGACTGTACACCTGCCTTTCTTGGCCGCGACCCTTATATTTTAAAGGAATTATCAGATAAAACCGGACTACATATCCTCACGAATACCGGTTATTACGGAGCCCAGAATAACAAATTTGTACCCAAAATTGTTTTTAAGGCTTCCCCGGAAGAAATTGCGGAAAAATGGATTGATGAATTCGAAAAAGGAATCGATTCCTCCGGTATACGACCGGGCTTTATGAAAATATCCGTGGATAAGGATAACAAATTATCGAATCTTCACGAAAATTTGATACGCGCCGCCGCATTGACCCATTTGAAAACAGGTTTGACTATTGTGTCGCATACCGGCCCTCAAGGTCCAGCAATGGCCCAAATTAGCATTTTGAAACAAATGGGCGTATCGCCGAGAGCTTTCGTCTGGACACACGCGCAGAGCGGTACGATGGAAGGATATGTGAAGGCCGCCGAACAAGGAGCTTGGATTTCCTTGGACAATGTAAGTACAGAACCTGAAAGAATTGGATGGTTCATAAAAACACTTTCTAAATTAAAAGAAAAAAAATTACTTTCCCATGTTCTCATCTCCCACGATGCCGGATGGTATGATATAGGCGAAGAAAATGGTGGTGGCTTTATGGGTTATACTTCCATATTCACCAAACTTATTCCCGAACTCGAAAAAAGAGGGTTCTCAAAAAAGGATATTGACCTACTGTTGCGCGAAAATCCAAAACAGGCTTACACCATAAAAATAAGAAAGCTTTAGAAATATTCTCACAAACCTCGTTAAATTCCTATTAACTTCTTCTGTTTACAATTGGTTATTGTTAGTTTTAGTACAAATATAAATAGGTAAATGAAAACGTCGGTCAATCCATATAATGGGGAAGTTCTTTATGAATTTAAAGAATTGAATAAAAGCGAATTAGAAGGGAAGATTAAAGTAGCGCATAAAGCTTTTTTAACTTGGCGAGAGTCTTCTTCCAGTGAACGCTCTAAACTAATGATGAAAGCTGCGGAAGTACTAAAAAAGAATTCAAAAAAATATGCAGAGGTAATTACCAAAGAGATGGGCAAACCTCTCTCGCAAGCCATTGCCGAGGTAGAGAAATGTGCTTGGGTCTGTGAATACTATGCCGAAAACGCAGAACAACATCTGAAGAACGAGGTTATTAAATCGGATGCGAACAAAAGTTACATCAGTTACGAGCCTTTGGGCGTTGTATTAGCCGTTATGCCATGGAACTATCACTTTTGGCAGGTATTCCGTTTTGCAGCTCCTAATCTGATGGCGGGTAATATTGGAGTCTTGAAACATGCTTCCAACGTGATGAAATCAGCCGAAATGATAGCGCAAGTGTTCGATAAGGTCGGATTCCCTCCAGGTTGCTTTCAAAACTTAATCATTAGTAGCGATAAAATTGAGTCCGTAATCGCAAATCCCGTCGTAAAGGCGGTATCCCTGACCGGTAGTAAACCAGCCGGTGCATCGGTAGCATCAATTGCAGGGCAAAACATAAAGAAAACCGTTCTTGAACTTGGTGGAAGTAACGCCTTGATTATTTTTAAGGATGCAGATTTAGAAAAGGCTGTGGATATCTGTGTACAGGCCCGTTTTCAAAATACGGGACAAAGTTGTATTGCTGGTAAGCGGTTATTGGTACATGAGGCTGTTACGGACGAGTTTCTAGAAAAATTTTCAGCAAAAATCATGGAGTTGAAAAGCGGAGACCCTATGAATAAAGATACCTATATCGGCGTATTGGCCCGGGAAGATTTGGCCGAAGATTTAGAGAAACAAGTCAACAATTCGGTTAAAATGGGAGCCGAAATTATTCTGGGAGGAAAACGCGACCGTACTTATTTCGAACCGACCATTTTGACCAAAGTAACCCCTACAATGCCAATTTTTAAAGAGGAAACCTTTGGTCCGGCGATTGGGGTGACTACTTTTAAGAATGAAAAAGAGGCGATAGAACTTTCGAACAATTCCGATTTCGGGTTGGGCGTATCCATTTTTACTAAGAGCTTAGACAGGGTAGAAAAATTGGCCTCTCAATTTGACGAGGGAGCCGTGTTCGTGAACGAACTTGTAAAAAGTGACCCAAGATTACCTTTCGGAGGCATTAAGATTTCGGGGTATGGTAGGGAGCTCTCGTCGGAAGGCATCAAAGAGTTTGTTAATAAAAAAACAGTTTACATCAAAAAATAGAGTTACCAAATTACTTGGCTAATATTTCATAAATAATAACTCAGTAATTCAAAAACTAAATAACAGAACCCATGAAATTCGGAAAAGTAGAAAACCCTGAACATATCGATTTCAGCATCCCCGAAGACCATCCCGCTACCGAAGTAGTACTCTCAAAATCCAAAGGCGATATACCATTTAAACTATATGTAGGCTGCGCTAAATGGAACAGGCAAGATTTAAAGAATTTCTACCCAAGGGGGACAAAAGATGAGTTGGTCTATTATTCTTCACAATTTAATTCTATTGAATTCAACGCTACATTTTACCGTATTTTTCCTGTTGAGCAATATGAAAAGTGGTATGATAAAACTTCGGAAGGTTTCAAATTTTTTCCGAAAGTCGCCAACAATATTAGCCATCTACGGCGTTTAAACGATGCTGTCTATCCCATTGTTGACCGGTACCTAGAAGTGACCTCAAACTTAAAGGATAAATTGGGCACGATTTTTTTACAGATGCATAGCAACTTCGCACCGAAGAATTGGGATAGGGTAGTGCGCTTTGTTGAGTATTGGCCCAAAGAGTTTCCTTTGGCCATGGAATTTCGCCATACCGATTGGTTCAACGATGCAAAAGTGGCACAAGAACTATATTATTTGCTACAGGAAAACAATATTGCCAATATTTTGGTAGATACTGCGGGTAGAAGAGATATTATGCATATGCACCTAACCAACAATGAAGCTTTTGTAAGGTATGTCGGCTCAAATCATGAAAGCGATTATACCCGCCTTGACGATTGGGTCGAAAAATTGGCCGATTGGAAGGCTAAAGGATTAAAAAACATCCATTTTTTCGTACATCAGAATATGGAATTGGAGTCTCCGTTGTTATCCGTTCGATTTATTGATAAGTTGAACAAAAAATTGGGAACAAATCTCGTAATTCCGAAAACGCTTCATAATTAAAGACCAACTTTATTCTGAGCCAATGATCTTTTATAATTTTACCAAGAATAAGTTAATGATGTTCTAATTTCAAAATGATACGGCTCAAAAAAGTGGAATCTCAATGTGACTATAAATGGGCAAGAGAATTATTTTTTGAATACACCTCTCAGCTAAGTTTTGATTTGGGTTTCCAAAATTTTCAGAATGAATTAGAACGTATTGACATCAACTATGCAGAACCACAACGGGCGCTTTTTATTGCTTATAACAAAGAGCAGCTTTTAGGTTGTGTTGGTGTCAGAAAAATAGATGATACCATCTGTGAACTCAAAAGAATGTATCTACGAAGAGAAGCTCGGGAAAAAGGAATAGGAAACAGTTGTTGGAAAAGTCAATTACTGTTGCCAGAGCGTTAGGATATAAAAAAATGAGAATGGATACTTTGCCAACGATGCACCAGACAATCGGATTATATAAGAAAATAGGATTTTATGAAATCGATCCTTATTATTTCAACCCTATCAGATGGGCACTATATCTGGAGCTAAAATTAAACGAGAAGCAATAATAATTATTTATAACCCAAGTAAAATATACAAAGTCATATGCGTTTCCACACTAGAAAATTGGTCAAACCCGGAGATTTAAATTCCAACGAGACACTTTTCGGTGGACAGGTATTGGCATGGATAGATGAAGAGGCCGCCTTGTACAGTATCATTCAATTGGAAAACAAAAGGGTGGTCACTAAATATATGTCTGAAATCAATTTTATGAGCACAGCGGTAAAAGGCGATATCGTAGAAATTGGAATAGAAGTTGTCAAGTTCGGGAAATCTTCCTTGACCTTGAACTGTGAAGTCAGAAACAAAATGACCCGGGAAACGATAGTTACCGTCGATAATATTATTATGGTGAACTTGAGCGAGAATGGCAAACCTGCAACGCACGGTAAGACTAAGGTTGAATTCGTAAAAGACCGATTGTCGGGTGAAGAATGAACCGAGCTGTGAATTCATTCAGAATTTTCGGGACAAAGCACCAAATTTCAAAAGAAAGGTTAAGTTCAAAATACGAAGCTATATTTCTTTGTCCAAAATATAGACATTAAATTCGGTAATTGACAAGAAGCATTGGAATAAAATCAAGGGCGTTTAAGAATATTTTTTTGTCTATTAAGTTATGAATTTGCCACAAGAGTTTTATCAAATACTGATAATAGGAATTTTGCTATTTTTTGCAATAGGCCGAGTTAGTTATATTACGAAGGAAAGTAGGAATCGTAAAAGTAGAGCCAATAGGAATAGACATTCATAAACATAGGAAATTAAAAAGCGGTAGATTTTTTCAGCTTTTCTTTATGTAGTCAAGACTTCGGAAGTTCCGCTGCCACTAGCTGTACTTCATCCAATACCCGCAATAGATTTCCGCCCCAAAGTTTAGATATTTCCTCTTCGGTATAACCGCGTTTGACTAACTCAAGGGTTACATTGAATGTCTCTGAAGCATCTGACCAGTCTTTGATTCCGCCTCCACCATCGAAATCGGAGCTGATACCCACATGGTCGATTCCGATGAATTTGACCATATAGTCAATGTGATTCACAAAATCTCCTACGTCCACAGCTGGTGGTAGGTCGCTCATGGTTTCAGCCTTGGTATCCACAATAGCTCTAATCTGCATATATTTTGCAATATAAGAATCACGTTCATCCGTAGGTAAAGCCAATACTTCTTTTCGTGATAAGGAGGCCATTTCTAAAGAATCCATAACCACTTTTTTTATTATCTCAACCTTTTCATTACGAGATTTATACTTATCTGTATTTAAATAAGAACTAAAAGCTACTGTTTGAACAACACCACCATTTTCCTTCAACATTTTAAGTTGTTCATCGTCCAAGTTTCTACTATGATTGCAAAGTGCTCTTGCCGAGGAATGAGAAGCGATTATCGGTGCTTTAGACAAAGTAATCATCTGCCTAAAAGCTTCTTTCGAAGGATGCGAGACATCAATCATAATTCCAAGTCTATTCATCTCTTTTACAGCTTTTTTACCCATATCACTTAAACCTCTGTGTAGCCAAACGCTGTCTTTCTCACCCGTATTCGAGTCACTAAATTGGCTATGCCCGTTGTGAGCAAGGGAGACATAGCGCGCACCTAATTTGTGGTATTTCTCAAAGTTGCCAAGGTCTTCGCCCATGGGGTAGGCATTCTCTACACCAATCATCGCGACCTTCTTTCCGGCCGCATCGATTCGGCGCACATCTTCTGATGTTAACGCCATTTCAATTTTTTCAGGAGCGAATTCTTCACAAAGCCTGTGTATAGCATCGAATTTATCCATCGCATTTTTTTCTGCCTTGGCATAGCCTTCTGCGCTTAGCGTATCTTGACCGGTGTAAACAATGAGCCAAGTCACATCGAGACCGCCCTCTTGCATTTTGGGTAAATTTACTTGGGTTTCCAACCGCTGGGAATAATTTACACTATCTGTGAAGTTGTTGATATTAATATCGTTATGGGTATCTATCGTAATTATTTTTTTATGTATTCTTTTGGCCTTATCCTCTAGCCTTTCCTCAACTTTTTTTTCGGTTTCACCACATGACACTACCGATAGAACTCCCAATAAATAAATAAAATACTTCATCTTGTAAGAATTTATACCTACAAATAAAGCACTTTGACAACATATATAGAAGCATAGGTAACATTTAATTGCGAGCCCTGCTTTAAATAGAGAATTTTACAATTATTGGTAATAAATTTTTCGAAAAAGAAACTTGATGAATTAAAATCTAAGAATTTTTACCTGACCCAATTTTATTAATCCAAATCAATTTCCAAATTGAAACCGAAAGACCTACTTTTTCAGTTATCCCACCTTGAGTCGCACCTCAAAGATTTTTCCTTTGAAAAATTAAGTACGGAGGAGGCCGACCATTTAAAAAAATCATTTCAAACTTTCAAGAGAAATCTTTTGGAGAAAATTTCGCCATCAAATGCGAAAAACCGTAAAGGTTCTTCACAAATTTTAAAACGAACATTACAGAGTTTTGAAAAGTCGGCCACCGAGCTAGGCGGTTCTATTGCTGATTTAGATATCGGCACCTATGATGCCATTATCGAACATTACAAATCTTATGGGGCAGTACTTAAATCACTTAAAATTGAATCTGCCATGAAAAAGGGAAATCGAAGTACGTTAATCTTCAATAAATCAACTTTGTCTATCGTTGATTCTTCCGAGGAGATAGATTTAAACCCTGTTCTGAAGGAATGCATGGGAGAAATAGAGTTGCTGACCGAATTGGTACAGCTTTATGAACGAAACGCCTTAGAATTCATCGGGGCGGCAAAAATACACTTACAAACCGCTGATTTTAAACAAATAGGTTTGGCAGCGCATAAAATAAAGACCGGTTTGGCAATGATGGAAACAAATGGCCTTCATTCAATAATTGTACAGGTAGAACACACCTGTACTAAAGATAAAGATATCAAGCATCTACGGTTTCTATGTGACTGTTTCGCTGTTGAATTTCCTATTGTGCGAAAGGCCTTGCGGGACGCTCTGGCCGACTTAAGAGAAAATAAAGGCTGAGCATATGAAGAAGAGAAAATTATTGTTGGCCGAAGATGATGAGCTTTTGGCGTCGCTGTTGCACTTCCGTCTAGAAAAGGGAGGCTACGACGTTAGTCATAGTGTAGATGGAAAGCAAGTAAAAGAACATTTGGCCGAATCTATGCCCGATATCATTGTGAGTGATATTATGATGCCCTATTTCTCAGGCATAGAATTAATAGACTATGTAAGAAACGAGCTCAACTCCAAAATACCAATCATTATCATCTCATCGGCTGACAATGAAGAAAACATTTTGAGTGCTTTTGAATTAGGTGCCAACGATTTTATATCTAAGCCGGTTAGCCCATTAGAGCTTTTGGTTCGAGTGGGGCGCGAATTGAACAAAAACTAATTTGTCGATAACGAAACTCACATATCATAATCTTACGCTGATAACAGCTCCTAAAATCGATATTGATTTACTTTGGACTCTAACTTATATATTCATAGGCTTTGCAGCCCTATACTTCTTATCCGTTTTCTTTTTCAGAAATAAAATCTCGTCGGGTTCATCAAGAACTAAAGAACGTAAAAAAGAGCTATCTCCTATGATTAGTGAGTTTTTGTTCTATGAGAAAGATGCCGACAAATTTGAAAAATCTCACTATATCGATTTAAAGATTCAGATTCGAGAATTACTTAAGAACGAGTTTAACAGAACGGTTCTTACAGAAATTTTGTTGGATCTTCGAAAAGATGTTTCTGGTGATACCAAAGAGCGATTGTTCAAGTTGTACCAAGATCTTGGCCTTGAAAAAGACGCTTTTGAAAAATTGAACAGTTGGCGCTGGGAAATAATATCCAAGGGTATTTCGCATCTCACCCAAATGCATGTCGAACCTGCATACGGTTTTATTACAAAATTTATTAACCACAGAAGAGGCACTATTCGAAAACAGGCAGAAATTGCTACAGTTACCCTAAGGGCTGATGGGATAAATTATTTTTTAGACACTACTTGTTATAAAATATCCGAATGGCAGCAATTGAAGCTGTTGGAAGTTATTAGAAGTCAGGAAAATGTAGACCCGCCGCGTTTTAAGATGTGGCTTACCGCTACGAACAAACATGTTGTGCTCTTTGCGCTCCGGCTTATCAAATACTACAATCAAAACGACGCGAATACCTCATTAATCGAATTAATAAAACATAAGAACAACCAAATCAAAGCCGAGGCCATTGGCTGTATTAAAGAATTTTATGTTGTTGATGCGCTCCCAACCCTAAAGCAGGTTTTTTCTAAGTGTAATGTCGATATCAAAATTGCGATTTTAGGGGCTATTGGTGACTTAGGAGCTGCTCAAGATATTACCTTTTTACAAAATGTAGCACAAAGCGAATCTAATTTTTCTGTAAAAAGCAAGGCACTGGCCACTATCAATATGATTATTCCTGGCACAATAATGCCAACAAAAGGTATACAAAATATTGGTGACTATATACAACGAGATACAGATTTTGATAACAGCTATGAAGCCGTTACCAAAGATGCTGTCGAAAAACTTAACAATCAAATTCCAGCAGAAAATCAAGAAATGAATCATGTTAAATCACATAAAGACTTACTTAAAGGAGAAGGTCATGATCAAAAGGAAATCTTATTGGAGAAGGATGAAGAAGTAGTAGTAGAAAGTTCGAAAACGGAAAATGAAGTTGATGAAAACCCGGAGTTCAACAACAATGATGTCAAAGAAACTTCTTCAGTTGATATTCCATTCGAAAATCAAAATATAGAACTGGAGAAAATTGATGAAGAAACTGTGATCAATGAAATTGGTGTAAAGAAAAAAAACGTAATGGAAGAAGATAAGGCCGCTTTTAGTGAAACTCATGAAGTTACAAATGAAGATTCAGAAAACATTGATAAAGAAATTGTTTTGGAACCTGATGAACTAATTTCTCAATTAGCTCGGCCAGAACCTGATATAGTCCTAGAAAAGCTATTGAATGATTCACACAATGTGGACTCCTTACAACTTGACTTCATACCACTAGTCATTACAAACAAATCAAAACCAGTTCAAACTTTACAAAAATACAAACCGATGGCAAAAGCGGATAACCCAGAAACAGAAATCAAGAATATTGAGGTTGACTTTGAAGAAATAGTCACTTTCAAAACGAGTACTGAGCAAGCTTCCAAATCCGGAGGTTTTGATATCTCTGAAATCAATTTTCTGCCCATTGTAGTCAATGCCCATGATGCTAATAGTACAGCCGATAGTCTTAATGATAAAGAGAATAGTGAATCCCCTCCCATACAAATCGGAGTACTCTATGAAGAAGATCACGATATGCCTATTGATAGCGAATTGCTAAGTCTGACAGCCGAAATCAAAGAATTAGATTTTCTGCCAATTGTAATTAACGAAGAAATCGAATCTAAAAATGAACCGGAAGACTTAAACACTTCAAATAATCTTGAAGGCTACACACTTTCAGATTTTGAAGTAAATTTTGAAGAAAACCCAACACCGATTGAAGATGAAATAGCCAAATGCGATTTGGAAGATTCTTCAATTATCGATGAACAAGGTCCTGAGGTTGAAGATGTGATGTCTTGGCTAATGGAGCATAACGAACTTCGTGAAATAGAATTGCAGTATGAGATTGTTTCCGCCACTACTGAGAAAGGGGGCATAACTAGACTGATACCAGAACCCATTTATTACGATGAGCATGAGACCTATATGATGGGGCTTTTAGATGATCTCGAAGAGTTGGGAGATGTTCGTGAAATACCATTTTTGGAAGAACTATTGGCAGTTGAGAAAAAGCAGTTTATAAAAGATCGTATTACCAATCTCATCGAACAATTTTCAATACAAAATGAAACTCGGCCTACAATTAAGAAGAACTATGTACAAGAAGCCGATCTTCCCGCATTCTGTGTTTTTGCAGATCTTTTTAAAAATATTGACGCCGAATCGAAATTAATCTTGCTAGACGAAATCGTTGCCGTAGGTGATGAAAAGGAAATTGAATTTCTAGACGGGCTACTTGAAGACCCAAACCTTGAGATTAGAAAAAAAGCACAAAACGCTCTAAAACTATTAATGGCAAAAATCACGCATTCCAAGGCAGTGGATAGCGATAAAAAAAAACAAGAAGCTGAAGTGTTACCGACCAACCTCTTTGACGTTCATCCAGCTCCAAAGCGTCCTAAGGAAGATGCTAAAGTAGATGAAAATGACCATATTCAAAATGAAGTGGAGATACAACCTTCTGTTGACGAAGAAATCTTCGAAATAGACTTTGAATTGAGCGAAGTTTTGGACAAGGAATACGACAACCAAATATTTAATCTCCCGGTAATTGCCACTGAGGTTGCTCCAAATGGGGCTTCTTTAATTTTCCAGTTACGCCATTTTCCGAATAATATTATTAAAAAGTTCAATGGATAGCACTCTATTCCATATCATACTTGAATATATAAACGTTGTTTTTTTAGTGTTTACAGTCGTTCTGTTTACCCTTTTCAGCGTTATGGGCTACTTGTCTACACGGAATTCCATTCATTATCGAAAAAAAAATAGTTTTGGCGATTTGTCGAAAATCATGGCATCGCCGTTGTCACCAAGCATTACAATTATCGCCCCGGCCTTCAATGAAGGGATGACTATCGTAGAGAACATTCGTTCGCTAATGTCTTTGCGCTATGTGAATTACGAAGTGATGGTGGTAAATGACGGTAGTAAAGATGATACACTTCAAAAAATGATCGACGCATACGATTTAGAAAAGATCGATCAAGAAATCGATCCCAATTGGCAAAACAAAAGGATACGTGGCGTTTATAAATCTCCGCACCGAGCTTTCTCGAAACTTACTGTTATTGACAAGGAAAATGGAGGTAAATCCGATGCCCTGAACACGGGTATGGCTCTTTCTGGTAATCGCTATGTAGGTTGTATTGATGTCGATTGTCTTTTGCTACCGGACGCCCTGCTACATGTGGTCAAATCATTTTATCAGAGATCCGAAAAGAGGGTTGTTGCAGTGGGAGGTGTAATTCGTGTGGCAAATTCTTGTATCATTCAAGGTGGACAATTGGAAGAAATTCGATTGCCCAAAAACTGGTTGGCCCGATTTCAGTTACTCGAATACACACGATCGTTTATTCTTGGTCGAATGGCTTGGGGCCGTATTGACAGCCTTTTGATTATATCGGGTGCTTTTGGTTTTTTCGACCGTGAAATTGCACTGGCCGTTGGAGGTTATGACACCGGTACCGTCGGAGAGGATATGGAAATTGTCTTTAAAATCCGAAGGTATATGCATGATCGTAAAGAGCCGTATACTATAGAATATATTCCCGATGCCTTATGCTGGACCGAAGTACCCGAAGACCTAAAAATTTTGGTCAACCAAAGGGACAGATGGGCACGCGGAAATTTGGAGACCCTTTTCAAACACAAAGACATGTTTTTTAATTCGAAGTACGGTCGCTTGGGGCTATTAAGTTATCCGTATTGGTTCTTTTACGAATGGTTGGCTCCTTTGATGGAGTTTTTCGGATTCTTTACAATTGTCGTCTTCGTTTATTTGGGCATCTTGAAATGGGATTTTTTCATAGCCATAACGGCAATGGTCTATGTGTTCTCCGTAATGTTTTCATTTTACGCCATTCTTTGGGATGTCTATAGTTATAACCAGTATAAAAAAACGAAAGATATTTTGATTTTAATGTTTTGTTCTCTAATAGAGCCCATATTTTTCCATCCAATTGTAGTATGGTCCGCAGTACGCGGGAATTTTAAAAAATTGTTTCGGGTCAAATCAGGTTGGGGGTCACAGAGGCGTAAAGGTTTTGCAAAAGCAACTTAGTATAAATTAATAGTCAAACGATAAAACTAAATTTTGAAACGGCTAAGGCTAATAAATTGATATGATGCCATTAACCAATAGTGATTAACAGCAAATGAATACAAGTCAACTAGATAAGTACTCCCTGAAGCATTATACAAGATTGATTATTTCATTCTTTGGTATCCTGTTCGTGCTTACTATCTATCAATACACAACGCTCTATTACAAGGGCGTGGTAGACATCATATTTGGCACTAGTTTTCTCATTGCTGCAGTACACCAAATTGGTTACGCGTCATTGATAGGGGTCATCCTGGCGTTTCCTTTTAATTTTTGGGAAAACTTAAGACCCAGATACGGTTTCAACCTAATTTTCATTGTATTGATTCTTTTGTTGATTATCGAAGCCATGCTAATTAGTTATTTCTGTACGGCACTAGTTCCGTTAGGGTCTGATTTGTTAGGTTATAGTTTTGAAGACATAAAGATGACTATCGCCAATTCGGGGGGAATATCCATTTCGATGGTTATGGGCTTCGTTGTCATAATAGGTATGTTCTTCGGTCTCTATAAGGTGACTTCAAAACACTATCATCGCCTCAGCAAAATGTACCCTTTTACCATCATCTTGTTCAGTATGTTCATAATGACCCTTTTTATAGAAGGTAAACCAATCAACCAGAACAAGACCCAATATTTGGCCCTGAACCTTTACGATACGTCTACTGAAGATACATCGTACGATTCTAACGTAGAGTATCCGCTAATAAAATCCCAACAGATAGCAAACGTTCTGGGCGAATATTTTGATTTAAAGGATGAAAAACCCAACATTGTCTTTATCATGGTCGAAGGGCTTGGAAGAGATTTTGTCGGTGAAGGCGCTGAATTTGGTGGATTTACTCCTTTTATAGATGACCTAACTACAAAATCGTTGTATTGGGAAAACTGTTTGAGCAATACGGGTAGAACATTTGGGGTGCTTCCTTCTTTAATGGGATCTCTACCCTTTGGAAAAAGTGGTTTTATGGAACTCGAAAAATACCCCAACAAATTGACCCTGTACAGCATATTGAAAAACAATGGGTACCATACCTCGTTTTATCAAGGCACAAACAGTTCTTTTGATAATGTCGACCGGTTTCTACTTAGTGAAAATGTAGATTTTGTTTTGGATAAATCCGGTTTTGGCAATAAATACGAAATGCAGGCCAAAGATGCCGCAGGTTCTTCCTGGGGATATCCTGACAAAGAACTTTTCAAGAAGAGCATGAGTCTGCCTCGAGATTCAAAGCAGCCTAGAATGGAAGTATATATGACCATTAGTACACATGAACCCTTTATACCACCACAAGAGGAATTCTATGAAGATAAGGTAGCTCAAATCTTGGCTACTGGCATCCATGAAGGCAGGACCAGAAACGTAATCGAAAAAAACGATAATGTTTTTGCCACGCTTTTATATACCGATGATGCCCTAAAGTATGTTTTTGAGGAATATAAAAAACAACCCAACTACGAAAACACCATTTTTATAGTAACTGGAGACCATAGACTTATTCCTATACCGCAGCGAAACAATATAAGCCGTTTTCATGTGCCGTTGATTATGTATAGCCCTATGCTAAAAACCGTAAGAAAAATGAGTGCGGTAAACTCACATTTTGATGTCACCCCCACCTTACTGGCGATGCTTGAAGGTAGATACGCACTTAAAATGCCAAAAAAAGCAGCTTGGATGGGAAGTGCTTTGGATATGAATACTGAATTCAGGTCTACTAAAGATATTCCGCTAATGAGGAATAAGAACGAGTTGAAGGAGTATATCAGTGGTGAAAAGGTATTCTCCGATGGGTCTGTTTTCACTATTGATGAAAATATGGATATGGGCAGTTCTTTCGGCGGTTCGAAAGCTGAGTCTAAGCTAAAAGCCTTTAAGTCGATGAACGCTTATGTTACTACGAACGACAAAATAATACCGGATAGTCTCGCGATTTTTACAGTTCAAAAAGAGAAATTTACCGATGAGGAAATCGTTTGGATCAATAGTGTATACAATGGCCAGGATTCAGACAAGGGTTATTTTATTGCTCGGGATATCGCTTTTGACAATGAATACGATAAGGCCTTGTTGCTTTGCAGGTATATTCTAACAAATGCTCCCAGTCACATTGATACGAAGATATTGACCGGTCGCATTAATGTTTGGCGCGGCAATTACGATACCTCCATCGAGATATTGAAAGCTTGTATAAAAATGAATCCCAATTACATTGATTCTTATTCCGCCTTGTTTGATGTGTATTTTTGGTCCGAAAGATCCAAAGAAGCCTTGGAACTAATAGAATTGGTAGAACAAAACAGTTCGAGCGTTAATGAAATTGCAGATAAGATTGCTAGGGCCAAAAGACAGGCTCGAAAAAAGCGAATCGCTTCATTCGATAAAGGACATAACCAAAAAAATTTAGAGACCGCTTCGGTATCTTTTGAAGAGTAATGTTAAAAAAGCACATATATCTGATTCTGTTCTTCATATTGCTAGGTTTCTTTGGCAATGGCCAAGACATGGCATATAACGACCCCTCGGAAACTTCATATCAAAAGGCACACAACCTCGCCTATGAGGGAAATCACCGGTCGGCCAAGGAAATGCTAATCAAAGTACTGTCCGGAAATCCAGATAATCTAGAGGCTCGTTCACTCTTGGCCCGCACCTATAGTTGGGGCGGTCATTACGCGAAAGCTAGAGATGAATTCAACTCCATAACATCAAAACATCAAAACAATCAGGAGGCATGGGTATCCGCCATTAAAAATGAACTTTATTCAAAAAATGATGCCACTGCATTGGGTTTGGCTAACAAAGCTCTTTCTTTTGTTAAAAATGACACGGTAATAAAAAGGCTTAAAACAATTGCGGAGGAGCGAATAAATAATAAAAAATATTCTGAAAAAGGGTGGTTCAATCAAGAAACTGTCATAAGTACCGCCAACGATTCAAAACCAAAGCAGAATACCAAAGCGGCAGAAAATCAGTCTGAAGATAAACCAACTGTAGTTGATAGAGAACCAAAAGGCCCAGCGTACAAGGAAACATTGAACAATAGGTTGGCTATTAGAAACGCTTTTACCGTATTTGATCAACGTTACGACCCCATGATTTATTCTAGCGTTTCCTTTAGAAGGCAGACATTGGCAGGAAGCATTATTCCCCGCATTAATTACAGTAATCGATTGGGCAAAAATGGGATTCAGTACGATTTAGATTTTTACCCAAAGTTCTCTAAACGATTTTATGCTTATTTGAACTATGGTTATTCCAGCGCTTCTATTTATCCGAAGCATAAGCTGGGTGGCGATTTGTATGTGAACCTTCCCGGAGCCGTTGAATTTTCAGCCGGTGGCCGATATATCAGTTTTGAAACCAGAAATGTTGCGGTAGTAACGAACTCATTGGGCCATTACCGAGGAAACTATTATTTCTCTTTGCGATCTTACATTACCCCACAGCCGGGTAACTTGACACGGGTATCAGGTAATCTATTGGTGCGTAAATATTTAAAGGACGCCGAAAATTATTTTGGCGTGAATGTGGGTATGGGTTATTCTCCCGAATTGCGACAGTTAATATCAGAAGACGAACTATTGGCCGAGACGCTGCTCTATGTTGAATCACAACGATTAAGTCTGGAATATCAGTTTACCGGTAAAAAGAATCCGAATGCTTATCGAGCTAATGTAAGTGCTATGCGACAAGAACTGGCATTTGCACCAGGAAAGTTCTTTTACGGGATTTCCGCGGGATTGACTTATCAGGTGAAGTTTTGAGAGGTTTTTCTAAACTAATTTTTGGCAACTACTTTGTACTAGTGAATACTCGAATGTGCATTTTTCTTTAAGATGCTATGTGCTTTGTTCCTTCCCTTAAATCAGTAAGAATTGATTATAGAATTAGTATATCTCCTTAAAAATATGATTGTTAGCAACTGGATAATTAGCTTATTTTGAAGGCTTTGGGGAATAATTATCAAAAGCCCATTTATCAGCGTACATTCCGTAAACGAGTCCGATTTCGTTCTCTTGAACATATTTTTCATCCTTACCGGGATCAAAGTTTACATTGTACACATATACTTTAATGCCTTGTTCCTTCAACTTCAGCATCAACTTTGTCTTGTTCGCTATAATCCTTCGGGAAACAGCGACATATTTCACATTATTAATCGCTAAATAGTCAAGCTTATCGCCAATGATTTTCATCAACGGTTCTTGTGAAATCATGGTCTGGATACCATTTTCAGAAGCTTCTTCCACGGCCATAAGACTGAACAGTTCCATAACTAGTCTACTCTTGTCTACAAACGCATTGGCAAAAGCGATAGGGTCGTTTACTTTGTCTGTGAAAAGTATGGCGTCAGGATGCGTCTTGAACCAGGTATTAATTCCTTTTAGGTCAAGGGTTGTATAGTCTCCGTATATTTTATGTTTTAGAAACTCCGCATGGCTTGGTGGAAGTACTCCATTATAGTCCGTGAAGCGCGCCCACATTTTCCAATCGTGCGCGGCTACCAATTTTCCATCGGAAGTCTCGATAATATCCAATTCAAAAAGCCGGAAACCTTTTTTATAGTTCGCATCAAGGGCATGTTTGGAGTTCGTAGATTTCACTCCGTTCACCTCACCACCGGCATGTGCGATGTACCTATTGTTGTTTGGCTCGAATTCATAATGTACTTTAGGAAAGTAAATTCTTTCGTCGGATACATTGTCAGGAATTTCGAGAGTTAAAGCTTCAGAGGTATCATTTACACTTTCATAAATAGTACCATTGAAATTATGCATGATATACGCCTGTCTGCTCTTTAGGCCCCTTAATTGGGTAAACCCGTTTTTCTTTAATTTTTCTGACAAATCCAAGAAATTGTTTGAAGCAGAGTCATGTGCCAGAATGGCAAAAATTGCATTGTTTTCCATAAGCTGGTCCAAGATCTCGACAAGCTGCCCACAGGCTTCTTCACTAGAATAGGTATCGAAAGTTCTGTATTCGAATTTTTGAACAGTATTGAAATGTATAATAGTGAGACCCCTTTCGATCTGCTCCGTTTGTCCGGCAATTGAAAAACTGCTTCTTTTTTTTGCATTAAAACTGTTACTGTTTAGCTCAACAGGTTGCCCTTCTTCGGTAGCATTACTAATAGGACAGGATTCGCTGTGGGCAGAGGCAACTTGAAAACTACCTATATATAATATAAGACATGTAAGTGGTACAGGCAATTTGGCCAGAAAAAGTATGTTTTTGTTTTTCATTGTTTCGGACTTTATCTATACGACCATACAAACAAATAGATAGTGTATGAAAGTTACTTATATCATCAACGTTTTTAAAGGGGGCTTATTGCAGACAATTAGTTATACGGGGCACTACATAGAAGCTGTTAATTCGATAAAAATTTCAAAAGGTTTCGAATATCAAAAAAGGGGTTGACAACTCTGATAAAATTGTGTAAAATCAAGGTTATCGATTGCTTTAGGGGTGGGGTAGTTTACTGAAAGTGCTATTAGTTCCAAAAACCTCGATGAAATGCATTTTACGCTTGCCCATAAAAACATGCATTACAAGATTAATGGGTTTTACAACAAAAATTTGCGATTACACCACATTTAATTGTTTGGGCTAGAGGTTATCTATAAGTTTATACTATAATTATTGAGACCCAAATCACTCCCGAAGTTTCGGGATTAACTTAACCTAATTACATCATGCTTTACGATACCTACGGAGAAGAATACCTATCATTTCTTCAAGAACTCAACGAAATTTTAAGCTTAAACGAATTGGTTGAACTGGATTATATGTAATCCGAACCCAAATCTTTCAATTTTTTTAAATCCTACTATTATGGCAAATCAAGAAAATGCAGCGTACATGAATTTTATTGAGACTCTCAATGAAATTCTAAAAAGTGAAGAAATTAGCAAATTGAACTATTCTTAGTGTTTTTAGTTTAGTTGTAAAAAAAGGCCCTGACAGCAATGTCAGGGCCTTTTAAAAATATAATTGGTATGTTGGCTACCCGAGATAGGTTTTCAACAATTTACTTCTAGAATTATGGCGTAACTTACGAATGGCCTTCTCACGTATCTGACGAACTCTTTCTCGTGTAAGGTCAAAAGTCTGTCCGATTTCGGCAAGGGTCATCGACTGTTGGTCACCGATGCCATAGTACAATTTGACTACATCGGCCTCTCTAGGGGAAAGTGTTTCCAACGCACGATTGATTTCTGTGTTCAATGATTGCTGCATCAACAACTTATCCGGACGTGGCGATTCTCCCGAACGCAAAACATCGTAAAGGTTAGAATCCTCACCTTCGCGCAAAGGCGCATCCATCGAAACGTGCCTTCCTGAATTTTTTATAGATTGTTTTACCTCACTAACGGTCATTTCAAGCTCTTTGGCAATCTCTTCTGCGGATGGTGGCCGCTCATGAGCTTGTTCCAAATACGAAAACGTTTTTTTTATTTTGTTGATGGAACCGATTTTGTTCAAAGGAAGGCGAACAACACGGGATTGTTCGGCCAATGCCTGAAGAATCGATTGCCGTATCCACCACACCGCGTATGAAATGAATTTGAACCCACGGGTCTCATCAAAGCGTTTTGCAGCCTTTACTAGCCCAAGATTACCCTCATTGATCAAATCAGGTAACTTTAAGCCTTGGTTTTGATACTGCTTAGCGACGGAAACTACGAAGCGTAAATTAGCGGTGGTTAATTTTTCAAGAGCGGCTTGATCTCCGGCACGAATCCGTTGTGCCAGTTCGACTTCCTCAGCTGCATTGATCAGATCGATTTTACTAATATCCTGCAAGTATTTGTCCAATGATTTCGATTCTCGATTGGTTACCTGCTTGATAATCTTTAGTTGCCTCATATATATAGCTTGTGTTTAGGATTACTACAAGTTCTCATAATACATTTTTATTCGCTCTTTTCCAAAAAGATGTCACTATTCTTATACATAATTTATGAGAAGTTTAAGATTTACTCCGTTGAACTGCCCTAAATATTGTGCTTTCAGCTATTTTTGGCATCCATAACGTTGGAATGAGTAAAAGAAAACTGAAGAAATACCTGTCTGAATTAAAAAAAGATGCTCTTGAGGAGCAACTACTCGATTTATATGAACGTTTTCCTCTAGTAAAAGAATATTATGATTTTATCTTCAATCCGAAGGAAGATAAATTGGTACAGGAAGCAAAGACCAAGATTTCTAACGAATACTTCCCCGTTAAGCGAAGAAGACCTAAAGCTAGACGTTCCGTTGCTCAAAAATTTATCAAACATTTTTTAAAACTGGGTGTTGAGCCACATTTGGTCGCTGACATCATGTTGTATAATTTAGAGGTGGCCCAACTTTTCGCTAAAGAAAAGAACGTGCCCGATGCCTTTTACAAAAGTATGTTGAACTCTTTCGCGGAAGCTGTACAATTTATTTCAATCAATTCACTTTTACCTGATTTCAAACAACGTATTGTTAAAATCTACACGGAAACACAAGAACAAAACTGGCAATTTAGTGAGGGGTTTTCCCGAGCTTTAGATATAATCGATTGATATGGCTATTGTAATCATACGACAAGACGGAAAAATTGAACTGTGGAAAAAGGCCTTATTGGACCACTCACCAAATTTGGAGGTCTACAGCTATTTAGAAGACCATCCGAAAGAGGCTATCGATATGGCATTGGTATGGAAGCATCCGAATGGAGCACTGACGGATTATCCCAACTTAAAATGTATTGCTTCTAACGGCGCGGGAGTAGACTTCATTTTTAAAGACCCAGATGCCCCAAAAGACCTTCCAATCACCAGGGTAGTCGATGATAAATTGGCACAAGATATGTCGGAACACGTATTGGCCGTTATCCTAAGTCACCTTAAAAACCTTGACCGCCACAAAATCAATCAAATGAAAGGTATTTGGAAGCCTATGCAATACCGACGCATTTCAGATTTCACCGTCGGTATTATGGGGCTCGGAGCTTTAGGAAAAGTCTTGGCCGAAGATTTGGTCCGTTTTGGTTTTAAAGTTCAAGGCTGGGCCAATTCCGAGAAATCAATAGACCATATGACTTGCTTTGTGGGAGAAGAAGGTTTCTCATCCTTTCTTGCTTCGACGGAGATATTGGTCTGCCTACTGCCTCTGACGGAACGCACAACGGGAATTTTGAACAAAAATATTTTTCAAAAACTTCCCAAAGATGCTTTTGTAATCAATGTAGCCCGTGGTGGGCACTTGGTCGATTCCGACCTAGTGGAAATGCTTGACAATGGCCATCTTTCAGGGGCCGGACTTGACGTTTACCATGAAGAACCGTTACCTATAGAACATCCTTTTTGGTTACATTCTAAAGTGCATATGACGCCACATTATGCCAGTGTTTCCGATAGCGGATCGGTAGTGCCACAAATCTTGGAGAACTACCGAAGACTTAAGGCAAATGAGCCCTTGATGAACTCTGTTTTAACGAACCGGGGCTATTAACGAGTTTTCCGCTTAACCTGTTATGGTAACTAAACAACGTGAGACTTTCAATAAAAATTGAAGTTATGTACTACGTTGGCAAACAGATAAATAACGATTCCAAGTATCGATTTCCTAAAGATAAATTTCGCCCAAGTACAAATTTCGTTTAATTTTGCAAAATTGAGCCATAAGCAAGTCTCTCAATTCAAAGAACAGAACGTTAAACCCTGCCACCTACTTGGAATTACAAAAAGACACCACCGAAAAAACGCTATACGACTATCAGACCGAAGATCTGAATACGATTTTCGAGTACCTTGAAGACGACACCGAAAATGGTAATTTACTTTACCAGTTACCTACAGGAGGCGGTAAGACTGTAGTTTTTTCTGAAATCGCCAGAAGGTATATCGCCAGAACAGGAAAAAAAGTAGTAGTGCTTACCCATCGCATCGAACTGGGCCTTCAGACCTCAAAAATGCTAAAAGGCTTCGGAGTCAAAAACAAGATCATCAATAGCGAAGTCAAAGAACTCTCTGATCAAGACAGCTATATGTGCTTTGTGGCCATGGTAGAGACCTTGAACAATCGGCTGCAAGAAGAAAAGGTAGAAATCAATAATATTGGCTTGGTCATTATCGATGAAGCGCATTACAATTCGTTTCGAAAACTGTTCAAGTTTTTTAAGGCTTCCACAATCTTGGGGGTTACTGCGACACCTTTGAGTTCGAATATTAAACTTCCCATGAAAGACAACTACCAAAAGTTGATCGTGGGAGAGTCTATCGGGGCGCTTATCAAAAAGAATTTTTTGGCCAAGGCGAATATGTATAACTACGATGTTAGCCTACAGAGTCTTAAACTAGGAATTAGTGGGGATTATACCGTTAAATCTTCCGACGAACTTTATGGCAACCAGAGCATGTTAGGCAAATTATTATCTGCCTATAAAGAAATTGCGGAGGGCACCAAGACCTTGATTTTCAATAACGGAATCAATACATCGCGCTATGTTTATGAAACCTTTAAGCAAGCAGGATACAATATTCGTCATCTGGATAATAAAAATACCGCATCGGAACGGAAGGATATCTTAGACTGGTTTACGAACACTCCCGAGGCGATTTTGACTTCCGTTAGTATTTTGACCACCGGTTTTGATGAACCGACCGTGGAGACTATTATCTTGAACCGCGCGACACGTTCGTTGACCCTTTACTTTCAAATGATAGGTCGCGGAAGCCGTATTCTACCGGACAAAGACAAATTTACCGTGGTCGATATGGGGAATAATGTTGCCCGCTTCGGCATGTGGGATGCCCCTATCGATTGGCAGGAAATTTTCCATTTCCCCGATTTTTATTTGGAGAACATCAAGAACGACGAAGATATCGAGCGGGAGTTCGTTTATGAAATGCCAGCGGCGCTTCGAGCGAAATTCTCCAAATCAAAGAATATCGAGTTCGATATTAAGGCGGAATATAAAAAAGTCTTCGCCCAAGGCCTTAAATCAAAAATAGTCTTGGAGCGAAGCATAGAACAACATGCCGAGATAAGCGTCGAAAATGCCGAAGATGTGTTCGATGCGCGCATACTTGCTAAAGAACTTAAAGAGGAAATCTCCTATCGGGTGCGCCAATACTCTTATTGCATCATGAACAATACCAAGAATTATAAAGAATGGTTAGAAGAGGATTATGAACGTAAACTGCGCTCCAGTATTTCCCGAAGGTTCGCTGCAAGGATGTAATTCAGAAAAACGTCTTTGCAAGAGAAGCACGTCAATCTGTTGAACCCTCCGAGAATGTTGAACTGATTGGCATGTAGCGAAAAATGCTCCTCGCAATTACGTTTTGATTCTCCTTTATTATAACTTAAAACTTGCAAAAACAACTTCTTATAATAGCCCTAGTCTGGCCAGAGCCTAATTCTACAGCTGCGGGAAACAGAATGTTGCAACTGATTCAGTTTTTTTTGGAACAAGCATATGACATTACCGTTGCAAGCACGGCATCAGAATCTGAACTTTCGTTTGGCCTTGATACTATGGGCGTTAAAAAAGCTTCTATTCAGTTAAACCATTCGAGTTTTAATGATTTTGTTGCAAGGCTAAATCCAGAAATCGTTTTGTTCGACCGTTTCTTGACCGAAGAGCAATTTGGTTGGCGTGTTGCTGAATTTGCTCCCAGTGCGGTACGTATTTTAGATACCGAAGATTTACATTCCCTCCGAAATACCAGACAAACGGAATTTAAAAGCAACAGACCGTTTACTACGGAGGTATGGCTACAGAATGATATCACCAAAAGGGAAGTCGCCAGTATCTACCGCTCTGATCTCTCGTTGATTATTTCAAGTCATGAAATGAACTTGCTGATGGAGACACTTAAAATTGCCTCAGGCCTTTTGTTGCATCTGCCATTTATGCTACCGAAAATACAGGAGCAACAGATTAAAAGTTGGACTCCCTTTGAAGATAGAAAAGGCTTTATCTGTATCGGCAACGGCAAACATGCCCCGAATATTGATGCCGTTGTTTGGTTGAAAGAGAAAATATGGCCAATAATTAGAAAAGCGCTTCCCCAAGCCGAGCTAAATGTATACGGTGCCTATCTGCCACAAAAGATTAGAGAAATGCATAGTTTAAGGCAAGGTTTTTTGATAAAAGAATGGGTCGCTGATGCCGAAAAAGCGATGAGCGGTGCCAAGGTAAATCTCGCTCCTTTACGGTTCGGGGCAGGAATGAAAGGAAAGCTGATTCTAGCGATGCAAACGGGAACCCCAAGTATTACAACTTCGATAGGGTCAGAAGGCATGCACGACGGCTTGCCATGGAGCGGAACCATAGACAATAACGCAGACAGCTTTGCAAAAGCAGCCATTGAACTCTATAACAACAAAAACGAATGGCTCAAGGCTCAGCGCAACGGTAGGGTCATTATTAACAGCTTGTATCGAAAAGAAAGGCTTCACGACCATTTCAACACGAAGATAAAAGACCTTCTACAAAACTTGACAAAATACCGGAACCAAAACTTTATTGGTGCGCTATTACGGCATCAAACGGTGCAAAGTATTAAATACCTCTCAAAGTGGATTGAGGAGAAGAATTCATGATTATAGATCAACAAGGGCTTGATGAATTTGCGGTATAGAACCCAGCCCTTAAAGTAGCCTTCTAGATTATTTCTCAGATTTTTCAAAGCCCTAATTAGTATCAGAAGACAAACTACAAACCAAAATAATATGATTTTTTGGCCATGGTTCGATTTACGCTATTCCTTTTATGGGTTAGAGTCGTACTCAATACGGCACTCGTCATAGACTTGCGCTAGTGAGGGTATTGTTCCGACCAAATGATGCAAAGCACAAAATACCTTTTTAAATGCATTGAGGCGAAGAATAGGGAGAAATGAAGTTTCGTTATCGGTTTGTGATCGAGTAGACCAGGGGAATTTCACCCCAAGCCTCTCACAGAACCGTGCTTGAAAGTCTCCCCTCACACGGCTCTTCTAATTTGTAAC
>RCND010000229.1_pt1 | contig 31991 bp, 25 predicted proteins | sample 2041351 | NCBI WGS metagenome assembly RCND01 (sample SAMN09708230, study PRJNA481090) | Marine sediment metagenome, whole genome shotgun sequencing project. | biome: marine sediment; feature: ocean; material: sediment; isolation source: Sewage treatment plant 12B marine sediment (STP12B) ... | reverse complement strand
CTAGTATATTGCATTAATAAATTATTATTATGAAATTAAACTTATTGTCTTGTGATGCTCAGAGGCCAGATAGAAGAGCGATAGCCAAATGTATTGCAGAAATTTCATCTAACAATGATCAATCCTTGTCGAATGAACTTACAGCCATACTCTTAGAAGGAGACGCTGTAGATATTGAGGTGGAAGATAAAAACTCCGGTTCTGCTTTAAGAGCTTTACGAAAACTAAGTATTGACTACGAAATTATAGAATGAACCAAACCGGCTATTAAAAACCCTAGTCCAATATTTAAAAGTTCAAATAAAGGATGATAAAGAAAGTAGATTATAGTGCACAAAAAATAGCTCACCAGATTATTGTAGACGGAAATATTGGGAAACCAATATGGAAAAATGCTATATGGAGTAAACGTTTTGTAGATATGGTGTCTGGCGATTTAGGCATGTACAATACCCAATCAGCCATTCTTTGGAACGACACCCATTTATATATTGCCTTTAACGCAGAAGAACCCTTTTTGAATGCCAAACTGACCGAACGAGACAGTATTATTTTTCAAGAGAACGACTTGGAAGTGCTTATTGATGGCGGTGATTGCTATTACGAACTTGAGGTTAACGCCGCTAATACCATTTATGAAGTATTTTTTATTTGGAAGGATACCTATGAAATAGGAGGGAAATTTGACACCTCTCAATTTGATGTGCACCAAAAAGAGGCTTACACCTTTGGGGGGGATTATGACCGTACGGGCGCCTCGTTTTGGAAAGGCACCGACCCCCGCGGAATTCGTTGGGCGTTCACCGATTTTGATATGGAAGGCCTTGAAACCGCAGTCAAACTTGATGGGACTCTAAATGATAATAGCGATGTAGATAAGGGGTGGAGCCTTGAAATTGCAATTCCTTGGGAAAACTTAAAGATTTTAGGGAACGGTAGAGCGATACCTCCTTCAAACGGTGATGTGTGGAACATGTTTCTCGGCAGGTTTCAAAAACTGGTTCTAAGCGGAAAAGAAGTTCAACCGCATCCAGCAATGGCATTGAACAGCCATGGTATTTACGATACCCATATGCCATCAAAATGGAGTAGTATTGAGTTTATAAATTAATCCGGCGCTTAAGTTATAAAACGGCGTCTAACAATGAGACATTAATTAAAACCCCTAGTTAGTTCTCAAAACATGACAATATTCATGTTTATTCCAGATTTTATTCATGTTTTTTGATGGAAACAATTGGTATTTGTATAAGCTAAGGATTTGAAACCTTCAACAACAGGAGCGGAATCATAAAATTTGTCTGCCAGTACATAAAGTTTGACTGGAAATCCGCTACTATACGATTACAAAAAATACTTGTCGACATTTGTAAAGAAGCTGAACGAAGGAGTCTCTTATTACCAACATATTTTTAGCAGCATGAAAACTACTTTTGAAGGTTCCAGATTTGAAATCTTAGGTGATTTGGACAAAGGCAAGGTCGCCCCAGCCCAAATAAGCTCGGATTTGGATAATTTATAAATTGGTGTCGGCCAACATCAAAACCGGTTAAAGAGCGTACCGCCCCTTTTTTCGATTTCCTCGGCAAGCTTAGAAATTGTTTTATAACGTTCTAAACTTTTACAAGCTTATGAGCGATTAATTCAACGAAAAATAACCAAAGCTCAAAAAAACGATTATAATTTCTTTTCAAGAAGAAACTAAACCACGTAACCTGAATTAGGTCTACCTTCGGCAAAAAATAATGTCGATAGAGCGAAAAGTGCAATTGGTAGAAAGCCTTTTTTATCAATTAAATCAAGAAAGCGCTCAATTTGAACAATCATCAGGGCTTAGTTGTGTTTCTGGTTGTGGAAAATGTTGTACATATCCAGATGTAGAGGCTTCTCCTCTAGAATTTTTACCATGGGCCTTTCACTTGTTTTTAAATGGGGAAGCAGAAAAGACACTACTTAAACTTAATAAAACTGATAATTCAACTTGTTTAATCTATAAACCCTTATCTATTATTGATAAGGGTAGTTGCGGTAATTACAAATATCGGGGTCTAATTTGTAGGTTATTTGGATTTGCAGCCAATACCGATAAATATGGAAATTTGAGATTGGCTACCTGTAAAATAATCAAAGAAGGTCAGACCGATAACTATAATTCCACTGCAGAAGCAATTACAAAGGGATTGTATGTGCCTGTATTTACAGCGTATTACATGCAGTTAAATCAAATAGATTTTCACTTAGGAAACATGATACTTCCCATAAACAAAGCGCTAAAAATGGCATTGGAAGAAGTTTTACACTATTACGCATACAGACCTATGCCTGATTTAGAAAAAAAGCACCTTTAAAACAAAAAGGCACTAAAAAAATTAATTTTGATTGAAATAGCACTCATTATATACAATATCGTGAGAAAATATTTGGTTTTCCCTTCCCAAATCTTACCATAACTTATCTGCGCCCGGCTTCCTTTCTTTTTTCATCTCTCTCTTTCATATAAGCTTCCAATTCTGCTTTTGTCATGGGCAAGTCCGAATAATTATCTAGCCATTTCTTAAAATCCTTTTCAAAGACAGCGTCTTCTACTACAAATTTCTCATTCACATATTTGTATTTATTCGTAGCCATACAAAAACGATTGAATTCATCTTGAAGCGCTGTAAATTCACCGGATATTACAACTTTTTGGACTAGATGTGGAGGAATAAATGCCACTCCTGTGGTTTTTGCAAGAACTACATCCCCAGGTAATACAGAAACTCGACCAATACGAATCGGTGCGTTGACACTTGCCGTCATCATCTGCTTTATTGCGGATGGGTCAGAACCTCTTATCCAACCATTAAATCCTTCAATTTTTGATAATCCTTCCACATCGCGCACAGAACCATTAAATATGATTCCTCTTTTTCCTGCCTTATAAATAGCGTTACCTAGATTATCTCCAATTAAAGTTCCATCGGCCATTTTTCCATAGCTATCGGCAACATATACATCCCCGTCTAATAATTCTGTGATTGGCGCATAATTGGTAATCGGTATGTGCGTTCCTTCCTTTTCGGCCTGCTTTTGAACATACGCATTAAAATCTTTCCTTAAAGGCATAAATTGTGCTGTGAGAACACGGCCTGTCATAACTTGATCCGGATGCAGAATTTCCCAGCCATTTTCGTAGGTACTTGCGAAATTTTCAAATTGGTTCTCGTACCCATTTCTTCTTAATGTACCCCATACCTCTTCCATAGAAAGCGCTTTTAGTCGCTCTAGAAGTTCGTCTGATACTTTTGGCCGTCCGTCCGGTGTTCGTTCGCCTGTCCATTCTGAAGTTAGTGCCTTGATAGTTTCTGGTTGCCACACTACATTTTGCGATTGCAAGTTTATTGTAACACATGCAATGGCAACAATTGATAAGAATATTTTCCTCATGATGTCCTGATTAAATTATTAGTAAGCTATATTATGATATTTCTTAATTATTCAAGGTACTTATTTTTATTAATATCTTCTTTATGGAACCGTAACAATCGAATTTAAAGGGCGGTAGATGCATGTCTTCTGAAGAAAACATAAAAAAGGTGCCCGGTTCAGCCTTATAGAATTTTCCATCCTCTACAGCATAGTTTACTACATCCTTTTTACTGTCATAAGGCATAATTGTTTCATATTCCGCGAATCTTTTCGATGCAACACCCATTTTGGCCATACCACTTATTACATATTGAAGATCATTAAAATTCACATGGGTTTCACATTTGGCATCTTCGATGTTTTTTTCTGTGACTCGGAAGCCTGAGTTGTGTGGTTACCTTCACTTTTTTATTAAAAATAAAGGCACGGTAGCCCAGATCAAGAATGTTTTTTTCTAAGAGATATGAACGCCACCACTTGGTTTCAGCTAACTAGGTTTGCGAATGGCACCTCAAACTTAGTATCCAATAGCAAGCAAGTGAAAATGTTAAAAAAAGCCAAACAACAGGAGAGATGCTTATATTAATGGGATATTAAATAATAATTAATCGCCACTCCCTTGTTTTACAAACCGAATGCGTCTGAGGGCTTAATTAAAAATGACTCTGGGAAACCGCAGTAAAATCACAAAAAATAATATAAGAGAAACTATGGAAGATCGTCGGAAATTTTTAAAAAAATCAGCTTCTGCTGTAGCCTTCAGCTTGGTTGCCGATTGGGCTTCTGCAATGCCAACGTATGACAAATTGGGTGAAACCCTGCCCCAAAGACAACTAACACGTAACGGAGAAAAGGTGACCGCATTTTGTTTGGGCGGCTATCATTTGGGCTTTACGGAAAATCCAAAAGAGGCAGAAAGGATGGTAGAGCGTTCTATGGAACTGGGTGTGCGTTTTTTCGACAATGCTAGACGTTATCATGATGGCCGTTCAGAAGAGTACATGGGAAAATTTCTTACCCCTAAATATCGAGACCAAATTTTTTTGATGTCAAAGGCCCCTGCAAAAACTGGTAAAGGGGTACAACAACAATTAGATGAATCTTTAAAAGCCTTAAAAACCGATTATTTGGATCTTTGGCAAATACACACCTTTACTACGCCCGAAGACGTAGACAATCGCCTCCGTGATGGCGTTCTTGATGTTTTCCTAGAAGCAAAAGAAAAAGGAAAGACCCGGTACCTAGGGTTTACGGGCCATCAAAATCCAAAAACACACCTATATTTTCTCAATAAACTTGACGAATTGGGCATTGAGTTTGACACATGTCAAATGCCGTTGAACGTTTGCGACCCTTCTTTTCAATCATTTCAACATGAAGTCTTGCCGGTTTTGAATAAAAGGGGATATGGTGTAATCGCTATGAAAACCATGGCCGGAGGAAGTATGATGGGAGGCCGTATAGATACTACCCCTCAAGACATACGAACAAAAGACATACCCGATGTTGTTTCAAAAACCGAGCTCTCACATGCAAATCTACATGAATATGTATACTCATTACCAGTATCAAGTCTATGTAGCGGTTGCAGATTTACCTATGAGCTTGAAGCGAACATAAAGGTGTTAAATGATTTCAAGAAGCTGTCGGTTGATGATATGCATAGATTGGTCAATTATGCCAAGCCTTATTCAGGTCTCATTGTTGAAAATTATAAAAGAATCTTTGCCTAGCCCCACCCTATGTCAAAATTAGAGTCACTAAAAAAATGGTTTGAAGACCATCAGGGAACGGTAACTGCATTTTCTGGTGGAGTGGATTCTTCGTTGGTTCTTTATGTTTCCAAAATGGTTCTGGTGAAAAATGGAATTGGGTTGATTTCCAATTCGGAAAGTCTGAAATCGAAGGATTTCAAAGTAGCTGTAAATTTCTGTAAGGCTCAAGATATCAAGTTAGAGGTTATCAAAACAGAAGAGTTGAAAGATTCAAACTATACTTCCAATCCGGCAAATCGGTGCTTTTTCTGCAAGAATCATTTGTATGAGGCGATGGTAGAAATCATCCAAGACAAATATCCCAAATACACTATTTTGAACGGAACCAATCTTGATGATTTGGGAGATTACCGACCTGGACTACAAGCGGCTCAAAAGCATCAAATTAGATCTCCACTCGCCGAACTTCAAATCAGCAAAAAGGAAGTTATTGAAATGGCATCTGAATTAGGACTTGAGACAGCTTTCAAGCCACCAAGTCCCTGCCTTAGTTCAAGAATTCCTTATGGAACGCAGGTAAACAATAATAGACTTCGACAAATCGAACAGGCCGAGTATGTTCTTAACGATTTTGGCTTCGATAATGTTCGAGTTAGATATAGAGGAGATGAAGCTTCGATAGAAGTTCCGTCAGATGAAATACCTTCCTTGGAAAGTCAATTCGAAGAAATTTCAAAACGAATAAGGGAGTTGGGCTTCCTAAAAGTTAAATTGGATATGGAAGGATTCGTCTCCGGAAAATTAAATCGTGTTTTAAATGGATAAGCCTTTTATCATCGATTATGACAGAAGGCAGCGATTGGGCTTTGACGAGGTCATATACGGTGAAGCAAAAAGTGTTGCGCTGTTATTAGGTCTGTTGGAAGAATATGTGAGCAGAAAGCAGAATGTGCTCATCACAAGGGTACAAAATAAAAAGGCAAAAGCACTATTGAAGAAACACGATTCCGCCTTTTTCGATAAAGAATCCGGAGTCTTCATGCTAAAACCTTTAGAGGGAAATAAAGGAGTAAAGCAAGTAGGCATCATTTCAGCAGGAAGTTCTGATATAGGCGTGGCGAATGAAGCGTATTACACCTTGTCCTATATGGGAATCGGTGCGGAAATAATTCACGATGTTGGCGTTGCAGGCGTACATCGTTTACTTGATAAAATTGAAGACTTGCGCGCTTACGATATTTTAATCGTAGTAGCAGGGTTTGAAGGGGCCCTGCCTACAGTTGTTGGCGGTTTGTTGCCCCACCCTATAATTGCCGTGCCGACATCAGTAGGGTACGGTACGGCCAAAAATGGGGAAACAGCGTTGCATGCTATGTTGACAAGTTGTGCAAACGGAATTACAGTAGTCAACATAGATAACGGATATGGTGCTGCCATGAGTGCCTTTAGAATGCTAAATCTTAAAAAATAATGAGTGCTATCTACATAGAAGCCTTTTCTGGTTTATCGGGTAATATGTTCCTGAGTGCCTTTTGTGAGTTGCTTGATGATTATCAGTCGCTTATAGATTTGCCGAAAAAGTTGCATTTGCCAGATGCGAAAATCGAAATCAAAGAAGTTGATAAAAACGGTATCAACTGCAAATATGTAGAAGTACTAGATTTGAACTTGGTCGATGATTCAAATGAATCAAAAGAACATAATCACGGACACTCACATGATGACCGTGAACATTCACATGACCATGGTCATACTCATCATCATAATGCACATAGGCATCTATCGGATATACAGAAGCTGATAGACCATGCCCACATTAGCGAAGGTGCAAAAAAGGTTGCACACGAGATTTTTTTGCTAATCGGCAAAGCCGAATCCAAGATTCATAAAATGCCATTGGAAACCATTCACTTTCACGAAATAAGTGGTGTAGATTCGATTATTGATATTGTTGGAAATGCTATTATGATCGATAAGCTTAAAATTTCTAAAGTTTTTTGCTCACCGGTCTGTACGGGTTTTGGTATGGTAAAAACCCAACATGGGATGCTGCCCGTTCCGGCACCCGCCACTGCTGAACTACTTCACGGAATTCAAATTTATCCGGGCAATGAAGAAGGGGAAAAAGTAACACCCACTGGGGCGGCAATTTTGAAGTACCTCGACCCCGATTTTAAAAACACTACCTATGTAGCACAAAAAACTGCATATGGGCCTGGAAAGAAAGATTTTAACAACCCTAACGTAGTAAGAATTTCCTTAATTAAGGAAAACGGTTCCGATAGTAAAGAGTCTTTTATACAGCTAGAGACTTCAATAGACGACATGACGCCGGAATATCTAGGAACGGATTTTCAGCAAGGGTTGTTTGATGCCGGGGCAGTCGATTTCGGCATGTCACAGCAGTTAATGAAAAAAGGACGATTCGGGTTTTTGCTCAGTGTTATACTTCCTGCCGGCTCATTGACTAAAGTATCCAATTATCTTTTTGATAATACCACTACCATTGGGCTACGATACTATAACATAGACAGAATTGAGCTGCCGAGAAAAAGGCGCGTAAAAGCCACCCCTTTAGGAGAAATTCACGTAAAGGAAGTACGCACTCCAACTGATCAAGTAAGAATAAAACCTGAATATGATGATATCAAGAATTTGGCTAAAATAAATAACCAGACCCCGTTTCAGGTTTCGAACAAAATAAATATTAACCCTATAAATTCTTAAAAATGAAAAAAGCATTTTCAATTTTCGTTATGGTACTTTCTGCACAGTTTATAAACGCCCACCCAGGCATAGAACATCATTCACATGACTCCGCTCTTGGTGAATTGGCCTGGTTAGTATTGCCTTTAATTGCGATAGTTGCTTTAGGTTCCTTCTATTATAGACGAGAAGGAAAAAAACGATTGGAATAGACTATATAGCAACATATCAGTTTCCTATTTGAACCTTGTTAGAGCAATCATTGATACCGCCCACCTTCAGGGTGGCATTTTATCTCAACATGTTGAAAAGGCTTTTTTTAGGTTATTAATTTAAATAAAAAAAGGGATTTGAATCTCAAGATTACCGCCTTTGGGTCGGAGTTTCAAATTCACCTCTACTTGGCAGAGGTAAGGACCGCCATTCTGGGTAGGGTAAAACACCAAATTTTTTGTTTCAAAAATTTCTTTTTATTTCCAAGGGCTTAAAAAAATCAAAATTGCGGTAATAACGCATTTAGATTGCTTGTCTTGTATTCAAACGGTAAGTCAAGGTGCCAATTCTAGATTCTGATAACTTATTTCGGATTATAAAAAAAATAACGGGATGCAGTATGTTGGTCAACACCTCTTTTAATGTCAGCGGCTAATTAATTGTATGTAGTTCAGAGTACGCCTATTTGACTTTTATGAAAACGGAAATGGATTTTTGTATATGGAAAACTGTCTTCTAGATAGAACTGATTAACCGCTTGAAACGATTCAGTTGCGAAGAAATTACTCAAAATAGAGAATTAGCCTACATGTAGAATAACAACTTAAATACTAATTATGGAAAATTTAGAAAATCAAGTAAACCGCAGAAACGCACTTAAGACACTAGGCCTAGGTTCCACAGCAGGAATTTTAGGTTTTTTTGGAAGTTCTGATGCCCGAGCATCTACCCTCGAATCACATGCTCTCACTCCGTCTTACGCAATAGGGTTGCAAGTCAAAATCACCAAAGTGCGGGCTATTATTACCGCACCTTACGGTATTAATCTGGTTATTGTAAAAGTAGAAACCGATCAAGACGGTCTCTACGGACTGGGCTGCGCAACATTTACCCAAAGGGCCAAAACCGTGGTTTCAGCTATTGAAGAATACCTTGATCCTTTTTGCAAGGGCAAAAACGTTTCCAATATTGAAGATATTTGGCAAACTGCCTATCAGAGTTCATATTGGCGAAACGGACCTGTTTTGAACAATGCCCTAAGTGGACTTGATCAGGCGCTCTGGGATATCAAAGGCAAGATGGCGGGAATGCCAGTTTATGATCTTTTGGGTGGAAAAGTTCGATTTGCTATTGACACCTATACCCATGCCTCTGGTGAATCGATAAGTGCGGTTATTGATAGCGTAGCCAAGTACAAGGAGGAAGGGTTTAGAAATATCCGGATTCAATTGGGCGGCTATGGATCTACACATTTGGCGACCGATCCCGATTGGAAAAGAGCGGGGTTCGGAAGTCAAGGTGACCAGACCATTGATCCGCAGGCATACAAACGGGGAACAGTTGAAATGTTCAAAAAGGTTCGTGAAAAATTTGGTGATGATATAGAGTTACTTCATGATATGCACGAACGCCTTCAGCCCATGGATGCCATCGATATGATAAAAAAGGTTGAGGAATATAGGCCGTTTTTTATAGAAGACCCGTTTTCGCCTGAGAACAATGGCTGGTTCGATATGTTAAGGGAAAATACAAGTGTGCCCATTGCTATGGGCGAATTATTGAATAACCCCCATGAGTGGCTCGAACCCATGAAAAACAGACACTACGATTATATAAGAATACATATTTCACAAATCGGGGGAATCACCCCGGCTATGAAAGTGGCAAGATTAGGGGAATGGTTCAATGTAAGAACAGCATGGCATGGTCCGGGCGATACTTCGCCTGTTGGGCATGCTGCCAATGCACATATCGATTATGCCATTTGGAATTTTGGTATTCAAGAAGCTGCTAGAGTTATCAGAACTCCAGAGGATAAAGTGCTCGAAGTATTTCCTGGAATGCCTACTGTAAAGAATGGTTATATGTCTGTAAGTGAAAAACCGGGATTAGGCATTGACCTCAACGAAAAGTTGGCTAAAAAATATCCTCCCGTAGTCTACAATTACAATTGGACCCAACTTCGTGGAGAAGATGGCACACCGATTCGACCGTAGTATGATCAATAGCTATTACCGCATATATAAAATGGATTTTTCAAAGAAAACTGAGAAAGTGAATTTTCGAATTGACATGCGGCTTTCGGCGAATCAGGATGAAGGCATATAAAAATTATGCAGAGCTTCTTTTAGCCCTAAGGTTATATTCGAGAATACCCTTATCTTGTGTTCTAGCATGAGGAAATCTGGAATTAGCCCCTTATATTGCAATTTCATTTCCCGAATAACATAAGTTTAAAAATACTGAGATGAAGAATTTAAAAAATTGGTTAACTTCCATATTTTATCTGTTTTTCTTAAGCAAAAGTATCAGTCAAGAAATTCCTCAAGCTCAAATCTCAAATGGTGTAATCAGAGCAACAATTTACTTACCTGACGAACATAAGGGATACTATCGCGGTACCCGTTTCGATTGGTCTGGAGTGATGCCTATGCTTGAGCACGACGGACATTCTTATTTCGGAAAATGGTTCAAGAATTACGACCCAAAAGTTCACGAATCTGTCATGGGCCCGGTGGAAGAGTTTGAACCCGTTGGGTATGGTAAAACGAAAATTGGAGACAGTTTTCTCAAAATCGGTGTTGGCACACTTCGGAAACCAGAAGAACCAAAGTATTCTAAATTCAAGACTTATGAAATTCAAGACGCAGGTGAATGGAAAATAGAGAATCTTACGAACCAGATCTCTTTCAAACACATACTAAATGACCATACATATTCTTACGAGTACCAAAAAACGATTTGTTTATCACCCGATAAACCCGAAATGGCAATAACACATCGCCTTACCAACAATGGGGATAATCTGATTGAAACAGAGGTGTATAACCATAATTTTTTCTTTATCGATAGCCTAAATATTGGTCCTGGTTATGCAGTTCGGTTTCCGTTTAAAATTTCTGGCAAAGGAAAGATAATTGGAGTTGGGAAATTTGCAAAAATAGAGGATGACGAAATTATTTTCACTAAAAAACTAGGCGAAGACGACCATGTCTTTATAGGAGAAATTACAGGGTTCGACAACAATAATGATGGATATGAAATCTGGATAGAGAATAGACGTTCGGGGGCAGGTGTAAAAATCACATGTGACAGACCCATGTCTCGCTTAGTCTTTTGGTCAGCACAGAAAACGGTTTGCCCTGAGCCCTATATCGACCTCAACATTGAACCAGGAGCTACGGCAAATTGGACAATCAAATACGACTTTTACAAACTTTAGAAACTAACAGGCTTTTTTTTATAGCGATTAAACACATAAAATGTTGAGTTGGCATAAGCAACATAAAATTCCAGTTCACTTAAACTTTTAAAATAGACCTTGAATCCACGAAAGTGTAGAGAGAGTTCCTTTGATGATGCATTGGCCTAATGGTATCAAAGAAAAATCAGAATATAATGAACTGGTTCAAAACATAAATTATGCGCCAACCTTTCTTGAAATGGCCGAGATGGATCTAAAAAAAGCCCCGTCAAAAATGGACGGCGTTAGTTTTCGGAAAGTACTAAGAGGGAGACAAAAACCCGTACATGATTATCTATTTTTTGAATTGGGATATGCCGTTGGTGTAACCACGAAATACTGGAAATACATCACGGTCAGATACTATGAATAAGCACAAAATAAAATCGATAAAGGAACGGTTTTCCAGGGATGGAATGGCACACCCATAAACTTCCATACTCTACCGGAAATAGTCATATTGGTTATCATGCAGCACCGCTAAACCCTTTATATTTTGAAAAAACCAGCTTTTTAATTTGAAAGATGATTCTAGGGAGGCCAAAAATGTTATTGAGGAAAACCCTGCCAAAGTAACTAAGTTGAAAAATCTGTTAGCTAATTAAATTAATAACATTTCCACAAAGGCCTTATGGTGCATTGGTCGTATTGGAGTAATATTTAAGTCATTCTTACAACTATGATAATAAAAAAAACAAAAGTAAGCACTCCTATTACAATAGATTTCAGAAGCTTGAATTTTACAAAGACCGCGATTTGTTTCTCTATTTTTATACTATTCCTTTTACCTGTAATAGGGCAGGATAATCCAAGGCCCAACGTCATCATTATTATTACTGATGACCAAGGTTATGGTGATTTGGGCATTACGGGCAATCCTCACGTAAAGACACCAGCCATCGATGACTTTGCCAAGAAAAGTATCCGCCTCAATAATTTTTATGTTTCCCCTGTATGCGCCCCGACCCGGTCAAGTTTGATGACCGGTAGATATTCTTTGCGCACTGGTATTCGAGATACGTATAATGGAGGGGCAATAATGGCGTCCAATGAGGTTACCATTGCTGAAATGTTGCAACAAGCCGATTACAAAACCGGTATTTTTGGCAAATGGCATTTAGGAGATAACTACCCTTCAAGACCTAGTGATCAAGGTTTTGATGAATCATTGATTCATTTATCAGGGGGAATGGGACAAGTTGGCGATGTAACTAATTATTTCAAAGGTGATAGCAGTTACTTTGACCCAGTACTTTGGCATAACAACAAACAGGAAGCCTATGAGGGCTATTGTTCTGACATCTTTGCCGATAATGCCATTGACTTCATTGAAGAGAATAAAGAAGGCCCGTTTTTCTGTTATCTTTCTTTTAATGCTCCGCATACCCCTTTACAAGTACCTGAAAAATACTATAACATTTATAAGGATATAGACCCATCATCCGGGTTTGAAAATGATGACCGTCCCTTTGTTGAAATGACCGAAAAGGATAAGGAAGATGCCCGTAAAGTATATGGCATGGTTACCAATATCGATGACAACCTGAGTAAGCTCTTTAAGAAATTGAAAGCGTTAAAAATCGAGGAGAATACGCTTGTTATTTTCATGACGGACAATGGCCCCCAGCAGGTGCGCTATATCGCAGGGCTTCGGGGCCGAAAATCCAGTGTGTATCGCGGTGGAGTTCGGGTGCCTTTTTATATCAAATATCCTGCTGAATTAAAAAAGAACAAGGATATCGAAACGACCTCGGCACACATAGATATCCTCCCTACGCTAGCCGAAATATGTAAGGTCGAGCTTCCGAAAGAAAGAAAAATCGACGGTAAAAGTCTTCTCCCGCTTCTCAAGGGGCAAAAGGTAAGTTGGGAAAATAGATCTTTGTTTTTTTATTGGACCAGACGTTATCCTGAACTTTACAATAATATGGCCATACAACAGGGAAACTATAAACTGGTAGCTATGACGGACTATGATGGCAAAATTGAAGATTTTGAATTGTTCAATGTTGTCGACGACCCTTTCGAACAAAATAATAAACTATTGCATAACAGGGCTGTTGCACTTCGTCTAAAGAAAGAACTTGATAATAGTTATCAAGAATTGATTACCTCTGAGAATCTACTTAATCCACCAAAAATTATGGTGGGAAGCGAAAACGAAAACCCAATACTATTGAACAGAAATGATGCCGATGGTCAACGTGGCATGTGGGATCAGGAGAAGATTTATGGTAAGTGGAACGTGAATATTGAAAAAGGGATGTACAATTTCAGCTTTAAGTTTATTAGGCCTATAGAAAAAGGCGGCAAAATGTATTTGGAAACAAAAGGCATCATCAACCAGAAAAAGAATACGAGTACGCATACGGATATGATTGAAATGAATAACGTTTCCCTTCCTGAAATAGAGGGAGAATTAATACCTTTTTACCAGGTCGATGGCAAAAGGATATTTCCTTTTTGGGTAGAAATCGAAAAAATTGACTGAAATGACCAAACCTTTTTTTTGAGAAGTTGAACGAGCGGATTCCAAAAACCAAGATATTGAGTCAACGTAGCGCATGTTCTTTTATTCAAAATGACGTATTGAGACTTTATTAAGGCTTTTTTAATTGATAATTAATCTTACTTCTTCATGTTTGTTTTTATTAAGATATATGACCATAGATGGAGGTTTTAGCATGGACGGGTCGTTGCCGGGAGCCAAATATTGGGAAGAGTGACTATATATTATAATCAATACGAGGAGGGTACTGATAACAAAATCCATGATAATTCCGAATACGCGTGTCAAGAGTTTTTTGGTGTCAATTGGAGCAACGAATATGCTGGTCTTTTGAATTATTAAGAAAATATAGAGCTATGAACGACTTAAAACATGCTGATTCCAAATCCCTTCGTGAATGGGGTAAAAATTGCCTGATTGCGCAAGGGTTATCCCAAGAAGATGCTGATTTTGTGAGTAAAAATCTGGTTCAAACAAGCTTATGGGGAATCGATTCACACGGTATTGCGCGCCTTCCCCATTATTTAAATCGTATCGAGGCAGGGTCATTAAATCCAAAACCAAGTATGGATGTTGAGATTACAGGCCCGTGCACTGCGAACCTCAATGGAGACGATGGGCTAGGTATTGTGGTAATGGGCAGTGCAACCAATGAGGCAATCGCGTTGGCGAAGAAGAACGGAATCGGTGTTGTCGGGGTTCGTGAATCTTCGCATTGCGGGGCAATAGGAATTTATGGGCGCATAATCGCAGAAGCGGGACTTATCGGAATAGTCTTTACACATTCAGATTCCTTTGTTGCACCTCATAGAGGCCATGAGAAATTTATGGGTACCAATCCAATTTGTATAAGTGCACCAAATGAAAATGGCCCTCCGGTATGTCTTGATATGGCCACTAGTGCAGTGGCCTTTAATTATGTGATGAATGCAAGAAACGAAAATCGTAACATACCCGACGACTTGGCATATGACGATAAGGGGAACCCAACAGAAAACCCTCATGCCGTTGCAAGCCTGAGGCCTATGGCGGAACATAAAGGATATGCTCTGGCCTTTATGATCGATTTGCTCTGTGGGCCACTGAATGGTATGCCCTTCGGACCGAACATACCAGCCATGTATGATGACCTTTCAGAAAAAAGGCACTTGGGCTCGTTGGTCATAGCACTCGACCCAAGTCGTTTTTTTGGAGGTATTGACCTGTCTAAAACAGTAGCCACAATGGTTGAATCGGCTAGGAGGCAGCAATCTAAGAAAATGAATGAATCTGTGCTTGCACCCGGAGATGACCATTACATAAAGGAAAAGAACAGACTCGAAAAGGGCATCCCGATAGAAAAAGGCCTTTCAAAACAAATCCGTATCTGGAGCCAAAAACTAAAAGTCAAAGTGCCATGGGAGGTTGGCTAAAAATATAGGATAGTCTCTAATCTCTTCTATTTGTCACTTTTGAAACCTTTTATAATAACACCATTAAAATAGAAAGATGAACCTATTTTCAGCTGCCACGAGGGCATTAAAGGCAGTGTCTGTTTTGATATCCGTACTCTTTGTTCAAAATATCTGCGGGCAAAAAAAGAAAAACCTATTATTTATAATTACAGATCACAACGTTACGATGCCTTGAGTATAGCGGGAAACCCTGTTTTGGAAAAATCACTAGGAAGGGATCTCGTACCCTTTTCGGGCATCGTAACCAAGGAAAAATACAATATCTTACAGCACCGATCCATTGGTCATTTCACACACGAGAAAAACCCAATCTGTTCTGCTGCCAGCCTAGCGGAAATTGAATACATCGAGGAAAACAAACTGGTAGAAAGTCCTGAATTATTGGCTGAATATCTAGTCGTTCCTTATCAATTAAGGATTTGACGTTTATTGATAAGTAGAAATATCCTTTCGATAAAATGCCAAAGGGATTTCTTCAGTTCTTCTTTTAGTTTTTTCATCATTTTCTTCAAGTTCCATCCGGTAGCGGCCAAAAAAGCGTTTATCTGTGGTGATTGTTTGCCATGGAGATAGTTCTGTCCCATCCTGAAGTCGGTTTTCAAGTGCCCTATTACAGGTTCGATGGCGGCCCTTCGCCTGAACTTCTTTCGTTTTTTTCTTTTTTGGTAGGGCGTGTCGCGCTTTAAAGGTCTGTTGTCGGGTGTCGATATGATCGTATGGCCTATCTGTTTTTGCCCTTTTCCCCCACGGTCGTAGACAAGTTCTTTTGGGGTATGGCCCAGATTGGATTGCATCTGGTCGAGCAGCGGTCCTATGGTCTTGCTATCGTGGGGGTTGCCCTTAAAGCTTTTGATGGCGGTAATTATCAGTTCCTTTCCCGTTGCGATAAGTCCGACCTTATTACCGAACTCATATTGATCTTGTAAAGAACAGGGACACTAAGGAAAGAGCAATGAACGAGGCCGAACAAATTATGTGCGATTGTCTTGAACAGGGCGTTACATTCAAAATAATAGAAGGAAACATAATTACAATGAGTCCCTCGCTTATTATTACCAAGGACGATAGTGACCTGATAATTGATTCTTCAGGAAATGCCCTGAGAAAATTCAGATAAGGCATTTTAGCGCTTTCAATCCTATGCAATATGATTTAGCCATGCCATTATTTCTTGGGTATGGAGGCGATAATCTGTAATTTCTTGCGGTAAATTCCTTTGCTCCGATAATTCAATGGAAAATTTCTGAACATCATTCAAAGAAGAAAAACGACCACTTTCAACTAATTTTTTTGCCGAAAATGAGGTAATCAATGCCATATCCAAAGTTTTGAATTCCGGATGGTACTGAACGCCAAAGAAGGATGATTTTCTATACTCAAAAGCCATAGCTTGTACCTTGGAATGTGAATTCCTGGCGAGTACAATGGTATTTTTGGGCAATTTTGCCACTTCGTCAAAATGAATACAAAGTGCCGAATAACTTGTGTTTCTATTTGGAAAAAAGGGGCTTTTATCAGCAAATTTTATAAGCTCGATGGGTTTAGAGATTCCAAATTCCAATCCGTTCTTGCTCCGGGCAACCTCTCCTCCTGCAACTACAGTAGCGACCTGCATACCCCAACAGCTTCCGTACAAAGGCGTACCGCTTTCAAAAATAGTCTCGGCAAAATCCAATTGTCCTGTAACTGAAAGCTCCTTATCCATAACTCTCAAAGAACTACCGGTCCATAAAATACCATTGTACGTTTTTAGTTGGGCAGCGGTGGGCAAATCCTTGGAACCATCGGCCGGGAAAGCAACTTCTGTTCGCGCATTAGGCAATAAAAAACGGAGCATTTCCTTAAAAAGCAAATGATAGGGTTTTATACCAAAGGCTTCCCTTTGTTCACGGGCCTCTTCATTGTTCCCCTCAACGATCAAAAGTTTCATTGCTACAAATTGTTTAAATTACCATTTACTGCCGCCCGAAATAATTTTTCCAAATCTTGGGCATTGACCAATTTTGCATTGGTGGCAGTAGAAGGGTCTTTGAAGGCCATTTTTCCAATTTCCCGGCCATTTTCTTCATTTATTCCAATTTCTTGAAGCGTATGGGGGATTTTCAGAGTCTCCCTAAGGTTCAATATATATTCTATAAAGGCATCCGTACCCTTGTTCGGGAGTTCAAGTACTTTGCTTAAATATGTCATTTTCTCTTCAATAACAGATTTGTTTTGCTTAAGGGCATAGGGTAATAAAATTGAGTTCAACAAACCGTGTTGTTTATTGTAGATGGCCCCTAGTTGATGCGCAACGGAATGTACGGAGCCCAGTCCCTTTTGAAATGCGGTAGCCCCCATTGAGGCGGCAACCAACATTTGTCCTCTTGCCTCCAAATTTGTCCCATTACTAAACACCAAGGGTAAATACTTCGCTATTATCCTAATGGCCTCTATGGCAATACCTTCTGCCATAGGATGATACCCCGGGGCGCAATAGGCCTCTAGGGCGTGTACCATGGCATCTACACCTGTCCATGCCGTAATATTTGCAGGCAGACCAATGGTCAATCCAGGGTCGGATATGACCACTCCCGGTAATATCCTAGGATGAAAAATTATCTTTTTAGTATGCCTTGTTTCATCTAAAATAACGGATGCCCTCCCCAATTCAGCCCCGGTACCAGCAGTGGTCGGTATCGCAATTATCGGTGCAATTCCTTCTACATTTGCACGTGTCCAATTGTCGCCAACATCCTCAAAATCCCATAGGGAACGTGATTGCCCTGACATGAACGCAATGGTCTTTGCCGCATCGATAGCCGAACCCCCACCAAATGCAATGACTCCGTCATGCTTATTGATATTATAATGGGCAACACCATTTAATACATTTTCTTCGGTTGGGTTGCCTTGTACGTCACTATAGACGGTAAATTCTATTTCTTCTTGCCTTAACACCTCTAGTGCGGTTTCAACAATAGCTAACTTTACCAGCCCTTCATCGGTCACAAACAACGGTTTTTTAATCCCCAACTGTTTGCATGCCAATGACAAATCATTTATCCTATTCGTTCCAAACCATATGGTGGTAGGAAAGTTCCAATTCGTATTCACTAATTTCATTAATATTCATTTTTAAAATTCAAAATATACTCTACTCGGGCGACGGTATTATTTTGCCATACTGAAATTAAAAGATTTGACCCTTGTTACATGGTCATATCCTATTTTTGACAGGGTGACCCCTTTTCCTGAATTCTTGACGCCCGTCCAAGCCAGTGCCGGATCCAAATAATCACAGCGGTTCATAAAAACTGTTCCTGTTTCTACCTTGCGCCCAAGCTGTATAGCCTCATCTTTATTAACGGTCCATATGGAAGCTGTTAATCCGTATTGCGAATCGTTCATCAAGTTAAGTGCCTCCTCGTCATTTTTAACTTTCATTATTCCGACCACTGGGCCAAAACTCTCTTGGGTCATTACGTCCATAGTATGGTCGACATTTATCAAAACATGGGGCGACAGATACGGAGTACCTTTTTTGGAAGCTGGGAACAAAGATTCGTCTATCAAAGACCTTGCACCCTTATTGAGTGCTTCGCCAACTTGTTTTCTCACATAATCGGCAGCTTCCGTTTTGACCATTGGACCTAAATTTGTGTCTTGTTCCAAAGGATTACCAAGCCTATATTCTTTCGCTATGTCCACGAATCTATCCACAAATGGTCCGTAAAGGGATTCATGCACATAGATTCTTTCTATTCCGCAACACGACTGGCCACTATTAAAAAACGATCCGTCCACTAAACTTTCGACACTTTGATCTAGATCTGCATCGGCTCTGACGTACGCGGGGTCTTTTCCTCCCAATTCCAATCCGCAGGGAATAAATTTATTGGTCAACGCTAGCTGCACGGCCAGACCTCCTTGGACCGATCCGGTAAAGCATACGCCATCAATTTTAGGATTACCAATGAGCTGGGATGTATTTTTATGGTTTAAATGCAGTATTTGAAAAACCCCCTTCGGCAATCCTGCCTTTATCGCGGCCTGCGCATATCGTTCGGCCACCAAAGGTGTTTGAAAAGAATGTTTCAAAATTATTACGTTACCCGCCACAAGTGCTGGAACGATGGCGTTTACGGAAGTCAAAAAGGGATAATTCCATGGGCTTAATACACTTATGATACCCAGCGGTAATCGTTCAACCCATCTTCCACCCGAATTTTGGTCATTTATTTCATAGGGATGCAAAGCCTCCTTCGCTATTCCGATCATATACTTGGCACGATCCGCAAAGCCCATAATTTCTCCCGGGGATTGACTTAATGGCCTCCCCATTTGCCAGGTGATTTCCGAAGCAATGTCGTCCTTATCGGCAGTAATAGCCGATACGAACGCTGTGATGTACTTTGCTCTTTCCGCAATCGATAAATGGGCCCATAGGGGAGAAGCTTTTTCCGCCAAAATCAAGGCGTCCTTAATATCCTTGGAACCGTGTTCTTGGGTGGAACAATAAACGGAACCGTCTATGGGTGAAATGGTATCTCTCATTTTTTATATTATTTCAAAATATCTGTTTAATTGCCAGTCGGTAATGGCACGGCGTTGTTGTTGATCTTCCCACTCCCTGGTGTAAGCGTAATGTTCAACAAAAATATCGCCGAACAAGTCTCGCGCGGCTTTGGAATTTTTTAGCCGCTCTGCGGCCTGGGTCAGTGTTCTAGGCAGCTGAAGTTCCTCAGGAAAATTCACATCATAGGCATTTCCCTTGACCGCATCCAATGGTTCTATCTTATTTTCGATGCCCCAAATACCTGTACCTATTGCAGCGGCCAGCGCCAGATACGGATTAATGTCCGCCGCAGACACCCTGTACTCTACACGTTGCGATTTGCTGCTTCCAAGAATGGCTCTAAGTGCGCAGGTTCTGTTATCAATACCCCATGATGCCGCTGTTGGGGCCCAAAACCCGGGAATAAGTCGGGTATAGCTGTTGCAGGTAGAGGCTACCATCGCCAAAATTTCGGGCATTAATCTTTGTTGCCCCCCAATGAACCAACGCATAACATCCGACATATTGTTTGACTTATTTTTATCGTAAAATGCTGATGTCCCGTCCCTTTTCTGTAGAGAGATATGAATATGTCCCGATTGCCCTGGGTAATCGGGAGACCATTTGGCCATAAAACTGGCCATCATATCACGCTGTTGCGCCCAAACCTTTGTAAAGGTTTTGAACAGTATTCCATTATCTGCTGCCCTTAGTGCCTCTGAATATTCAAGGGCGGCTTCAAGAACGCCGGGCCCTGTCTCTGTGTGTAAACCCTCAATGGGCATCCCCATTTCATCGGCGAGGCTCAATATTTCATGATATAGGTCGGCATGGGTCGAATTTCGCAAAACAGAATATCCAAAATTGCCCGGGGTGATCGGTTCTAAATTGCTAAAGTTTTTGTCGCGCGCGGTTTTTGGAGTTTCATTGAACAAGAAAAATTCAAATTCCAAAGCGGCACTGGCATCGTACCCAAGCTTATCTAACCGCATAAGTGTTTTTTTGAGAATGGATCTTGGGCAAACGCTTGCGGCCAAACTTTCCGAGAAATCCGCTAAAAAAATCACGGATTGATTATCCTCCGTAGGCAACATTCTTAAACTTGAGGCATCTATTGTGGCAGTTGAATCGGTAAACCCATCTTTCCAACCTGTAAAGGAATCTTTTGCATACAGCACATCATCGGTATCCCAGCCAAAAATGACATTGCAAAATTCGAACCCTTTATCCAAGGCAGATAGAAATTTATTTGCATTGACATATTTGCCCCGTAAAACACCATCAATATCAACGATGGCCAATTTGACATCTCTTATTTTATGGTCTTTGATATATTTCTTGACGGTATCGATATTCATTTTTTCGTCTTTTTTATTCATATGCCGTATTTTTAATAAAGCGTTTCCTGTTTGCCAGAATGAACTTGCGATGTATTCGAAAGTACTAAGCTATAGGAGTAATTATTTTTATGGCTTTTCTTTGGTTTCATGTTCCAATGCAAATTCTTCCTCAGGAGAAAGTATTAAACGGTACCTTCCTTTTAGTCCAAAGTAAACTAATCCAATTACCAAATATCCGATAGCTATGAATACCGCAGTTCTATACGATTGATCCTGAAGTTGAAAATAAATGATTACACTGGCAAGAACAATAGTTATCCAAGCTCCGAACTTTCCAAATGGGCTAACATAGGGTCTGGCCATATCGGGTTTGTTTTTTCGTAGCAATAGAAATGACCCACATTGCAAGATATAGGATAACATGGCACTAAAAACGGCAATGTTCAATAGTGCTCCTCCTATAAAAACTTCACTTTCACTGCCCGCCGAAAATTTGGTTATCATCAATACGGCAAATCCAATAGCAGAACCTAAGATTAAGGCGGTATAGGGTGTTTTTCTTTTGCTATGGGTTACCGATAATATCACAGGAAAATAACCTGCTCTTGATAAGGAATAAATTTGTCTTCCAAAGGCAAAAATTATGGTATGAAAAGAGGCTAGTAAGCCAATAGTGGCAACCAATGCAAGCAGTTTGGCAATATTATCTCCGTACAGTACTTTAAACCCGTCCAATAGTGGCTCGCCTGACTGGGATAACGCATAGGACCCCAAAGGTATTGAAGCATTTAACCACAGTATTAAAAAAGCCGAAATAATCAACGTAATAATGCCGTATGTCAGGCCTTTGGGCATATCTTTTTTAGGATCAACAGATTCTTCCGCCGCTAATGGTAATTGTTCGATTGCTAAGAACAACCACACTGCGAAGGGCATTGCTTTTAAAGCTCCAAGGAAACCCATAGGCATAAATGCACCGCCACCGCCCGCTAGATGCTCGGCTTCTCCTGAGGTTCCCGCTTTAATGTCCAATGCGAATTTTGTAAAGTCGACACTCCCTATGGATGATACCCAAAATACGACCAAACATCCTAGGGCCAAAAAAGTCAGCACTACTGTAAAGCGAAAGGACATGGCCACGCCTACTATATTTAGCACCGTAAATACAGCGTAAAACCCAAACCACCAAAAGGGTAATAGGTCCGGGCCAGTTTCAAAGATGCCTGCCATATAGTTACTCAGAAAGAAAACAATGACGGCCGGGGTTAAAATGAATTCTAAGTTTTCTACCAAACCCGTAAAAAATCCTCCCCATGGGCCCATGGCCGATCTTGCAAAAGAATAAGCCCCTCCGGTATGCGGTAGGGCGGGAGACATTTCCGCTACACTTTGGGTAAGTCCAATATACATAATGGCCACAATGATGGTCGCAATAAACATACCTCCCCAGCCTCCCGAAGCTAATCCGAGATTCCATCCCGAGAAATGCCCCGATATAACTGCACCGACCCCCAAGGCCCACAAAGACCAAACTCCAGCATGCCGCTTTAACTCCCTAGATTCGAAATAGGACTTGTCCATTTTTTTATACTTGACACTTTTACCCATATATTTTAGTTTAGGCCGCTGTTTTGTTTAATGTGCGGTTTGCTATTGTTTTAACAATCTAATATGTTGTTTTTTGCTCACTGGTGAGACAGATAGACCTCGATATTCCGATGGCAAAGTATCTAGCAGAAATAATAGGACTATAATGCGATATATTTTCATTGATTTAGTTGGATATATAGGGGCCAAATTTAGCCAGTACTTCCTTTTTTTCAGATGTGTCGTTCAATATATATATGTCATATTTTGCACCTTCATCGTAAACGCGCACCACAATATGACCTTGTTGACTTTTATAGGAATTTAACCTACTACCGATTACGTCTTTATTCGCTTGTAACATAATGGTAGAAAATAGATCTCTTTCACCAGGATAAAGCACTGTAGAAGTAATTCTTCTCAAGACTTCTTCACCAGGGTGGTCCGACGACCAATTTTGTTGGATCCAAACTCTTGGTCGAAGCGTACGTACATAAAAGGAATTCTGAGAGTCTCTATTTCCATGATGGTTCAAGGTAGCCACGTCAACAGGGCCGACCACTGGGGCTATATTCGATTCTACGCTGTTCCTATTAATACCTCCGAAATCGTTTATCCCACTAATATCCCCACCTGTAAAGTAATCAAAGTTACCATATGAAATTTTAATGCATGTGCTCAAGGGGTTTTCGCCGGGATAGTCACCTTCGGGAAAAAGACTGAAATAGTTGTTATTCTTACCAGTCCATAACTGTCCGTTTACAGCAATGTTCCTGACCGTAAAACTGGGATATTGTTTTGCTGCCTTTTTTAGTCTTATTTGATGACCGTCGCCAGCAATCAGCTTTTCGTGGGTTAAGCCATGATTTATGGTTTGATACGCTATGAACTTCCAATAATTGTGCAAGGTTGTTATCATTCCGTATTCATCATCTTGGCTCAGTTCTTTTTGAATTTTTAGATCTTTTAGGTCAATGGGGAAATCGCTTCCTCGATCAAAAAGTGTTTTTATGGGGATAAGGCTTCCGACTTCGGTAATGCCCGTTAGAAAATAGTCGCCTTTTTTTGCTTTTTTCCGGTTGCGGTCCATCTCGCCGAAATGATCATCGTGATAATGGGTAATTAGGGCGTAATCTAACTTCATTGGTCCGTTTCCCGGAAAAAACTGATGAATATAATCTACGATCCATTCCGGGGCTGACTTAGAATTTTTGGGTTTTTGAGCGGCATTCCTAACGGAAAGTGTCCTTGGGTGCGTTTCGGACATATCCCCTGCATCCACCAAAAGAGTTGTGGCATCCGGAAATATAAAAAAAGCCGTATCACCACGACCAGTATTAATATGATGGATTTCCATTACCCCTTCTTCCCAAAGCGGGAATTCCTTTTCTGTCTTCTGGGAAATGGCAAAGCTCACCCACAATACCAAACAAGTAGTACAAATACCAATTTTTAAATTACTTATAATCACTTTCGTCTTCAATTAATATGATTGTTCAGAAATTTAGGTGCCGTTTTATCGTACTACAATTGGATACTCATCTGTTTCTTCAAACCCATCAAAGGCATTCTTTACAGGTCTCCCGATCCAAGCCAACGGTTTTCTAAGTCCCAAGGCAAATACTGCGCTAGCTGCATTGTCGTATTGAAAAACGGGATGCGTTAATTTATGGTTCTTTTTAACAGATTTTCCCCAAACTATGAACGGGATTTCCATTTCTTCTAAAGACTCTCCGCCATGCTCTTTGTCTAGTCCACCATGATCTGCACTTACTACTACTACCGTTTCGTTTGCGATATCCGAATCTTTGATTGCGGCCATTACTTCTCCAAGCAGCTGATCTGCTTTTTCAACGGATTTATAATACTCTGGGGAACCATGATCAAACTCATGACCTTTGTGATCTACATGGTCAAAATGGATAAAGGTGAAATTGGGTTTCTTGCTTTTGATGTATGCAACCGCCAATTTTGCCGTTTCATCTTCTGTATCAGGGCTAATATCATAATCCACCGCACTTTTCTCAAAAAGCCTTCCAAATCCTGTCCAATGGTAAATGGCTCCTATTTCGGGGTCATCCATTTGTGTATCCACCAAATGAAAAATAGTAGGAAACAGCAAGTTTTCACTTTGGGCGATTGCCGGTAAGATGTTATTGGTCTTTTCCCACCTATTGGACGTAATTCCATGTTGCTCAGGGCCTGCTCCCATAATCATGGAGGCCCAGTTAGTACTGGAGCTGGATGGCAATACCGAACGGGCATGCATGGTGTATGCGCCTTCTAACATCAATTTGTCAAAATTAGGCGTTTTGGCGTTTTGCAACCCATCGGGGCTGAGTCCGTCAAACCCTATTACATGCTTGGCTTTTTGCGAAGCATCGGATGTCTTGTTAACACATGACCATAGGGAAAGAATCCCTATGGTCATGACACAAATTTTTATGTATTTCATTTTTAATTTTCCCACCAACCTTTTGCATTTATATCATCCGCTCCTATAGCAGATACTGCCTCTTTATAATTCTCTGGATTGAGCGTTTGTTCGGAATCTGGATATATAAACCGGACAGGGACTTGATCGTTGTTTACGTTATCTGCCCCGGGCACAATCACGGAGGGAAATCCTGTGCGCCTAAAATCATACCACCCTTCAAGTCCTACCATAAAGGATGCCAGCCATTTTTGGGTAATGATGGTTTCCAAATTACCATCATAGGCTACGCCGGGTTGTAGTAGATAAGCGTCCATATCCTGGGCAACATCCCAATATTCAAAGGACAATCGTATACCCATATCATAAAAGGTATTGGCATCGCCCCCAATAAGCCCTCTTTGTGACGCCTCGGCCAGAATAAACCGAACTTCGGCAGCCTGAATGATGGCCGCTTTTACGGAATTGGGAGAATCATAGAAAAAAGGTTGGTTCAAACGCGATACGTTGCTTGCACCGCCATTGAAAGTCGAGGCATTGTCCTCGCTCAGCCCATTGGGCAATCCTACATATAAACCTGGGTCGTCAGTAGGATTATCAGTGGGTTGGAACCACTTTTGTAAACGTTCATCATTGAACTGCCTTAGCACTGCTTCACTGGTCTCACTCATCCGATGCTCATCAAAACTTCCTATCCGAGAAGTACTTACAGGCCAAGAGTCAATTTGTGTACTAGAAGGATATGTCATCAAAGCGTTGTCCTCATTGTCTGTGATAAATATGCCACTATTAACGATAGCCTGTATGTCAGATGAAACATCTACCTTATTGGATATGCGCATCAGGTAACGAAGTCTTAATGAATTTGCCAGTTTTCGCCAGTTTTGTATATCTCCGCCATATAAAATATCTCCGCCAAGGATAGGTTGCCCCAATGCCAGTTGTGTTTCGGCCTTTTTCAAATCATTGAGTATGGCCGTGTATATGGATTCTTGAGTATCATATTTTGGCTTAAAATTACCATTAGATCCGTCAATCGCTTCAGAAAACGGTACATCACCCCAATTGTCAGTAAGGTTTGCAAAAGCATAGGAACGAAGCACGAGAGCTATGCCTTCATAGCTTGTGTTCTTAGTTTCTTCCGCCAAGGAAGATTTCAGAACAATGTCTATTTCCGCAAGAATACCGTAATAGGTGCCCCATATTCCAGACTGCGTTCCCCAATCATAGCGGTCAAATCCGGTGAAATTGATTTTTGCGGTCAATTGCCCCACTATATTTCCATTGTTCCAACCATTCAAGGCAGTTTCACCGGCAATAGTTGAAATAACAGTAGACAAGACCAAATCCGCACTAACCTCTTCGGGCTGATTAGGATTGGTATTTATTTCTTCAAAATCTTCGGTACACCCAAAAATGAGTATTGCTGTTGTTATATAAACGATTATATATTTTTTCATTTTGATAGCTTAAAAGGTTACGTTGACATTAAATCCAAAGCTTCTGGTACTTGGTGTTGCCATATCTTCCACACCCGGTATAATGGTTCCACCATTGAAAGAGATGGTCTCGGGGTCAAAATGTGGATTCTCTGTCCATAAGGCCAGATTCCTACCCACTATGGATAAGGTCATTGAATTAATAAAAGTGTTCTTCAATAATTTTTCGGGAATGTTATACCCCAATGTTAATTCTCTAAGTTTAACAAAGGAAGCATCGAACATTCCAATTTCTTCGTTGCCCCTGTTGTAACGCCACCAGTAGTAGTCCCTACCACTAATTCTTACGTCATTTGGGCGATAGCTACCATCTGCGTTTTGTATGACGCCTTCAGATATAATACCTTCTTCTCTGCCGGCCGCGGTAAAATCCATCATCCCTGAAGTACCTCCAATTAGCACTGTTCTGGAATTGACCACCCCACCTTCTCTCCAATCGAACAATACGCCTAAAGTAAAACCTTTGTACGAGAAGGTATTTTGAATGCCCAGCATGAAATCTGGATTATAGTTGCCCAGCTTCTTTAGCGTAGGGTCGCGCAAAGAAAATCCATCTTCATTGTGTACCTCCTGGCCAAAAAACGGACTGCTTTCATCATCTACGGTTACCAGCCCAGTACCATAGACGTCTCCCATTCTTTCGCCGACCTTAGCTAGAACATCTATATAGTTGGAGGATATTTCATAGGAATCCAAACCTTCTGTAAGTGATTTCACTTTGCCCCTTGCCCTGGTAAAATTAAGAATGGTGTTCCAAGTGAAATTTTCGGTCTTTATGGGAACCGCATTTAATACAATTTCCAAACCTGTATTTTGGATTTCTCCCGCATTAATGATTCTGGAATCAAATCCAGATGTATTGGAAACAGGAAGTATCAAAATTTGATTTTCTACGGTAGAATCGTACCAAGTAATATCAAATCCCAATCTGTTGTTAAAAAGACGAAAATCGGCACCGACTTCAATGGAATTGGCTTCTTCCGGTTTTAGGTTTTCATTTCGAAGAATATTCGATGCATTAACCCTTTGAAAATTACCCCAAGGTTCATTGAACGAAAATGTATTTCTTAAGGCATACGGATTGGTGTCGTTTCCAACAACGGCCCATCCAGCTCTTAGTTTAAGAAAGACCGACTGGGGAAACGAGAGCATATCGGAAACTATGGTACTTATGCCAACAGATGGATAGAAATAGGAATTATTATCTTCTGGCAATGTACTGGACCAATCATTTCTTCCTGTTATATCTAAAAACAATAGGTTCTTATAGGAGAAGTTAGCAAAAGAGTAAAGCGAGTTTACCTTTTTTTCACTGTTAAATTGGGTCTTGGACAAAGGTTCAGCGGCATTCTCAAAATTATAAATGCCGGGTATAGATAAGGAATTGGCACTAATTCTTTTGTACCTATTAACTTCTTTTCTAATATTACCGCCAAAAGACAGCGCCATTGTAAAGTCCTTGGATATTCCCTTATTGTACTGTAAAAGGAAATCCGTGTTTTGTTCTTTGAAATAAATATTATCCTCACGATATTGTCCTTTTGCAAACCGTTGTGTACTATAAGCCCTTTTACTGACTCTTAGGTCGTTAAAATAGTCCATTCCGGAACGGAACATCAAGGTCAGATCTTCGGTCAGGTTCATATCTACCCTTACATTCCCATAAACCCTATCCTTATCAAAGGCGTTGGTATTTTCGTTCATGGTAAAGTATGGGTTATCATGCCAGTTGTAGTTGTAGTTGAACTGCTGTCTCCCTTCCAATCCTGGCTGCCAGTAATTTTCTAAACTATTCATGTCTATCTGTCGCCCGAACCATGCCCATAAATACATAATGTTCTCTGTTCCATACGAATTATTGGGTCTATTTCTACTGCCACTGTTCACATAATTAACCGATGAGGAAACTTTTATCCAATCGGCCAAATTATAAGAACCACTAAAAGCATATGTACTTCTATCGTAATCGCTATTGGGCAAGATGCCCTCACTTTCCAAATTAGTAAAAGAAATTCGCATATTTCCTTTATCATTTCCACCAGTCACCGATATATTGGTCGTTAAGGTATTTCCTGTCCTGAAAAAATCCTCGATATTATTCGGTTGTGCGATCCAGGGTGTTGGACTGATTCCATCTGTGAAACTACCAGAGGCATCTCGTGGCCTAACGGCACTGTCCCCTGCCCTGAAACCACTTGTTGTAGGGCTATCGTGCTGTGCAATTAGCCTTCCGTCTAATCGCGGGCCCCAGCTTTCATCAATGTTATCGTTAGTTCCGCCACCAAAACCATCTAAAAAGGAAAATTCTCCGCCAGCTCCCTGACCGTATTGATTTTGGTACTTTGGTATCCGTAAGGCATTTTCGAAGGTAACGTTCTGTGTGAAGCTAACACCCAGTCCTTGGGTGTTTGTTCCTGATTTTGTGGTGATGAGTATTACACCGTTCATTCCCCTGGAACCATATAGGGCAGTAGCACTGGGGCCTTTTAAAACAGTCATGGACTCCACGTCATCGGGATTTATATCCTGTGCGCCGTTACCATAATCCGCTTCGAGGTTTCCTTCGGATCTATTGCTCACTGTGCCATTATTAATTGGTATTCCATCCACGACAAAAAGTGGGGAATTCAGACCAGGATTAAGGGATCCTTCTCCCCTAATCGTTATCAAGGATGTGGAGCCGACCCCAGAACTTCCACCAGTTACCTGCACGCCTGCCACTTTACCAGAAAGTGAATTAGTGACGTTGGTCTCCCTGGCGGTGACCAATTCATCTCCCTTGACTTCTTGAACGGAGTATCCCAAACGTTTCTTCTCTTTTTTGATTCCCAAAGCCGTGACCACAACTTCACTTAAACCAGTTGCGCTCTCTTCTAAGGTTATGGTCAGATTCGTTTGCCCGTTTACAGGAATTTCTTTTGTTGTAAAACCTATGTAGGAAATCACCATGGTGGCATTCCGATCGGTCAACGTCATCGAGAAATTGCCATCAAAATCGGTCTGGGTTCCGTTTGAAGTACCTTTTTCAAGCACGTTGGCCCCCGCGAGTGGCACACCATCTTTATCTACGACGGAGCCCGTTACTTCGAATTGTTGATTCGCTATATGGCCAGTTGCCTCATCCGATACTTCTTGCAACGGAGGGCTTGTTCCAAGTTTTAGTATAATCTCCTTATCCAATAATTCAAAAATGATATTGGTATTTGAAAACAGTCTTTGCAAAATTGAAGAAACACCTTCTTTATTTGCATTTACGGAGACGATTCTCTGAGAATCCATCTCTTTGTCATTGTACATGAATTTGAATTCTGTAAGCGTTTCTATTTTGTCTAAAACATTTTCGAGACGTACATTTTCCAGATTCAATGTAATCTTGGTCTTTTGACCATATGTATCGTTGGCGTGAATTTGAAATAGAGAAACTACTAGCAGAAATGTAGTAAGCTTCATTTTCAAGTCAAATTTCAGCTGAAAAGGATTGAGTTTCCTTAGCTTAGATAGTTTTTTCATATTTTTATAGTGTATAAGGTGGTTAAGTAATTTGATCACACGTTACTCGGTAAATGTTCGCGAATTTTTCGGTTTTTTATCTCTTCATGCAAGCATCTTTTTATAGTGATTGAATGCAGTTAACAACTATTGTGATTTAGGTTAAAACGCTTTGGGTTGTTCTGTCATTGGCAGTTTGTTTTGGTTAGGGCCTGTTAACACGCCCTAGGTAATAACTATTTCTTCGTCTGTAATCCTATAGTCTATCCCGTAATTTTTATTGAACGGATCAAACACTTGTTCAATGGTTTCAATATCAAAGCTGGCCGTGAAAAATTCGTTATCCAGCACTTCATTTTGATTGGCTATAACTACTTTGTAATGCCTTTCCAATTTTTTGACAATGTTCTTAAATGGGAGATGTTGGCAATACTATTTAACCTCCCTCTATTCTCCCATAACTTGAGAAAGGCATTCTGGACCACCCCTTCTGCATCCTCACTACAAACCAAGTATCCTCTAGCAATATGTGTTAGCTTATTATAATATAGCTTGAACAACGCTTCAAAGCATGGGTATCTTCGTTTTCCAAAAGGGAAGCAGAGTCAATATTTACTTTTTTATTTTTCAAGTAACTAGTATTTTGAATAAACAACCAAGTGCGATTTACATTGAAATCGTCTTGGGCTGAATTAGTTCTTGCAGGTAGGGGAAATTAAAATAGAATCAAATTCTATTTCAACGTTGCTTTGAACATTTTGAATAGTATGCTAAACTATTGGATAACTATCTTTACTAGTATGAATTTACTGTAAAATCCGTTTAAATAATAATTTATACTTAATATTTTATTATTTTAGAAAAAAAATCTACATAAAGAGTAATAGCAATTATTCTATTCTGGTTTTTACCATAAATAATCATTTTTTAGTCTAAAATTGCTGTTGCATGAAACTTGATGATAAAGACCTGAAAATATTGAGACTTTTACAGGAAAATGCCAATATTAGCAACAAAGAAATTGCGGTGGCTACCAAACTTACCTTAACACCTGTCTACGAGCGAATCAAAAAACTGGATGCCATGTCTTTGCTTAAGAAAAAGGTGGTTTTGCTAAATAGGAAAAAACTTGGATTAAATGTTATGGCAATAGTTTTGGTTAGCATCGAAAAACATTCTGGAGAAGGCGCCCTTGTTTTCATGAAGGAAATAAAAAAAATTCCTGAAGTTGTTGAATGCTTTCATATTACAGGGGCTTTCGACTTTCAGTTAAAGGTGTATACGAGGGATATCGACCACTTTCATGAATTCAACTTTAAAAAACTAACCGTCATAAAAAACATTCGAAAAATGGAGAGCCATTTTGTAATGAAAGAAGTTATAAATACTACAAGTCTCCCTTTGTTTCTTGAAGATTGAGATACTACAACAAAGAATCATTTGCACGAACCAAACTTTTTTCAATAATAGTGGTATGTGGTTCTGTCACATCTGTTCAAAATAAGTATAAAAGTTTAATTTGAATCTTGTTTTATGATGCCAATGAGATAAAGGATTTGTAAGTTGAAATTTTAGGGTTCAACAGTTGATCTTTCTTTATCATTCTTACTATTTCTGCTCCGGCAATTGTCCTTTTTGCCGATTCAAATTCCTTAAATCCCATACCCGGTATTATTTGCCACTTGATCATACGATGATCTTGTTCTATTATAGTATTGAGGTATTTGCATTGTCCTATCTTGATCCGAGAACAATTTCTCCTGTTATATAGTCGTTCCTTATCAATTAAGGATTTGACGTTTATAGATTAGTTGAGAAATCATTTTGATAAAAAGGCAAATTGATTTTTCAAGTTC
>RCND010000228.1_pt1 | contig 32048 bp, 36 predicted proteins | sample 2041351 | NCBI WGS metagenome assembly RCND01 (sample SAMN09708230, study PRJNA481090) | Marine sediment metagenome, whole genome shotgun sequencing project. | biome: marine sediment; feature: ocean; material: sediment; isolation source: Sewage treatment plant 12B marine sediment (STP12B) ... | reverse complement strand
AGGCGCATATTCAGGATCGCTTCGGCTTGAACCTCGGACAACTCGCCCTCGCCCGCGATCGGTGAGACGTAGTCCTTCTCGTCCATCGCGCGGACGTGGTCTTTACTCCAGTCCTCACGCATCAGCGCGGCCTTCGGCTCATCATCATAGCGGATAATGTCGATCACGCGGTCAAGGTTGAGGAAGGCAACGATAAAGCCTTCCAAAACCTCCAGACGGTGGTCAATCTTCTCCATCCGGTGAAGTGAGCGGCGCTCCAGCACTTCACGGCGATGATCAAGGAACGCACGCAGCACTTCCTTCATCGAGCAGACCTTCGGCGTCACACCATCAATCAGCACGTTCATGTTGAGCGAGAAACGAACCTCGAGATCGGAATGACGGTACATCATTCCCATCAGCACTTCGGGGTCCACGTTCTTGGAGCGCGGCTCCAGCACCATCCGCACGTCTTCCGCACTCTCGTCGCGGACATCGGCAAGGATCGGGATTTTCTTGAGCTGTATCGCTTCGGCAATCTTCTCGATCAGTTTGGATTTTTGAACCTGATAGGGAATTTCCGTGACAACGATCTGCCACTGACCACGGCCAAGGTCCTCAACCTCCCAACGGCACCGCAAACGGAACCCGCCTTTGCCAGTGCGGTACGCCTGCGCGATGTTCTCCTTTGGCTCGACAATCACACCACCTGTGGGAAAATCAGGGCCGGGTACGAAGTTGAGCAGCGTATCATCCCGCGCGTCAGGCGTTTTGATCAGATGGATACAAGCATCGCACAACTCGGAGATGTTGTGCGGCGGAATGTTCGTTGCCATGCCCACGGCGATCCCGCTAGAGCCGTTGGCAAGCAAGTTCGGGAATTGCGCAGGCAGCACGGACGGTTCTGTCAGGCGGCCATCATAGTTGTCGCGGAAGTCGACGGCATTCTCCGAGAGCCCTTCAAGCATCGCCTCTGCTACGGCAGTCATCCGCGCTTCGGTGTACCGGGACGCAGCTGGGTTATCGCCGTCGATGTTGCCAAAGTTTCCCTGCCCGTCGACCAGCGGATAGCGGACGTTAAAATCCTGCGCCAAACGCGCCATCGCATCGTAAATCGCGGCATCACCGTGCGGGTGGAAATCGCCCATCGTGTCGCCGCTGATCTTGGCCGACTTTAGGAACCCGCCCGTTGAGTTCAGCTTGAGCCTGCTCATCGCATAGAGAATACGGCGGTGCACCGGCTTCAGTCCGTCGCGCGCATCCGGCAAGGCACGGTGCATGATCGTGCTGAGCGCGTAGGTCAGGTAGCGATCCCCCAACGCACGGCGAAGCGGTTCGGATGTTTCCTCGAAACGAGGCGGCACTGGTGGTTTGATATCTGACATAAACGCTGTGTAGCGGTGCATGGAACAGGCGACAAGCGTCTGCTTTGCGTTTCCCGAAACCTGTTTGTAGAATCTGTCAGTTACGGTAGGCGGCAAATTTCCTAATTTTTCCCCTAAGAAAGAATCATTAATACTGATATGGGAACCTTGGGGAAGCCGTTCGGTCGGTTTTTAGAGATTCTGCTGGAGCCATAGCAATGAAAACATTTATACTTTTGACTTTTGGCTTTCTGGGGTTTGCGTTCTATGAGATGAGCGGCGGCTCCGAATTCGAGCCTGCAATCGCGCGCTTGGAAGCTTCCATTCCTCAAGAAACTGAAGTTGAGCAAGTAGCACGAGCTGTCACTGAAGCGCCTGCACCCCCCGTGATGGAAAACTCTGAACCGATCACAAGAATGGATAGCACACAAAGCGTGACACGTGTTGCCCTCAACCTAACAACTGTTGCTGACGCCCAAGAGGCCGTCACTACAGAAGCATCCGCCAACGCCGTAATCATCGACAGCTCAGAGACGCCGCAGATTATTCTGCCAAGCCTGATTGCGACAACGAACAACTCAGGTGACAGCTTCGACGCCGATGTCCGCACAGTATCCGGCAATCGCGTGAATGTGCGTGGCGGCCCTTCCACGAACTACGGCGTCGTGAATAAGCTGACACGCGGTGACGAAGTTCGCATCCTCGAAGACAACGGCGTCGGTTGGGTCCGCATGCAGCCCCTTGGTGGTGGCGAAGCAGGCTGGATGGCCGATTTCTTGCTCACTTCAGGCTGATATCGCCAAGGGCGATTGCCAAACACCCTAAAACAGCGCATTTGAAGCCTCAAACACTACTGAGGCCTTTTGCATGACTAAACGCTCCATTCTGATCACCGGCTGTTCCTCTGGCATCGGCTATGCAGCGGCCATTGGCATGCGCGAACGTGGCTGGCATGTATATGCTGCGTGCCGTCAGGAACTTGACTGCGCCCGTATGCGAGACGAAGGTTTTGACAGCCCCCGCATCGACTATACCGACGCCGACAGCATCATTACGGCGCTCGCGGATGTGCTTGAAGATACAGGTGGCGCGTTGGATGCGGTGTTCAACAACGGCGCCTATGCCATAGCGGGTGCAGTGGAAGATCTACCCACCGAAGCCCTGCGCGAGATTTTTGAAGCCAACTTCTTTGGCTGGCACACGCTTACCAGTGCAATCATTCCAGTGATGCGGGCCCAAGGGCATGGCCGGATTGTGCAGTGCTCTTCCATCCTCGGGCATGTGGCTATGCCATGGCGCGGCGCCTATACCGCGACCAAATTTGCCCTTGAAGGGCTGACCGATACTTTGCGCCTTGAAATGAAGGGCACAGGCGTTCACCCCATTCTGATTGAGCCCGGCCCGATTACATCGAAGATCCGCGCAAATTCTATTCCGCATTTCGAGCGTTGGATTGATTGGGAAAATTCCGCCCGTGCGGACCAATACGAAACTGTACTCGCACAGCGCCTCTACGGTGAAAATGGCCCTGACAAATACGAATTGCCCGCCGAAGCGGTCGTCAAAAAGCTAATTCATGCAGTAGAATCCTCCCGCCCGCGCGCGCGTTATTACGTGACCAAGCCCGCGCATCTGGGCGGTTTCATGCGCCGCATCCTCCCCACTCGGATGCTCGACCGTGCATTGAGCAGGTAAAGGGGTTGCAGAGGCGCACCCGCCCGCTACATCGCATGCCAACACTTAACGGGAGCTAACCTATGGGCGATCCACTTTTCATCTTAATTATCATCGCAATTCTTGCGGTGGTTGTTGTTTTGGTCATGGGGTTAGGCGGTTTCGCCAGCGGCGGCGCGTTCAACAAAGCGAACTCGAACAAGCTCATGCGATGGCGCATCATATTGCAATTCATCGCGGTGATCCTGATCGTCATCTACGTCTATTTCGCAAAAGGATAAACACATGGTCGTTCTCAACAAAATCTATACCCGCACCGGCGACAAGGGCGACACTGCCTTGGGCAATGGCGAACGCGTGGCCAAACACGATGTACGTGTTGAGGCCTATGGCACCTCCGACGAGCTCAACTGTTTCGTAGGCGTCGCACGTCTCAATGCGACAGATGAAACGGACGCGGCATTGTCGCGCATCCAGAATGACCTGTTCGATTTAGGCGCTGACCTATGCCGCCCCGATATGGAAAAAGACGCTGACTCAGAATATCCACCGCTGCGCATGGTCCCTGCCCAAGTTGACCGCCTCGAAGCGGAGATCGACGTGATGAATGCCAATCTGAAGCCGCTGCGCAGCTTTATTCTGCCGGGTGGCACTGCTTTGGCCGCGCATCTTCACGTTTGTCGCACAGTTGCACGCCGTGCGGAGCGTTTGGCGACGGAACTGGCGACACGAGAGACGGTCAATGACGCAGCAGTGCGCTACCTCAACCGCCTTAGTGACTGGTTCTTTGTGGCCGCACGTGTGGCGAACAATGGTGGCAAGGATGATGTCCTTTGGGTTCCGGGCGCGAACCGCTGAAACCGCCAGTTTCAATGAAACACCTGCACAACATTCTTGCGTTAATCGGCAACAGAAACATGTAACTTGACGTGCCTCTTGTATCATGGGCGATTTTGCCCTGTTTCACGGTGGCACGCTTCGTTAGACATGTAACAGATTTACTGACTGGTCCACACTGGGCCTGAGTCGCAACCAAGGAGATAATCGCTCATGAAGGTGCTCGTACCTGTAAAGCGCGTGATCGACTATAACGTAAAAGTACGTGTAAAAGCGGACGGTTCCGGTGTCGATCTTGCCAACGTCAAAATGTCCATGAACCCTTTTGACGAGATTTCCGTCGAACAGGCGATCCGCCTGAAAGAAGCGGGTCAAGCGGATGAAATCATCGCCGTATCCATCGGCGTGAAGCAAGCCCAAGAAACACTGCGCACAGCCCTTGCGATGGGTGCGGACCGCGCAATCCTTGTTATTGCGTCCGAGGATGTTCACCACGACATCGAGCCACTGGCCGTTGCGAAGATCCTTAAAGGCATCGTTGACGAAGAGCAGCCGGGCCTCGTGCTCTGCGGAAAGCAGGCGATCGACAACGACATGAACGCCACGGGTCAAATGCTGTCAGCACTGATGGGCTGGTCACAAGCCACCTTTGCCTCCGAGCTCACCATCGAAGACGACAAAGCTGTGGTCACCCGTGAGGTAGACGGCGGTCTGCAAACGATCAAAGTGAACATGCCAACGGTTGTCACAGTTGATCTGCGCCTCAATGAGCCGCGCTATGCATCTTTGCCCAACATCATGAAGGCAAAGAAAAAACCTATGGATGAGAAAACTCCAGCCGACTACGGCGTGGAAGTGAAAAACCGTCTGGAAATCGTAAAGACTATTGAGCCTGCCGCACGTGCCGCAGGGATCAAGGTTGGCTCTGTTGATGAGCTGGTGGCGAAACTCAAAGAAGCGGGGGCCGTATAATGGCTGTTCTACTCCTTGCAGAAGTAAACAACGGCGAATTGGCAATGGACGCCACGGCAAAAGCCGTGACAGCCGCCAAGCAGCTTGGTGATGTGGTTGTTCTGGCCGCTGGTGGCTCCGCCGCAGCAGCAGGCGAAGCAGCATCCAAGATTGATGGCGTCTCGAAGGTTCTTGTGGCCGAAGACGCCTCCCTTGGTCACCGCATGGCCGAAACCACTGCCGCATTGATCGTGTCGCTGTCAGATGATTACGATCACATCGTAGCCCCCTCCACCACGGATGCGAAAAACGTGATGGCGCGTGTTGCAGGTTTGCTCGACGTGATGATCATCTCTGACGCTACAGCCGTAATTGACGCTGACACGTTTGAGCGTCCGATTTATGCTGGTAACGCCATGCAGACGGTCAAATCTTCGGATTCGAAAAAAGTGATCACCTTCCGCACATCAACATTTGATGCTGCTGCTGAGGGTGGTTCAGCCTCTATCGAAACTGTCTCTGCTGCCGCTAACCCGAACCTTTCTGAGTGGATTGAAGACAAAGTTGCTGCAAGTGATCGTCCCGAGCTGACATCCGCAGGTATCGTTGTCTCGGGCGGTCGTGGTCTGGGCTCCGAAGAGCAGTTCAAGATGATCGAAAATCTGGCTGACAAACTCGGTGCTGCTGTTGGTGCATCGCGCGCTGCGGTAGATTCCGGCTATGCGCCGAATGACTGGCAGGTCGGTCAGACCGGCAAAGTTGTTGCGCCTGATCTCTATGTCGCCATTGGCATTTCCGGTGCGATCCAGCACCTCGCCGGCATGAAAGACAGCAAGATCATCGTCGCAATCAACAAAGACGAAGAAGCGCCGATCTTTCAGGTTGCGGACTATGGCCTTGTGGCCGACCTCTTTGAAGCAGTGCCTGATCTGATCGAAAAGCTCTGAACTTAACGGGCGTCAGTCACCCATAGAGATTATGAAATGGCCCGCTGAATTCAGCGGGCCATTTTCGTATTACATCAACCGATCCAGCACAGGGCAGAGCGCACGTGCAACCGCTGCATGCACTTCCGGACGCGGCACAGCTCTAGCCGCCCTTTCTTCCAGCATAGAAAAAGCCATGCCTTCCGATGTATCAGACGACATATCAGCAGGCACATCGACAATCGCACTGACCGATGGCCTCAAGCGGTCCAGCATATCATCCCGGACCAACGCAGGCGCAGTACCCTTGAGTGAAGGCCAGCCAGTACCCGTATCTGCCCTGCCAATCCTCAACAACACAACCTCCTCAGACAACTGTGCCAACAAGCGCCGCATCCGCCTGATCCAAGTCTTTTGCAGCGTTTGACGCATCTGCTCAAACCGCGCAGCATCACGCAAATGCAGATTGCGCAGCATATGCTGTGTGAAGGCAAATTGCGTGAAATCAACGTCAGGGTAGAGATGCTTCAAATCTGGCATCGCGTGCAGAAAGCGATCATTGCGGCGCGGATGAACGCTGTAGAAACGGTTACTGATATTCACTGCACCCAACACCTCCACAACTGTCACCTGCGCCCCTCGCGCGCCCTCCAGCACCGTGGTATCTTTTGCAAACACATCCAAACCCGCACTCACCTGCCCAAAGTTGACCGAGGTCACACCGGTCAAATGCTCAACCAACAGCGGAAAAGGCTGTTCGATGAACTTCCCGAATGTGACCGTTCCCCCTAAGAAGGCCACATAAGGTGCCTCCAACGCACGCCGCGGTCCCCGAAATGTCAGTTTCGACGTGCCATACCGACACGGTAAATAGTCCAAGGCCCCCGGCCCCAGTATATTATAGGTCATAATGCCCACCCTTTTTCTCACCCGTTCCAACTATGGGTGAGGTGCTCTTATGATTCGCTTAAAGGAAGGATTTGCTTCAGGTTTTAGCCAGCGAGAGGCCTTGCGGCAGGACAACACTCCGCCGTAAGCTGAGCGCAACATTTACAAAGGAAAACGCCCATGCATATCCAGACAATCGGCATCGTCGGCGCAGGACAGATGGGAAATGGCATTGCCCACGTTATGACCCTCGCTGGATATGACGTAATGCTCAACGATATTAGTGAAGATGCGCTGAGCGCCGCGATGGAAATTTTACGTGGGAACATGACCCGTCAGGTAGGGCGCGGCAAGATTGCCGAGGCCGATATGGAAAGCGCTCTGGCCCGTATCACGACGACCACGACCCTCACCGATTTAGGCCAGTCAGACCTGATCATCGAGGCGGCAACGGAACGTGAAACGGTCAAACAGGCAATCTTCGAGGATCTGCTCCCGCACCTCAAACCCGAGACGATCCTGACTTCTAACACCTCTTCTATCTCGATCACACGTCTTGCCAGCCGGACGGATAGGCCCGAGAAATTCATGGGCTTCCACTTCATGAACCCTGTACCGGTCATGCAATTGGTCGAGCTGATCCGTGGCATTGCCACCGATGAAGAAACCTTTGCTGCTTGCAAGGAAGTCGTCGACCGCCTTGATAAAACCGCTGCCTCTGCCGAGGATTTTCCCGCCTTTATCGTAAACCGCATCCTGATGCCGATGATCAATGAAGCAGTCTATACCTTGTATGAAGGGGTCGGGAATGTGCAGTCCATTGACAGCTCGCTAAAGCTAGGCGCGAACCATCCAATGGGCCCGCTGGAGCTTGCGGATTTTATCGGGCTTGATACCTGCCTTGCGATTATGAACGTACTGCACGAAGGGCTTGCCGATACAAAGTACAGACCGTGTCCGTTGCTCACGAAATATGTTGAGGCGGGGTGGCTAGGACGCAAAAGCCAGCGCGGATTCTATGACTACCGTGGCGAGGTCCCTGTCCCGACGCGGTAACGAAAGGGGGCCAGCCCCCAACTTTCCCTCTTGGGTAATATTTCTAGCCCAGAGAAATAGCGGTTATTCGTCAAGCGCCAAGGTACGTGTACGGAGCCATTCCATGAAGCCCCGCGGATCATCTGCGCGCGCGTCAATCTCGGTCTGCGGGATTGGTTCCCCCACGATGGGTGCCTGGGGCTTGTTGCAGCTGTGCACAATCTCGTGCAGCAACAAACCCTGCCGCAGCATCGGAGACAGTTGGTTAGCGATTTGGTACGCGCGGCTATTCTGCCCGGGAAATTTCAGCGGTACAACTTGCGCGCCAGAACGGCGGATCATCTTGGCAGTAAAGACGTTCCACTCCGCCTCGACAGCGGGTCCCCACCACGTGTCCGATGCAGCAACCACACCTGACGGAAACAAAGCCACAACGCCGCCATCCTTGAGGTGCTTCATCGCATCGGCGCGCATTTGCACACCCTTGCGCTGTGCATCGGGATCGTGGGGAAAGGGGACAGGGATCATGAAACTGCCCGCAACCTCATCAATCGACGTCAACAAAGAACGAGTCAGTATGCGGTAGTCAGGTCGTACACGCCCGATCAAGTCTGCAAAGATCATACCGTCCACCATGCCGTGCGGATGGTTCGCGACCACGATGACAGGCCCTTCTTTCGGGATCAAATCAAGCTGCGATTGGGGAGTGGTCAGTTCAATACCCATCGTGTCCAATGCAGCGCGCCAGAACTGCTGACCGCTGGGGGCGCCGCGTTTTTCAAACTTTCGGATCATCTGCAAAATGCGCAGTTTTCCGGTGAATAATTCCATCACCGAGATCATTCGAGACTTCCAAGGGTCCTCGAACGTGGAGGCATACGACAGGCTGCGCCGATCATATTTAGCAAAATTTACTTGTTCGTTCTCAATATTGGGCGGATTGTGAGAACCAATAGATTGGGTTTTCTCTGCCACTTGGACAACCTCACTGAGACTTTTTGCACGCGCGGTACACTACATACCTTCGCCAAATTTATCGGAAACCAATGCGGTCAACGCGCTTGCAAGCGCGTCTGCATCAGGACCAGACGTTTCAACGTCAATAAAGCTTCCCTTGGCCGCTGCCAACATCAAAAGCCCCATGATGCTGTCACCCGATGCATTCATGCCATCCTTGGCAACTTCCGCCCGTGCGTCAAAACCCTCGACGACCTCGACTAATTTTGCGGAAGCCCGCGCATGCAGGCCCTTCTCGTTTACGATCTCTAGAGTGATGTTGGTCATGGATTGCCCTTGTTATTCTGTGCTGACGTTCTGAGCATCAATGTATTTCTTACCAGCCTCTAAGGCCGCGCGGACCGCGTCTGGAACAAGCTTATCACGGCTTTTTGCGAGCTTGATCAGCATTGGCAGATTTGCGCCATAGACGATCCGGCGTCCCGCAGGCTGGCAGGCCCGCAGGCTCAGGTTCGAAGGCGATCCACCAAACAGATCAGTCACAACAACAACGCCTTGCCCTGTATCAACCGCATCCGCTGCTTCGCAGATTTCAATCTGTTTCGCTGTGCGGTCATGGTCAGCCCGTATTTCAATCGCACGCACGCCAGTTTGTGATCCCACGACGTGCTCAATCGCCGCGAGATATTCGCTGGCCAATCCACCATGTGCTACGATCACAATACCAATCACGTATGTTGCGTCCCTGTTCGCTGCCGCGCGCTGAGTTCTCTATGCCTAATTGACACTTGCCAGCCCTCTTTCGCAAGGCGCAAAGCGTGGCTTTCTGCCAAGGTAACAGAGCGGTGTTGACCTCCAGTGCACCCGAACGCGATGGAAAAGTGGCTTTTTCCTTCTTCCCGGCAAGCAGGTAGAATCAACAAACTCAGGTCCAGAACCTTTTGCGCAAAAGCGTCATACCGCGGATCAGTTGCTACATGTGCAGCCACGCGTGCATCTGTGCCATTCAATGCACGCAACTCCGGCTCCCAGTAAGGGTTTTTGAGAAAGCGGCAGTCATAAACCATATCGACCGAGCGCGGCAAACCGCGTTTGTAGGAGAACGATTGCACTGTCACGGACAGGTGCCGCTTGCCCCCCGGAGCGAACCAATGCTCCACTTCTGCGCGCAATTCGTGCACATTCAGGTCCGTGGTATCGATCAGGACATCCGCGCGCGCCCGTAGAGGTGCCAACAGATCCTGCTCTGCCTGTATCCCATCAGCCGGACGGTCTTCGGGGGCCATCGGGTGGCGCCTACGTGTCTCCGAAAAGCGGCGCAGCAGGACGTCAGCGCTGCAATCGAGAAACATCAGTTCTGCCACCACTCCGGGACGCAGCGCCAACTGCCCCAGAAGATCAATGACAGAGTTGGTGGAGAAATCACGGTTTCGCGCATCAATGCCAAGTGCGAGCGGGCGCGTCTGCTCCTCCTCGTCGAACAACATCGGCAGCAAGCGCATGGGCAGATTGTCGATCACTTCAAAGCCGGCATCCTCCATCACATTCAACGCAGAAGAGCGACCAGCACCCGATGGGCCAGTCACAAATACGATGCGGCGAAGGGTCGGGTCAGGGGGGCTCATGAGGTCTCTCTTCGGGTACCCATTAGATAGGTATGAATTGCTGCGGGAAAATAGGGTGCGTCAACCTTGTGCAGGCACGGAAGCTTTATGTCCAGCAAAGTAGTACTATGACGCTCTGGCAAGCGCGCGCGCTCAAGCGTGGCCATATCAACCACCAACATCACGCTCACGGTGTCCAGATGCGGCACAGATAGAATCCCAACGCCCCGGGCCTCAATCATGCCTGAAATCGTTGCGGGCGGCGTCGCGATCAGAGTGTCTCCATCACGGCGCAATACGGTTTTGTCATCGGACACCAGAACAGCACCCGTCGCCATAAGTTGAAGCGCTAGCGACGATTTACCACTTCCCGAGGGGCCAGTGATGAGAACGCCACGGCCTGCGACAGCAACACAGGTCGCATGCAAGGTCACGCTGGCAACTGTCATAATTTAGATGGGCAAGCCCACGACAAATCGCGCGCCAAGGGGATCAGAAGTAATGTCCGCTTCGGTCGGGCGGATATTTTCGGCCCAGATAACGCCGCCATGCGCTTCGACAATCTGCTTTGAGATTGCGAGACCAAGGCCAGAATTATTACCAAAATGCTCATCAGGACGCTGCGAGTAGAAACGTTTGAAAATCTTCGACAGAGCTTGATCGGGAATACCCGGACCCGTGTCTTCGATCACGATAAGCACACGGTTTTCGCGCTTGCGTGCCCAGACGCGGATCGCATCGCCGTCTTCGCAGAACGAGATCGCATTGGTGATCAGGTTTACAAAAACCTGCGCCAGACGCGCTTCCAGACCTTGAACCGTGATCGGCCCCTCGGGCAAATCCACGATAAAGTCGATGCCTTTACTCTTGGCGTCCTCGCCCAGATACTGGCCCAGATTACCAAGCATGTTCATCAGGTTGAACGGCTCTTCTTCCTCTTTGACCAGTTCACTGTCGAGCCTAGAGGCGTTGGAAATATCACTCACAAGGCGGTCCAGACGGCGCACGTCGTGGTCGATCACATCAAGCAATGTGTTGCGCTGATCCTCGCGCTTGATCATCCGCAGGGTCCCAACCGCAGAGCGTAATGAGGCTAGCGGGTTCTTGATCTCGTGAGCGACGTCAGCAGCGAACTGCTCATTACCCTCAATCCGGTTATAAAGAGCAGACACCATGCCACGTAACGCGCCAGACAATCGCCCGATCTCATCAGGGCGGGCGGTCAAATCAGGGATGCGGATGCGACCCGGGTTCATCTTGCGCGCATCTTTGTCGCGGCCAAGCTCGGCTGCGGCGGCTAGATCGGCCAGCGGGTTCGCAATCGTAGAGGCCAGAACAAGACTCAAACCAATAGAAACAAGAGTGGCAATAATGAACATTTGCAGGACGCGCTCGCGCTCACCGCGCACAAGTCTGTCAATCTCGCCACTTGCACTGGCGATCGCCACAACGCCGACGGCAGAACCGCCTTGCTCAATGGGGGTCGCAACAGCCAGTAGGGTCGCGCCCATCTCATCGCGATCCTCTTTGATCTGCGCACCATTTCTTAGCGTTTCGGCAACGACCGGTTTCAAACGGTCTTCCATCGATATGATTTCAGCTTCGGGCTGGAACGGCGATGACACCGCGTTCCAGAGCCAATTTAGCCCGTCGGTCAGGATGGTTTTGTGTTCGGTCTCGTCGCCTTGCCCCGCAACCATCCCATCGCGGTCACCCTCGAACCGGGATACCAGCACCCCGTCTATATCAAAGACAAACACCTGAATGCCGCTGCGCAGATCGAGGCCGGACAATGTTTTTTCAACATCGACCCCCTCGCCAGTAGACAAATCAACCGTCTGGCCGTCAGACAGCTGCACCTCGACAACATCGGCGATCAGCTCTGCCTCAGAAACCAGTGATGCCGCGCGTTGTACGGCAAGGCTTTCGCGAGACGAATTAAGATAGAGGATACCAGCGACCAGCACATTCAACGCAATCAGGTTGAACGTGATAATCTTTCGCGTGAGCGGCGATGCACGCAAAGAAAACAGGCCGCGCCGCTCACGGCGCGCCCTGATTTCATTGGGCGCAGCACTGTCGGGTGTGACCCAATCGTCACCCAGAACAACATCACCATCGCGTTTTGCGGGGGTCAGATCGCGCACAAAGTTCCTCTCCACAATCGCCATCGGTCCAGATTAATCTTCGTTATATCTGTAACCGATCCCGTAGAGTGTCTCAATCGCGGAGAATTCATCATCCGCGGTCCGCATTTTCTTGCGCAGACGCTTGATGTGGCTGTCGATGGTGCGGTCGTCTACATACACCTGATCGTCATAGGCGACATCCATCAGCTGATCGCGCGATTTCACGAAGCCCGGGCGCTGTGCGAGAGCTTGCAACAGCAAAAACTCTGTCACAGTCAGGGACACGTCATTGCCCTTCCAGCTTACCGCATGGCGCAGCGGGTCCATCCGCAGATCGCCGCGCTCAATCACCTTGGTTTCTTCGGTGTCACCCACTTCGTCGGTGGCCACTGCATCCTGACGGCGCAGCAGTGCGCGAATGCGCTCTACCAGAAGCCTTTGGGAAAACGGCTTTTTTACGTAATCGTCGGCGCCCATGCGCAAGCCGAGCACTTCGTCGATCTCGTCGTCCTTGGACGTGAGAAAGATCACCGGCATTGCGGTTTTCTGGCGCAGACGCTGGAGCAGGTCCATCCCGTCCATGCGTGGCATCTTGATATCAAGAACCGCCATATCCGGCATGCGTTTGTTGAACGCGTCCAACGCTGCCTGACCATCATTATATGTTTCGACTTCGAAACCCTCGGCTTCAAGAGTCATAGAGACGGACGTCAGGATGTTCCTGTCGTCGTCGACCAATGCAATTTTTGACACTGCCTGTTTCCTTATGCTGCTCAATGTACTTTTATTTTTTCTAACACTGATCACTCCTTTTGCTGTCGAATCAATGGTTAAGTGCGAATCGGCCTGATTGATGGCCATATTTCAGTCGAAATTTGTTTCGGAATGGCTAAATTGCCTCACATTCCCGCATTAATCGCAAAATTCGTTCAGCACAGGGGGCCACGCGGTATTTCTGTTCGTGCCATTCCGGCGACGGTTGGCGCATTTGGCGATGTGGTGGCGCTAACTGTACAAACGCGCCTGTTCAACGCATAAATCATCGTGCTAAGAGGCCGTTATTCCACTTATGCCCGCGCGTTTTTTGGGTCGGGCATTCCGAAATAAACTGTGCCATGCGCGCAGGTCCAAAGGAGAAATACATGCAAACTGGACGGGTAAACCCGAACTTCAGCCTCGACGATCAAGGGATCAAAGGGCTTGGCAATGTATACTACAACCTGATGGAGCCCGCGTTGATCGAGACCGCGCTCAAACGCGGTGAAGGATCCCTTGGCAAAGGCGGCGCATTCCTTTGCACCACTGGTAAATTCACGGGCCGCTCTCCAAAAGACAAACACGTCGTGATGAGCCCCAGCGTAAACGACACGATCTGGTGGGACAACAATGCCGAGATGTCCGAAGCGGGCTTTGACGCGCTCTACACCGATATGCTGACCCATATGGAAGGCGGCGATTACTTCGTCCAAGACCTCGTCGGGGGGGCCGACCCGAAGCACGCGATCAACGTCCGTTTTGTAACAGAACTTGCTTGGCATGGCCTTTTCATCCGCAATATGATGCGCCGCCCCGACCGCGATCAGCTGGATGACTACCTTGCCGACTTCACAGTCATCAACTGCCCTAGCTTCCAAGCCGACGCCAAAAAGCATGATTGCCGTTCCGAGACAGTCATCGCGATGCACTTCGACCGCAAACTGATCTTGATCGGTGGTACGGAATACGCAGGCGAGAACAAAAAATCGGTCTTCTCGCTGCTCAACTACCTGCTGCCAGACAGCGGCGTGATGCCAATGCACTGTTCCGCCAACCACGCGATTGGCAATCCTGTTGATACCGCGATCTTCTTTGGCCTGTCCGGTACGGGCAAGACGACGCTGTCTGCTGATCCTTCCCGCACGCTCATCGGCGATGACGAGCATGGCTGGTCCGATACAGGAACGTTCAACTTCGAAGGCGGATGCTATGCGAAGACGATCAACCTGAGCGCCGAGGCCGAGCCAGAGATTTACGCTACAACCGAGAAATTCGGCACTGTTATCGAGAACATGGTTTATGATGAAGAAACCAAAGACCTCGATTTCGACGATGAAAGCCTGACAGCCAACATGCGCTGCGCCTATCCGCTGCACTATATCTCGAATGCGAGCAAAAAGGCCGTAGGCGGCCACCCCAAGAATATCATCATGCTCACGTGCGATGCTTTTGGCACCCTGCCGCCCATCGCGCGTCTGACCCCTGCTCAAGCCATGTACCATTTTCTATCCGGCTTCACCTCCAAGGTTGCAGGCACCGAACGTGGTGTAACCGAACCTGAACCAACGTTTTCCACCTGCTTTGGTGCGCCCTTCATGCCGCGCCGTCCCGAGATCTATGGCAACCTGCTGCGCGAAAAAATCGCCGCCCACGGTGCGACCTGCTGGCTGGTAAACACCGGTTGGACAGGCGGTGCCTATGGTACCGGCTCTCGTATGCCCATCAAAGCCACCCGCGCACTGCTGACGGCAGCGCTTGATGGCTCGCTCACAGCAGGGAAATTCCGGACTGACGAAAACTTTGGCTTCGAAGTTCCAGTTTCTGTTTCTGGGGTGGCGGATATCCTGCTCGACCCACGGCGGACATGGGACAATCCCGAAGCTTATGATCGTCAGGTATCAAAACTGGTAGGCATGTTCGCCGAGAATTTTGAGCAGTATATGCCTCACATCGATGATGACGTGAAAGCCGCAGCGATCCGCTAAGACGTATCAAATTTTCAAATAGGAAGGCCGCTGTATTCATCTACAGCGGCCTTTTTTCGTTCATAAGTTAATAAATTTTTAGCTATCTAGGCGGCCAAAGCGACGAATTCTTGAATTGGCAGGTTGAGGACAAAATGCAGGTCATCACGGTCCATGTGCAGTAAGAACCCTTCAACAGGTGTCTCATTGCCGCGAATGTACCAGCGCAGCGCGCCGGGCTGTGTGTGCATGTAGCCGCCCTGCTCCGCCAAACCACGCATAGCCGTCGCCTTCACCATGAAAGCGGTAATGTGGTCGGGGTCCCAATGCTGTATCGCCTGCACGAACGCATAACGCCCAAGCACACCTGACAGGCTACGCCCGCGCAAACCATTGTTGCCCGGTGCGATCCAATACTCGCCCTGATAGGCGCAGGTTCCGCGCATCTTTTTCGCCGACGGCCCCGCCCGAAACCGCGAACGGCGCAGATCAAGGTCGACACCAGATGGCGGGAACTCACGGAAACTGCGTGTGAAATACTCTCCCACGCTCAAGCCATCCAGATTGAGCATACGCAGCGCCTGAGTGTGCATGACCTTCCCTTCGCTCGTGCGCCCAACAATCCAGAACGCGTTCTCGGGCGTCATATCGTGCAGATTTGGATCAAATGGATCACCTAGGATATGATCAGGGCGCGCCTCTGCCAAAATCGTCCGGTACACTTCAAAGTCATAACCGACTTCAAGTTTTACGCCGTGGCTTTGGAAAATTTCGGTACTGTTCGCGACAAACCTGTCGCTCGCATTCATCGTAAGTAGTGTCATAAGGAATCCCCTTTCGCTCCTAATATCCATAAGATACTCGAAAAAAGGGAAAATAAATCCGTTTTCCCATTATGGGTTGAAATTGACCTTTGCACTAGGTGGAATCATGCCGATGACATCGTCGCTAACACCCAAAATCTTGACCTCGCGGGAGCGGTCTACCACCGACACGACTGCAGGCGAATCATCCGGCATACGCACCCCCATCATTAAACGATCAAACATCACGGTGACGACCTTTCCGCTCTCCCCTGACACGCTTTGGACCATCACCTGATCCAACCGAATACCACTGGTTGCCGCAATATCCCTGAACGGACGATCTGCCAGCGAAGCAAATTCTTTCCCGCCCTGAAAACTGCTTAGGTTACGCCCAACGCTGCTACGCGCCTGCGCCCACCCGTACCAGTTGGAATAAAAGGATTCCTCACCAACCTCGGTACATATCCAGCCTTCGGAATTTTCGCGATACGCAAGAAGATAGGGCCGCACCTGAGCCATATGGCTGCTTTCAAGCTTACCTTCGCTGAGACTCCACGCTTTGACTGCCGCCCGCAACAATTCCGATTTGCCTTGCCATACATAGCTGATCGGCAGCTGTTGCTGACAGTAAAGCGAACCGGAAGTACTCTCGAACGCGAAACGCAGCAGTCCCCCGACATGTTGAAACGCACCTTGGTGCCACATTCTCCCCTGATCGAGTAACAACTGAGCAGGTTCCAGCGCGCGCTTACCGACGTCTGTCAGAACATACCGTCGCTGTTCCACTTCAAACAGCTTGGCGCCCATTGCCTCCTCAAGCTGCGCAATGTGTCGCTTCACAGTTTGTCGGGTGCTGCCTAAAGTTTCGACAGCTTGGCTCAAGTTAAGCGCCTCCGCCAAGGCCGCGAACGAACGCATCATTTCATACAACAGTGCAGGCGCGCTGTGCTGTTCTTGAGGCAACACCGGTATGTTCAAGTTATTTCCCACAGGGGACTATGTACAACAATCACCCATCAACGCAATATAAATGGACCATCAAGGGGTGAAAACTATGGGCAAAAGATCTATATTTTCACCGAAATATAAAAAATCTATCCAATTGATCAAAAGAAGAAAAATTCAGACAGTCGACTCGAACACAACCAGAGGTATCAAATAGTGGCCCACCCAGTTGACGTACATGTAGGGCGTAAGCTCAAGCAAATCCGCACCCTGCGGCGCTATTCCCAAACGGACGTCGCACAGCGGCTGGGACTTTCGTTTCAACAAATCCAGAAATATGAAATTGGCTCAAACCGCATTGCCGCCAGCCGCCTTTTTGAGCTGACGCAAATATTCGACGTATCGCCCAGTTACTTCTTTGAAGGCCTTCATGAAGGCGTTGAAGGTGACCGCACCCCGCGCGATCCCGGAATGGAAATCGTCAGCGCTCTTGCTGGAATCAAAGACGAGGCGGTCAAGTCGCGCATTGTGACATTTATTGAAGATATCTCAGGCGTTACCGTCGCGCGCCAAAGTTGATTTCAGCCCATCACGGCGCGCCGGACAAGATTTAGCCCCGCGATGAGCAAGACAAACAAGGTGGCACGGCGAAACGCCTGTTGGTCAATGCGGTCTGTCACGGACATGCCGATCTGCATGCCGATAAATGCGGGCGGTACCATTGCGATCGAAAACGCAATGGTCTCTGCCCGCACTACGCCGGACGCAATATGCGCAATAAGCAACGCAACTGCACCAAGGCCATAGATCACGCCCTGCACCCGCATCTGGTCATGCTTTGGCGTGTTAAGTGCTGTCAGATATGCAACCGTCGGCGGCCCCCAAATGCCCGAGATACCGCCCAGTCCACCGGCGATGCCACCTGCAACCACCTCAACCAAGGCGCTGCGACGCGGCAAGCTTAGCTGAAGCCCAGCAAGCTGCACTGCAGCAAAAAAGACCACGGGCACACCAATGATCGCCATCATCACATAATCGGGAACAACTCGAATAAGCTGCGCTGTTCCAACCAAGGCAACAAACCCGACCGCCAAAAATATCCTGAAATCCACCGTTGATTTCACCGCCGCTTGCAGCCCTTGTCGCAGTGCCTGCTGGACGTTCGCAATCAAGGTTGGCAGAATTATTCCCGCCAGCGCCAGTTCCGCTGACATGAATGTGGTTAATCCTGATATAAGGACCAAAGGCATGGCGAATCCCACCACGCCCTTCACAAATCCGGCAAGCACGGCAATCAATGCGGCAAGGATAAGATCCGAAGGTGATAATAGTGGGAAAAAGGTGTCCATAGACCTACATACCAAACGAGCAAGCAGGTGTAAGGGAAATTGACGGCGAAATTTTCGTCCAAATTGCCGCAGTGAAACGTATCTTTGTTGCGCTGCACCTGCAAAGTGATTAAGCCGAGCGCTAAGGTAAAAAGGGATGTTTATAGATGGCACATGATGGACAACTGAATATGGAGGCGCCTGTCCTCCTTGATGATCTCCTGACGCTGACAGCGGCGGCAGTAGCCCCAGTCGAGGCGATTCTTAAGCTTGCGACCGAGACGGTTCGCACGATGGTCACCGAGGGCGATCGCGTGTCCAACGCGCTCGTTGAGCAACACCAGACCGCATCCCATGGCCTTGCTTGGCTCGCCACATACGCCCAATCTCTGCGTCAGATGCAATCATGGGCCGAGCGGATGCAGGCCGAAGGCAAGTTCGGCGAGACGGAAGCCCTCATCCACCAGATCGCCTTTGGTGAATACCTCTGGCAGATTTACGGCGGCATCCAAATGAACCAAGGCGAAATCGTTCGCCTTCAGGACCTCGGCCTCAGCCAAGAGGACCAACGCGGCCTGATGGAACCTGCAATTCAGGCCCTCACCCAAGGCGGCAATACCCAAGCAGCCCGCACGCGCCTTGTTGAGCTGATGCAGGAGCATTCAGCGAACGTGACCGTTGGCGCCTCCGGGCTCGACGACGAGCTTGAAATGATCCGTGAGCAATTCCGCCGCTATGCCGTGGAAAAGGTCGAGCCCTTCGCCCACGAATGGCACCTCAAGGATGAGTTGATCCCGATGGAGGTCATCAACGAACTGGCCGAAATGGGCGTCTTTGGCCTCACCATCCCCGAGGAATACGGCGGCTTTGGCCTAAGCAAGGCATCCATGTGCGTCGTCTCCGAAGAACTCTCACGCGGCTACATCGGTGTAGGTTCCCTCGCCACGCGCTCAGAAATCGCAGCAGAGCTGATCATCGCGGGTGGTACTGAAGAGCAGAAACAAAAATGGCTGCCCCGCCTGTCCTCAGCCGAAACCCTGCCCACCGCTGTATTCACAGAGCCGAACACGGGCTCCGACCTCGGCTCCCTACGGACTCGCGCCGTGAAAGACGCAAATGGCGACTACTCTGTCACAGGCAACAAAACGTGGATCACCCACGCCTCACGCACCCAGATCATGACCTTGATGGCGCGCACTGATCCTGAGACAGACAACTACAAAGGCCTGTCCATGTTCATCGCCGAGAAAACCCCCGGCGATTGTGCAGACCCCTTTCCGACCGAGGGTATGTCCGGCGGCGAGATTGAAGTTCTCGGCTATCGTGGCATGAAGGAATACGAGATCGCCTTCGACGGCTTCCACGTAAAAGGTGAAAACTTGCTGGGTGGTGAAGAGGGCAAAGGCTTCAAGCAGCTAATGGAGACCTTCGAGAGCGCACGCATCCAGACCGCCGCGCGCGCCATTGGTGTTGCTCAATCCGCTATGGATATTTCCATGCAATACGCCATTGATCGCAAGCAGTTCGGCAAATCCCTGATCGAATTCCCGCGCGTCTCATCCAAGCTCGCGATGATGGCGGTCGAGATCATGGTCGCCCGTCAGCTCACCTATTTCTCCGCTTTCGAGAAGGACGAAGGCCGCCGTTGTGACGTAGAGGCTGGTATGGCCAAACTGCTCGGCGCTCGTGTCGCATGGGCCGCAGCTGACAACGGTTTACAAATCCACGGTGGCAACGGGTTTGCGCTGGAATACAAAATCAGCCGCGTGCTTTGTGATGCCCGCATCCTCAATATTTTTGAAGGTGCCGCCGAAATCCAAGCGCAGGTTATCGCCCGCCGTATTTTGGGCTAAACTTTGCCGATACGAGGAAGGGCGCGCTCTTGCAGCGCGCCCTTCCTCCCTCTACCTGCATGAGTATGAGCAACACACGCCTTTCCCCCGAAAAATGGATTACCGCTGGCTTTGATGCCCTCATCGCGGATGGTCCAGCCTCCCTCGCTGCTGAACCAATGGCCCGCCGGTTGAATACCACCAAAGGGTCGTTCTATTGGCATTTCAAAGATGTCCCCGCATATCACGTGGCCCTTGTGCGCCATTGGCATGCCATCGCCTTGGCTGATGTAATGATCCGATTGGAAAGTGTTGAGGCCCCTGATGCGCGCTTGCGGGCCTTCGGGCACCATATCCTCAACACCAAATCCGAGGCAGCCCTGCGTGTCTGGGCGCAAACCGATGCAATCGTCGCCGCCAGCATGGCCGAGGTTGACGCAGAGCGCCTGACCTACCTCCAACACCTGCTGAACCAGTTCGGCCTGCGCAATCCCGCTTTTGCTCAGGCGATCCTTGCAACCCTCATCGGCCTGCCAGAGATCAAAGCCCCGTCAGACCCTCAGGCAGCTTTTGATGCTATGGTAGATACCATACTGGCACTTGCATGAAGGCGTTTCTAACTCTCATGCTGCTGCTCACAGCTCTCTCGGCCTGCCGCAAAGACGAGACCGTTCGTGCCTATGGCGGCGGAGATCGCACATGGACCCTCAAGATTCTCAATGATGCGCCCTTTCCTGCCACAGCGACGCTGACCTTCCCAAAAGCGGGAGAAATCGCAGGCCAAGGCCCCTGCAACCGCTACTTCGGCGCGATGACCGTTCCCTATCCATGGTTCGACGCAGGCCCTATCGGCAGTACGCGCATGGCCTGCCCCGACATGGAGGCGGAGGGCGTATTCCTCGCCGCTCTGGAGGCTGCCACCTTGTCCGAAGTTCTGGGCGATGTGATGATTCTGTCCAACACCGATGGATTGGAAATGGTATTTAACGCGTCCGATTGAACGCTTCGACAAAGCGTGCCCGCGCTTGTGGTAGGGGTTTACCGCCCAAACCCGCCGCCAGATGCTCGGACAGGAAATACCCCGTGGTCCTAAACGCCTCCGCGATCTCTGCGTCCGGTGCCTCCCCAACGCCGCGCAGCACATCAGGCAGAGGCAGCAGACGTTCCGCCCAGTCCCCTGCACCCGCGCGCGACACCGCCCGACCAGATTTTGGGCTGACATAGGCCAATCCTTCGGTCGCCCCCGTCACCGCACAGACCGTCAGATCCAGGCCGTACCCCAATTCTTCGAGCAAGCTCACTTCCCAGCGCAAATAGGCCAGTGGCCAAACCTCGCCCTGCCCCAGCAAATCAAGCAACGCCTCCGTGCGCTGATACAGCGGCAAATGCACCTCCCGTTCCGGTAGGCAAAAGCTGACCAGCGCTGTCACCGCGTTCAAACCAGCGAGCGCCAACCGATCCCCCATCGCAACCGCCGCACGACTGCGCACAGGCTCCACTGCGAACGATCCAATATGATCCTCAAGCCGCGCCCGCCATGTCAGGTCCAGCTGCGCACCTGGCTGCAATATCGGCGCGATCTTGCGGCTGGTCCCACCGCGCACCACGCCCGAATGCCGCCCTTGGCTCGGCGTAAACACTTCAATAATTGCCGAAGTTTCCCCATGGCGGCGCGAGCTGAGCAATATTCCCTGATCGCGCCATTCCATTACGCCAGACCCTCTTGATCCAACAAATGTCGCCCTGCGCGATCCTCGACCTCGATCACCCAAAGATCAGGATCGAATCCACGCTGCCTCGCCACAGCGGCGTCCACATCACGCTCGGGTCCAGATGACAGCTCCGCCCAAACGCGCTCGCCACTCATCAAATCAAATGAGCGCTGAAACAGCACTGCATTACCGTCCAATGTCGCGAGCTTCACAAGAACGGCACCGCCCGTGTCATCGCCATGTGCCACAACAAATGCAGGGATATCGAACATGCGCAGCCGCGCAAGGTAGGCATCAACCCAAAACCGTGCCGTTAGACGGGCCACAACATCACCTGCGGCTTCATCTGGCCAATAAACTCAATCCCACGATAATCCCGAGTACATCCAGACGTCACTGATTGCCGTCCTTGAACTCCAGCCCCATCTCGGAATACCGCTCAGATTCCTCAAGCCAGTTTGGCCGCACCTTCACCTGCAAGAACAGATGGATTTTGCGCCCGAGAAACTCTTCCATTTCCTTGCGTGCCTCTTTGCCAATGGCTTTGATCGTCTCGCCCTTATGGCCCAGCACGATGCCCTTATGCCCATCCCGTATGACATAGATCAGCTGGTCAATCTTGGCAGAGCCATCCTTGCGCTCTTCCCAATTCTCCGTCTCTACTGTCATCTGATACGGCAGCTCTTGGTGCAGGCGCAGGGTCAGTTTCTCGCGCGTCATCTCTGCTGCGATCATCCGCATAGGCAGATCCGCGATCTGGTCTTCTGGATACAGCCACGGACCCTCGGGCACTTCCTCCGCCAGCCATGTCTTAAGCACTTCAACACCGTGCCCCCGCTCTGCCGAGATCATGAAGGTCTCGATAAACGGATAGGCATCGTTCAGCTTTTGGCTCAGCCCCAGCAGCACAGGCGCATCCACGCGGTCAATCTTGTTGATCGCCAGCGCCACACGGCCGCCCTCACCAAGCTCGTTCAAGCGATCAAGAATGCGCTGCACACCTTCGGTAATGCCGCGATTCGCTTCAACCAACAGCACCACGATATCTGCATCCGCCGCACCACCCCACGCAGCGGCAACCATGGCGCGGTCCAACCGGCGCTTAGGCTCGAACAGGCCCGGCGTATCCACAAACACAATCTGGCTTTGACCCGCCATCGCCACGCCACGAATGCGTGCGCGCGTGGTCTGAACCTTATGCGTCACGATGGAGACTTTGGCCCCGACCATCCGGTTCAACAACGTGGATTTCCCCGCGTTCGGCTCCCCGATCAAGGCCACAAATCCTGCGCGTTTCGCACCTGTGGTGTCCTCGGGTGTTATGGGTGCATCCGTCATGTGTTCTGCTCCAGTTGCGCCAGCAGTGATGCTGCGGCGTCTTGTTCTGCGGCGCGTTTTGCACCTGCTGTGGCGCTGGCCGTCTCTCCGGTCGACAGCTTGGCCGCGATTGTGAATATCGGTGCGTGGTCGGGCCCGCTCCGTTTGGTCAGCACGTAGGCAGGCGGCTCAAGGCCGCGCGCCTGCGCCCATTCCTGGAGAGAGGTCTTGGCATCACGTGCATCATCTTTAACAGAAGTTGTCCGGTTTCCCCACAGCCGCAAAATCATCGCCCGCGCCGCGTCAAAGCCGCCATCCATGTAAACGGCGGCAATCACCGCTTCCATGGCATCGCCAAGCAAAGCTTGCTTGCGCCGCCCACCCGACAACATCTCGGAACGCCCGAGACGCAGCACTTCACCAATATCGATCTCTCGCGCCACATCCGCACAGGCTTCCTTGCGCACCAGCGCGTTAAAGCGCGGCGCGAGCTGGCCCTCGGAAGCTTGGGTATCCAGCTGCAAAAGCGCCTCGGCCATCACCAGCCCCAGCACACGGTCACCCAGAAACTCCAACCGCTGGTTATCGTCACGGTTGGGCGTGGACATAGAGGCGTGGGTCACCGCCTCATTCAGCAGCTTCGGCGTCTGGAACGTATAGCCCAGCCGCTTCTGAAAAGCGCGGAGTTCTGCTGAAAGCTTCACTTGATCCCTTTGAAGAAACGGTCGCCACGCCACGTCCAGAAGAACAGCATCGAGCGCCCACCAGAGCTAAAGACAATGCGATCCGCACGGCCAATCAGGTTCTCATAGGGGACAAAGCCGACCCCGCCCGCCGTCCGCGCCAAACGGCTATCCGCAGAATTGTCGCGGTTATCGCCCATAAAGAAGTAATGACCTTCAGGTACAGAATAGACACCCGTGCGATCAGACCCCTGTGGCCCGATGTTCAGCACGGCATAGCTTGCACCATTGGGCATCGTCTCAATCGCGCGCTCTTTGATACAGATGCCACCATTTCCAACCGCACCATTGGCACAGCGCGGACGCAAACCTTGCGGACCTTGCAACTCCATCAGCTCTTCGAAATTGTCATCCGGCACTTGAGGCACGGCTTCACCGTTGATTTGGACAATACCGTCCGTGACCTGAATCTTATCACCCGGCAACCCGATCAGGCGCTTGATATAGTCGCGGCCCGTTGTCGGGTGACGGAACACAACCACATCACCACGATCAGGCTCGCCGCCCCAAAGACGCGTATTGTCACCGTCAAACACACCGCACAGCTTTTTCGCATCAATGTTAAGGCCGACACCTGGCACGATTACACTGGGGCACGACGCAAAGGAATATCCATACACCATCTTGTTCACGAATAGAAAATCACCAATCAAAAGCGTCTGCTTCATGGAGCCTGACGGAATCCAGAACGGCTGAAAGAACAGAGTGCGAAACACGCCGGCAATCAGCAGGGCATAGACAACTGTCTTGATCGTTTCGACAATGGCGTTGCCCGTCGTTTCCGTCTTGGCCATGCGGCGCTCCTATTGGTTTTACTTGGCGTTCATGCGCAGGGGCGCGGCCCATGTCAAGGTGCGCGGGCCTTGCTCAGGCGGTAGGCCGCGCCTCGATCACGACAAAAGCTTGGGCCCAAGGGTGATCATCGGTTAATGTTACATGGATGATGGCTTCATGACCTGCAGGTGTCATCGCGGCCAACCGCTCCGCGGCCCAGCCGGTTACTTCCATCACAGGCTGGCCGGTCCTGAGATTGCTCACCGCCATATCGCGCCAGCTGATCCCCATACGCAAGCCGGTCCCCAACGCTTTGGAACACGCCTCTTTGGCCGCCCAGCGCTTGGCATACGTCCCAGCCACATCGCGGCGTCGCTCGGCTTTGCCTTGCTCAACTTCGGTAAACACACGGTTGCGAAACCGATCACCAAAGCGGTCAAGCGTTCCTTGGATCCGCTCGATATTCGCAAGATCGGTTCCGATGCCAAGAATCATGATTTAGGCCCGCGCTTCATCCATCAGGCGGCGCATTTTTTCCATTGCAGGGGTTAGGCCCAGAAAAATCGCCTCCCCGATCAGGAAGTGCCCGATGTTCAATTCTACCACCTCAGGGAATGCCGCCACGGGCGAGACAGTGTCATAGGTCAGGCCGTGACCCACATGCATCTCAAGGCCCAATGAGTGACCGTATGTCGCCATCTCGCGCAGCTTCGCCAATTCCGCATCCGCCGTTTCATAGCGCCCCTCGTGATAGGCATCGCAATAAGCGCCAGAATGAAGCTCGACCACTTGCGCACCAATGCGGTGTGCCGCCTCCACCTGCCGCATATCCGCCGCGATAAAGATCGACACACGGCATCCCGCATCCCGCAAAGGTGCGATAAAATGTGCAAGCTTGTTTTCCTCGCGGGCCACTTCCAAACCACCCTCGGTCGTCCGCTCCTCACGCTTTTCCGGCACGATGCAAACCGCGTGCGGTTTGTGACGCAGTGCAATCGCCTGCATCTCGTCCGTCGCCGCCATTTCGAAATTGAGCGGTACGTTCAGGATCTCCATCAGCCCTTCGATGTCGGCATCCGAAATGTGGCGACGGTCCTCGCGCAAGTGCGCGGTAATACCGTCGGCTCCCGCCTCCTGCGCAATCTGTGCTGCGCGCAACGGGTCAGGCGTATCACCACCCCGCGCGTTACGCACAGTCGCCACATGGTCGATATTCACGCCCAAACGCAACTTGCCCAGCTCACCCATTCGCTTTTTCCTTTTTATCTTTCGCAGCCAGTCTTTTCTCTTCCGCCTTCGCGGCAGTCTTGGCCTTCAACGCTTCAAATTTTTGCTTTATCAGACCTCTGCGGCGCTTTTGATAGGCGCGCAATACAGGCACAGATATATAATAGGCCACAGTCCCGAAGAAGATACCCGACACAATGCCGCCCATCAAATAGGGATAAAATACATCTCGTGAAAAGATTGCCAGCCCCGACCAATCCATAGATGCCGGTGTGAAAATCGAGATGAAGTTATGCCACAGGTCACTGCCCGCATTCGAGAACTTGCGGCTTAATGCGCGCAACTCCGCCTCCTGCATCTCGGTCCCGAGCATCCAGTGACCGGTCTTGAGCGACGCCAGCGTAATAAACACAAATGTCAGCGGATTACCCACAAAGGTCGCCATAAGTGAGGCAAGCATGTTACCCTTCATCATCTTGGCGATTAGCATAGCAAAGAAAAAGTGGAGTCCAAACAGCGGCGTGAAGGTGATAAATACGCCTGCCCAGATGCCGCGCGCAATCCGCTCGGGGCTGTCTGGCAGCCGCCGCACACGATGCTTGATATAGTGGAAGGCACGCCCCCAACCGCCACGCGGCCACAAAAGCTCAGCCGACGCGCGCATGAAAGTTTTTGGATCACGCCGTTTGAAAATCACACGCCATCCTCCGCCAACAATCCTTCGCTAGCGTCAGGGCCGCTCGCTCTGTGTCGGCTCAACTCGGCGACATGGGTGTCTGCCTCCAGCGTCAACATCAATGAATGCAGCTGCGCCACATCCCGAAGCTCAGCACGTACCATCACACGGAAAAAGTCAGGCTTGCGATCCACAAAGTTCAGATCAGCGATATTCGCCCCCGCCTCCCCGATCAGCGTGCAGATACGGCCCAACACGCCAGGGTCATTGGCTACGGTCAAATCAATCGTCGCCCCATAAACCGCAGGGTGGCTACCGTCATGCCAGCGCAGATCGAGCCAGCGCTCGGGTTGCTCTTCATAAGCACTCAACCGGTCACAATCGATCGCGTGCAGGGTAACGCCGCGCCCGCGAAACGTGATGCCAACGATCCGCTCACCCGGCAACGGCTCGCAACAGGGTGCGCGGTCAAACGATTGACCGGGCTCTAAGCCGATGATGGCACGCTTCCGGTCAACCAGTTCTCCGGTAACCTCACTCAGTTCGGGGTAAACCGTCCGCACAACTTCGCGGCCAGTGATCACTGCACTGCCCAACTTCTCCAGCAGGTCATCGATACTCTTGATCTGCAACGCCCGCGCTGCTGTCGCCAGCACTTTATCTGTAGCGCTCTTTCCCACATGCTCGAAAGCCGAGCGCGCAAGCTCTTGACCGAGCTTCACAAACCGCTCGCGGTCAACCTCACGTAAACTCCGGCGGATCGCAGTCTTAGCCTTCCCCGTTGTCGCAATATCAAGCCAAGTGTTCTGAGGCGTCTGCCCCTCAGCGGTGATAATCTCGACCGACTGCCCGTTCTTAACCCGCGTCCAAAGTGGCACGCGCAAACCGTCAATCTTTGCTCCGACACAGGCGGACCCAATGCGGGTATGGATCGCATAGGCAAAATCAATCGGCGTGGCCCCGCGCGGTAGCTTGATAACCTCACCCTTGGGCGTGAAGCAGAATACCTTATCAGTATACATTTCCAGCTTGACCGCTTCGAGGAAATCCTCGTGGTCGTCCTCGCCATCAAACTGTTCGGTAAGTTGCGCAATCCACTTGGCAGGGTCCACCGCAAACGGGTTTTTGGATCGCACCCCATCGCGGTAGGACCAATGCGCCGCCACCCCCGTCTCTGCCACATCATGCATCTGGCGCGTGCGAATCTGCACCTCGACCCGCTTGCCGTCCCGCCCCGACACTGTGGTATGGATGGAACGGTATCCGTTGGTCTTGGCCTGACTGATATAATCCTTGAACCGCCCCGGCACAGCACTCCACCGACGGTGGATCGCGCCCAGCACACAGTAGCAATCCTCCTCAGTGGCGACGATCAGCCGGAATCCGTAAATATCGGACAGCCTTGAAAAAGACTGCTCTTTCTCCTCCATCTTGCGCCAGATCGAATAAGGCTGTTTAGCACGCCCCAGCACCTCCGCCTCGACGCCGGCATTGGCCAACTCTTTGCGCATGTCTGCTGTGATCCGCTCGATCACATCGCCGGTCTCGTTCTGGAGCGTGATAAAGCGGCGGATGATGGACTGCCGTCCTTCGGGGTTGAGCACGCGAAATGCCAAGTCCTCCAACTCTTCGCGCATCCACTGCATACCCATGCGGCCCGCCAGCGGCGCGAAGATGTCCATCGTCTCGCGCGCTTTTTGCGACTGCTTATCAGGGCGCATCGCCTTGATCGTGCGCATGTTGTGCAGGCGGTCCGACAGTTTGACCAAGATCACCCGCAGGTCCTTGGACATCGCCATGAACAGCTTGCGAAAATTTTCCGCCTGCTTGGTCTCGGACGAGTTGAGCTGTAGGTTCGTGAGCTTGGTCACCCCGTCGACCAACTCTGCCACATCGGTGCCGAACAGTTCTTGCACTTCACCATAGGACGCTGGTGTGTCCTCAATCGTGTCATGCAGCAGCGCGGTGATTATCGTGGCATCATCAAGTTGCTGTTCCGCCAATATGGCAGCAACAGCAACAGGATGTGTAAAATAGGGCTCGCCGGAATGGCGCAGCTGCCCTTCATGCATCCGTTCGCCGTAGGCATAGGCAGCGCGGATCAGCGCTTCGTTTGTTTTGGGGTTAAACCCGCGAACCAATGTGACGAGGTCATCGGCAGTAGTGGACATTATCTGCCTGCATCCTCATTCGGATTGGATATTCCCGACAAGTTAACCCTGCCCTTGCGCCGCCATCAACTGCCGCAAAAGCATTTCTTCGGACATGCTGTCTTCTTCAGGCTTGTCCTGCTCGGCGCCCATGAGAATCGCCATGGCGTCCTCTTCGGGCTCGTCAACTTCGATTTGGGTCTGGTTGCTCTCGATCAAACGCTCACGCAGATCATCGGCACTTTGGGTCTCGTCTGCGATCTCGCGCAGGGACACAACAGGGTTCTTATCGTTGTCGCGGTCCACAGTCACAGCGGAACCTGCGGAAATTTCACGCGCACGGTGCGCGGCCAACATGACCAGCTCAAACCGGTTCGGGACTTTATCAACACAATCTTCGACGGTAACGCGGGCCATTGGACGCTCCAATAAAATATCTGATAGAAAAGGCTACCTAGGCCTCTTCGCCCTGATTTACAAGCAGGTATTACAGAGCCAAAACCTCACTGCGTGCGTCGTCAGACAAGCCATCATGCATGTCGCGCACGCTTTGCCCGCTCACCGGATGGCACCATTCCGGCGCCACATCCAGCAACGGCACCAACACAAATGCCCGCTCGCCCAGCCGCGGATGTGGCAGGATCAATTCGGACGGAACAGCCGTTTTCTGCACCTCTAGCGGCAGATCATGCCAGTATTGATAGGTTTTTACGTCCGGCAACACCTGCGCACCCGCCGCAATCAGATCAAGATCAAGCGTCCGCGCGCCCCAGCGCACTTCACGCGCACGCCCCATGCGTGCCTCAACGTCATGTAGCTGTGCGAGCACCTGCGGAGCCGTCCCCTCAAATTCGACACTTGCTGCCGCGTTTACAAAATTTGGGCCCGAACCCACGGGAAATGCAGGGGTATTGAAAAAACGGCTACAAGCGCGAATCACAAAACCACGCATCTCAAGCGACTTCAGCGCCTCTTTTAAGATAATTTCAGGGCCGCCCCCTTTAAAATTGAGGTTTGATCCCAAAGCGATTAAGTATAGAGGCCATGTCGCAGGCGGGTTCGCGCGGATTTTACCTCGGTCAGTGCTTAGCATGGTACGGCAACTTTCCTTTACGTCCAGAAGGGCTACATATATAGTTCGACCGAAAAATCCTGAGCATCTTCAAATCACGCTGCAAGCAGCGCTTAATCTAGTTACGAGGTAATATTGTGTTTTACAAAGACGAACGTCTTGCTCTGTTTATTGATGGATCAAATCTCTATGCAGCGGGCAAAACGCTCGGATTTGATATCGACTACAAATTGCTTCGCTCCGAATTCATGCGCCGCGGCAAACTGCTGCGCGCGTTCTACTACACTGCCCTGCTTGAGAATGACGAATACTCCCCCATTCGCCCGCTTGTTGATTGGCTGAATTATAACGGCTTTTCCATGGTGACCAAACCGGCCAAGGAATACACTGACAGCATGGGACGCCGTAAGGTAAAGGGGAACATGGACATTGAATTGGCCGTAGACGCGATGGAGCTTGCGCCGCGGGTCGACCACATCGTAATTTTTTCCGGTGACGGCGACTTCACTCCGCTGGTCGCAAGCTTGCAACGCCAAGGCGTGCGCGTCTCGGTCGTCTCCACCATCCGCAGTCAACCACCTATGATCTCTGATGACCTACGGCGTCAGGCCGACAACTTTATCGAACTGGATGGTCTACGCGAAGTCATTGGCCGCCCTGCACGTGAGCCAAGCCACGCTCCGGCAACAAGCCACGACGCTGAAGCAAAATAGATAATAACATGCCGCCGACCCGGTAAAGAGGCGGCGGCATGCGAGAAGCTAAAATTGCTCGACCGAAAAATAGAACGCAGACATCGTCCACGCCGTCCTTTTGCCATTATACATTGTTAGTGGTTTTTTTACGCCCCCCCGAAAAAGGGGGGTGTGAGGAATGGAGATAGATACAGGTGTTAATCAAGAACGCGGCCAATCTCGAACGGTGCACAACAGTGGACGCTTTGTGGGCGGGCGCGGTTGACGTGTTCTCCAGCCTCGGACTTGATCACGCCGTCTACCTGAGCGTGGATTCAGATTTCGAGAACCTGTTTGTACTCTGCAACATGTCCAAACTCTACAGAGACACCCCTCCTAGAGAAGATCCCTTCCTGATACACGCGTGCACCCGCTATGAAATTCTGACAATCGGGACAGAGTTCATCACTGAGCATCCCTATATTTCAGACAGCGAGCGTGCGTTTATCGAACGCGCAGCCGAGCAAGGACTATCCGCCGGTCTGGCACTACCAATGCGACTTAAGGGGTCAGAGCGCTTTGGCGGCTTTGTTCTCGGCAATGCACTGGAGCGGACGCAATTCCTCGAGCGCATCATGCCACGCGCGGAAGATATTCGGATGTTCTGCATGATCATCCACCGCCGAATCGAGGAGCTGATCGCGATCGCAGCGGTCGAAACACCGGAACGCCGCGCGTTGGTGCCAAACGCCTTGCCCCAAAGCTTTGACGTCCTCACCCCGCGCGAGGCCGAAGTTCTCATGTTGCTCGCCCGGGGGCAGACCCGCAAGGCCACGGCCCACCTATGCAATCTATCCATTCATACAGTGTCGGATTACGCAAAAAACGGATATAAGAAACTTGGTGTGCAAAACAGAGCAGAGGTCGCCGCACTTCTCTATGGCCACGCGGACCTTAAGGGGGCTGGACCTTCAAGCTGACCGTCCCTACCTGTAGTGTAAGAGCGGAGAAACAAACATGAGCAAACAGCCCCTTACCCTCTATCTGGCCGCGCCGCGCGGATTCTGCGCTGGCGTGGACCGCGCGATCAAGATTGTCGAAATGGCGATCGATAAATGGGGCACGCCCGTCTATGTCCGCCACGAAATTGTGCACAATAAATTCGTCGTCGACGGGTTGCGCGACAAGGGTGCTATTTTCGTTGAAGACCTCTCTGATTGCCCCGACGATCGTCCTGTCATTTTTTCAGCCCACGGAGTCCCGAAATCCGTGCCAAGCGCAGCGGCAGCACGCAACATGGTCTTTGTCGATGCCACCTGCCCCTTGGTGAGCAAGGTTCACATCGAGGCCCAGCGCCACGCCGATGCAGGACTGCAAATGATTATGATCGGGCACGAGGGCCACCCCGAAACCGTCGGCACTATGGGTCAGCTACCAGAGGGCGAAGTTCTTCTGGTCGAAGTCCCCGAAGATGTCGCCACGGTCAAAGTTCGCGACGAGACAAAGCTTGCCTACGTCACGCAAACTACGCTCAGCATCGACGATACCGCCGACATCGTGGCCGCGCTCAAAGCACGCTTTCCTTCCATTGTCGGTCCGCACAAAGAAGACATCTGCTACGCCACAACCAACCGCCAAGAGGCGGTCAAAGCCATGGCCCCCAAATGCGACGCGATGCTTGTCGTTGGCGCACCCAATTCCTCTAACTCCAAACGCTTGGTCGAAGTA
>RCND010000226.1_pt1 | contig 32052 bp, 31 predicted proteins | sample 2041351 | NCBI WGS metagenome assembly RCND01 (sample SAMN09708230, study PRJNA481090) | Marine sediment metagenome, whole genome shotgun sequencing project. | biome: marine sediment; feature: ocean; material: sediment; isolation source: Sewage treatment plant 12B marine sediment (STP12B) ... | reverse complement strand
GGGCAGTCGATTGCTACGAGGCTGAAACGAGCGATACCGGTCATACATCGACTCTAGCGAGGCGCCCTTCTGGCTGTCTGCGGTCCTCAGCCTTCGGTGGCGCCTCTCCGTTTCTGGAGCTCTGCCAGGTAAATACTCGGATCCATGTTCACCAACTATCCGTCGCTCCAGGCCAACCAGGGGGTACAAAGCCGCGGAAAGAACCAGCAGAAGCTAGTGGTGTGTCACCACAGCGCATCGCAGTCGCAAGACTGCGTTCCTCCTCAGTTACACTCCGTCGGCCGAACTCGGGACCATCATGAACGCAGCGCAACACGATTCCCGCCCCACGACTCTGCTGTTGTCGTCGTGGTCGCTGTTTGCGGCGCTTGCTCTGCTGCTGCTCGGCAATGGGTTGCTTGGATCGCTAGTTGGTATCCGCGCCGAACTCGAGGGCTTCGACACCATCCTCACCGGAGTCGTTCTCGCGTTCTACTTCATCGGTTTTGTGGTTGGCTCGCAGCTTGCCCCTATCGCCGTAGCCAGAGTTGGGCATGTTCGGGTCTTCTCTGGGCTGGCCTCGCTGGCGGCTGCAACCACTTTGCTTCACAGCGTGACGTCGCATCCGGTGTGGTGGGTCATCGGCCGAGCCGTGGTCGGCGCCAGCATCGCCGGACTGTACGTTGTCGCCGAGAGCTGGCTCAATGCCAGTGCAACCAACAAGACCAGAGGCCGCCTACTCTCGGTCTACATGGTGGTGGTGATGGGAGCCATCGGTGTTGGCCAGCTCCTCCTCACATTCGCCGATCCCTCCGGGTTCGAATTGTTCTTGCTCGCGGCGGCACTCATGTCACTCTCTGTCCTCCCCATCACCCTGTCAAACAGCCCGGCGCCCTCCTTTGACCTCCCCACACGGATGCCGTTGCGCGATCTGTGGCGGGCGTCCCCGGTGGGCCTGGCCGGCGGTCTTGGCTCAGGAATGGCGAACGGGGCAGCCTTTGCGATGGGGCCCGTGTATGCGATCTCCATCGGGATGAGTGTCGACCGTCTCTCCGCTCTGATGGGAACGTTGATTCTTGGAGCGGTATTGCTCCAGTGGCCGATCGGCGCCTGGTCCGATCGGGTCCGTCGGCGTCGCTCCATCGTTGTCGTCAACCTTGCCGCGGCTGCCGCTGCCTTTGCGATCACTCAGGTCGACCCCACCAGCACCTTGCTGTTTGCCGTCATCTTCTTGATCGGTGGCACTTCGTTTCCTGTGTACTCGCTGAGCTTGTCACATCTCAATGATCTGCTCGAGCCGCACCAGATCATCGCGGCATCGTCAATGTTCGTCCTCACCTGGGGCGTCGGCTCCGTAATCGGACCGATTCTGGCGGCGGTTCTCATGAGCACCACTGGGCCAGAGGGATTGTTCTGGCTGATGGGAGGGGTCCACCTCGCCGTCGCGGTGTTTGCGATTTACCGCATCGTTGCCAGGGAAGGGATGGCGATATCCGACCAAGAGGACTATCTGCCGATACCTGCCCGTGCCTCGAGCCTTATTGGCGTGCTGACCAAAGGGAAACGCTCCTAACCCGCCCGCAGTGCGGTATGAGCGCTGAGCGCCGCAATCAAATCGGCAGGCTCGTCGGTACCGATACGGAACTTCTTGCCGTTGGCCAGTTCCAGTTCCACGGCATCAAGCCCCCACACGTTGTACATCCACCCACCTGAGATACCGCGGATACCCCATCCGAGGTACCACTTGTTGCGGACCTGACGGAACCCAATGATGTTTCTCGTCTCGATGATTCGCTTCGGCCATCCCGGACCAAAACGTGCCTGCACCCGGCCGCCATCCACCGTGACGGTGAGAGTGTTGAACCAGAAGACAACTGCGGTGACGATAAAAAGCGAGACACCCATGAGCACGAGCGCTGACATTTCTTCACCGTCGGCAAGGGCGACAATCAGACCGCCAACCGCAACCATCCAGATGAGGACTAATACGCCGAGGTATCCCGACTGACGGTGTCGGTACTCCATGTTCGCTCAGACGCTCTTGGGGATCCTGCCCACCACTGACAAGACCCCACGCAAGACCTGGTGAACAGGATCGGCGGTCGGGGCGTACATCAGCGGACAACCACCCTCGATTACCCGGATCCCCTTCTCGCGACCCATCTCCGCTGCTTCATGAGAGACGCTTCCCGCCCCGACACCGCGGTGCATCCACACATGCTTGATGCCGAGCGAGATGCAGTCCTTCATGACGTCTTCAGCATGAGCCGGGCTCGTCGCGATAACGACCGCATCCACACCACCTGGGATGGATGCCAGGTTCGGATAACTCATATCGCCCTCAAGCTCGTGGGCGTTCGGATTGACCGCATAGACGTTGTAGCCACGCTTACGAAGACGTTGGTATACGGGATTGCCGCCGTGCGCCCCGCCCGTCTGCCTAGAGACCCCGGCAACCGCGATTCTCTTCTTGTTCAGGAATTCGGTCGCCGCATCCTTCATCGTGGTCGTCATGCCTACCTCCACACCCCTGTTTGCGGTTCACAACGTCGGCGCAAATCAGCACCCACGATCGACCGTATACGTCGAAGAGGTCCGTGAATAGGGGTCATACGTCACAGCTGGACCATTGCTACCTTGTCACCAACACGACGAAAGAGGAGCAATGAAGATCGGTTATGCGGGGATGGGGATCATGGGACGCGGCATGGCCGCCAACCTGGTGCGGGCGGGCCATGATGTCACCGTGTGGAATCGCACTACCGAGCGCACCGCCGACCTGGCGGCCGCAGGAGCCGCGGTCGCTGGTAGCCCAGCGGAACTGGCAGACCTGTGCGACATAACAATGGTGTGTGTCTCTGATACGCCAGACGTCGAAGCAGTCACCCTTGGCGACAACGGCCTCCTCAATGGCCTCAGCGAAGGCAAACTCGTTGTTGACCACTCCACAATCAGCGCGTCTGCCACCAAGCGTCTGGCAGCCGCCGTTGCCCAAGTAGGCGCCGACTGGGTGGATGCACCAGTCAGTGGTGGCAGTGAAGGCGCCGAAAAAGGCACGCTGTCGATCATGGCCGGCGGGAGCGCAGCCTCACTAGAACGTGCCAGACCGTACATGGAGTCCTATGGCAGCAATATCTCCCATGTTGGCCCGACTGGTTCCGGCCAGATGGTCAAGCTCGTGAACCAGGTGCTGGTGGTTATCAATGGCCTCGCCGTCTCCGAAGCACTGCTGCTCGCCGAAGCCGGCGGTCTCGATCTCGACGCAACTATCGAAGCTGTCAAGAGTGGCGCTGCCGGATCGTGGATGCTGGCCAACCGGGGACCGCAGATCATTGAGAGAGACTGGCGACCCGGGTTCACCATCGATCTACAACAAAAAGACCTGCGCCTGGTTCTCGAATCAGCAGACGAACTCGCCGTCCCCCTGCCGGCTACCAGCCTGGTGTTTCAGATGTACCGGGCACTCCAGCGCCGTGGTCTTGGGAGCGAAGGCAACCATGCTCTGGTCAAGGCACTCGAGGAGATGGCAGGCCTGGAAATTGGCAATAGACCAGATCACTGAGCGGGGCCAGCACCGTACAAACAGCCGGAATTCACCGCTTACAATCCGATCATCCTCGGTAAGGAACCATGCTCGAAGACCCCATCGTTCAGCTCTCAGGAGTCGTCGTTCTGGCGTTCTCCATCACCTGGCTGGCCGAACGCGTCCGCATCCCCGTCATTCTGCCCCTGCTGGTTACCGGCTTTCTGATCGGCCCGATCTTCGGGCTGGTCAATCCCGATGATCTTCTTGGTGACCTTCTCGCACCTGCGGTTTCCATTGCCGTTGGGCTGATTCTTTTTGAAGGCGGCCTCAGCCTTCGCATCCGCGAGATGGAAGGCCAGCAACGGGTGCTCTGGCTACTCGTTTCAGTCGGCGTTCTCATCACTTGGATCATCGGCGCCGTCGTGACCCGGATGTTTACCGATCTATCACTGGGGATGTCGGTTCTCACCGGCTCGATCCTCGTCGTCTCCGGACCCACTGTCATTGGCCCCCTGCTGGCGCTGGTGCGACCAAGCCGATCAGTTGCTTCGATCCTCAAATGGGAGAGCATCTTCATCGATCCGATCGGGGCACTGCTCGCTGTCATTACGTTCGAGGTGCTGCTCTTGGGCGGCGGCGACGGTGGTCTCGGCGGCATTGTTGCCGACATGGTGGAGTTCAGCCTTGTGGGCGTAGCGGTTGGTGCAGCCATCGCATACGGTGCGAGCACCGCGCTACGCCACCACTGGGTGCCCGAGCACCTGCAACCGCTGTTTGGCCTCAGCATCGCCCTGTTTGCTTTCATGATCGCCGACACGGTTGTCGCCGAGTCGGGTCTTCTGGCGACAACCGTCCTCGGGTTCGCCCTTGCCAATCAGCGCAAAGCACGCACCGACCAGATCGTGCAGTTCTCCGAGGTTGTCCGAGTCCTACTCATCGGTGTCTTGTTCTTGATCCTCAGTGCCCGCCTCACCGCCGAGCAACTCCGGGTCGACCTGCCGGGAGCGATCGCGCTGATCCTCGCCCTCGTATTGGTGGCGAGACCACTGGCCGTCGCCGCCTCAACCTGGCGCTCCAAACTCAGCTGGCAAGAACGCTCTTTACTGGCGGGCGTCGCTCCTCGCGGAATCGTTGCGGCATCAGTTGCTTCGGTATTTGCTCTCGAACTCCAGCATGAAGGTATCGCCGGCGCCGAAGAGCTCACTCCCCTCGTGTTCGCTGTCATCGTCGGAACGGTGACGATCTACGGCATCGGGATGGGTCCCCTGGCTCGACGTCTCAGCCTGGCCGAGAAACACCAGGAAGGTGCCCTGGTACTCGGTGCGGGCCGGGTGGAACGATCAATTGCTGATGCCTTGGCCGATTCTGGAGTTGCTGTAGTTGTGGCGACAACCAACCGCCAGGACCACTACGAAGCGCGCATGGCAGGGAAAAGGGCGTTCTACGGAAACGTGCTTGCCCGAGATGTCGACCTCGACCTCGATCTTGCCGGCATCGGACGGTTGCTGGCCCTCACGCCAAATGACGATGTCAACACCCTGGCCAGCACTCGGTTTGCCCCCACCTTTGGCGGCGCCGAAACCTTTCAGCTGGCACCACGCCGCAAGGCAACAGGAATCGACTCCGACCCCGCAACCGAGTTTGGAGGACGACAGCTCTTTGGTGCCGACTGGAGCTACCAGGCACTCGATGACCTCCTCGAGTCGGGCGGAGAAGTGCGTCGCATCAAGATCCCCACCGACACCACGATTGCCAACTCCCAGCTGTCATCACCAGACATCGTGGGGGTTCTATTCGTTGTTAAGACGACCGGCCGCGTCCAGGTGATCGTGTCGTCTAACACCGAGCCGCTTCGCGATACGGCTCCCGGCGACACGGTGATCGCTCTGGTCAGTCCCGACAGCTAGGGGTTGGTGTGAACCAGCCACCTAATAGGGCGGCCACGGCAGCGGTGGACGATCGACTGGCGGCTGCGGATGTACCGGAGCACGACGAAGATCCTCGACTCTGTTCTGCAGCGATCCACGTTCCATAACGCCGAGCAAGTCCTCGACTCTGGTTCCCAATGGGCCATCAAGCGCAGTCGCAAGCTGTCGCAGCGCCGTCTGCTCTCGTTCGGGCAACACCACACCGCTGAACTGCCACAGCACCGTTCGCAGCTTGTCCTCGGGGTGAAACGTCAACCCATGATCGATCCCCAGCAGCCGGGTCCCGTCGGAGATCAAGTGCCCCAGTTTTCGATCGGCATTGTTGGTCACGAGATCCAAGACCGCAATAGGCCACAGGGTCTCCGCACCGGACTCAACAGCGGCAATCGGATCGAACCCGGGATCGATGTCGATAAACCTCTGCACTGCACCCGGCCCATATAGACCATCGCCGAGCGCCGTCTCTGGAACAATGTCGTATCCCATGGCTACCGCGACCTCGTAGGTCAGAACCTCGCGGACGGCCAACGACTCGACCGTGAAGTCCCACAGCGGACGCTCACCGGCGGTTGGTTTGTATACAACTTTGATCCCGGTTTCGGTCACCGCAAGCAACGTCGCGTTGGAGGCCTCGACAAACCGACCTATGACCTCAGCGACGACAGGCTGCCAGGTCATGAGGTGAGGATTCTCACGGTCGAAAGGAGCTGAGATCACCGTTGCTGCGGGGGCAGTTGTGACCGTCTGGGTCCATGGCCAACCCGCATCGGGGGCATGGTGGCCGGCCTCCAGTCACGGCCGCGAGTGCCTCCCTGGCAAAGCCATCAAGCTGCGCAAGCGATAGCTCATAGGCGATAGGTGGATCACCCTCCTCTGTCGAGATGACCACCAACGTGGCCGTGTCATCGTCGAGTCTGAGCTGCACCGCACCGACACGAAAGCCCACCGGTGTCTCCGCGTGAACCCCACCCGGATCGATAGAGAGACCGGCACCGATCATGTTCTCCTCACCGAGGAGACTCTGTGCCTCCTGGGCAAGAACGCCGACCTGGAACTTCTCGATGAGATAGGCAATCGCCTCGCCATCGACGACGAACTCCAGTAGGAATACTCGGTTGCCAGGCTCGCCAATAGCGCCTCCTGCAAAGCGGTCGACGGTCATCGCCAACTCCCCGGTCCGGCAATGTGATTCATGACAGGAACCCGCACCGATCCTGACGCGTGCAGATCCACAATCGAAACGCTGGCGGGCAGAACGTCGAGACGGTGAATCAGATCGAGCGGCATGCCCAGATAGTGCGCCAGGGTGACCCGTATGACGTCGCTGTGGCTGGCAACTGCAATCGCTGCCTTCTTGTGCTGTGCGGCCAGTCGTTCAACCCCGGCGACAGCTCGGTTTTGAACTTCCCCGAGAGTTTCTCCGTCAGGAAAGCGAAACCGGGCGGGAGCGACCATCAGGTCTTGCCACGACTTGAGCTTGTATAGGGACTTGAGCGTACGCCCGGTCCAGCTCCCGAAATCGGCTTCGATAAACGCTTTGTCGATGCTCGGCTGCATCTTCCGACCGGAAGCCACCGCCGCCGCCGTTTCTCGACATCTCTCGATGGGGCTCGTGTAGATCGCGTCCAGCTTGATGGATGCGAGGTGTGTACCCAGGTCCTCGGCCATCTTGTGGCCTGCCGGCGACAGGGAGATACCGGGCGTTCGGCCGGAGAGACGGTTCCCGGTTTCGGGCGTGATGGCGTGGCGGATCAGATAGAGGCGCATAGCGGCAGCCTACTTTGGCATCGCCTTTCCCATGACGGGCGTGCCTTAGGCGGCGCTCGGACCGCCAAGCAGACGGGCGGGAAGCCGCACGATCGCTTCGAGCAGGTCGAACACTCCCCGTAGCGAAATACCGATCAAACGGAACGGAATGCTCAACAGCCAGACCAGCGGGTAGATGATCAAAGCGAGCAGTGCCAGCGGCCAAGCGACTATGGCTAGCAACACCCACATTAGGAATAGAAACATTGGTGACCCTCCGAGGTCTTGAAGAACCCTCATCAACGGCCGGTTCCTTATCCGAGGACTGGAACCGCCAACAGAGTTGCTCACACCACGAGACGATGTGCCCACCCAAGCCGGATACGAATACGCCAACGGTTGCTGTCATCGCCAGCAAGGCCGGTGTAGAACCCAGCGAGGTGCTCAGCACCCACTCGATCTGTTGAAAAAGAAACTCCATGACCCAATTGTGAGCGATGGCACGCCTGGCCGATATCGGGCATACCCCTGGTTCGACCCTGACTCGACTAGGGGGCTTGCCAGGGTCGGAGCCAAGACCACCTCGCTCCTTGTACCGCGTTGGCAAGACGACCATGCTGACGGTCATGCGAATCCAAACAGCCCGTGACCACTTCCCTGGAGCAGCCTGATACCCGCATCGGCCTCCCCCTGAGCAACTCTGCGGTGGTCTCGATACGCCTCCGCTCTGACTTCGACGAAGCCCGGCTCGACGGCCTCAGTACCGCGACCCGCGCCGGAGCACTGAAAGCGACGTTCCACCTCTACAAAAACAGCGACGATGTGGCCGCGCTCACCGCTGCGGTTGCGGGATCGGTCCGCTAGCTGCGATTGATGACATCTCGACCCCTCTAGGGACCTTTGGCACTTGGGTCAATCAAGCGGACGAGAGATGCTGGAAGGGAGTCTCGAGGGAGGCCGCTATTCGAACCTGTCTCGTTGTCTGTGTCACTTCTGAGAAGGCGGCTTGTCGTGCCGCCAGCCAAGTCGCCAACGCCTTGCGGACCCGGGGGGTCGCCGTCGATCTGGCGTGCGGACGTGACCTCGCTGCGCTGGATGAATACGACGCAGTTGTACTCGGGGCTCCCTTGTGCCATGGCCATTGGGAGCGCGTTGTGTGGAGGTTCTTGCGCCGCCACCGCGATGCGCTGGAACAGAAGAACGTTGCCCTGTTCACATCTGATACCTGCGGAGGAGATCAGAGCGGATACGACAGAGCGTGGAGTTGCACGATCAAGATGTTGACCAGGCTCGGATGGCTCGCCCCAGTGCGCATTGAGGTATTCCCCGACGCCGCGGCCACAAATCCGCAGTCTTCATGCGAGATACGCCCAGATGTCGAACGCTGGGTTGGCAATCTGGTTGTCTCCATGCATCTGACCGATCGGGGCATCCCAGGACAGGTCAAGTAGCGGCTTCACAACGCCTTGATCCGGGTACATGATGGGGGAAGCGGACGAAAGGGTTGTCTCTATGAGTCACGACAGTGGGTTCCGACGCAACGATCACGATTCGATGCACCGCCCAACGCTGCAACGTCAAGGCACCACAAAGGCCTCGCGGCATCTCGAAGAGCAAATGAAGCGCCGCCACGAGCACCACGAGCGGCTGCGCCGGATCTTGGAAGCCAAGAAGACCGAGGTCTAAGCCTCGGTGGGCCACTAGATAGAGCAGACTTTGCGTAGTTGGTGGGCCAACTCGATTTGGCCGGAGACGGTGACATCGTGCAGTGGCGCCCGACCCCACATCCACAACAGAACTCGATCAGGCTCACCCGACAGGACTGCGGTCGGCTCCGCATCAGGTATGGACTTCGCCTTCGGGATTCGATAGTCGCGGTCGCCTCTGCTGCCGACAAAATGGCCCAAATCGACGGTCCACACTTGCCAACCGCTCTGGATGCGAATCACATCGCCGCTCGGGATGTACTCACCCCAACCTGCGATGCGAGTCACGAACGCATCAAACACCTCGGCGATACCGTCGACGGCGAGCTCCGGATCGAATGTGCTCTCATAGCCGTGTGCCTGCTCGGCATCGATACGGTGTACGGCAGTCTCGTGCGCCATCCGCCGGATCCAGAAGCCCACAGTCTGTTCATCAACGAAGGCCTTGGCCGGCCTCGCCGGATCAGCCCCCGCCAGTATTCGTGACAGACGGTTGGCTGCGGCCCGGTACCACTGCAGTGGATCGCCCCCCTCGGGCAACTGCGCTTGCGCTGGCCAGGAGGCGATCAGGTTCTGCTCGACAATGTCAGAGGTGCGGCTGTGCACCGCGGCAACGTGGACCACAAGGTCGGCCACACTCCAGTCGGGGCATCCGGGAACAGTGGCCTCCAACCCTCGGGCCGCCGCTGCGGCGAGTAGGTGGGCATCGGCATCAAGATGGGAGAGGTACTGATCCATTGGCAACATCCAGCCACGATACCCGGCAGACCGGAGGCCAACAGGGGTCACGAAACAACAAATGACCTTGACAGCGTCTTGTCGCTGTGTCATTGTTCTCACAAGCCGTGACACCCCTTTGGGGGAGTTGCGGCGTCAGAATATCGGTTCCGAGTAGAGAGGAGACGCAAATGAATACCTTCACCTTCACGGCTGGACACGGCCTCATGCTTGCGTCTCCACGGCTTCGTGGAGATGGCGCTGGCGGCGCTGTTTCAATCAGCCTGGCTCCTCGGAACACCGGGGCGACGACCTTCTAGTCGTCTACCCGCATATCGTTCACGAGGGGCCGCCTAAGGGGCGGCTTTTCTAATTCTCGCTCCTTCGGCACCACCGGGGCGGACCCACCAATTGGGGGATTCCCGGAGGTTCGAACCCTCCCCGCTCCACGACGGAAACCGTCACGTCGGAATCTGTGGCCTGCCACATACACGGCCCGTAGCTGCAGATTGCAGATTCCGACTGACGGATCCGTTGAATCGGCAACGTGTCGACAAACGACAAGGAAGGAGGGGGACGGTGCAAGCACCTATCGCCCGAATCAGCAATGTGCTGGCTCGCCACGGCGTAGCCATTGGTCGCAATCCACGCTGGGTCGAAGACGCCAGCGCACAACAGATTGCTCGTGTCAACGAAGCTGTTGCGGCACTTCGCCAGAAGTGACCCTGTCTCCCCCGAGACATGGGGACCGCTCACAGCCAAGACGAGCACCAACCAAGGAGAAGAAATGTTCACACGCTCACCAGGACTCGTCGGCCGAATCGGGATCACACACTGATGCACCCCGATCCGTGACATGAATCCGCGACCTGTCTGTACCCATTGCCCGCGGAGGTAGGTGGGTACAGGCGCGTCGCGGTGTACCCTCGATCCCATGAGTGAACAACCCGCACCAAACTGGTACCCGGACCCCTCCGGCAAATACGAAAAACGCTATTGGGACGGCTCCACCTGGACCGATCGTGTCATGAACGGTGGCTCCGAGACCGTCGACTCCACCGAAGGAACCCACGTCCCCAGCGGCGACCAGGGAGCCGCTCAGGTACAACGCCAGATCGGCGAACAGGCCGGGCTGACTGGTGCCGTGCCCGGTGGTGGCTCGATATTCACCGAGCCGATTCTGGTCGTTAATCAGAAGGCGAAACTCATCGAGGTCAACAGCGAGTACGCCGTTTATGACCAGAACGGCAACCAGATCGCCGCGGTGCGCCAGATTGGTCAAAGCACCTTGAAGAAAGCCCTTCGTTTTGTGAGCAGCGTCGACCAGTTCATGACCCACAAGTTCCAGATTGTCGACATGTCGGGGAACGTTCTGTTGGCGATAACCCGACCGGCCAAGATCATGAAGTCCCGAGTCGAGATCGCAGACGGGGCAGGCCGAGCTATTGGATCGATCGTTCAAAAGAACATGATCGGCAAGATCAACTTCGATCTCCAAGCAGGCGGGCAATCCATCGGATCGATCAACGCCGAGAACTGGCGAGCTTGGAACTTCAGCATCCAAGACGCCTCCGGGGCCGAGGTTGCCCGCATCACCAAGACATGGGAAGGCCTAGCCAAGACCATGTTCACCACGGCCGACAATTATGTGCTGCAGATACATCGACCTGTCCAAGAGCCACTACGTTCGCTGGTTGTGGCATCGGCACTGTCTGTCGACACGGCACTAAAGCAGGACAGCAGAGGCTTCAACTAGGTGCCCTGGCTATCCCTCGATACGTAGGAGGGTGCCATCGGTCATCAGTACTTCTATGACCGAGGTGCCGCCCCCGACCTCTGGCTCGATCCGGAAGGCCCCGACGGTGGTCACCTCGTCGAGGTATCGCGCTAGCCCATAGAAATCGAGCCTGGCCATCTCGCTGGTCACGTTGACGGCTCCCGCAGTGGCTAGGTCCGAAGACGGGTTTAGCCGGTAGTCGCCGCTGGGACGGTCGACAATCGCATACTGCACGTTTGCCCTCTCGGCGCCGTCTTCGAGGAAGTCGAAAGGATCGGGGTTGGGAACCTCGCGGTAGTTGTTACTGAAGGTGTCCTTGTCTCCCCAGTTGCCTTCGTAGTCCTCGACGCCACCGAGGAAGCTCCCCAAAAAGAGGTTGTTGATGAAGGTCCGCCGGAAGACGGTCAGTTCCCAGGTGTTGAACTCAAGACGATCAAAGTTTTCCGGGCCGGCAGCACCCCACGAACCGACATCCCCGTACCAGCCGGTGTTGGCGTTCCATTCACCGTCGGTGGTGTTGTTGATGATCCAGGTCTGATCGGAATCCCATGTCAGAAGATGTGCCTTCATCCACTGTGGTCCAAGACGGAGACCGGTCACGACGTTGTTGGCCACCAGATTGGGACCAGGATTCCCCTCGACGCCGATCCCCCACGCCCAGGTGTCATCAACCCGATTGCCATCAACTCGAATACCGTAGTTCTCGCCACGTAGTGTGATCCCAGGACCGCCCCCCAGAATCGTGTTGTAGCGAATGGTGCTGCCCGTCATCCGTTCGAAGAGGATCCCTGAGACATCACTGGCCGGCGAGTAGCCAGCCCAACCCGCGTTGACAACCGTGTTGAATTCGACCATCACTGGCGTGCGGCCAGGCGCCCAATCATTGAGTGTCGCCGCGGTGAGACGATCACTGTCGCCATCTGCGGCGATTCCCACGGCACCAGCGTCAACGACCCAATTGTTTCGGATGACTATCGGTGCCACCCCTTGGTCACCGGAAACCGCTGCGTCGATGCCGCCAAAATCGCTTCCGCTGATGAAGTTGCCTTCAAGTACGACACCGTGAACATAGATGTCGTCGGTCGGGTCTTCTGCCCGCAGCCCAACAGTGACCAAGGACTCGTCCTGGGTCTGGGCACCACCTGCGATCTCGAATCCATGCAACTCGACGAAGTCGCCAAGGATCGAAACAACCGATCCCGACCGGGCGGAGAGCTCCACTGCGGCCTCGTTGGGATCGCCATCATCAGCCAATCTGACAAACACTGCGGGATCGTATTCGGCTGGTACCGGCCCGAGAACCATGTACTCCGAAACGTAATTCTGAGCTGGACCGCTCGGCGCTCTTCGCTTGTTGGAGGGCTCACCAGCGACAGTGATCACCTTGTCGACTATGTCGGGTATCCCGAACCGGAAGACAGGCGCGGCACGGTCGGCGTTGGGAGCCGAGGTGGTGTCCCATTGGAACACCAGATGGTGCCAACCGTCTCTCATGACAACACCGTGCCATGTCTCCCCGAAATCACCCAGCCCTATCTCTGGATGAGGTAGCTCTGATTCAGCATTGCTGCTGGTGGCAAATACGTGACCGTCGAGCAGTTCGCCATCTAGCCAGACGCGATACTCGTATGGCTGCTCGGATAGCTCGACACCGCTGATACCGCCGGCGCGGAATGGTCCAGACACCTGTACGTCGAACTCATGGTTGCCATACCAGCTGTAGGTCTCAGCGGTCGGTGGTCGTTCGACATATACCCAGGCAGAACCCCAATAGACGCCTCCGGCGAAATCGTCGCCAAACTCCGAGCCAAGGTCCACGAACCCGCCGCCGTCAGCGCGCACGGTCTCCCAGATGTACTGGCTCGAACCGAATGTGTGCAATGAACCTTCTTTGGCCTTCACCGCACCGTCGAACCGCGGATCGGTAAAGGCGTCGGAGCCGCTGGTCACGACATACTCACCCGATTCGAGGTCCCACGGAGCCGACCTGGCGACCAGTTCATCTCCGTCCACTGACACCGTCCCACCAAGATCGGTGAACGCGGCTGCCTGGTAGATACCGTTGAGTCCTTCAACCTCGGTCCACGCACCTGCCGGGAAATGGTCGTTCCCTGTGATCACAGGCATTGCTCCGGAGGCACCTCTGATTCCCTCGATGAGGATCGGTTGTTCCTCCGTGCCATCACGATCGATAACGACTGACTCTCGATAGGTTCCCGGGTACACGTGGATGACCGAACCTGGGACCGCACGGTCTACGGCTGCAGAGATCGTGAGAAGCGGGCGAGCAGCGGAGCCGTCGTTGTCGTCAGAAGCGGCCGCGTTCCGGTTGTTGACAACGAGGTCTGGACCAGGCGTGACCGTGATCGGGGCTGGTCCGGTACTTGGGGCTGGCTCGGCTGCGATGTTGCCGCCCTCCGGCTCGGTGTAGAAGTAGTAGTTGGTCAGCTCAGCCGCCGGACGTCCGAATAGGGTCGTCGCCACCTCATCGCGGGTTCTGCCTTCGGTACCTTCAATACGATCGAGCGGATAGTTGACGACCCACCAGCCAGCAGGATCTACAACCAACCCCGACTCAAGGTCATACGACACCGAAACGGAAACGTCTTTGAGCAGCCGGCGTTGCCCTCCGCTGGTGACTACCGAGGGCTCAAGCGGTTCGACTCCCGGCACCAGATCTGAACCAGGCAATGGAAGGGGACGATCACCTGCGGCTAGGGCCTCGATGGCCGCCCGGGGAGGAGGCGGCGTTGCTGCAGCAGGCTCTTCGCTGAGCCGAGGCGCGGCGGTCGTTGTGGTGACGGCTGCTTGCCCGGCGGCGACGAGCTCGACGGGGAACTGGTAGGTCTCCGGTGCGGCTGCCGGAGCGTTGACTCCTTGCGCACAGGCGGAAAGCGCCAGCATCAATGCCAGCGCCAACATTGCGACTATGCGAGACGAGGTCAACAGGTCCTTCCCGATCACAGAAATGATCGGCCGATCTGGGCGGGTCCTTGAGTCGGTTGAAGGTCAGAAACGGCGAAAAACTGGGGTCGGTGACTAGTACTTGCCCGATCTATGAATATCTGAACAGTTCTTCATATATACTATCGGCGATGGAAACTACACCTCGCAAGTCGCTTAGTGGCGACGACGCCGCAAACCTCGCCTCGAGATTCAAGCTGCTGTCAGATCCGGGCCGGATCCAGATTGTCTATGCGCTTATCGAGCATGGTGAACTGCGCGTCGGCGAGATAGCGGAAATGATCGGAGCTTCAGAGTCCGCCACCAGCCACCAACTGCGCCAGTTACGCATGGCAGAACTGGTCCGAGCGACCCGCCACGGCCGCGAGATTCACTACAGGATTGCGGACGTCCACGTACGGCTGCTGCTTGATGTGGCGGTAGAGCACTACCTGCACGGGCACCGGGAACGGCCATGAGTCACGACCATGGGCGTCCGAGCCACCGACGTCCACTGACCGTTGCCTTCACGCTTGTCAGCATCGTGATGGTCCTCGAGTTCCTGGCTGGTTGGTGGACCGGGTCGCTTGCGCTCTTGTCCGATGCTGGCCACATGGCGACGGATGCGCTCGGCCTTGGCATGGCGCTCGCAGCAATCATGGCCACGGAGAAGGCGACACGGCGCGGTGGCCACACCTATGGGCTGTACCGGGGTGAGATTCTGGCTGCTCTTGCCAACGCCACCCTGTTGTTTCTCGTTGGTGGATACGTCTTGTACGAGGGGATCAACCGACTCGCCGAACCGCCCGAAGTCCTAACTGGACCAATGCTGGCTGTGGCTGTCGTTGGCCTCATCGTCAACATCGTCTCGTGGCGTCTCCTCCGGACCGGAGCCGAGGAATCGCTCAATGTCAAGGGCGCCTACCTCGAGGTGCTGGCTGATCTCATTGGATCCGTCGGTGTCATCGTCGCCGCCATCGTCATTTCGCTCACAGGCTGGACAATCGTCGACCCTATTGTCGGTGCGGCCATTGGCCTGTTCATTCTGCCGAGAGCATGGCGTCTTGGTAGCAGCGCGACACGAATCCTCCTCCAGGCAGCCCCACCCCATCTCGACCTCGGGGCCCTTGCGGAGTCCCTCGAGGAAATCGCCGGCGTTATCGACGTCCACGACCTTCATGTCTGGACACTGACCTCGGCCATGGATGTAGGGACGGTTCACCTCGTGATCGAAGAAGAGGCCGACCCCCACCCAGTGCTCGACCAGGCCCGAGTCATGCTCAAGGAACATGGTGTGGCCCATGCGACCCTCCAAGTGGAGCCGACCTCACATCGGGGCTGCTCTGAACTGACTTGGTAGGTCGATCAAACGGGTTCGAACCTGGCGGTGAAGTGACGAAGCCACGGTGCCTGTTCGACTATTCGATAACCACCGATGTCACTCGCCCCGGTGGCAACATCGATAACTACCTCTGCAACATAATCGATATGACTCTGGGTGTAGGTGCGGCGCGGTATCGCCAACCGCACCAACTCCATCGCTGCCGCGCTCTCGGAGCCATCGGGTTGCGGCTTCCCAAACATCACTGAGCCGATCTCGACGCCGCGTACTCCGCCATTGCGGTACAACTCAACCGCCAATGCTTGAGCCGGGTACTGCTCTGGCGGAATATGCGGAAGCAAGGCCTTGGCGTCGAGGTAGACCGCATGGCCTCCGGCGGGACGCACGATCGGTACCCCCGCCGCATAGACCTTCTCCGCCAGGTACTCGGTTGAGCGAATCCGGTAGCGGAGATAGTTCTCGTCGAGGACTTCGTTGAGACCAATCGCAATGGCCTCCAGGTCATATCCAGCCAGACCGCCGTATGTCGGGAAACCCTCGGTAAGGATCAACAGATTGCGGCACCGTGCCGCCAATTCGCCATCGTTCAGCGCAAGAAAACCTCCGATGTTGGCGAGGCCATCCTTCTTCGCCGACATGGTGCAGCCATCGGCGATGGAGAACATCTCGAGCGCAATCTCACGGGGGGTCTTGTCGGCGTAGCCCTCTTCGCGCAGCTTGATAAACCAGGCGTTCTCGGCGAAACGACAGGCGTCAAGGATCAGAGGCAACCCGAACTCGTCACACACCGCCCGCACCTCACGCAGGTTCGCCAAGGAAACCGGCTGGCCCCCACCGGAGTTATTGGTGACGGTGACCATCACCATCGGAATTCTCTCTACCCCAACCTCGGCGATTGTGGCCCGCAACGCCTCGATATCCAGGTTTCCCTTGAAAGGCAGAACAATCGCCGGATCCCGTCCTTCTGCGATAACGATGTCACGGGCTTCCGCACCCTGGTACTCGACATTGGCCCGAGTCGTATCAAAGTGGGTATTGGAGGGAACAACGTCGCCTTCTTTGACAGCGTTCGCAAACAGGATCCGCTCGGCGGCACGCCCCTGATGGGTAGGGATCACCTCGCTGTAGCCGGTGATCTCCTTGACCGCAGTCTCAAACTTGAAGAACGAGCGACCGCCGGCATACGACTCGTCGCCCATCATCATCCCCGCCCACTGGTGAGCTGACATCGCACCGGTTCCCGAATCGGTCAACAGGTCGATGATTACCTGATCCGCATGCAGGCCGAATAGGTTGTATCCGGCTCCTTGCAGAGCATCCTCTCGCTCCTCAACGGTTGGCATGTCTATGGCTTGAACGCTCTTGATTCTGAACGGTTCGATGATGCTGCGATGAGGCAAGATTCTCCCTCGGATGGTTGAGTTGAGTCTGCCACAATTCCAGTTTGCGCATACATCCGCCAGCGGCAAATATCTAGCCATCGATTGCTGGAGGAGCAGTAGTGGATTCCCAGGAACCGGTGGTTGCCCAACAACGCCGCGCTTCAATGCCGGGCCCCATCCGCGGGATCCTCGTCATCAGTCTTCTCTACCTATTCCTGATCGGCGTCAAACTCCTCGAAGGCGGCATCAACGGTCTGGGGGAGGACTTCACCGACACGCTGTTCCAGGGTGTATCAAACCCGGTGGCCGGTCTCTTGGTAGGTGTGCTGGCGACCGTCCTTGTCCAGTCGTCTTCCGTAACGACCGCAACCATTGTCGGGCTGGTCGGTACCGGTGTTGTCTCCGTCGAGCACGCGGTCCCCATGATCATGGGCGCCAACATCGGCACCACGGTCACCAACACCATCGTGTCGCTGGCTCACCTGCGTCATTCGGAAGAATTCCGACGGGCGTTTACCGCCGCCACCATGCACGATTTCTTCAACCTGATGGCCGTAGCGGTTCTACTGCCGCTCGAGGTCTTCACCCACGTGCTCTCGAACACGGCACGATCGATCACCGAAGCTGTCGCCGGCGACATCGGTGGTGGCAAGTTCAACAGCCCGATCAAGGGGGCCGTGAAATGGGGTGCCGGAATCGTCGAAGGGCTGTTCGACTGGATAAGCAACGAAAAGGTCGCCGCCGTGATCTTCCTGATCGTCGGCATCGGACTGATCTTCCTGACTCTCACCTTCATCACCAAGAACATGAGAGTCCTGGTTGCCGACAGGATTGAGCGCTCGCTGAATGCTGCGCTCGCCAAGAGCGGGCTGGTCGGGATTGTGGTCGGCATGCTGGTCACCGTTGCCGTCCAGTCATCGAGCATCACCACTTCGATACTGATTCCACTGGTGGCCTCAGGGATCCTGTTGGTGCGCAACGCCTATCCGATCACCCTCGGCGCCAACATCGGAACCACAGTCACCGCGCTGATCGCCGCTCTCGGCATCGGTGAGATCGACGGCCTCACCATCGCGGTCACGCACACCATCTTCAATACCGCGGGTATTCTGCTCATCTACCCGTGGCCAAAGATTCGCTACATACCAGTTGACCTGGCCGACAAACTGGCCGGTCTGGCGCTCAAGAGAAAGTCCTTGGCATTGGGGTATACCTTCACAATGTTCGTTGTTATACCCCTGGTCGGTATTCTGGTTCTTAGATAAGGGAGGCCCAACATGGTGTTTGACTTCTTCCGCGGAGGCGGACAATCAACAATTGAAGAGGTCGAAGAGACCCTCGTCGAGATGATGAACAACGCCCGCCACGTCTACGACGAGGCGATGGGAGCCGTCTTTGGCGGCGGCAAGTCCAAGGCGACCAAGAAAGATCTCAAGAGGACTGACAAGGAAATCAACGTTGCGCAGCAGGAAGTGCGACGCGCTCTTGTCATGCATGCCTCGGTGAGTCCAGCGGTTGACCTTGCCGACACGCTGGCCTACATGAGCGTCGTCAAAGATGTGGAGCGAGTCGGCGACTACTCGAAGAACCTCTATGACCTTGCGAAGTACGGGACCGACTTCACGACCGCACCGGATTTCGATGCACTCGATGACTATCGGGAGCGGGTCGGCCAACTCATGACGGACGCCACTACCGTTTTCGCCAGCCGTGATGCTGAAGCAGCGCAACGTCTCATCGACAAAGCAGACGGTTTCCTCGACGACTACGACACCAACGTCAAGGCGGCGTTCAATTCCGAGGGTCCTGCATCCGACGCCGTGGCTCGTGCGTTGTACTTCCGGTTCCTGAAGCGAATCACTGCCCACGTGATGAACCTGATGACCGCCTTGGTCGCCCCAGTGCACCGCCTCGACTACTACGACGAGGCCAAAGAGGACCGCGTCGAGCCCTAGACCGGGTCTACGTCGAAGCGGTATCCATCCCAGATCCCATCACGATCGGGGACGTAGTGGCGGGCCGGGGCATGGCTAGCGGCCAAGGCCCGTCTTTTCATCTCCCGCTCCAGGCGGCCCATTTCGGCGACAGCCTCGGTCGGATCGATCGGATCGAGGACTTCCATGTGGATCGGCTGGGCGTGACGAACGGTGCGGGCAAATGGATATTCCCAAACCCGATGACTGCCGGTGAGGACCACCGGCAGCAGCGGTATGTCGAACCGCTGCGCTAGTTGGAATGCCCCTGCTTGGAAGCTGACCTCGATTCCCAGCAGCGAGCCCTGGGGAAAGACGACCAGGCTCTCACCTCTCTCCAGCATTGCTCCGCTATCACTGAGAATCGACCGGAGCGCGGCCCGCGGTGATTCGGGCTCAACAGCGATGTGACCAGCCATCCTGAGGTACTCACCGAAGTAGGGGAGCTGCAGCAGCTCGTCCCGGATCACCCAGTTGAGATCGAGCGGCAACCGCAACAGCGCTAACACATCGGCGAAACCCTCATGCAACGGAGCTATCACGTACTGCCCCTTGGAATCGATTCGATCGATGCCCTCAATCACAAGGTCGATTGCCAGCTCAGCGATGACAGCATCGGCCCACGACCGCTCGGCGACATGCAACCGGCGTCGATCGCCAGATGAGGCAGCGAGCACTACCTCGGCGATTCGTGGCTCAAGCAGCGCTCGCAGAGCTGGGCTGAGCGCTTCCTGCTCAAAGAGATCAGCAGCGCGGGGATGTGTGTTGGTATTGGCCATTCGCTTTCGCAACCCATCCCGGCCTGCGATTAGTCCCCGCAACGAGAAACCCGAGTGTTCTTGCGTACAGAGCGCCGGAATCCCGGCGCCAGCTACGCAAGAACGATCGAGAGCGATTTAGGCGCTCTCGACGCTGGCGGCCTCACCCAGCCCAAGGTCAGCGATAGCCAGCTCACGCATCCGGAACTTCTGGACCTTGCCGGTAACGGTCATCGGGAACTCCGGAACAAAGGTGATGTAGCGGGGTACTTTGAAGTGAGCGATCTTGCCTTTGCAGAACGTGATCAAGTCTTCCTTCGTCAGCTCCGACCCCTCGCGCAGCTTCACCCAAGCCATGATCTCCTCACCAAACTTGATATCGGGGACACCGATGACCTGCGCATCGACAACATCAGGATGCGTATACAAGAACTCCTCGATCTCCCGCGGATAGACGTTCTCGCCACCGCGGATGATCATGTCCTTGATCCGTCCGACGATGTTGACATATCCCTCGTCGTCCATTGTCGCCAGGTCCCCGGTGTGCATCCACCCGTCACGGTCGATAGCTTCGGCGGTGCGATCAGGGTCGTTCCAGTATCCGAGCATCACCGAGTATCCGGCAGTGCACAGCTCCCCGGATTCTCCTCGCTCCAAGGTCCGACCGGATTCCGGCTCGACGATCTTGACCTCAACGTGAGGGTGGATACGTCCAACTGTGGAAACGCGCCGGTCGATATCGTCGTCCGGAGCGGTCTGGGTGGAGACGGGTGATGTCTCTGTCATACCGTAGGCAATGGTGACCTCGGTCATATTGAAGTCAGAGATGACCCTCTTCATCACTTCCACCGGGCAAGGCGACCCGGCCATGATCCCGGTTCGTAGCGCCGATAGATCACTCTTGGCGACGTCGGGATGCTCCAGCGCAGCGATAAACATCGTCGGTACGCCGTAGAGACTGGTGCAATGCTCGTCGCTGACCGTCTTCAGCACCTCGTCGGGTAGGAATCTTGCCCCCGGCACGACAATGGTGGCCCCATGGGTGGTGCATGCCAGATTCCCGAGGACCATTCCAAAGCAGTGATAGAAGGGCACTGGGACGCACACACGGTCATCGGACGTGTAGCGACACAGCTCGCCTGTGAAGTATCCGTTGTTGAGGATATTCACATGACTCAGCGTGGCTCCCTTGGGGAAGCCTGTAGTGCCGGACGTGTACTGGATGTTGATGGGATCATCGGGATCCAGAGCGGCGGCAGCGGCGTCGAGAGCCTCCGCGGAGACGGAATCTGCGGCGGCGAGGAGCTCGACCCAATCTTCTGACTCGAGGTACAACGTACGCTCCAGCGATGGAACCGCCGGAGCCACCTCGTTGACCATATGCCGGTAGTTGCTGCTGAGGAATTCCGGGGCGGAAATGAGGAACCGACAACCCGAATGGTTGAGGGCGTACTCGAGCTCGCTGGTCCGGTAGGCCGGATTGATGTTGACGAGGATTGCCCCAATCCGAGCGGTCGCAAACTGGACGAGAACCCACTCCGCGTTGTTGGGGCTCCAGATCCCGATCCTGTCGCCACGATTCACCCCAAGGGCAAGTAGTCCCCTGGCAACTCTGTCTACCTCCGCAGCGAACTCGGCGTAAGTGAGACGAACCTTCTGATAAGGAACGACGAGTGCTTCCTTGTCGGGGAACAGTGCGACGGTCTTGGCGAGGTTGTCGCCAATCGTCTCGTGGAGCAGGGGAATGTCCGTGGGTCCGGCATCCTGAGCGAGGGCCATCAATACTCCTTCCGCCGGCGCCACCGACGCCACCGACTGCATAGATCAACAGCTCAACGTTATCCCTACGGTCATAGTGTCGACAATGGCCGACCGGACCGACCTGGGGTGCCATCCGGTTAGCCGGGTATTGGAATCGGCACTGCTACCCACCGTGTTCAAGCTCGATGTCGTGACTTCCGCAGGTGCGGCACTTCAGTCGAGGGCCGCCCGGTGATGCATTAGGCACTGCGGTCACGGTGTGCTGTGGTGGGCTGACCAACGGGTTGTGCTGCACCGGAGCAGTCATCGGCGATGGTGCCGAGCCAACCGGTGGTGTGGCCGAAGCCATGCGCCCGTGTGGTGAAACATCGGCACCGCAGGCGACACATACGTCCACCGAATGATGCTGAGTCACACCGCAGCGGGGACAATCGACCCATTGCTTGGCAGCATCGTTGTCCACCGGCCCAAACGGATTGAGCTCCACCGGCGGAGCCTCTTCCTCGGGTGTCGGCGAATGGAGGAAAGCGGGCTCCAACGGCTCGCTTGGTACCAGGCTTCTGGCGTATGTGGTGTGCGGATGGACATCACCGATCGAGTCAATGTCGAACAAGCCGAAGCCACGACTTTCGCCAAGCGACTTGGCGCCGTCGGTAAAGCCCGTCACCGAGAACAGCAGTCGGCGTACCGGCTCACCGTCGGTTGCCTTCAACAGTGCGATGATCGCGGCTGGAGCGATCGCACTTCGATCGAACTTGATTCGTGTTACCAAGCCCGCGCTCCGCAGCTCGATTAGACCGTCAGCAGGTTCGGTGATCTTCTCGGGGACGGCTCCGAGGAACGTCAACCAGCGCTGGGCCACGTGATAGGCCTCAGCAAGGCTGACTGTTGGTGTCCGATAGCGATTCATTAATCCCTCAGATGCGGCTTCCGGCCGATTCCCACACTATCGGACCAGTATCTGGTCAGCATAAGTGCATTGGGAGTGCATTGGGCAATCTACGACACTTCTTATGTGGTGACGACGTCAATGATCAGATCGATCGCTTCGAGGTCGACCTTCACCGTTCCGATATGCGACGTAACCGGTGTCCCGCTACCGCCTGGACCTGCGTGAACGGCCATTTCGTACTGATCACGATGTGAATCCGGTGCTAGATGCCAATCGGGCAACCACTCCGTACCACCATCCAGCGGTGAAGGGATGACAACAACAGTCGCTTCCAGAGTCGCCCGGTCGATACGGACCAATGTCGAGTCCGGCAGCGCACCGTCGCCGATTCTCCCCCCGTAGACGCGTTCATCAGTCACATGGATCCAGCTCGGCACCGCACCGGGCATCGGATACGCCTCGTCGATTGCCCCGTCAGCCACCAACAAGATCTCCCCATATTCGACGGCACAAATGATGTCGATGGGATAGACCCCTTGAGGATCGCCGATGCCACACCCCGTGGCATACGATTCCTCCTCGACAGCGCGGCTCAATTCGGTGAGCATCCATACACCCTCATCGGCCACCACCTCGCTTTGCACATTCACTCGGCGATAGAAGGGCAGCGCCGCTACTTCGGCGACGACGCCGTCGCGGTCTGCATCATCCGGCGATTGGCTGGGTGGCATGGCAGCCACCATCTCCTCGGAGAACACCTCGAGATCGGTATGCACTATGACCGTACCGTCGTATTCGATATCGACGTCATAGACCCCGGGAGCGATCGGTTGTTGCTCCCCAGATGCGGCGTCAGTTGTCTCCGCAGGGAACCGACCGGTCCAGCACCACTGTCCGGTCTGACGGCTCGTCATCACTGCTCCGGTGTTTGACCAGGTCATACCGCTCGCCGGATCACTCACGACAACCGTGAGGCGGCGAGCTCCTTGGACCACGCCACAGATCTCTAGCTCGTCGCCGGGAAGTCCCTGGGACGGGAATGCACTCACCCATTCCGGCACAACCTCGACGGTCGTCGTCGTTGCCGCGGCGGTCGTAGCTGTTGTGGTCGGCGGCGGTGCGGATGTAGTTGGTACTTCCGTGGACACGACGGCTCCGACGAGGGTCGTGCCACCAGCATCATCGGACGGCGCTGCATCGCCCACGGGCCGCGCTGCATCGCCCACGGGCCGCGCTGCATCGCCCACGGGCGGCGATGCGCATCCGGCGATCACCAAAGCCACAACAAGAGCCGGTACAACCCGTTTCACCACATCACCCCAGTCTTGGAGAGCCGTCCCAAGACGAACGCTACCGGACCTGGGGAGAGTTCCCAATCTGGCGTTTGCGAAGCGGGACCGAGTGATCCCAGTCGGCAAGCAGGGTCCGCAGCGCGGCGACAAAGGGCAGCGGTTGATCGAGGATCAAATGGTGGTGCGCCTCGGGAATGGTGACCACTGGTGCGGTTCGATCCATGAGTTCGTACATGTAGGCCGCGGTGTCCTCGGGAACAGTCACCGAATGCTGGCCCCGAAATAGCGCCACCCGGCAGCGAACGCTGGCGAGCTGGTCGCGCAACGGAATGAGCGTGTGCTTGAACAAGGCCGGATCAAACTTCCAAGTCCACCCGGCGTCGGTCTCATGGAGCGAGTACCTGGCAATGTGGTCGATTATGTAGTCGTGTTCACACGGTTGCGGAGGGATCAGCCGAAAGTGACTGATTGCCGTCTCTAAGTCCGGATACGTGCCGGGATCGCGGAAGGCACGCCCGCGAGCACCCTCCTCTGACTCCGGGTCGGGTCGGCGGACCGGGGTATCAACGATAACTGCACCCCGCAGTCGCTCACCATGGTCGGAAGCCGTCTGGATGGTGACCATGCCCCCGAGGCTGTGGCCAACCAGCACCGGTGGTCCGGGGAACCGTGCGGCGTCGGCAACAGCCATCACCTCACAAGCCCACGCCTCATGCGAATAGGTATGGCGCCGTCCACTGTCACCGTGACCGGACAGATCCAAGGCAACGACATGCCAGTTTTCGGCGAACATCGGGGCCAGGAAGGTCCACCAGTGCGCATGCGCGGCCCCTCCGTGAACAAACACCAGACCGGGCTGATCCTTGTCGCCCCACTCCAAGTAGTGAATGGGCACCCCGTCGACTTCGATGGTCTTTTCATCGTATGGCGTCGTCATCGCGCGGTAGAACCACTCCGGAATGACTCTCGTCGACTCAATCATGAGGGAAACCGGAGATGCCACGCACCTCGTCGGGGAGTGGGAACCATCGGAGATGCTCAAAGTCGGCAGTGACTAGCGGCGCACCCAGTGGTTCGGGCAGGTTGGCAGCATCAAGATCGGCCAGGATTGTGTGGGCCTCATTCAAGTACTGCACGAGATGGTCGTCAGAATGAAGCTGCGGGCGATGCTGCAAACCCATGTCGCTGCGTGAGTAGTCGATGTCCTGCAGACTCAGCGGGGGCGCAGCGAGGGGCTCACGATGCCGCCACAGGGCTGACTCTGGTTCGAAGCGGTAATACGGGAGGAAGCGCCAACCTTGCTCGGCGACAAAGGCGACCGCGTCCAAAACGAAATCCATCACTTGGTCTGAGATGAAGTAGTTGAAGTTCACTCGAACCCAACCGGGCTTGATGCCTTCGCAGCCACGGGTGATCTCGTTCTCGAACTCGTGCGAGCGCTCGATATCGATGCCCAGCAGCCGATGGCCGTAGGGACCGGCGCACGAACACCCGCCGCGGGATTGGATGCCAAACAGATCGTTGAGGAGCGCAACCACAAAGTTGTGGTGGAGGTAGCGCCCGTCGTAGCGGATCACGAACGAAACGATGGAAAGCCGATCGGCGTCATGGTTGCCAAGTACCTCAATATTGGGATTGGCCGACCATGCCTTGATCGCTTTGCTGGTCATGTCTTCTTCACGTGCCTTGATCACATCGGAGCCGACCGCTTCCTTGAGTTGGAACACGAGACCCGCTCGGATCGATTCGACTATCGCCGGCGTTCCCCCCTCCTCGCGGTGTTCGATGTTGGTGAGGTACTTGTGACCGACAGGATTCACGTAGGCGACCGTGCCGCCGCCAGGGACCGCAGGCACCCTGTTGCTAAACAGCTCCTTCCTAGCCACAAGCAGACCAGGAGTGCCGGGACCGCCAATGAACTTGTGCGGAGATAGATAGATCGCATCTTTGTAAGCAAGATCCGCATCGGGACCAGTGGTCGGAGGCGTCATAGAGATGTCGACGTAGGGTCCCGCCGCGGCGAAATCCCAGAACGACAGGGCACCGTGGCGGTGCAGCAGTATCGAGATCGCCTCTACGTCTGAAATGATCCCAGTGACATTTGACGCTGCGGAAAACGAGCCAATCTTGAGGTGCCGCTGCGAATAGGTCTCCAACTCTTTCTCCAGCTGGGCAAGATCGATGTGACCGTCGGCGTCCTCGGAGATCGTGACGACATCGGCAATGGACTCCCGCCACGGCAACTCGTTGGAGTGATGCTCGTACGGACCAATGAAGACCACCGGTCGTTCTTCTGGCGGTATCTGCGCGGAGAGTTGATACCGGTCCTCGAGATTGCACGGGATCCTTATCCCCAACACGCCAATCAACCGGTCAATCGCACCCGTCATCCCCGATCCACAGAACAAGACGGCGTGATCGTCATCTGCCCCTACGCACCTGCGCACGATCTCGCGAGCTTCTTCACGGAACCGAGTCGTTTGCAGACCGGTCCCGGAAGACTCGGTATGTGTGTTCGCATACAGCGGCATGACCGCCTCGCGAATGTAGTCCTCGATGAAGCTCAGCGAGCGACCCGAGGCGGTGTAATCGGCATAGGTGACCTTCCGCGGGCCGAATGGCCCCGCCACGACTACGTCACGTCCAATGACAGACGAGCGGATGGTCTCGATCAATTGGTCCGAATTCATGCGCCAAATCTAATGGGTTTGCAGCTCCGTTGACGCTGCAGCGCACAGCCGCCGAGTTCTCAGGACGGACGGCACACCGTGCAGGCACGAAAGCCAGCGGCAACTGCCCGGTCTGACGAACGGAAAACAACTCGATGGCTCTCGCTGATCCGGCGTGCATGACGGCACGTCGGATAGCAGTAGATACCAGTGGTATCGCTCCCGATAAACCGCAATGACCCGGGAGCAAACAGCTCAGTGCTCATCCCCTCGTGCTCCAACAGCGCCTTCTTCATGGGTGCCCCAAATGCATAGTTACCGACAGCACCGTCGCTGCGCACCACACGATGACATGGGATCACGATTGGCACGGGATTTCGCCCGAGGGCCGAACCGACAGCACGGACCGCACCTGTGTTGCCTGTCTCCCTGGCCACCCAGCCATAGGGCCGGACTTCACCTGGCGGGATATGGGCGGTCACGTTGAGAACCTCCCGTTGGAACTCAGACAATTGCCGCAGATCAACGGGGAGCTTGCCGAGCTTTCCGCTGTCCAGCGACTTCGACAACAGACCGGTGAGCTTTGCTGGCAGTCCCTCGGCCCGATATGCAGGGCGACCGACCGTCCTGGCGTGAGTACCAATGAACTCGGATTCGTCACCCGTCGGAACGATCGAGGACACACCCAATGAGGTGAAACCCACGAACAAGGTGCCAATCGGTCCCGGCACGGTCGTGTACTGATCTGCGAGATCGGTGCGGATCATCGCCCCACGCCTTATTGACTCTGGGGGTTGCTCGGCTGCTGCAAGCAAGGCGACGATCTCGGACTCTGTTGGCTGTGTCATGTCATTCCTCCGTGGCCAGCATCGAGCGGAGCCTCTCCAGGCCACGATGCACATCGGATTTCACTGTGCCGGCAGGGCGCCCCAGGACTTCGGCAATCTCTTCATAAGGGAGTCCAACGACGTGGCGGAGCACTATCGCATCGCGCTGTCTCGTCCCCAGCTCGCCAAGCCGCACCCGCCACTCATCGATGGTGACCGCGTCGACCGCACTTTGTTCAGTTGCGGTCGGGGCTAGTGGTTCAACACCGGAAAGTGCGGTCTGGGTGGGACGACGACTCTTTGTCCGCGCATGGTTGCGACATAGGTTGATCGTGATCGTGAACAGCCAGGGTCGCAATCGCAACTCCGTTACTTGCTGCGACGGGTATCCCTGCAACGCTTTGTACGCCTTGACAAAGACTTCCTGGGCGATGTCCTCTGCGTCCTGCCGAGAGGGCACCCAACGACGCGCCCCGTTGAACACAAGACCTTGCATTTCAGTCACGAGCTCGGGGAACGCACCATCCAGATCACTGGCAAGCCGTCGATTGAGTAAACCCACTTCGCTTGTCATGAACCTCTCCACATGGCGTACACCATTAAGAACCCCGACCGGCTCACAACCGTTGCAGTTTGCTTCAGCGAGCCAATTCGCTCTTGAGAAGATCCAGCCCCACTGGCCCCACCTCGAGAAGCCGAGCATGAAAAGCCCTCTGGTCAAAGCTCGTACCGAGGCGGTCTTCTGTCTCCTTACGGATATCCAGTATGACCTTCTCACCCACCTTGTAGGAGATCGCCTGGCCGGGCCATCCGAGGTAGCGAGTCACTTCGGACTCGGCGTGGGGGCGCCCCTGGGCGGCGTATCGCACCAGCATCTCGACGGCGGTCTCGAACGTCCATTGTTCCCCCGGATGGAACGGTTGCCCGGTGGGGATCGGCAGATCCAGATGGGAGCCGATGTCGATGACGACTCGACAGGCGCGCAGCATCTGGCCCGAGAGCCATCCAAGTACGTAGTCCGGTTTCTCGAAGAAGCCGAGTTCGTTCATGAACCGTTCTGCGTAGAGCGCCCAGCCTTCGCCCGCACCGGATTTCCAAACCCAGAGACGATGCAGCCGCGAGAGCTGCTCGGCCAGCGAGACCTGGACCCCTACTTGGAGATGATGACCGGGAAAGCCCTCGTGATAGGCGGTGGAAACCTCGTCAAAGACGGGATACGGCCCGTTTGGGGTGAGCGACCACCAGACACTGCCGGGTCGGGTGAAATCCTCTGAGGGACCGACGTAGTAGGCACCGAGCGAGCTACCAGGCGGTGCGATGTTGACCGTCACCGTCCGGACCGGATCTGGGACCTCGAAGTGTGTCCCGGCGAGCCGATCGAGAGCGTCGTCAAGTCTCTCTTGAATGAAGGTGGCCAGGGTTGCCGAATCAGGAACGGTCCGCCCGGGGTCGGTCTTGAGCAAGCGATCCACCTCGTCCAGCGAGGCACCCGGCAGGATCTGTGCCGCGACCGTCTTCATCTGCGCTGACAGTTCAGCAACCTGTTCCCAGCCCCAGGCATAGGTCTCGACCGGATCGATGTTGGTTCCGAGGAATCCATAGGCGGCCCGGACGTACCTTTCCGCTCCTACGCCATCACGTTCGGCGGAGTCCGTTGCGTAAGTGTCGGCGAGATAGTCGCCTAGTTCGGAGAACGACCTCCGGGCCTCGGTAACGGCTTCCTCGAGTCTGGTGAGCAGTCCTCCGGTACCGTTCTTCTTCTGGTACACGTCGAGCAATTTGGTGAGTCGCGAGTTCTGCGATGCGCTCACCCGACATTGCTCGACCGCCGCCCTGACCTGTCGTTCCGCCACAGCCATGTTCTTGCGGCGGCCCTCGTCCAAGCTGGTGCGGTAACCATCGATGGCCGCGGGAAGACGCTCCAACCTGTATGTGATGTTGGTCCAGTCCTGCTCCGACTCTTGACCCATGTGGTCCCAGATCTCGCGCAAGCTCTGCAAGGAGGAGGCCATAGAGTTGAGGTCACGCAGATGATCGCCGTGTTGGTATTTCTGGGCTTCTTCGTCAAGTGTTGTCTTGGCCAGTTCGATGGCCAAGCGATCCCAATCACTCCCGGCGGCGGGTAGCGCGTCGACCTTGGTCCGGAAATGTCGGACCGTGCGGAGGGCGGACTCGGCCCCCTCGGGACTCAGATCGGTCCATCGGTCGTCATGACCCTTGATGCCGAGTTCGGTTGCGACGTCGGGAAAAAGCTTCGCCAATTCATCGACAATGTCGCTGCTCAGTTGGTATATCGGATGGTTTTGCACGCACACGCTCCTCGACGGTGAGACTAATCAGGACCTCAGCCGTCCGATCCATCGATGATCTGTTGGATGTGCTGTCGTGCTTCCTCGTCGTCGGGGACTTCCATGAGCGCTTGGGTGAAATCGTTTTGGGCGAGTATGAACTCGCCGCGCGCTTGGTTGATGATTCCTCTGCCCACCAGGGCAATCGCCCTGATCGAAGGATCCTGGTTGGTGAACTCGAGGGTGCGGGCAAGCACTGAGATGGCTTCGTCGGTGCGTCCCACCTCACCGAGGGCACGACCCCGATAGGCCAACATCAGCGCAGTCACGTCATCGTCGTTGACGACACCTTCGGTCATCGCCAGTACCTTCTCGAACTGCTTCGCATCGTATGCCAACTCGGTCAGCGACAACCGAATGTGCGTTGTCGGCTCGGCCGCCTCCAACAGCCGCGCTGCTTCGTCAACGAATCCGCGCGCTTGATGCAGTTCGGCAACGAGCAGCACCAGGGAGATCTTCTGGAGGGGCAAATGCACCATGACGCCGGCGGCGATGAGCACCGAGAGACCGGCGTCGGGCAAGTACTTCCTAACGAAGTGATCCTTTTTGAGATCGGGCTCGGCGGCCACCACCTCCTCTATCAACGAGATCCCTCGATCGAGGTCGTTCTCCAGCGACAGCAGACCGGCGATCGCCTTTGCCGGGTTTGTGTACTTCGGGTTCTGGCCAGCGACACGGAGCATCTCGCCAGGATCGCCGGAAACGACTGCAGCGTGGAAGGCCTTTTCGGCTTTGGACGTCATCATGCCTGGCTTCTGCTTGCCGACCAGCTCCGAGTACTGGTCCGGTTCGGCGAAGTCCCAAGTCAGGTCGCGGAATACCGGTCCGTCATCCCGTGCCGATGAGTGCCAGCGGAAGCGAAGGTCGTCTTGGGCTGCCTGCTGAAGCGCATATCTGCGGTATCGGTACATCATGGTCCCCCACCTTATCTGAGGTCGGCTCCAGATTTGCGGAGTACCATCACCAGACTTAGTGGTTCAGGAGGTTTGGTGGAATGACGCCAGATGATTTCCTTCGAGGTATGCCGAAGGCGGAATTGCATCTTCATATCGAAGGGACGCTCGAACCTGAGCTGATGTTCGAAATCGCAGGACGCAACGCCATTGCGACCAGATTCGGATCCGTTGCAGACCTCCGTGCCGCCTACAAGTTCAGCAATCTCCAAGAGTTTCTGGATATCTACTTCGAAGGTGCTGGGGTGCTCCAGACCGAACAAGACTTCTATGACATCACGCTTGCTTATCTGCAGCGGGCGGCTGCTGATGGCGTCCGCCGAGCCGAGATCTTCTTCGACCCGCAGACACATACCGATCGTGGCATTCCATTCGAGGTCTTCCTTGGCGGTATCTCCGCCGCCACGGCTGACGCCGAACAAGAAGTTGGGGTTTCCTCCGATCTAATCATGTGCTTTCTCCGCCACCTCCCTGCCGAGGCGGCGATGGCAACCCTGGAAGACAGCTTGGCCCACCGCGACAAGATCATCGGCGTCGGACTTGACTCTTCCGAAGTTGGTTTCCCTCCAGAGATCTTCACCGATGTCTTTGCCAAGGCACGATCTGAAGGTCTACACCTGGTCGCCCACGCCGGCGAGGAAGGGCCCCCGGACTACGTGTGGGGCGCCCTCGACGTTCTCGATGTCGAACGCATCGATCATGGCATCAGGGCGCTCGAGGATGCCATCTTGGTGCAGCGGCTCGTCGATGAGCAGATACCACTGACGGTGTGCCCACTCTCCAATATCCGTCTGGGCGGTTTCGAAAGACTCGAAGAGCACCCTCTTGCCAAGATGCTCGACCTCGGCTTGAAGGTCACCATCAACTCCGACGATCCCGCCTACTTCGGTGGCTACATCGGCGACAACTACACCAAGACATTCCACGCCCTCGGGCTGTCAGTCGACCAGATGATCACAGTTGCCCGCAACTCGCTGGAAGCAACGTTTCTACCCGAAGCGGACAAGCTGACGCTCGTCGCAGAACTCGACGCCTACGTCTCCGAACATCGCCCCTAACCACCCCGACAAGCCCCACGAACCCGAGTTTCCGCTTTGCGGAAACTCGCAACGTGCCCGCAGGGCACTCTCGTGCCCTGCGGGCACGCGGCACGCCAGCTACTCGGGTTCGAAGACCGTGCCAATCGCCGTGGGCGGCTCGCTCGCCAGCATTGAGCGAAGAGCCGGGAAACGGTCGGTGAGTCGGCGCAGCCAGTCGCTGTAGACAATGACGAGGGTCAGAATCATTAAGGGGAAGGGGATGGTTGGCAACACCTGAGCGATACCTGGGAGTGGTGCCTGCAGCAGTTGCGCCAGAGTGAGCAGACCAGCAAACAAGTAGGCCCCAGCGGCGGCCCGAACCGGCTGCCAGCCCCCGAAGATCACGATGGCCAAGGCAATCCATCCCAGGTTGCGGGTTTGCTGGAACGACCAACCGAGCTTCACAGCCAGTGAATAGGACGCACCGGCGATCCCGACCAGAGAACCACCCAAC
>RCND010000507.1_pt1 | contig 32081 bp, 22 predicted proteins | sample 2041351 | NCBI WGS metagenome assembly RCND01 (sample SAMN09708230, study PRJNA481090) | Marine sediment metagenome, whole genome shotgun sequencing project. | biome: marine sediment; feature: ocean; material: sediment; isolation source: Sewage treatment plant 12B marine sediment (STP12B) ... | reverse complement strand
GTACCAAAATAGTTAAAATGCATAAAGCAGGTTTTGTAAATATTATTGGTAACCCAAATGTTGGTAAGTCTACACTTATGAATGCATTTATAGGCGAAAAACTGTCTATAATCACTTCTAAAGCTCAGACAACAAGGCATAGAATTTTAGGGATCGTTAATGGTGAAGATTTTCAGGTAATATTAAGTGATACACCAGGAATTATAAAGCCAGCATATGAGTTACAAGAATCTATGATGGATTTTGTGAAGTCTGCTTTTGATGATGCTGATGTTTTAATTTATATGGTTGAAATAGGTGAGAAGGAGTTAAAAGACGAAGCATTCTTTAATAAGATCACCAATTCGAAGATTCCTGTTTTATTATTGTTGAATAAAATAGACAACTCTAATCAAGAACAATTAGAAGAACAAGCAGAACTGTGGCAACAAAAAGTGCCAAATGCTGAATTTTTGCCTATCTCTGCATTACAAGGTTTTAATGTTCAGAATGTATTTGATAGAATTATTGAGTTGCTTCCAGAATCTCCAGCATTTTATCCAAAAGATCAGTTAACAGATAAACCGGAACGTTTTTTCGTAAATGAAGCCATTAGAGAAAAAATCTTGATGCATTACAAAAAAGAAATTCCGTATGCTGTGGAGGTGGATACTGAAGAGTTTTTTGAAGAAGAAACTATCATTAGAATGCGTTCTGTAATTATGGTTGAGCGCGAAACACAAAAAGGTATTATCATTGGCCATAAAGGATCGGCGTTAAAACGTGTTGGAGTAGAAGCTAGAAAAGATTTAGAAAAATTCTTTGGAAAGCAAGTTCACCTAGAGCTTTATGTTAAAGTGAATAAAAACTGGAGAAGTAATCAAAACCAACTCAAACGTTTTGGGTATAATCAGCGATAGCTTCTAAGTGTATCTTTCATGAAACCATGCAATTGGTACATTTCTGGTTTTCCTTTGGTTCTGCCCATGCGTCCTGCAAAATATAAAACAAACCAAATGACTACCATAAATAAGGTTAGGAATAATTGTATAGCATAAGAGTTTCCTAGAGTGAAATTGGTATAGGCCCAAATGGCAAAACCAAAAAACAGACCAGCAGCTACAAAATGAAAAAACATGAACATGGTCCATACAGTTGGATTAGGTCCGAAAAGTCCATGAACAGTTGAGTTGCTTTTGTCTTTTTCATTTATTTCTAGATTCAATTGTGGTGACCAAAAGTGTTGAACTTGTTTTGGGAATTTTATAAAAACATGATCATCTACTCGGCTCACAATGAAATCAGATTGATTGTTTTTTGCATCCTCGAACCCTTTGAGAAGTTTTTCATTATCTGCGCTAACGTCAAATTTAAAACGAGGTCTTAATATTATGTCATTAGATAGCTCCATTGATAATGGGAATTGTTTTTGCCTATTTTAAAATAAGGAATTCACAACGTCTATTAATTGAAAATTCAGTTTCAGTACAGTTATTACCACAAGGGACTAGTGGTTTAGTTTCTCCATAACCTTTAGATGTTAAACGTGCTCTATTGATTTCGTTTTCAACAAGATATTCTAAAGTAGCTATTGCTCTTTTTTGAGATAAGTCCATATTAAATTCATACGTACTTCTAGAATCGGTATGCGCTCCTAATTGAATTTCCATACGAGGATACTTTTTAAGTAATTCGACTAACACATCTAAAGTTCTTGCAGCTTGTGGCTTAATATCCCATTTGGCGAAATCGAAATAGATATTTTCTAATTCTATAAAAGTATTTCCTTCATCGTCATCCGTAACAATCTCTTCCGCGTCTTTGTACGACTCTATTTCGAGTTCAATGTTAAATTCTATATTACCACTATCATTAGTGTCAAAAAATTCAATTTCTGGGATGTATTTAGGTTGAAAACCTTCAACAGAATAACTTCGATTGGGTTGCGTTTTTAGCTGATACCTTGCATCATCACCTACAACGATCTCAGAAACCACATTACCATCTTCATCAAATAACGTCACTGTCGTATTTGGTAATAAATCTCCAGTTACCTTATCTGTAACAACTCCTTCAATAAAGTATTCTCTTTTATTTGGGAGTCGTATAAATGTATAAATATTATCAATTCCACTTCTGTTTGAAGATAAATATCCTGTATTTAAGGAATCTATAACTATAAATGCGAAATCATCTTTTTCGGTGTTTATGGATTCTCCTAAATTGAGTGCGTCTAAAAATTTATTGTTGTTAATAGTACTCGAAAATAAATCTAAACCGCCAAATCCATGCTTGCCATTTGAAGCAAAATAAAGTGTGCTATCTTTAGCAATATAAGGAAATTGTTCTCTCCGTTCAGAGTTAATGGCAGTGCCTAAATTTACAGGTTCACCAAACGAGTTGTTCCCCAAAATGTCCACATAGAAAATATCAAAAGAGCCTATACTATTTGGCATATCACTAGAAAAATATAATTTAGTTTCATCACTATTTAGCGCTGGATGCATTGTGGAGTATAATTCGCTTGAAAATGATACTGGCTCTACATTCGTCCATTTATTATCAACAAGTTCTGCTTTAAATATACTGACAACAGCAATTTTTGTAGAATCTAAATCAATACGGTTTTTTAGGTTTCTAGAAAAATAGATGGTTTTACCGTCTTTGCTAAAGACAGCATTACTTTCATGTTGATTTCTAGTGTTTATAGCCTTTTCAAGAGGTTTAATACTATCTAAAGTAATTGTATCACCTTTTGAAACATGAGCTTCGTATAGGTCTAAATATGGCTTGTCATCCCATTGATAAGTCGGGTTATTTATGTTTAGTGTAGAAGCAAAAACAATTTTATCTCCATTAAGTCCAATTCCAAAATTGGAACCTCCTAGATCCTTTGAAAGACGCTTTATTTCATAAGTATAAGGTATAATACGTTTTAATAAAGATTTAAAATCTTCAGTGTTAAAAGGATCTTTTAAATGAAGTGTTGAAACCTTGTCGGCCTCATAGTAATTTTTAGTTCCCCTTAATACATCAACATATTTTATATAAAACGACTCAGGAAGCTCCGATTCTATTTTTAAATCATAAATTTGAGTGTAAGGCTTATATGCCTTTTCAAACTCTGAATTATAGTAATAGCAATCTCCTAATTTTTCTAATATTGAAGCGGTTTTTGGAAGCTGTGTATAGATTTCTGCAGCCTCTATATAGGCTCTATTCTCGTATAACATATCGGCTTTCCTCTGAGATTGAGAAAAACTTAGAGTTCCTGTAGTTAAAAGAGCGAATAAGATATATAGTTTAAACGTTTTCATTTGTCTTCAATTAGAAAAATCTTGGCGATTTATCATAGCCATTTCCAAGCTTGGCAATGTTAAATAATAAAAATATTTCGTGAGTTCCAGTATTAAATCGTCCTAGATTAGAAAGTGTATGGTCGTACGCATAGCCAATTCGAATACCGGAGGACACGTTAAAATTAACAATCCCACTAACCGAATCATCAAAACGATATGCAGCGCCAAACTCTACCATATTATTTACTAAAACATTTGCGGTTAGATCTAAAGATAGGCGAGCCCCTTTAACTTGTTTAGCCATAAAAGCATATTTAAATTTGTTGTTTTTTCCAAAATCAAAAACATAACCACCTGTAAAAAAGACATGTATGTTTTCTGAACCTTGAGTTACAACTCCGCTATCTTCACTAAGATGTTTAGTTTCTAAAAGATTTGGCGCTGAGAGCCCTAAATAATACTTTTTGGAAAAATAGTATAATCCAGCTCCTATATTTGGAAAGGTTCTATTAATGTTTTCGGCAAAAGCAGGATCTGGTAAAGGGTCTGAATATACAAATCCATCAAAATTAGTACTAAAAAAGGTAGCACCAGCCTTAACACCAAAAGATAATTTGGATTCTTTACCTACAGGGAGTACATAAGCAATATCTGCAAAAGTGCTCGTTTGTTTTACTACACCACCAATTTTATCATGAACAATAGACATTCCTCCTTCTAGACGATCAGTAATTACAGAATGCACAAAGTATGTTCCTGTTGCTGGTGCACCAGTAGATCCTGCCCATTGAGACCGGTATAATAACCCAATATTTATAGTTGAGTTGTCGTCAGTAGCATATGCAGGATTTAAGACACTCATATTATACATGTATTGGGTGTATTGAGGGTCTTGTTGAGCATGAGTTATTAATCCTGAAATCAGAATTAAAACTATTACACTATATTTTATTAATTTACTTATCATTTTTCATTATGTCGTAATTATCTACTAAGGTAAACCCTGCCTTGTCTTGGGTCTAGCACACCATTATTAAATTCTAAAATATAAAAATACACTCCAACGGGTAAAAGGGTATTATTGTTTTTCCATGTACCGTCCCATTTAGGTGAATTTCTATCTCCTTCATAAAGTATGTTTCCATATCTATTGTAGATACTTAATTTAAAATTTGGATAAAGATCATCTAAATAAAGAATATCAAAAACATCATTTATTGCATCACCATTTGGTGAAAACCCATCAGGTATTAAAAGATCTCCAATACAAGAAATTAAGCTCACTGTTACTTCTAATCTTATTCTGCTTTCACATCCTTCTTCTGTTTGAATTGCAGCATAATAAACTTCACCATCTTGAAGAATTTCTGTACCTGTATAAACATTGCCACCTTCTGCTAAGTCATACCAAATAATAGTGTCTATGTCTACAATATTATTAGTTAAATCTGTAATGGTTGCATTGTCATCTATGCAAAATTCATTACCATTATCAGTAATTTGAGGTGTTGGAGCATCTGTTATATCTATTTTTATCAATTCTATTAACAGAGTATCTGCACTACATGCTTGGTCAAGAAAGAAAAGTTGGGATAATGTTATAATCGTTGAGCCAGGGTTTTGCAATAAGTTTTGTGGAATTATAAAAGAAGAATTTCCTCCAGTTATAGTAATAGCGATTGTGTTTAAGGATATGTTTGCTCCCGTGAGTTGATAAACAATGGTGTAATCTCCATCCGTTAGTTGATTTGCTCCTGTAATAGTAACAATTGCATCGCTACCTAAACAAATATCTTCATCTGAAGATAAAATAAGGCCTGAGGCATCAGGTATATCGTTGATAATTACATTTATACTTGCTACATCTGATAAATTACATTCCATAGAATTAACCGTGTAACTATAAATACCAGCAGTATCAATAGTAGGATCAAAAACTCCTGTTCCGCTATTGAGAACTGGGGACCAGGTACCGCCAGTATCAGGTGTGCCTCCAAGACTATCAAATAAATCTACCAAGTTGACATCATCAATACACAGATTAAGTGTATCATCAGTTCCCGCATTTGGAAGTGCTAATATTGTAACCGTTACACTTGCAGTTGCTACTGGGCAAGAAGTTGTACTACCTGAAACTGTATAAACGTAGATTCCTGAAGAATCTAAACTTGGATTAAAAATTCCTGTTCCACTAGTAAGTGCAGGCGACCATGTACCAGCTGATTGAGGCGTTCCTTCTAAACTATTAAATAAATCTACAGCATCATCATTACTGCAAAGCTCTAATAGACCGTCATTGCCTGCATCATTTAATTCAGCAACGGAAACATTGACTGAAGCAGAGCTATCCCCACATACTGAACTTATTGTATATGTGTAAATACCATTATTATCTATTGAAGGATCAAACACACCAGTACCACTGGTAAGAGTAGGCGACCAAATTCCACCAACATCTGGTGTTCCGCCTAGACTGTCAAATAAATCTTCTAAATCAGTTTCATCAGAACATAAATCTAGGGTGCCATCACTTCCTGCATTTGGTGCTTGTATAAGTGATACCGTAACGTTTGCTGAAGCATCATTACATTGTGATTCATTGCTGGAAATAGTATAGGTATAAGTATCACCAGAATCAATACTGGGATCAAATACTCCAGTTCCACTATTTAGAGCTGGCGACCAAGTTCCGCCAACGTCTGGGGTTCCCCCTAGACTATCAAATAAATCTATAGCAGCGTCATTAGTGCATATTTCTATAGAACCGTCACTTCCTGCGTCGTTTAATTCTGTATAAGAAACCGTAACTGTTGCAGAGCTAATTCCGCAAGTAGAGTTTATGGTATAGGTATAAGTGCCATCAGGATCTACAGTAGGGTCAAGTACTCCAGTTCCACTAGTTAGTGATGGCGACCAAGTTCCACCAATATCTGGTGTTCCTGCTAAACTGTCAAATAAATCTACAACATTTGTTGCATTACATAAGTTAAGCGTACCATCACTTCCCGCATTTGGTTCTTGTAATAGTGTTACAGTAACAGTTGCAGAAGCATCATTACACTGTGATTCATTACTGGAAATAGTATAGGTATAAGTATCACCAGAATCAATACTAGGATCAAATACTCCAGTTCCACTATTTAGAGCTGGCGACCACGTTCCGCCAACGTCTGGCGTTCCTCCTAAACTATTGAATAAATCGACAGAAGAATCATTACTGCAAAGTTCTATAGAGCCATCACTTCCTGCATCGTTTAATGCAGTATAAGAAACTATAACTGTTGCTGAGCTATTTCCGCAAGTAGAGTTTATGGTATAGGTATAAGTGCCATCAGGATCTGCGGTAGGATCAAGTACTCCTGTTCCACTAGTTAGCGATGGCGACCAAGTCCCACCAGTATCTGGTGATCCAGAAAGGCTATCAAATAAATCTACAGAATTTGTAGCATTACATAAGTTGAGTGTGCCATCACTTCCAGCATCCGGCTCCTGTAAAAGTGTTACAGTAACACTAGCAAAAGCATCAGGACAAAGTGTTGTACTATTAGAAACAGTATAAGTGAAAGTTCCTCCAGAATCGATGCTAGGATCAAAATCTCCAGTTCCACTATTAAGTGCTGGTGACCATGTGCCACCTGTTTGAGGAGAGCCTCCTAAACTATTAAATAGATCTACAGAGGAATCGTTAGTACAAAGCTCTATAGAACCGTCACTACCAGCATCATTTAAGTTTGTAAAAGATACTGTAACTGTTGCTGAGCTAATTCCGCATGTAGAGTTTATGGTATATGTGTAAATACCTTCAGGATCAGTATTAGGGTCTAACACTCCTGTTCCGCTAGTAAGAGCAGGCGACCAAGTTCCACCAGCATCTGGTGTGCCTGCAAGGCTATCAAATAAATCTACAGAATTTGTTGAATTACACAAATTAAGTGTGCCGTCACTACCTGCATCTGGTTCTTGTAAAAGTGTAACAATAACAGTTGTAGAAGTATCCGGACAAAGTGTTGCACTGTTGGAAACAGTATAAGTATAAGTCCCCCCTGAATCTAAGTTAGGATCAAAAATTCCAGTACCACTATTAAGTGCCGGAGACCATGTTCCACCAGTATCTGGTGTACCTCCTAAACTATTAAATAAATCTACTGCCGTATCGTTTGTACATAACTCAAGGGCTCCACTACTTCCTGCATTATTAGATTCATCAACTGAAACTGTAACTGTTGCAGAAATATCACCACATATTGAACTTATTGTATATGTGTAAATACCTTCAGAATCTGTATTAGGGTCAAAAACTCCTGTTCCACTAATTAGTGAAGGAGACCATATTCCTCCAGTCTGTGGTGTTCCATCAAGACTGTCAAATAAATCGACAGAGTTTGCAGTATTACATATGGTCAAAGTACCATCATCTCCTGCATCTGGCGCTATTTCTAATGAAACAATGACCGATGCTGAATCATCTGAACATGGTCCTCCGCCAGAATTTGTGTAAGTATATGTTCCACCTGAATCTAAGTTAGGATCAAAAATTCCAGTACCACTCGCGAGTGCTGGAGACCAAGTTCCCCCTAAATCTGGTGTTCCTCCGAGACTATCAAAAAGATCAACAGCTAGATCATTGGTGCATATAGTGATGGATCCATTTTCACCCGCTTCTAAAAATGGTGTTATAGAAATTGTAACTGTAGCTGCAGCATTAGGACAAGGTGTTGTGCCTAAAACGGTGTAAGTATAGGTGCCTTCAGCATCAACTATGGGGTCGAAAATCCCAGTTCCACTATTCAGTGCTGGTGACCAAGTTCCACCAATATCTGGTGTTCCATCTAAACTATCAAATAAGTCTATTGTTCCATTGTTACTACAGATGTCAATTACAGTGTCTAAACCAGCATTAGATGCTGGAATTATAGAAATGTTAACTGATGCTGAAACATTAGGGCAAGGTGACGTACCTGTTAATGAATACGTATAATTTCCTGGTGTATCAACTGTTGGGTCAAAAATTCCTGTGCCACTAGCAAGTGCTGGTGACCATGAGCCACCCGTATCAGGTGTGCCACCAAGGCTATCAAATAAATCTATAGTGTCTGTATCATTACTGCACAATTCGAGCGTGGCATTTGAGCCAGCATTTGGTAATTCATTGACTGTTACAGTAACCGTTGCAGTTGTATCAAGGCAAGAACCATTTCCTACAAAGGAATATGTGTATACCCCTTGAGCATCGATTGCAGGATCAAAAATACCTGTTCCACTATTTAATACAGGAGACCAAGTTCCACCAATATCTGGTGAGCCACCTAAACTGTCAAATAAGTCTGTTGTCACATCATTGCTACAAATTTCTAAAGTCCCGTCTTCACCAGCATCTTTAAAAGGAGTGATGGAAACAGTTATCGTTGCAGAAGAGTCAGTACAAGGTGCGGTTCCGCTAACAGTGTATGTGTAAATACCTTCATTATCAAGCAAAGGATTAAAATCACCTGTGCCACTAGCAAGTGCAGGTGACCAAACACCCCCAGTGTCTGGTGTACCACCCAGATTATCAAAAAGGTTTATTATGCTATCATTACTACAAACATCTACTATGTCGTCTATACCAGCATTTGGTTCTTGATATGTGGTTACAGTAATTGTTGAAGAATCATTAGGACAAATATTAACAGATGTTACCGTGTAAGTGTAAACTCCATCTGGATCTATATTAGGGTCGAAAATTCCTGTACCACTATTAAGTACAGGCGACCAGGTACCACCAGATTCAGGTGAACCTCCAAGTAAGGTAAATAAATCAACAGGTACATTTGTATTACTTTCGCACAAATCTAAAGTGCCACTATTGCCTGGGTTAGGGCCATTATTAAGAACAACTAAAACACCTAATCTTCCCGTACTTTCGCATGGAGGATCTAAACTTGTGCCATAATAAACTTGTCCGTCTAATAGTGAGGTAGTACTAGACAACGGTAAGGCAGAAAATAAAGAAATATACCAATTATTAGAACCACTTGCTACTAAGTCAGCAACTGTAGGTGTAAATTGTGGTGTAACACAAAACTCTTGAAACATATCACCAGTAGGAATAGGTGTAAAACCTACATTGACTAAAACTGATAGTCTTGACGTTCTACAACCTGTATCTGGATTTGCTTGATCTGCATAATATATAGTGTCATCAATTAAAACTGTACTATCAAGTAATGGTAGACCACCAGATGGTGATAAGTACCATTGTACATCGTTTCCTGTAGCATCTAAATCCGCAACTGTTGCAAGTGAAGGGTCATCTAAACAAACTCCTTGAAAATTTTGACCCGTTGGTTGGCCATATATAATAACATCAACACGCGCTCTTGCACCACAAGTACCTGTATTATCATCTGCATAATAATCTTCGCCACTTATAAGACTTTGTGAATTTAATAAAGGAACAGTTGAAGTTGCAGTTTCATACCAAACAATACCACCTCCATTATCAATTGCCTCTAAGTCTCCTACCAATACAGACTCAACATCACATAGTGATTGTAGGCTATTGATTACTGTAGGACATTGCGCATTTAAAGAAGTTAATCCATAGGTAATTGATAATAGTAAAAATACTACTAGCTTAGGATAAGTTAAACTTTGCGGTTTGGCTTTCATTAAAAAAATTTAAAATAATTGCTTTTGTTGAAATCGATGCCATGGATTAAGAACAGCAAGTTCAATACTATAATGTTTTCTTGCTAATCGCTTGATAGAGGGGAAACAAATATATATAAATCGTGTTTACTTAGCAAGATAAAAATTTAACAGTTATGTAGGGCTTTTCTTTTTATCCATACGCATGCGTTAATCAAGTTCAATCATACCTTCATTTGAATCGTATTGCATTAAATAAAGGCCGGTGTTTGAGTAATTTGCATCATTTGTTTTTTTATAATCAAATTTTATATGCGAATGTTCTGATGTTATATTATTTATGGTGTCTTCAAATGATGAATTCTGTGAAAGCCTCAATAGTATATCTAAAGTGATGTCGAAACCTAAAATAGCATATTTAGAAGGTTTTTCATTGAATAATTCTTCATAACTGTTTTCAAAATCAGTCACAGTATTATTATCTAAGAATGTAGGAAATATGAGTTTCAATACTCTATATCTCATATTAGAAACTTCACTTTGTTTAGGTAATAGGGAAGAGTCAATTAAAACCAATTGGATGTTATAATCGGATAGTTTGCTCATTAGCGCAGTAGTGGAATTCAAAAAAACGATGGTTTTTTCACTATCTAACACAATATAGTTGAGCTTATTTTTATCAAGTGTTTGTTGTAAGGCACCCCCTTTAAAAAATCCAGCTTTATCGACCTTTAGGAATTTAGCATCTGGAATTGTATTTATAATTAAATCTTTATTTCGCGCCTCGTCAAGATCACTGACAACAATAACTTGAGCATCTTGATTTGCGATATAATTCAAAGTTTTTATTTTTTGAAAATTTCCTGAAGGAATTGATTTATAAATGATACTGTTTTCAATTGGATTAATGTTTGATTCTATGTCAATTACAGAAATCGCCTGATTAGACGTCATTTTTGGATAATCCGCACCATTTTCTAAAAAAGGAACAAGAATGGCGTTCTTTTTATAGGAACTTTCAATTTTAAATTTTGACTTTACATCACTTTCTTTAATCAATGTAATATCGAAATTTAAGTTTAAAGCTAGGGCTGAATCAATTGCTATTTGAGCACCTTGAAAAAACTCTAAATACTTTTTATAGTCGTCATCACTATTTAGCATTTTTTGTCTTAGTTCGGGAGAACTGAGTTCATTGCCAGAAAAAGGAGTATAAAAATATAATCCGTTTGTAGATGAAGTTTCTAAATTAGAATATAAAGCGGCATTTTTATTAGCCGTTACGACCTCCGTTTTGTTTGCGGAATCCGTAGATGTATTATCAGTATTCACTGACGTTTGTGATGGGTTAATTGGCATTTTTATGATGGCGCCAGCATTGACAGCAGTTAATAGTTTTGGATTCAATTCGGTAAATGCTTCTATGCTCATACCTGCCTTTTTAGATAAACTGTATAGCGTTTCTTTTGGTTCTATCACATAGTTTTTATAGCCGTTATTGACGATGTCGTCTGATGCTAATGTAGAATCAACTTGTGCAACAGTACCTTCTACTGGGATTACCTTTTCAGTCGTTGTAACGATATCTTCAGAATCTAAATTATCATTACTATCAGCCGTATCCAATGACGCTACAGTATCTTCAGATTTGGCTACGTTTAGTTTATGCCCAGCCATTAGCATTTTTACGATTTGTGGGTTTTTTTCTTCGAGCTCAGCAATGGTCATATTAAAGCGTCTTGCTAGTTCAAATTTTGTATCTCCGCGTTCTACCAAATATTGTCCCGGAATAGGGGTTTCTGAGTTTTTGTCTGGGATAGTTAATGTTTGTCCTATTTGTAAGAATTCGGATAAACTATTAGCGTTCGCTGCGGTCAATAACTGAACACTTATACCATTTCGTTTTGCTATTCCCCAAAGTGTTTCGCCTTTAACTACATAATGTTCACCTTTTTTAACGGGACGTTCTTCTTCTTTAATCGTTTTGTCTACATTGATAATATGACCAGCTTGAAGCATTCTCACTATCTGAGAATTTTGCTGCTCTAACATGGTAATACTAACACCAAAACGCCGTGAAAGGCCAGATTTAGTATCTCCTCTTTTTACTTCGTAATTGGTTATCTGAGACTCACTAATTACTGTAGCATTGGATGATGTATTGGTGGTGTTTGAATTTGGAATGCGTAATATTCTACCTGCATATATAATGTCTTCTGAGCCTGGATTTAGTTCAAAAATAGCATCCATACTCACTCCATATTTTTTGGCGATAACAAATACACTTTCACCTTTTTGAATGGAATGCTCTATAATATTTGCTTGAGCTATTGAAAGTTTTGAGCTTAAAACGAAAATTATAATAAGCGTAAAAAATCTCCCCATTCTTTTTAGTATTTTTTGAATTATCTATGCATCTGATAATTCTTATCAAATGCATTATTCTTTTTATAATTACAAATACATCTATTCAAGAATGGGACTTTATTCTTAAAAATGTGTGTCTGTTAGCTTTCACAAAATCACTGTTATCGTGAGTGTACTATGCAGGCAATAAAATTAATAAAAATATAGCCTTTTGTTTTTAAATCTATAGTTCTTATCAACAGGATATTAACAATATTTAGAATTGTATTTGTAAGACTTTAGAGTAATCTAATTGTTTCATTGAAAAGTCGTCATTTGTTCACTATAACTAGTGAGTATGTGCTATCTTTGTCGCCTTAAATAAAAACAATGGGTAATATAGTAGCCGTAGTGGGTCGTCCGAATGTTGGAAAATCAACGTTTTTTAATCGTTTAATTCAAAGACGCGAAGCTATTGTTGATGCTGTTAGTGGTGTAACAAGAGATCGTCATTATGGGAAAACTGATTGGAATGGAAAAGAATTTTCTTTAATCGATACAGGAGGTTATGTCGTTGGCAGTGATGATGTGTTTGAAGCAGAAATAGATAAACAAGTAGAACTTGCCATTGATGAAGCTGATGCTATTATTTTCATGGTTGATGTAGAGTCTGGTATCACTGGTATGGATCAAGACGTGGCGAACTTACTTCGCAAAGTTAAAAAACCAGTTTTCCTTGTTGTTAATAAAGTAGATAATGGCAAACGAGCTGAAGATGCAGTTGAATTCTATTCGCTAGGATTAGGCGAATACTTTACAATTGCAAGTATTAATGGAAGCGGAACAGGTGACTTATTAGATGCTGTTGTTGAGGCTTTACCAGAAGTAGAAGAGGAAGTAGAAGAAGATCTACCGCGTTTTGCTGTTGTTGGAAGACCAAATGCAGGGAAGTCATCTTTTATAAATGCTTTAATAGGTGAAGATCGATACATTGTAACAGATATTGCTGGTACAACTAGAGATTCTATAGATACTAAATATAATCGTTTTGGTTTTGAATTTAACTTAGTTGATACGGCAGGAATTCGTCGTAAAGCGAAAGTTAAAGAAGACTTAGAATTTTATTCAGTAATGCGAAGCGTTAGAGCTATTGAGCATTGCGATGTTTGTTTGGTAGTCTTAGATGCTACTCGAGGTTTTGATGGTCAGGTTCAAAATATATTCTGGTTGGCTCAACGCAATAGAAAAGGCATTGTAATTCTTGTTAATAAATGGGATTTAGTAGAGAAGGACACGAAGACTGCAAAGGCTTTTGAAAAACATATTCAAGAGCAAATAGCACCATTTACAGATGTACCAATAGTCTTTATTTCGGTTTTAAATAAACAAAGAATCTTTAAAGCTATTGAAACTGCTGTTGAGGTTTATAAAAACAGAACGAAGAAGATTAAAACTAGTGTGCTTAATGAAGTCTTATTACCAATAATTGAGAATAGACCTCCACCAGCAAATAAAGGTAAATTTGTTAAAATAAAATACATTATGCAGTTACCGACTCCGCAACCGCAATTTGCGTTTTTCTGTAATTTACCTCAGTACGTAAAAGATCCTTATAAACGTTTTTTAGAGAATCAACTAAGAGAACACTTTGATTTCCATGGTGTACCAGTAAGCGTCTATATGAGAAAAAAATAGTATTTTTAATCTTGCTATGTTAAGATTTAAAATAGGTTTGGAAAATTGATTACAGTTTTAGACCAGAATAGCCCAAGTTGAGATGATACTTGCAATGACAATGTTTTGCCTATAGATGATTCTTGGTTTGTTTCTAAACTTTCAGATGGAAGAACTTTTAATGGTCACTTCACTTTAATACGATAATTTATATTTCTTTTAAGAAAATTCACACGAATTCTTAGTTACTTGCGTTTTTATATTAGCTATTAATATAATCATCAATCAAATCATTATGAAAAAACTAGTTTTAGTTTTTACATTTCTTTTTGCGCTATGTTTATTTTCTCAAGAAAAATCATTTGAAATTTCCGGAACGCTCATTTCAGAAGATTCTAGCACACCATTAGAGTCTGCAACAATATATTTAGAGCGCGAAAAGGATAGCAGTGTTGTTACTTATACCATATCAGATAAAGACGGGAAATTTAAGCTCGAGAGTTCTACCTACGACAAAAATTTAAATTTATATGTGTCTTATGTCGGTTATAGGACTTATTTCAAAAAATTGCTTATCGATAAAGAGATCATAGATTTAAAGACAATTGCTCTTCAGCTTGATAACCAACTTGGTGAAGTTTTAGTGAAATCTACGGCACCAATAACTATTAAAAAAGACACGCTAGAGTTTAATGTGAAATCTTTTAAAACTAAAAAAGATGCAACAGTTGAGGACTTATTAAAACAATTACCTGGTGTTGAGGTTGATGATGAAGGTAAGATTACAGTAAATGGAAAGGAAGTAAATAAAATTCTGGTAAATGGAAAGCCATTTTTCGGAAATGACCCTACAATAACTACTAAGAATTTAACCAAGGATATCATTGAGAAAATTCAAGTTGTAGATACTAAGACAAAAGCCGAAGCTTTTACGGGTGAAGTAGGTGATAGCGAGAATAAAACGATTAATCTTACTATAAAAGAAGAAAATAATAAAGGTATATTTGGACGTGTATCTGCTGGTGCTGGTACGGATGAGCGTTACGAATTTGCTGGTATGGTAAACCTCTTTGATAACGACAGAAGAATTAGCGTGCTAGCAGGCGGAAATAATACCAACTCACCAGGTTTCAGTTTTGGTGAAATATCCAAAATGTTTGGTAATGGAGGCGGAGTTAATTTTAATAGTAATGGGTCATTCTCTATAGGAGGGCGCTCCTTTGGTGGAGGACAAGGAATTACAACTTCGCAAAATGCAGGAATTAATTATGCGGATAAAATCGGTGAGAAAACAGATATAGCAGGGGATTATTTTTATGCATCTAGTAACTCAAAAAACGAATCCTCTTCTCAGCGTGAAACAATTTTGGCAGATTCTCGGTTTTTTACGAACTCAGAGTCAAGATCAGATAATGATACCGACAGTCATGCGGCTAATTTGGAGTTTGAAATTGAAACCGATTCTACGTTTCAAATTAATATAGAGCCCTCATTCAGTTATTCAAATTCTAAAACCCGCTATAATAGTGAAGATGAAACACTAGATGAAAACCTCGTATTAACGAATCAATCAGATGTAAATTCTAATGTAGAGAGCTTTGCAAAAGAGTTTTCTAATGAATTAACCGTAACTAAGCGTTTTGGTAGTAAAGGAGCATTTGTTCGTTTTGAACTTGAAAATAGTTTGAGTAAACAAGAAAGTGATGATTTTTTAAATTCTGATACTGAGATTTTTGGAGACAATCCCGAGTCAATTATTAGGAATCAATTTACAGATGGTGAAAATGAAAGTAATGGGATTACAACGAAACTGAGATATAGATTACCAATCATCTCAAAAAAAATGTTTTTAAATTTTGAATATGAATATTCTCGAGATAAAGACGAAAACAGACAGAGTACTTTTGATTTTAATGATTTTACACAAGATTATACAGACTTTAATACTATTTTAAGTACTGATTTTAAATATAAAGATTCCAGAAGTATTCCTGATGTCGGTATCACTTTTAAAAATGACAAACTCTCAGCGCGTTTTAATATTGGTTATAATATAAGAACACTTAATAACGAAGATTTATTGAGGCCGCAATTTAACATAGAGCGAAAATTTGAGAATATAAAAATACGTTACAATCTTAGTTATCGTTTCAGCCCAAAATCATCTATATATACAGGGTATAGGTTAACGAATAATCCACCAGCAATAAGACAATTACAGGCTTTTGCAGATGTGTCTAATCCTTTAAATACCATAATTGGTAATCCAAATTTAGAACCATCAAATAGGCACAGGTTTTATGGAGGTTATAATGGTTTTGACTGGCAAAAACGGACAGGTTTTTATGCTAATATGAATATTAATCTAACTAATAATCAAGTTATTGCAAGGACTGCAGTAGATCCGGAAACTTTAAGAAGAATCACAACTTACGTAAACGTAGATGGCAATTATAGTTATGGCTTTTCTGGTAATTATTCTAAAGATGTAAAGTTGGATTCTTTAAGGATTGTAAAGTTTAGATTTAGAGCACGTTATAATTTTTCAGAGAATATTAATTTTAATAATGATGTAAAGTATTCGAGCAAAGTAAGAACCATATCTCCAAGATTAGGTGTAGATTTTATCTGGAATAAAGTGATGGAGTTTAAACCTTACTACACACTTAATTTTACAAATAATGCTTATGACATTGAAACGTTTGAGGACATTGAATTTACAAGTCATACGGCAGGATTAAGAACAGCTACATTTCTCCCTAAAAAACTAGAATGGAGAAATGATATCAGTTTTAATTATAATCCTAACGTGGCTGATGGTTTTCAAAAGAGCGCTTGGTTTTGGAATGCAACTTTAGCTTATAGTGTAATAAAAGATAAAGGTTTAATTACTTTTAAGGTTTATGATTTGTTAAACCAGAATACTAATGCAAGACGAATTGCCACACAAGATTATATACAAGATTCGCAAAGTACAGTTTTGAAACAGTACTTTATGATGAGTTTTAGTTATAAATTTAACAGTTTAGGCAGCAATGGTGAGAGTGGTGGAAATGATGTTATGTTTTTTCATTAGTCCCATAAAATAAACAAAGAATCGAGCGCTTTATTTACGCCTTTATAATAATTGTTTGTCTTAAACTGCGGAATCATTTGACTATCAATAATGACTTTGCACTCATAATCAGAAATTGTTTTTTCTGTACCCAAACCTGTACTAATGGCAACTTTTCTATCATATTTAGAAATGGTTATTAATAAGCCGTTATCTTTTTCCTTCTTTCCTATTCCCCATTTATTGGCAACAGTCATTCCGTAGCGTTGTATATTCTCATTTGTATTTAAAGAATCAATCGTGAGAACACCTATTTCGTTAGTAGTTTCTTTTTCGTATGCTAATATTTTTGATGATAATGAATCACGTTGGGCTTCAGAAAATAAATTTGAATTATCTACAACAACAGCTTGTGCTTCATTTTGGGGAATATAAGATGAAACTGTTGTGGTAGAAGCTCCTTTGTCTGTGCAATTCAAAAACAAAAGAAGAAAGAATATAATTCGAAAATAGAGTTTCAGATGCATTAATATTTTTTTGATTAGCAAACTTAACTGTGGACCGAAAACTAAGACTGAAAACTGAACTACCATCCACCAGAAGCTCCACCACCTCCAAAGCTTCCGCCTCCAAAGCCACCTCCAAAGCCGCCGCCAGAAGAGCTTCCTCCAAAACCACCAGAAGATGAACGGCCAGAGTAGCTTCCGCGACCCATATTACTAAGAATAATGGCTTCAAGAATACTTCTGCTACCCGAACGATTTCCTCTGTTGCCACCTTTTCCTCCACCACGGCTTTTGGATATAATAATGATAATAATGAAAAAAATAAAAAACAGAAAAATTAAGACTTCAAAAGGGAATTCAGTATTGTTGTTTTGTCTTGTTCCTTGATATTCGCCTGTTAAAACTTCAAAAATAGCGTCTGAGGCTCTGTTGAGTCCACCGTAATAGTCATTACGCTTAAAGTAAGGTATTATGTCACGTTCAATGATACGTTTGCTCATGGCATCAGTAAGTAAGTGTTCTACGCCTTTACCAGAACTAATACCAATTTTACGGTCATCTTTAGCGAGCAGTATAAAAATACCATTGTCTTTATCTGCATCTCCAATTCCCCATTTTTCTCCCCATTGAGCGCCTAAATAATTAATATATTCTCCGTTGGTAGAGCTAATAGTAGCAATAACAATTTGTGTTGAGGTGGTATCAGAATAACGAATAAGTTTTTGTTCTAAAGCATTTTTTTGAGAAGCCGATAGTAAGTTGATTCCGTCATAAATACTAGTCTGAAAATCTGGTTTTTCAGGAATATCGTATTGTGCTGCAACACTAAAAGAACTACTTAAGAACAGAATAAAAAGTAACCTAAATATTATGTGTTTAAATTGTTGCATTAGCCTTTTGAGATTGTGTTGTCTAATTCATCGTGATCTCCATGTTTCCAAGGAAAGTGTTTTGAAAGCACTTTACCTGCTTCTATAACACCATCTATTAGGCCTTGTTTAAAATTGCTAGACTTAAAGTGCGTAGTGATTTTATCTCGAGTAGAATTCCAAAAGTCAGCACCTACTATATTATTTATGCCTTGGTCTCCGAAAATAACAAAGGATTTATTGTCAACAGCTACATATATAAGCACTCCGTTTTGTTCTTTAGTGTTGTCCATTTTTAAAATATGGAACACATCAAGTGCTCGTTCGTAAACATCTATATCACAAATACGCTCAATATGTACACGAATTTCACCTGAGGTATCACACTCAGCAACACGAATAGCTTCAACGATTTCCTCTTCTTCTTTTGAAGTGAGAAAATCTTCAATATTAGACATAGTTAAATTTTATTTAAAGTCGAATTCTACATCTGGTGCATTTTCACTTCCTGGATCTGCCTTATAACGTGGCATTTCTTCGAAACCGAACATGCCAGCTAGAAACTTTCCTGGGAATTTAGTAGTATGGATATCGTAAATATTCACTTTTTCATTAAAGCGATCTCTAGCTACATTAATACGATTCTCTGTACCTTCAAGCTGACTTTGTAATTCTAAGAAATTTTGATTAGCTTTCAATTCAGGATAGCGTTCTACAGAAACTAATAACTTAGATAATGCTCCACTCAAACCACTTTGCGCTTGTTGAAATTGAGCCATATTATCGGCTGTTAAATTACTAGCATCAATAGTTGTTGACGTCGCTTTTGCTCTAGCTTCAATAACTTCTCTTAATGTAGTTCTTTCAAAATCTGCAGCACCTTGTACTGTTTTTATTAAATTTCCTATAAGGTCATTTCTTCGTTGATACGAACTTTCTACATTAGACCAAGCTGTTTTTGCATTAGCTTCATATTCTACAGCTGTATTATTAAATCCTACAGCCCATTGATAGATTCCAAAAGCTATTACTGCAATTACTATTAAGGGAATTAGCCATTTTTTCATAATAATAAGTTTTAAAGTTGAATTTTAATTTTTGTTAGTTGCGCCTTTATATCTTCTAATTTTTCAATGATATCAAACTTTTCTAAGGCTTGCTTTTTTTCTTCTTTAAGATGCGTCTTTGCTCCTTCAAGCGTAAAGCCACGTTCTTTAACAAGGTGGTAAATAAACTTTAAGTTTTTAATGTCCTCTGGTGTAAACTTACGATTGCCTTTCGCATTTTTTTTAGGCTTAATAGCATCAAATTCCTTTTCCCAAAAGCGAATTAAAGATGCGTTTACTTTAAAGGCTTTGGCGACTTCACCAATACCATAATAACGTTTTTCTGGTAATTCTATATGCATCTTAATCTAGTGATTGGTTTTCTAATGAGGCTTTTTTCAGCAATACATCATATTCTTCTGCTGATAAGTTTCCGTAATAAAAATTAATAGGGTTGATGCGGTTACCGTCTTTAAAGACTTCGTAATGTAAATGCGGAGCTTCAGAACGACCAGTGCTACCTACAAAACCTATTAAGTCACCGCGTTTCACACGCTGGTTTACTTTAACATTATACTTATATAAATGTGCATAAAGCGAAATATAACCATAGCCATGATCTATACGAATATGATTGCCATAACCAGTAGATCTATTGTCGGCACGTTTTATAACTCCATCTCCAGAGGCATAAATCGGTGTGCCACGTGCTGCGGTAAAATCCATTCCAAAATGAAATTTTCTGACTTTAGTAAACGGATCAGTTCTATAACCATAACCAGATGCCATACGTGTTAAATTAACATTGTTTATTGGCTGTATCGCTGGTATGGCTTCTAAAAATTTTTCTTTGTCCTCAGCTAGTTTTGCAATTTCATCTAAAGATATAGATTGTACTACAATAGCTTTTTCTAAAATATCTAAGCGTTTATTACTCTCGGCAATTAATTGCGAGTTATCAAATCCTTCAAATTTTTTATAACGATTAATTCCTCCAAACCCAGCACGTCTTTGTTCACCTGGTATTGGATTGGCTTCAAAATAAAGTCTATAAATAGCATTGTCACGTTCTTCAACATTTTCTAGGGCAGCTATAGCATCATCCATACGTTTGTTTAATAGCTCGTATTGCAAGTCCATATTCTGTAACTCTCGGGCCATTTGACGCTCTTTAGGAGATTCAATATATTGGCTCGCAATGAAAAAAGATAGAAATCCAAATAATGCAGCAGCAGTTAAAAATACACCTGCATACTTCAATGTTGTTGTTTTCCTACGCTTTATTTTGCGATAAGCAAGCGTTTCAGAATCATAATAATATTTTACCTTACTCATGTTTGAATTTATACTATTTTTGCAGCTAATAAGCTCACAAAGCAAGCTTCTTTTATCAGCATAACGATCAAAGATAAAAAATTGTTTTGCAATTTTGTAATTAAATAGAAACAAGCTATAATTTCAGTATATGAAGTCTCAAGAAATTCGTACTAAATTTTTAAATTTCTTTGAAGGAAAAAATCATCTCATTGTGCCTTCAGCTCCAATGGTTTTAAAAGACGATCCTACCTTGATGTTCGTTAATTCTGGTATGGCACCTTTTAAAGAGTATTTTTTAGGGAATGCTAATCCTAAACAAAATAGAATTGCAGATTCTCAAAAATGTCTTAGAGTTTCTGGAAAGCATAACGATTTAGAAGAAGTAGGTTATGATACCTATCACCATACACTTTTCGAAATGCTAGGGAACTGGAGTTTCGGTGATTACTTTAAAAAAGAAGCCATTGCTTGGGCTTGGGAATTATTAACTGAAGTTTACGGCATTGATAAAAGTATTTTTTATGTCACGGTTTTTGAAGGGAGTGATGATGCAGATAATTTAAAAATGGACAAAGAGGCTTATGACCTTTGGAAAGAATTGATTCCAGAAGATCGTATTCTCATGGGTAATAAAAAAGATAACTTTTGGGAAATGGGTGAGCAGGGTCCTTGTGGACCATGTAGTGAGATTCATGTCGATATTCGTTCAGAAGAAGAAAAGGCTGAAGTAGATGGAAAGTCTTTAGTTAATATGGACCATCCTCAGGTTGTTGAAATCTGGAATTTGGTTTTTATGCAATACAACCGTAAAGCTAGCGGTTCGCTTGAAGGATTACCAAATAAGCATATAGATACAGGAATGGGCTTTGAGCGTTTGTGTATGGTATTACAAGGGGTACAGTCTAATTATGACACTGATGTTTTTATTCCTATAATTAGAGAGATTGAGACCATAACAAATTCTAAGTATGGCCAAAATGATAAAACGGATATCGCTATTCGTGTAATTTCAGATCATGTACGGGCAGTTGCATTTTCTATTGCAGATGGACAGTTGCCTAGTAATACTGGTGCTGGTTATGTGATAAGACGTATTTTAAGACGGGCCATTCGCTACGGATTTACCTTTTTAGATCAGAAATCACCATTTATTTATAAACTCGCCGAAGCGCTGAGTAACCAAATGAGTGAAACCTTCCCAGAAATTAAGGCGCAAGAGCGATTGATTGAAAACGTAATTAAAGAGGAAGAAAATTCATTTTTAAGAACTTTAGATCAAGGTTTATTGCTATTAGATAAAATCATTGAAAGTTCTGGTACAGAAACAATAGACGGTAATAAGGCCTTTGAACTTTACGATACTTATGGGTTCCCTCTAGATTTAACTCAATTAATTGCAAGAGAAAAAGGCTATGTTGTAGATAAAGAAGGTTTTAAAACTCAAATGCAAAAGCAAAAAGAGCGTTCTAGGGCAGCATCTGCTTCAGAAACATCAGACTGGGTTATTGTTAAAGAGGATGCCGAAGAAGAATTTATAGGTTATGATACAACGGTTGCTAATGTAAAACTAGCGAGGTATAGAAAAGTCTTTTCTAAAAAAGATGGAGATCTATATCATCTGGTATTTAATATGACCCCTTTTTACCCTGAAGGAGGAGGTCAGGTAGGAGAAAGAGGCTCTATTGAAGCTTCTAATGGCGATATTATTTATATTAGAGATACAAAGAAGGAAAACAATGTCATTATTCATATTACGAAGCATTTACCTAAACACCTAGACGATACTTTTAAAGCCATAGTGAATAATGAATTTAGACATTTATCTTCATCCAATCATACAGCTACCCATTTGCTACACCAGGCTTTAAGAACAATTTTGGGAACTCATGTAGAACAGAAAGGCTCATTGGTAAAACCAGGTTCTTTACGGTTTGATTTTTCGCATTTCTCGAAAGTTGAAGCCGATCAGCTGCAGGAAATAGAAGATTTTGTAAATGCAAGAATTAGAGAAAATTTACCACTAGAAGAGCAGCGTAATATTACCATGCAAAAGGCATTAGATGAAGGTGCTATAGCCTTATTTGGTGAAAAGTATGGAGATAGTGTTAGAGCTATTCGTTTTGGGAAGTCTATGGAATTATGTGGTGGGATGCATGTCCAGAATACGGGAGATTTATGGCATTTTAAGATACAGTCTGAAGGAGCAATCGCATCGGGTATAAGACGAATTGAAGCCATAACTAATATCGCAGTAAATGAGTATTTTGAAACAGTTGATAAACAGTTTGAAACCATTAAGCAGATTTTGAAGAATCCAAATGAGCCTGCGAAAGCTATAAAAAACCTACAAGAGGAGAATACGAGTTTAAAAAAGCAAATAGAAGGCTTACTTAAAGATAAGGCGAAGAATATTATAGGCGAACTTAAAAATGAATTAACCGAAATTAATGGGATTCAGTTTTTGGCTAAAAAGCTCGATTTAGATGCTTCTGGTATTAAAGATGTGTGTTTTGAATTAGGAGGCCAGTTTAATAATCTGTTTTTATTATTTGGAGTTGAAAATGACGGAAAAGCGATTTTATCTTGTTATATCTCAAAGGAATTGGTAGCAAGTAAAGGTTTAAATGCTGGCACAATTGTAAGAGAACTTGGAAAGTATATTCACGGAGGAGGCGGAGGTCAGCCATTCTTTGCAACTGCTGGTGGAAAAACCCCTGCAGGTATTAATGATGCTTTAAATGCTGCTAAAAACTATATAAAATAATTTTTTCATCCTGAACTAGATTTAGGATCTTGTAAAATGAAACTTCAAACTCAGATACCATTACAATCACAACAGCATAATCAAATAGATTATAATTCTAAGATTGTACTATTAGGCTCATGTTTTTCGGAAAATATTGGTGAGAAGTTTAACCATTTTAAGTTTCAATCCATAATAAACCCTTTCGGTATTTTATTCCATCCTTTAGCGATTGAAAATTTAATTACACGTTCAATAAATAAAGCGTATTATTCAGTGGAAGACCTGTGTTTCCATAACGAGCAATGGTGTTCTTTAGATGTACATTCAAAATTAAACAAGATTTCTAAAGAAGAATTATTGAAGGTTATAAATACTCAAATTGATAAAACTCATCAAGAACTCATCAATGCAAGTCACGTTGTTATAACATTAGGGACAAGTTGGGTGTATAGACATATTGCTACAGATGTTATCGTTGCTAATTGTCATAAGTTGCCACAAAAACAGTTTTTAAAAGAACTGCTCTCCATAGAACAAATTACAGAATCACTAGACGCTATTGTTAGCTTGGTTAAAAGCATCAATCCAAAAGCCACCTTCCTATTTACAGTATCTCCTGTTAGGCATATTAAAGACGGTTTTGTTGAGAATACTCAGAGTAAAGCACATTTAGTTGCTGCTATTCATAAAGTTATTGAACCAAGAAAACATATATATTACTTTCCATCGTATGAAATTATGATGGATGAATTAAGAGATTACCGTTTCTATAGTGTTGATATGCTACATCCAAATGAAGTTGCTATAGATTACATATGGGAAAAGTTTAAAACTATTTGGTTATCTGAAGAGGCACTAAAAACCACAGAGTTAGTTGCTGCAATTCAGGCAAAAAAATCTCATCGTCCTTTTAATCCAAACTCAGAAGCACACCAACAATTTCTTTTAAAACTTCAATCGGATATTGAAAACTTACATACTAAATATTCTTATTTCAACTTTGATTAGTGTTCTTATTAGAAGAAAAAATAAAATTTAACGTATAGGTCTTTTAAGGTGTTCTTTAACGAGTTCAAAAGACTTTTTGCTAGCACGATCCCAGCGATAAATATTGTACTTTTCATCTTTTTTTACTTTGTTTTTTTCTTCTTTACTCCGAGTTTTTTTCACCCAATTGAAGCGTTTTCTTGTAATAGAAATAAATCATCATTACATCCCAAGGCTTCTAAAGCATTTAATGCTGCAATACATACATTCTGAATTTTATCGTTCAAGCATTAATCCAGTATATGATTGTGTTTTCTGATGGCTGAATTAACTTCAGCTTAAACAGCGTATATGTAAATTGATGTAGCATAAAATATAATGACTTATTAATTATGTGTAGCTAAATCTTATGTTTTGTTACAAAATATTTATGTCTTTAATAGGTGTTGTTTAAGGCTGAAAAACCTCATGCCTTAGGTTAAATAAATAATAATAGGCTATAAATCAGTAAGTTGAAATCTAATTAGGTGGTTTTGCGTAGGTGTTTTCCTTGACTCGAGGGACATTAATTACGCTTCATCTTTTTATTAGCCCATTAATCGAAAAAATTCTATGCTAACAAATGATAGTTATGTATTAGTAAAGCTATTAATCAATTTTTTAAAAGGCATCAGTTACATCTTCTGTTTAAACTCAGAAATAAGCTGATGCCTTTTTATTTTTTATAAATAAATTGTTTTTTGATAAGAGACGATAAGAAAGCACATAGAAAATATATACCGTAAACCGTAAGCGCACAATAAATTAAAAGCTGTACAAAAAGTAAAAAAATAATTTTATTTAGAATTAACTCGAACACTATTAGGCACAAGCTTAGTGTAATCACCATTATTTCTAATCACATCGCGCACAATAGAAGATGAAATGTAAGATGTGTTCGCTGCCGTTAATAAGAATACAGTTTCAATTTTTGATAATTTCCTGTTAGTATGAGCAATGGCTTTTTCAAATTCAAAATCAGCAGGATTTCGTAGGCCTCTAAGAATAAATTGAGCATCAATTTCTTTGCAAAAATCGATAGTTAAACCTTTGTAAGTCACTATTTTTACTTTAGGTTCGTTTTCAAATGACTTTTCAATAAACAGTTTGCGCTCTTCTAAAGAAAACATATAATTTTTCTCTGCATTAATACCAATAGCAACAACCACTTCATCAAATAGTTTTATACCACGTTTAATAATATCGTAGTGTCCTAAAGTAAGTGGGTCAAAGGATCCTGGGAAAAGTGCTCTTTTCATTGAAATAGTTTGTTGTTCCAATTTTTAAAGGAACACGATTTTTGGTTATTCAAATATAAAAATTATTTCTTCAACGCTTCTTCAATAGCATTATCAAACAAGTCCTGTAAGCTAATGCCTGCTTCGGCGGCTTGTTGAGGTAATATACTTTCTCTAGTTAAGCCAGGAACGGTGTTAACTTCGAGTAAATGAGGTTCGTCATTTTTAAAGATAAATTCACTACGAGAAAACCCTTTCATTCCTAAGGTTTCATATATTTTTTTTGCTAGAGCTTCTGTTTTTTGTTTGTAATCATCAGAAATACGGGCAGGAGTAATTTCTTGAGACTTTCCTTCGTATTTAGCTTGGTAATCAAAGAAATCATTTTCGGATACAATTTCCGTAATTGGTAAAACGGTGGTTTCACCTTTATAAGCAAGTACACCAACAGAGACTTCAACACCATCTAAAAACTGCTCAATAATTATTTCATTATCCTCTTTAAACGAGTTGTCTATAGCAGCTTGCAAGTCTTCTTTTTTATATACCTTAGAAATCCCAAAACTACTACCTGCTTTATTTGCTTTTACAAAACAAGGAAGTCCAACCTTGGCAACAATAGCATCTTCATTAATAGTATCACCAAGATTTAAATAGTAGCTTTCAGCTGTTTTAATACCATGTGGTTTTAAGGTGGCTAGCAAATCTCGTTTATTAAAGGTTAAAGCAGCTTGGTACATACTACAACTTGTCTGCGGAATCCTTAATAAATTAAAATAACCTTGCATAAGCCCATCTTCGCCTGGTGATCCATGTATAGCGTTGAAAACACAATCAAAAGTGATTTTTTTAGAATTTTCAGTTATTGAAAAGTCATTTTTGTCAACAGAATATTCTTTTCCGGCTTCATCTACATAAACCCATTTATTTTTAAAAACATGAATAGAATATGGTGTGTACTTTGTTCTGTCTAAGGTGTCGTAAACCATTGAGCCACTCTTAAGTGAAATTTTAAATTCACTAGAAAAGCCTCCCATTATAATTGCAATATTTTTTTTCATTGTTTAAATTAAATAAGCCATAATGTAAAAGTATCATTTATTTCAATAAACTAATTCACTTGTTCATACGTATTTTAGTTGTGCAACGTTATTATAACGTTATAATTTATTAGTTTTGTCACCAATTATTTAGCTTATGAGTATTGTCAAGTTTCTAACCAGTAAAGTCTTTTTTAAACAATTAGCATTAGCTATTGTTGCTATAATAGTTCTATGTTTTATAATGCTAAAATGGTTAAATATCACCACCAATCATGGTGAATTTGTTGTTGTGCCAAATTTAAAAGGTAAATCAATAGAAACCGTGAAAATAGAACTAAATGATAATGATTTGGTGATGGAAATTCAAGATTCGGCGAATTATAATCCTGACTATCCTAAGTATTCAGTTATTGAGCAAAATCCAATTGCTGGATCTCAGGTTAAAGAAAATAGAAAAATATACTTAATCTTAAACCCTTCTGGTTACAGAAAAGTTGAAGTGCCAAATATTCTTAAACGTACGTTTAGACAGGCAAAACCACAATTACAAGCTTTAGAATTTAAAGTAGGTGATATTACTTACATAGATAACATAGGAAAAGATGTTGTCCTTGGTATGAAGCATAAAGGTAAAACTTTAAAACCAGGTACGCTTATACCATTGACCTCTACTATAGATTTGGTCTTGGGTAATGGCAGCCGCAATTAAACTATGGCTAATATTATTGATATTTCAGAACAAGAAGACGAACTTTATGAGCATCATGCTTTTAGAGTTGTAAAAGGTCAACAACCACTACGAATAGATAAATATTTGATGAATTTTATTGAAAACGCAACGCGTAATAAAATTCAGGCTGCAGCAAAAGACGGAAGTGTTTTTGTGAATGATGTGCCAGTAAAATCAAATTATAAGGTAAAACCAAACGATTACATTACTGTAAAGTTTGAGTATCCTCCGCACGAAAATCTATTGATTGCAGAGGATATTCCTATTGATGTGGTTTACGAAGATGATGATTTACTCGTTGTTAATAAACCAGCTGGTATGGTTGTACATCCTGGCCATGGTAACTATTCTGGGACTTTAATTAATGCGTTAATTTTTCATTTTGAAAACTTACCAAATAATTCGAGTGATAGACCCGGGTTGGTGCATCGCATAGATAAAGATACAAGCGGGTTATTAGTTGTTGCTAAGACAGAACAAGCCATGGCACATTTGTCTAGTCAGTTCGCTAAAAAAACGAGTGAGCGAGAATATGTAGCTCTAGTTTGGGGGAATATTGATGAAGAAGAAGGCACAATTGAAGGCCATATTGGTCGTCATCCTAAGAATAGATTGCAAAACACAGTTTATGAAGGAGATGATATAGATAAAGGAAAACCTGCAGTTACACATTATAAAGTAATTGAACGCTTAGGTTATGTAACTTTAGTAAGTTGTAAGCTCGAAACTGGTCGTACACACCAAATACGTGTGCATATGAAGCACATAGGTCATACGCTGTTTAATGACGAGCGTTATGGTGGCGAACGCATCTTAAAAGGAACCACATTTACAAAGTACAAGCAGTTTGTAGATAACTGTTTTAAAATTTTACCAAGGCAAGCATTACATGCAAAGACATTAGGATTTCAACATCCAACAACAGGTGAGTTCTTAAGGTTTCAATCTGAAGTCCCAGAAGATATACAACAGTGTATTGAAAAGTGGAGGCATTATTCTAAGCACGCAAACGATTAATTTTTTGTGCGTTTCATTTTTTTGAAAGAAAAAAATGACCAGGCTGTCCACTATAACTCTGACAAAAGGGTCAGAGGATGTCGTTTCCATCCTTAACACACTTGTCAAAGGTCTTTTATAGATATAGATAAGCTTTATAATACTATCATAAATTCTTTTAATAGATATTTCAAACTCTTTTAATTAGGTTGTATTTTTACGTTGCAGAATAGATGTATAACCTTTAAGAGATACCCACTTTCGTGGGCAATAAATATGAAACTCGTATTATCACCAGCTAAATCATTAGATTTCGAAAGTAAATTACCAACGTCTAAAACCACTGAAGGTTATTTTTTGGCAGAAGCGGAGCGACTCAATAAATTATTAAAAAAGAAATCTGCTAAAGGCTTATCTAAGTTAATGCACATTTCAGATAATTTAGGTCAACTGAATTACGAACGTAATCAAGTTTGGGAATTACCATTTACAAAAGACAATGCTAGACAAGCCATTTATGCCTTTAACGGAGATGTTTACAGAGGTCTAGATGCTTATACTATAGATGCGCAAAAGCTAGATAAAGTTGAAGACACTGTTCGTGTTATTTCTGGTTTATATGGTTTACTAAAACCTTTAGATTTAGTGCAACCTTATCGATTAGAAATGGGAACTAAAATGTCAGTGGGTAAAAACAAAAACCTTTATGAGTTTTGGCAAAAGAAAGTGACTCAAGCCTTGAATGATGAGTTAGAAGATGACGAACTATTCTTAAACCTAGCAAGTAATGAGTATTTTAAAGCCATTGACGCAAAGACCTTAAAAGTACCAGTAGTTAATATTGCTTTTAAAGAGTTTAAAAACGGACAGTATAAAATCATAGCTATATTCGCAAAATTAGCCAGAGGTTTAATGACGCGTTACATTATAGATACTGATGCTAAAACGATTGAAGACGTTAAAGGTTTTAATTACGATAACTATGGTTTTAGCGAAGCATTATCCTCAGAAAACGAGTTGGTTTTCACGAGATAAATAGTATCTTTAAATGACTAATCTTTATCTATGCAATATTACTTAATTGTAGCCCTTCAAGCGTTTTGTATTTATCACGCTTATAAAAATCATAAGCCTTATTATTGGTATTTTCTTATATTTTTTATTCCTGTTATAGGTTCGCTCATCTATATAATTACACAGGTCTATAATCGGAGTGATGCCGATAAGATTCAAAATGAAATCACCTCTATTATCAATCCTACAAAGAAGATAACTGATCTTGAAAAAAAGATTGAATTCTCAGATACCTATACCAATAGAATCGAATTAGCAGATGCCTATATTCACAATAATGATATGCCTAATGCCATAGTAAATTATAAAAAGACACTGGAGGATATTGATCAGAATGATTTATATGCACATCAACAGCTAGTGTTGTGTTACTTTCAACTCAAAGATTATGTTGGTGTCTTAGAACATGCCGAAGCTATAAAAGGTAAGTCAGAGTTTAAAGGATCAAAACAGCAGTTTTGCTATGGATTAGCATTAAAAGAATTAGGGAAGATTGAGCATGCAGAAGTGCAATTAAAGCAAATTGATAGACCCTATTCTAATTATGACGAACGATTAGAACTGGCTAAATTTTATTTAGAAAACAATAGAAGTGAAGAAGCTAAAGATTTATTAAATGAAATTTATGCAGAGTCTCAGTACATGACAAAGCCTAACCGAAAAATCTACAGCGCAACCATTTTTGAGGTAGAGAAGTTGCTTAAATCGCTGTAATGTTTTTTCACCAACATCCTTACGCACCTTTTATTAATAAGAACACTAAAAAATTAATTGTAGGCACCTTACCTCCTCCAAGATTCTCAACCGGTGAGTTACTAGAAAAAGATGTTAATTTCTGCTATGGGAGCTATTACAATTCGCTATGGTTGTTTATTGATAAGATCCATAATCTTAATTTACGCTACGATAACTCTAAAGAAGCCATTGAAGAGCGCAAGCAATTTTTAATTGCGCATAAAATTGGTATTTGCGATATTGTAGAAAGTGCAGAGCGCGAAAAAATTGACGCTTCCGATTTAGGAATGCAGAATATTAAATTAAGAGATGTTGTTGGCTATTTAAAAAAACACCCAAGTATAGAAACTATTTTGTTTACTGGTGGAAATAGTAAAAACGGACCAGAATACTTTTTTAGAAAACATTTAAAACATTATAATCTTAAACTTGAGTTGGTAAATAGTGAAGTACCACGAGTCCACGAATTTCAAATTCCTGTCAATGCGTGCCTTCCTGTTGGGCAGACAGGTAAAACGAAGCAATCTGTTGCATCGAAACTAAAACAAAGTCGCATCATCAAAACCGTATCCTTAACCTCTGGTTCTGGTGCCGCAAACATTTCAATAAGCAGAATACCCTTATACAAACAATTGAAAGCTAAAAAACCAAAATTCAATACCTTCGATTTTAGGGTTATGCAGTATTCTGAGTTTTTTTGAAAGGTTCATTTAAAGTCTCGGCTATGGGTAGTTGCGTGCGTTATCACTTAATTTTGCAAGCACACACCAAACTGAAAATCCGCAAGGATTTTCAGAAATAGACGAGAACAAGCAATTTTTTATAGCCATTGTTGTTTGCTTTTATTGAATTAGTTTTCCAATTTCATCAATCATTTTAGCAGCATTTGCGTTTTTTGGATTTAACTCCAAAGATATCTTGAAGTTTTTTATAGCTAATTTATATTCCTTATTTATAAAATAGGCTTCTCCAAGACTATCGTAAGGGTTAGGATATTTCGGGAATTCGGAAACCAATAATGCAAATATTTTTATTGCATCTTTTACTTTATTTTTTGATAATAGTGCATATCCAACATTGTTCAATTCATTTTGATTTTCAAAATTATAGGCATCTATATTGTCTTTCTTTAGTTGATGATATAAAGCGATCCCTTCATCTACATTTTGCATTGTTTTGGCTGTAATTTTCTTTTCAATTGATTTTTTTCCATTCGGTTTTAAATCATTCACTAATGTCCTCACGTTACTGTGAAGCAAGTCGCCTGTATGCTGCTCATTAGAGTTTGTGATGATAGATACAGCCATATTGTATGTAGGGTAAACAGAAAATAAATTTTGCATACCTGCAGCTCCTCCATGATGGCTATAATGAATAGTTCCATCGCTATTATTTCCTATATTCCAATAATACCCTAATGAAAAAGTTGAATGAACAGTAAAGTTAAGCCTGTGAGACTCTAATATAGTTGCGTTGGTTGTATCTAACTGTAGCCTCATATATTTGATAAGGTCAGAAGTTGTAGATTTTATTCCACCTGCAGCTCCCCATGTTGGTATAGGCACGTGAGGCATTAGCCCTCCTTTACTATATCCGTTGGCGAATCGACTCTGTTCATCTTCAGATAACCTCATCTTTGTATTGGTCATCCCATTTTTTTTGAATATGAAATCATTGAGTAACTCATCGAATGGTTTTTGATACACATTTTCAAGAATATGAGCCATTAAGTTGGGAGCTAAATTGTTGTATTCATAAATGACACCAGGGAT
>RCND010000236.1_pt1 | contig 32132 bp, 21 predicted proteins | sample 2041351 | NCBI WGS metagenome assembly RCND01 (sample SAMN09708230, study PRJNA481090) | Marine sediment metagenome, whole genome shotgun sequencing project. | biome: marine sediment; feature: ocean; material: sediment; isolation source: Sewage treatment plant 12B marine sediment (STP12B) ... | reverse complement strand
TCCAATGTGTTAAAGTGGCTGATAACAATGGATGGTGCTCAAATATAAGTTTAAGCTTATTATCTATTTTAACCACGCTTATCTGACCTACTAAATCAGACTGATAATCACCAAGAATAGTGTCTTCAGACAATGTTGGTTTTGTATTCATCACTCTTTTGGCAATCCGATCAGGAATTCGAGTGTCATTGGCTCTGGAGGTGTTTTTTTTCTCTAAATAGGTCGCTGACCAATCTGTACTTTCCACACCCAAAAACTGATCTAAGGCATAATAAGACGCCGCCATGATCGGACTTTTGGCACCATTAGTAAGTACGACAACTCCAAGATTTTCTTCTGGAATCATAGTAACTGCCGTGATCATACCATCATAACCCCCCGTATGTCCAACAAGCATCTTTCCATGGTAATCGCTTAATCCCCAGCCAAGTCCATAGCCCTTAAAATGCCTTCCAAATGGATTGGGTTGGGTATGGTCAACTGTAAAATTATTATGAGGTGTCCATACCGTGTTCCGGGTTGACGGGCTCAACAGAGTGTCTTGATCTTGAATACCATTATTCATATTAAAAATCATCCATTTTGACATATCGGTTACACTGGAAATCAACCCGCCGGCGGTGGCGGCGACTTCTTCCCAATCTACCCAAGCAACGGCCTTATTTTTATCATCTTTTCTCATATGAGGAGTGGCATAGTTACCCTTTTTATCCAGATCTTTTAATGAATAAATACTGCGGTTCATGTTAAGAGGTATCAAAATACGCTCCTTAACATTTTCGCCCCAGGTTTTACCAGTAACTTTTCTAATGATCTCCCCGGCTGTGACGTACATCAAATTCGAATAGCCATAACCTGCTCTAAAATCATAGGCTTTGGGGACGTATTTGATATGCTTGATGATCTCTTCGGCTGACTGATCTGACTTGTACCAGATATTATCTCCACTATAGGTACCCAACCCTATTCGATGACTTAACAGATCTCGGATGGTAGCATGTTCACTTACCCAATCATCATAGACGGCAAAATAAGGTAAGTGTTTCTGAACTTTATCATTCCAATCCAGCTTACCTTCCTGTACTAGCATTCCAATAATCGCTGAAGTAAACGCCTTGGAATTGGAAGCAACAGCATAAAGGGTATGTTGATTAGGTGGCGCCTCATTCCCTACTTCAAGCACGCCATAGTTTCCAGTGAATATCAATTCTCCGTCTTTGACAATTCCAATAGAAGCTGAAGGTAGGTCCCAGTCTTTAACCATTTTGGCATAATAGGCATCAAGAGCCTCCAGATCAACGTTTGTTGTGGTTTGTGCTAAAGCACTGTTAATGAACAGAAATAACAGGATGACAAGGCTTTTAAATAATTTCATAGAAAAGGAATTTGTGGTATTTTCGTTTTGTAGCAATTTAGGGAAAATGTAAGCAAAATAAAAGTGTTGCTTTCCTCAAAATAAAAAACTTCTACATTCAACATTCAAATGCTACAATGCTGCAATGCTGCAATGCAAAAATAAAATCTTCAATCAACATTCTCCAATCCCTGCCTCGCCGGCAGCCGGTCCAATCTCAAATCAAATGTTTCTTAATCATAATTCAATTTTCAAATCCTCAAATTTTCAAATCAACAATACTGAATTCTATAATGCATGAATGTTTCAATACTTCATTATTTCATTGTCTCAATATTTCATTGTTTCATTATTTCATTGTTTCACTATTTCATTGTTTCATTATTTCATTGTCTCATTGATTCATTATCTCATTGATTCATTGTCTCATTGTCTCATTGTCTCATTATATCATTAAAACGGCCGTATAACAACTTCAAAAACATCCGTATCAGCACAAGTTCTAAAGAGATCTTTTCCCAGTGCCTTTTCTCCTGTATAGGGATATGCCGTAATAGGTTCTATACACACCATATTTGGCACTTCTGTCCAGAGCATAAAATTATTAAAGCCTTTGGTGCTGATTTTGAGGTTATAGCCATCTTTTTTGATCAGCGAAATTTCATCTGTGTGTAAGACCGGATAGGCAATCGACCCTACGTCTAGAATATTCTGTAGTGTCATATGTTTGTTCACAGTGCTAAAACTTACTGTGTTCTTCCCAGATAGCTTAAAGGCCGGATGGTAGCCGAGCATGAAGGGCATTCCTGGTTCACCTTTGATCTCAAACACAATACGAAGGGCATCATCTGTCAGGCTAAACTTTTTGGTAAAGGAAAAGCTAAAGGGCCAGGATACTATTTTTTTGCTTGACTTATCAGGATACTTAGAGTTTTTAACCGGAGAATTTTTAAAGTAGTCTTTGTTATAGGTTATGGAATGGTCGTTTTCACTGATCACTTGATAGCTTAATTCACGCAATAATCCATGTTGGTCCTGCACGGCCTCTCCCCTTTCTGTGGGCACTATAAAACCATTTGATTCTGTTGGTCCGATGATGGGAAACATTTCGGTATCTGCATTTCTCCAACCCGGATCTCCTTTTTGATGGATCAACTCTTCTCCGTATTTACTATAACTGATCAGCTCTCCCTGATCGATCACCACGGTTGATTCTTTATCTATGCTGGTAAGGATGTGTTGGTTCATTTATTTATTTTTTGGTTTTACAAATATAGCGTTGACAAGGACATTTATTATTCAATTTTTAAATATTCAAGCATACAGAAAATCATTGGGTAAATTTTCCTCTAGGTTCGGACAGAATATAGGTCCGTTCATCCTAATTGACATTCTAAAATTAGGAAAAAGTATTACATTAATACTTCAGTACACTACTAACCTCAATAATGGACCTAATCTGAAGTGCTTAGCCTTTCAAAAGGAAAGGTGTCTTCTGGGAATAACGGGGATTATCCCTTGACATGCATTATATGATTTAACTTGTATCTAGATCCTGAGAGCAATCTAAAAATTCAGATACGCTAACTAATATCCTTTTAAAAATGGTAAAGTATTGCCTTATCATTATACTTACTTTAACTGGCTCTTTTGGCTATACTCAAAATCAAAAGCTGGCCGACAGTCTGATTGCAGTATATAATTCAGGTGCCTATCAAATGGATGAGTTCGAAATACTTAACGAAATTGCTGCCGATGAGACTGATGCCTACATCGGATTGAAATATGCAGAAGTAATGATCAAGAAGGCTACTAGGGATTCTGTATTTGAATACCTGTTCAAAGGCTATTTACATAAAGGCAATGCTTATCAATTGGTTGGAAAAAATGCACTTGCCCTGGAATCATTTTTCCAATGCCAAAAATATGCCCTTCGTACCGAAGAAGAAAAATTTCTAGGTTCTGCACTGATATCTATAGCAGGAACCTATGCCAATATAGATAACACTTCAAATGCCAAGTATTATTATAAAGAGAGTATTCATTTGCTCAGAAAATTACGTGATTCCATAGGAATTGCAAGTGCACTTACCAACCTAGGAGATCTCTATATCACGGAAGGCAAATTAGATTCGGCATTGATCTTCACCAAGGAGGCCTCAGCTATTTTTAATATCAAAGATCATACGATAGGCAGAGCCTATAGTATGGGAAACACTGGAATGATTTATGCCAAGCAAAGAAATGATGTCATAGCCGAAATATATTTAAAAGAGCCTATCAAAATACTGGAAGAATTTGGAGACTATTATCCTGTTGCTGTTTATCTGACCTATCTGTCAGATATCTATTTAAGAAAAAATGATTGGGCCAAGGCTCTGGCTTATGCCCAAAAAAGCCTTGAGTTGTCAGAAGAACATGGTTTAATAAAACAAATAGGTGATGCAAATCTTAAACTCTCCGAATTATATGAGTACAAAGGGAACTTTCAAGCATCGAACACCTATTTGAAAAGTTACTTTATCTATAGAGATAGTATTCTGAACATTAAAACTGTTGAAAAAATGGCTGATTTGAGAACTGATTTTGAATTGGCTCAAAAACAAATTGAAGTTGATCTACTTCGCGTAAAACAAGGTAACCAGCGTATTACTGTTACTTCTTCCATCATAGCCTTTGTTTTGATCTCTTTGCTGGCCATAGGTCTGTTTCATCGAAACCGCTATATTCAAAAAACAAGTAATATCATTGAAGGAGAAAGAGATCGCTCAGACGTTTTACTCTGTAATATCTTACCGGAAAAAACAGCACAGGAGCTCAAGCAAATAGGTAAAGTGAAGGCAAAACACTTTGAGTCAGTTAGTGTTATGTTTACTGATTTTAAAGCCTTTACAGCTAATTCTCATAAACTATCTCCCGAGGAGTTGGTAGAAAGTGTAGATTTCTATTTTTCAAAATTCGACGAGATCATGGAAAAATATGGTTTGGAAAAGATCAAGACCATTGGAGATGCTTATATGTGTGCAGGTGGTCTACCCTTTAAAACAACTGATCATGCACAAAAGATGGTTGAAGCCGCCTTTGAAATTGCTGAATTTGTATTTGAATCAAAGAAAGACGACCCTAATAATTTGACTCGTTTCGATATCCGAATAGGAATTAATACCGGCCCGGTAGTTGCCGGCGTGGTCGGCACAAAAAAGTTTGCTTATGATATTTGGGGTGATACTGTGAACATAGCCTCTCGCATGGAATCAAACTCAGAAGCCGGAAAGATCAATATTTCCGAAAACACCTATCAGCTGCTTAAAGACACGTATGACTGCAGCTATCGCGGTGAAATAGAGGCCAAATACAAAGGCAAGTTGAAGATGTATTTTGTAAACGGCAGATTAGATCAGGAGCAAAAGCAAAGTGACCGTCGATCCGTGCGTATGGAAAATGTTTAACGAGACAATGAATCAATGAGACAGTGAATCAATGAGATAATGAATCAATGAGACAATGAGACAATGAAACAATGAGATAATGAGATAATGAATCAATGACATAATGAATCAATGAGACAATGAGATAATGAAATAATGAAATAATGAAATAATGAAATAATGAAATAATGGGAATTTCGGATTCCTGGGCTCAGTAGCATGAATTTTGCCTACTATTTTCATCAATATAAACTACTGACTATCAAGTTTTCAATCGTACAATAAAAACCCTTTTTCATTCGTTGTATGTTGGTGATAACCATCTTAAACAATGCTGCTATGAAAACAATTAACGATCTCATTCAAGAATTGCAAAAACTCAATCCTAAACAGAAAAATTTACCTTTTGTGATGTATGACACTGAGCATAACCAGGAGTTTAATCTCATTGGCGTTGAGGTTTCTGATAATAATAGAATTGAATTGAATTTATTGTAATAGTTTTTTCTTTGTCCTTTTATCTTGAAACCAAAGAACGAAACCCGCCCGCCGGCGAGTTAGGAATTCGTTGTTCAAATCGAGTAATGCATGAATTCTGCAATGCGAGAATACTTGAATTATTGATAAAACCATTATATCAATAAATCATTATCACACCCCTTCAGGCCCATCTAAGTTTTCTATTCCCATAGATGCTAAACTTGCTTTTCTAAGCGGTTCCACGGCATCGTTAAGTGCCTGGAATCCAAAATCAAGGCCTGCAATGGTTCTTAAAGGACGGCTTCCATTGGGAGTATTGATCAAATCTTCAAATATTTTAACTACAATCATAGGATCTGTCGGAGCGTCTGGGTTTTCAAACATCCCTTCTACTTGTTGGCCAAAGCCTTCAAAAAATTCTCCAACATGACTATATGCCGCAGCAATTTCCTCACTTCCTGCAGGAACTATATTACCAAAGAAATTTGTCGAGAACGGACCTGGTTCAACGATGACCACATCTATGCCCAATGGTGCCAATTCATAGCGCATGGCCTCGCTCAAGCCTTCCAGCCCCCATTTGCTGGCATGATATACACCGAATCCTGGGAAGGCCCCACGTCCGGCAATCGAACTAATTTGAATGATCAATCCTGACTTACGTGAACGCATTCCTGGTAGTACGGCTTTTGCTGTACGAAGGGTACCTACTATATTTAGATCTAATTGTGCCAAACATTGCTCAGAAGAAAAGGCCTCTATAGCACCGCCAAATCCAAGACCTGCATTGTTGATTAGCACATCTACAACAGGAATTTGAGCAACTGCAGCATTGACACTATCATCTGAAGTTACATCCATTTCCAGGACCTCTAAATTGACATTATTGGTAACTGCAAATTCTTTTAATGCTGCAGCAGCATCTGCATTTTTTCCATTGATATTTCTCATGGTTGCATATACATGATGGCCTTTTTCTGCAAGATATTTAGATGCACTGTTTCCGAATCCTGAACTGCATCCTGTAATCAATATTTTTTTCATAATATTTTGGTTTTTTATACCTTGAAATTATCCATAACAGCTGTTTTAAAAAATTCATATAGGACGAAAGTGTCAAATTAGTTTCCGAAGGGTAGATATATTTATCGAAGGCTTCTCAAAATGCAAAAATGCTTCAATGCTTCAATGCTTCAATGCTTAAATAAAAAAGCCTTACTTAAAAACCTTGCCCTGTACAAATTGATTTCAATCAATCAGCTCAATGATTTAAATCATAGGATATTAGGCTATTGATCACTTTCTTTATAGTACCCATAGAAAGTCACCATGAATCTTAAAAAGTTCTTATCAGAACTTGAAAGACGCAAAGTCTATAGGGTTTCTATTGCCTACGGTATTGCTGCATGGGTACTGGCGCAAATCGCCGGTCTTATTACGGCTAGTTTTGAAGCCGAACCCTGGGTGATGCAAATGATTATTGCCATCTTAATTCTTGGATTTCCTGTCACGCTCGTACTTTCATGGATTTTTGACATTGGCCCTGAGGGAATTGAACGAACCTTACCCAAAGATGGAACTATAGCAACAGAGAACGAACCCCTTTCAGTAAAGTTGGTCATTAGCAGTCTGATTTTAATCATTTTGATTGTTTTTGGAACCAGGTGGATTATACTTGAGTTTAGTAAAATGAACAAAGGGCCGATACAATCTTTGGCTATTTTACCCTTTGATAATTTTACTGGTACTGATTCTTTAGAATATTTTGTTGCTGGAATGCACTCCTCCCTTATTGGTGATATGCAAAAAATCAGCGCCCTGCGCGTACCCTCAAAAACCTCCTCTAATTCTTTTAAAGACGACGCCATGTCGATTCCCGAAATCGCTGCGCAATTAAATGTTGATGCTGCGGTTGAAGGAGAAATTACTTGCATGGGAGATGATTCTATTTGCGTTCAAGTCAGATTGATTCGTGTGTTTCCTGAAGAAGAGCAACTTTGGGTACAGGATTACAAAATTGAAAAAAAAGAGATCCTGAATTTTTACAATAAAGTAACAAAACAAATTTCTAAAGAAATAGACATTGCCTTAACCCCTCAGGAAGATCGCTTGTTGGCTAGCTCAAAAACAGTAAATCCAGAAGCTTATGATGCTTATTTAAAAGGACTCTATTACTGGGAAAAACTGGATGAACAGTCGACTCAAAAAGCTCTGGAGTATTTTCAACTAGCTGCGGATTTAGATCCGGTATGGGCAGATCCTTATGCAGGGCTGGCAAATTCCTGGAGTTTGTTTGGTTTTTTTGGGTTTTTACCTAAATCTGTGACACTTCCAAAAGTATATCCCTATCTGAACAAAGCCCTGCAATTGGATCCAAATTCTGCAAAGGCCCATTATGTTGCAGCCATTCTGGCGGTATGGTCAGAATGGGATTGGGAGAAAGGTGAAAGGGAATTTTTAAGATCCATTGAATTAGACCCAAACGATGCCTTATGCAGAATGTACTATGCTCATTTATTAATGATCTTACGCAGATCAGACGAAGCTAATCAGCAAGCCAGTATCGGACTGGCACTAGACCCGATGAAACCATTGGTTTTAGGACTTTATGGAGTGGTGAATTGGTATAACAATGATGACAAGGAAGCCGCATTTAAGGCTTTTGAGAAATCGCTTTCAATTGATCCGGATTTTGCATTTGGGAAGTTCAATTTAAATGAAGTTCAATTGGAGAGTACTTATAAAAATGAAGAATATAGTAAATGGATCGACCTTTGGAATAATAAAGTAGGAGTTTATGGACATTGGAATAAGGAAGGAAGAGAGGCCGTTTTAAAAGCCTTTAATGAAAATGGTCATATCGCAGCCATTGAGGAAATGTTTAGGATGAATGACATCTATGGGGATGACTGTTATATGAGTGGTGATGTAAAAGCAGAAAGATATGTCAAACTCGGAAATATTGACAAAGCCATGGAATGCATTGAAAATGATTATAAAAAACGAGGGAATATGATGCCATATATTTCAACAGAATTTCCTTATTATAGGCAATTTAAGGATAACCCCAGGTATATGGATATCCTAAGGAAAATGAACCTTCCTCTTCCTAAAAACTAGTCTCAAACTCCTATAATCTTAATATTGTTTACATCAACTAACAATTCACGAATACCAAAATTACTATAAGAGAGCATGAGTAAAAGAACGAAACCAGCCTGGCGGACGGGCAAATAAAATAGGCCGATTTAGATCTAGAGAAACATTATCATTTTAACAGAACACTTCGATGTTCAAATATCCTAAAAAAGAAAACTTCTATTAAAGGTTTACCACATATATTAGAAATACAGCTGAGATGATTATAAAAATCACAGATTCAATGACCAGGTTTCTTTTCTCTTTTTCAAAAACTTTCATAGCAATGTTTTTAATTATAACTATAAAACGAATTATTTATAAAAATATTTGAGCCAGGAGGTTTAAGTAAAACAAATTATTCGAGCATTGAAGCATTGTAGGATTCATGCATTTGAATAAAGAATACCTTCCTGTCGGCAGGCGGGTCGAAGTATGTATGCACCCAACCATCCCCACAAAACCTTTAAAACCCCAATCACAATCAATACCTCCAATGATCCTAATCATTGCACTAAACCGCATGACTGCATAACTTTAATAGACTATTATATTAAATGGAATTTTAAATAAAGTAATCATGATTAAAAAGAAAAATGTAGTCTATAGAATGCTATTGCTCTTTAGCTGTATGCTGCTGGTAGCGACTATAAACAATTGTACTTCAGACAGCAAGGATGATGAGCTAGTCATTGAAACTTTCCTTGAAAAAAACGATGGAACAAAATGGAAGGTCACTGAAGAGGATGAAATCATTTATTTGAGAATCAACGAAAACATGAGTAAGCCAATAGAACTTTGGATCTCTGAGATCATTATGGCAAAGGGAATGGCCGACGACGACTGTTACTATTACAGCGATGATTTGATGGGAGAAGAAGAAATGGAGATTCTTGAAAATTCAGCTAATAAATTGACTTTCACCTACCTTGGTAATGAAACTTGGGAATTCACCGTGGAAGGCAGTCAGCTAAAAATGCTGTTTTCAAATACCGGTGGACAACAAGAACTGGTTTATTTTGACAAAACCAATGACGATGTTGATAGCTTTGAGATCTGCTCTGAAGAATTTAAGTTTCGTTTTTTAAAATGAACAGAACAGGTGATTGGAGAATGAAGAACATATTCAATCATTTCAACAAATAAAACTTAATTCAACACCTTAACAGACAAAACCCTAACATCAACAACAGGCCTATCAAAATCTCCGGTTTGCACCGTGGCAATAGAATCGATGACTTCGAGCCCTTCAACAACTTCTCCATACACCGTATAGTTCTGGTCAAGATGCGGGGTCCCTCCTATTGTCTTATAAATTTGGCGATGTTGCTCAGGGATGGTATACGATTCAAAATTAGTATAGGTCTCGGCCATATTGCTAATACTGTCACTATATAACGTGTATTGTTGCAAATTTTCATTATCCATAGCCTTTTGCAAAGAATCAAGTAGCGGCTTGTTGCCAGGATCTTTTTTAAAATAGTGCTGACCGAGCCAAGTGTTAATTCTTGCCTGTGCCCTATCAAGAAGGCTGTCATTAAACACCTTTCCATCCACGATATAGAATTGAGTTGAACTGGAAGCACGCTCGATATTTCCGTCTCTTGCTGCCGCCAAGACTCCTTTTTTGTGAAATAAATTCGGATTGAATTCAGCAGCCACTTTATACTCAAGACCTCCATTACCAAGCGTATCACCTGCCTGGGCTTTTTTACTATCCGGATCTCCGCTTTGTATCATAAACGAATCAATCACCCTGTGAAACAATACACTGTCATAAAAACGTTCATTAGCAAGTTTGATAAAATTATCACGGTGCAATGGAGTTTCATTGTACAAATCAATCACCATGGTGCCATGATCTGTGACCATTTCAATTCTTTTTCGCACTTCTTCTTTCGTTTCTATAGTTGTTGGCTTTTTATTACAAGCATAAACAACAATGAAAAGGACAACTACCAGCAAAGTTCTAAGAACTATTTTCATAAATAAGTGTTTGATATTATATTTTACAATTAACAATTACTAAACATTTTAAGCTTAGCTAAGAACTTTTTAAACCAATTTTAAATATAGGAAAATTAAATTGTTCGTGCCCTTTATCTTGAGTATTAACAAAATAAATCATCTAATATCCTTTAAAATTATAGATCACTTTGATAATCCTAAAAAACCATATAGGCAATGATTTTACTCAAATATTATTAATCATTTACCTACCTTTAACTCTTCAAAATTCATAATGAAAATAGAAGTGCAAGAGGAAAGTACAGCGCCTAATAACCTATATTATCCACCTGGTGGAATTCTTATCTGGATCATTATTTTTCTCGAATTGATCACTTTTGGTATTGCTATGATAGCCATGGCTTACTATGGCCGACAGGAAGCCATGAGTTTTCACGAATCAAGATTACAACTCAGCGCTACGTATGGTCTTATCAACACTCTTTTTCTACTCACAAGTGGCTTATTTATGGCAGCTGCAGTAAATGAATTCAAAAAGGGTCAATTTTTAAAAGCCAGACAATATACAGGTTTGGCCATGGTATTGGGCTTACTTTTTTTGATATTAAAAAGTATAGAATACAATGCGAAAATTGACTCCGGACTCACCATGGGCTATAATACTTTTTTTAACTTTTACTGGCTACTCACCCTATTCCATGTAGTGCATGTAATAGTTGGCCTGGTGATCCTGTCATTCTTTTTTGTCGGCATCAAAAACAGAAGTACAGCTCTTGAAGACCTTGAAGCCGGAGCCGCCTTTTGGCACATGTGTGATTTGATTTGGATCTTGTTGTTTCCTGTAATTTATTTACTCTTTTAGCCATGAACAAGAAACTCAGTATAACATGGATCTCATTGATTGGCCTAACGGTAATTTCAGCCTTATTTGCAAATACTTCTCTCGGCTATGCTTCATTTATAATCATAGCGCTAGCCAGCGTCAAATTTCTAGGTATCGCGTTTCAATTTATGGAATTAAAAAAAGCACACCTATTCTGGAAGATCAGCTTGTGCCTCTTTTTATCCTTATTCAGTATTTGCCTGCTATTATTGGTATGACACATATGAATTAAAGTATTGTAGTATCCAAATATTTGAATTTCAAACTTCAAATAAGAAAAGGTCTTTAAATTTCAAAATTGAATTACAAACCTCTTGAATCATAAGTCAAGTATCAGTCTCTTTTCGTTTCTTTTTCTTATCCAACTTCAGAGCCTCCGGTGCCACATACCAATGAGGATAAAGGTTTAAAACCTTATCTTTTTCTTCAAACCTGGCATATCTTTTCATCCCATTTTTAGCAAAGGATTTATCAATTTTATGTACTCCAAAATTTCTTTTCTTCATATATGCATTGGCCTTAATAGAACTTTTGTTATTGACCACGGTTTTGATTCGATGAAGGCGGGTATCGTCAACCGCCGGATCAACCGGTTCCATATCGATCCCTTCCATTTGAAGCCTTACTTCCATTAAATAGATTTTCCCCGGATCCAGATTTGCCTTGACATACGATTTATAATAGGTAAATGTAATGGTTGATATATTTGATCTAATAGCCCAAAACAAATGCTCACCCGGTTCACATTCATATCTGATAAAATTTCTATACGACAGTATCCCCATAGCTTCTTCAGAATCAAAAATAAAAGTATTGGCCAAACTTCCGAAACCTCCTTTCAGCGTCCTGACAAAATATACCACCGCCTTGTCAGCAGGAGCGGGTTCAAAGGTTTGACTAAGAACAGGAAGACAAATAAACAAGTATAGCAACGCAATCAGCAATTTTTTCATGATCAAAGCTTTAGCATATACTAATTTGCAAATTACTTCAATAAAATACATTGATCTTTGTCAAGTAATCAATTGATGTGGATCATGGAGGTAATGATTTATTGAGGCATTGTAACTATATGTCACCCCTCACTCTTTCAAACCCAAAACCAAATAAACAAAAAAAGCACCCCTAAGGATGCTTTTTAAATTCTTAAAAAGAGAAGAAATTACTATTTTTTTATCTCTTCATCGGTAGACTTTTTAACTTCTCCCTTTTCATTCAACTCAACAATTTCATAACCCAATTCATTCAGGGCTTCAATATTGCTGGCTTTATCTCCTACTACTACAATATTCATATTGTCTACTTGCAGGGTTTTATCAGCTAAAGCGTTGATCTCTTCCTTAGAAATGTTTTTGATGATCTCAGTTTGTTCATCTACATAACTCTTATCGAGATCATAATGTACGATTCTGCTTAGGAAACCTGCTTTTTGTCTAGGTGTTTCGTAGCTACGTGCATCACGCTGTCCAATTGAATTACGCATAAAGGTCAATTCTTCATCGGTAATACCATCTTTTTTATAGTTGGTGATCTCCTTCATAAATTCAGAAACAGCTCCTGCTGTTGCATCGGCTCTTACCCCTGCACTGGCAGTATATGGTCCTGGATTATCATCTGAACTAAAATAAGAACGTGCCCCATAAGTCCAGCCCTTGTCTTCTCTTAAATTTAAATTGATCCTACTGTTAAAAGCACCACCTAAGGCATAATTCATCAAATACGATTTAAAATAAGTACCTGTCGCATCATATGGCATGTCAGTAACATATCCAATTCTGATTTCTGATTGTGGAGCTTCTTTTTTATCTACTAGATAGATCTTTGTTTTATGCTGTTCGGTCACCGCTGGCATTTCAGGTAGCTTGACGCCTTTGTTTTTCCATTCATTTAAAAAACTCACAGAAGCCATAATCTCCTTTTGAGAGATATCACCTACCACGACTAATTCTGACACTTCCGGTGCATAATAATTGGCATAGAAATTTTTGACATCATCCAAGCTAATCGCTTCGACAGAAGTTACAATTCCACCGCTTGGTACTGAAAAAATATGGTCATCTCCATATAACAACCTACGGTAAACATTAGAGGCTATTGAGGAAGGATCTTTCTCATTAGCTTTCAAACCTTCCACTTGCTGCTTCTTTAATCTATCGTAATCTTCCTGGGTAAATTTAGGTCGGTACAATACTTCTTCAACAATTTCCATGGTTCTAGTCAGATTCTTCTTTAAGGTATTGACAGCTATAGTTGTTTGCGAATCATCTGCATATACATTGATACTACTTCCTATTTTTCGCAATTCCTCCTGAACTTGCTCTGAGGTAAAGTTCTCAGTTGACTCATTCATTAGAGACGCGGTTAAAACAGCCAAACCAGATTTATCAGGAGTGTACATATCCATTCTATGTCCACCATTGATATTCAATTGTATTGCTATCACTGGAATTTCATCGGTCTTGGTTCCAATGATCTTCATGTCGTTATTCAATTTTTCTGACCAGAATTCCGGTACCTGAACCAAAGGAGAAGCGCCGGGTTTAGGTTGAATACTTCTGTCAAAAGTATCTCCGGTTGGTCTTGTATAGCTTAAACCCGAATAATCGATTTTAGGAAAAGGATTGTCCCCTGAGGTTGGAACAGTATAATTATCAGCTTGAGCTGGTGCTGTTCCATCTTCCGGTACCACACTTAAAATCACTGCTGACTTTCCTTTAATATATTGATTATAAACCCTCATAACATCAGCCTTTGTAATATTCTGATAACGTTTCAGATCATTTTTGATCCCGTTAGGGTTACTCAAATAGGTCTCATAACTCGCCAGTTGAGATACTTTCCCACTTACACTAGCAAGACCATTGATAAAGTTTGATTCCCGATTGGCTTTAAACTTAGTGATATCGTCATCACTTACGCCCGCTTGTTCAAATTCTGCAAGCACCTGTCTCATTTCTTTTTCAAAATCAGCCAAAGCGATTCCAGGATAAGGAATCACAAAGAAAGCCAATTCACCAGCTAACTCATCCGCACTATTAAAGCTTGAGGCCTGAACTGCTTTTTTGGTCAATACAAATTTCTTAAACAAAAATGAGCTTTGCCCAATTCCGATAATCTCCGACAAACAATCTAATGCTGCTTCATCAGGATGAAATCTCGGTACTGTGGGAAAGGTGACCATCATGGCTGGAAAACGAATGTTTTTATCTACATAACTCACATAGCGATCAGCATCTAGAGTTGGTAAATCAAGTTTTAAAGGAGTTACCTCAGGACCTGAAGGGATCACGCCAAAGTATTTTTCGACCATTTTGATCACATCCTTAGGATTCACATCTCCACCAACGGTAAGGGTCGCATTATTAGGCCCGTACCATCGCATAAAGAATTTTTTAAGATCTTCCACATTAACACGATCAAGATCTGCCAGTTTCCCGATAGTCAACCATGAATACGGATGTCCGTATGGGTATAAAGAGGCTGCGTTTACTTCGCTCCATCTTCCATATGGTCTGTTGTCATAATTTTGCCCTTTTTCATTCTTTACAGTTTCTCTTTGCACTTCAAATTTTTCCTGAGTTACCGCATCAAGAAAGAAGCCCATACGATCTGCTTCCATCCACAGCATCAACTCTAATTGATTGCTGGGAGCTGTTTCATAATAATTTGTACGATCTCGGTTAGTTGATCCATTCAGCGTTCCCCCTGCATCAGAGATCAACTTAAAATGCTCTTCGTCGGCTACATTCTCAGAACCTTGAAACATCATATGCTCAAAGAAATGAGCAAAGCCTGATTTTTGTAATTCTTCTCTTGCAGAGCCCACGTGATAGGTAACATCTACATGCACCAATGGATCTGAATGATCTTCATGAATCACCAAGGTTAATCCGTTACTAAGTTGGTATTTTTCATAAGGAATAACCACTTCATCAGCAGATTTGCTGACTTTTTCGATAAGTTTGGTTTGAGACCAGCCTATGGCTGATGCCAAAAATAATAGGGTAAATAATAGTCTTTGTAATTTCATAGTTTATGGATTTGGGGATAGCTTGTGAAGATAATATTTTCCTATCGAATATGAAAATTAATGATGCAGTGATGCAATGATGCAATGATATAATAATTTATTTAAGCATTGTCGCATTGCAGCTAACAAAGCATTCCTTCCAAAAACACCGCAACTCCATCTTCCTTGTTGGTGGATGTCACAACATCGGCGACAGCCAATACTTCAGCAATGGCATTTTCTACCGCTACACCTACTCCTACCGCGCTCAACATGTCGACATCATTATAATTATCGCCAAAGGCCATCACATTGTTTAGTGTGAGTTCTGGATATTGTAGTGCTATTAAAGTTACCAAAGCTGTTTTCTTTGAAATACTTCTAGGGGAGATTTCAAGATAGGTGGGTTTTGATCGGTAGCCTATGATCTGCTCATTAAAGTTGTTTTCGATAAAGGCGGCCAAGGCATCTATTTCAGTTGCATCTCCCATACACATGATTTTGTGGGCACCTTTTTCTTCGGCTTGCCATTGTCTGAGTGTAGTTTCGATCGCTTGAACCTCCGGAATCACCTTGGTATTGCTGCTTTCTCTTTTAGCCCAATAATCCATGGCAGGCACATACCATTCTCTTCCATGGTATAAACTAGTGTGGATCTGAGTGTCTGAACAGAAATCAGCCAGGGCTTTGCTAATGTCCAGATTGATCTCGGTACTTTGCAGTACCTGTTCTCCATGAACAATCAATCCCCCGTTAAAACAGATCAATGGCAAATGCGTAATCTCTAAATCTTCTTGCAAATGTTCCATGGCCTGCGGCATTCTTGAAGAGATCAATATGAATGGAATTGGCGCTGCATCTTTGATCACGGCAATGGTCTTTGCAGATAATTCACGGTCTTTATTCAATAAGGTTCCGTCAATATCAGAACAGATCAATTTAGTTTGCATGAAAATAAGTTTAAGTGGAGCTTATAAATAGGAAAGTCTTTAATGTTATAAGGCGCTTGAAATTTTTTGCAAAGTTAATATATAATAACGGTTTTGAAAGCATGATACCATAGAAAATATACCATGGGATTGCTCACTACAATTTTGGCTCAAGCCATAGATAGGCCATGGCTGCCAGGAAGATCACAAAAAACCACCAGGGTTGAACAGGTCTGAGGGATGCTGCCATTTTACTGCTATTTCCTGTTTGATCGAAATACCTTCTATTGTCACTAATCCTTTTACTGACACCTATTGAGGTCCATTGTGTAGAGTCGATCACATAAAAGTCTAACACTTCTGTGCTGTCATGTTTCATGATCAGTTTGTTCCAGCCCAATTTTCGCGGAAACACAGTTCCGCTCCATCGTTGTTTCAACTCTATGTTACGGGCCAATGGAATACTGAATCCTTCAATACTTTTTACTAAAGGGCTTTCACGAGTTGTGTTGATATTAAAATTAAATGGTGCATCCTGATGCACCATCAGCTCATCCTGCTCCCAAACTGTTTCCAAAGCCTTGCGTTTACTGATACTGCTAATGGTTGCTGACCATATAATTTGATACACTTCAGCCTTTCCTTTTAAGAGTAATTCATAAGTATTTTGAAGCACCGTTGTTCCAATTCGGCCAGCGCCTGATCTTTTATATGCCGTGATCATACCTGGTCCTGACTTGTAAATAGTTTCGAGCAAGTGCTCATGTTTAAACACATATGGATATGTAGCAAGGAATGTTTTTGGATAAGCCTCAAAAGTTACTTCCTTGCCATCGAACTTTGAAAAAGAGAAATCAAGAAGTGGTGTTTTGGCATTAAATGAAGTCACATCTGCCTGAATAAAAACACCTAGGCCCTCGGTTGCAATAGCAGTTTGCAAGCGCTCAAGCATACTTTTTGATGCCTTTTGCAAGGAAGCTGCGTCAATAATTAGTAGATCTACCTCGCTTAAGGTCTTAGTACTAAGCCCAATTGTTCCTTTTTGCCCTGTGTTGAAATATTCATATTTGTAGCGTTCTTTGCTCACCTGACTCCTGACCATGACCTGATGCCCGGATTCGGCTAAAAAGTTTTTGAGATACTTGGTTTCAAAACTCGGAAACTGGTTTACCATCAATATGCTTAACTTGTTTTTATCCTTTATATTAAACGATAACGGAGCCGAGGATAATTGATTTCCTATACTGTCCTTTTCAACAAAGGCATACTCAAATTTCCCTACCACAAGGTGTTGGCTTTTCAAGTTAAACCTTTGGTTTTCGACTGCTCGAAGTTGCACCGAATCTAAAGGTATATCTCCCGGTCCCATCAAAACCAATTGTTGCCCTTTCTCGGCCTTGTGGTATTCACCTTCTACCCTAAATACATTCCCAACAACATCTTGCTGCTCATATTTTAATCGCGTTACCCCAACGGGTAAAGTGCCAGAGAGCATATGCACCTTGACATCATCTAATTGCCATAGGTCATAAGCTTGCAGTCCCTGTCCCAAAACAAAAACCTCCTGGCCTTTTTGCAGGCTTGCTGACAGGTCCCTTCCCGGTTTGTAGTCTATAAGTTTTATGCTTTTATATACTTTTTTCAGACTATCCAGTTGCGCCTTTTGGTAACCTGGGCTAAGAATAGCACTATAACCTATTTTTTCAACTGTTCGCATTTTGGGCTGCAAAGCAATCATCGCTAAGGCTCCTATGGCAAGCAGTGCTACCAATATTTTTATATAAAACCTGGAGCCAGTTTTACCATTCCATTCTTTCCATATAAAGACCAGCCATAAGAATACTGACCCAATAATAATCGGCCAGAATAAATGAATTTGCCCAAATGTGAATTGATCAATCATAGGTTTCCAGTTCTTGTATAAACAATTCATTGAGCGCTCCAAGTACTGTGCGCTTTTTTTCAGGGCTTGCTGCCGCAGGTGGTAAGGCCAAGACCAATCCTTTTTGAATCCCGATCATTTCTCCTTGTGACATTTGATAGCCCTGCCCAAGTTTTTTAAGGGCTTGCAGGGTAGATAAATAATTACCTGGCTGTGCTATGGCTAGTTCAGCCATTTCATTACCAGCGGCTTCAAAAAGAAGCTTATCATTTTCAGACCTCGATGCAGGCTTTCTGATCAATGCTTCCAGCCTTGCAATAGAAGATCGAACAGCTGGATAAGGCTCTTCCTTTTCCAAAGCTTCCGTTTTTTTAAAACTATATACCTCTTTGAGATCTCCTGTAAGGCGCTTGTCTTCTTTAATTGGAGGTGGATCAAAGCCAATGCGATGTACGTAAATACGTGCGCTGTTTTTAATATCCTGCAGGCGTTTGAGTATGCGGTATTGAATGGGTAATGACTCCTCAGGATGGTATAACCTAAGGTGAAGTTCTGCATCCCACATCTCATTTAAAGCCATTCGTAACTGGGCTTTAAGTGATTTGGTGTATAAAGTAGCTTCTTCAGCGTCATCATGATCGTGCACATAACTATGTAAAGGATCTTCTTCAGTTTCTCCTTCACCATGTTCTTCCTCGTGTTCTTCCGCTACCAGATTGGATTCATTTTCAGAATCATGAGCGTGCTCATATTCGGCGAGCACATTTTCTTCTTCAGGATCATGAGCTTCTTCAGTAGAGTTGATTCCCAGGGTAGATTCATCGCCCATAAACTCTCCGTATTTGATCCTTAAGGCTTTCTGATCAAAAGCCAATTCATTGCTTTTTGAATTAAACTCTTTTTTCGACAGGATTGGTTTCTCTTTGATCAGTTTTTCAGTATCAATGATCAGTTGCCTTTGACTTCTAAAGTAATCAGGCATCTGATCAACCCCCATTGCGCCGTCTACCTCAAATACATCGCTTACCGTATCTCTTATGTTAGCAAAATAGGTATCTCCTCTTGTAATATTAGGATTTGGACGTTTTACATCAGTAACTTCCACATAAAAATAGAGCTCATCACCTGGAGTCATTTGCATATCGTCCAGATTAATTTTCTTGCGAAGCGCAGCCTTTTTACCTGCCTCAGGAATTGTGTTGTCAAAACTAAGTCGTTCTTCTCTGAACTTGACAGACTCTCCTGACCCTTTACTTACCGTAGCAATAATCGTCGCACTAGCAATACCATAATCATCAGAGACAAGCGCTTGAAAATTAAGTTCCTTGATCTGGTCAATATCAAAAGAAGTGAACTGTGACAAGCCGGATACTTCAATGGTTGGGCTTTGGTCCTGAACAACCTCGAGGCTATAAAGTTCAGAAAAATAAGATTTCCCCAAGGTATCTATAAACTTAAAATTATAGAATCCTGAACTTGCCAACTTTGACGAAAACTGATAAGCATCTTTTGTTAAGGTCATCTCATTATTTTCTCCCATACGCTGCACTGTGACACTCTTCACTTTTTTATCAAACTCCAGATACCAGGTAATAGTCGATCCCTGCAGTTCCTTAAGATTCATATCAGCACTTCTTTTAATAGCTTGTTTTGTATAGCTAGGATAACGCACCGTTATTGATTGCTTTATAAGCGATGGTTGATCCGAAATGTTTGTGGTAGTATCTATCGGACTGAATATGACACCCTGTTCTGGGAGCCCTTGAGAAGGTCCTTTAAGCATATCTGTTAGGGCAAAATAGCTGACCAACCAGGCTCCAATAATTAACAAGACTGCTGTTATAACCGCCTTTATTATACTCCTTTCGGGGCGCATGTCCTTTATTGTTTCCGCTAATTCCTTGCTGATTCTTGCACTTTGCAGTTTTGCTAATTGTGTTAGTTCATCTTGTTCCTGCAAAAGTAAAGAAGTACTGTATTCCAAATTAGGAAGTTTAGCGTCAAGGTATTTACTAACGTGCATGAGGCTGTATTTCCATGGTTTCAGGAACATGGATACAAGTAGTACCACTCCTGCAAAGGTAATCACCGAAACTAACAGACTTTTAGTAAGTCCATAAACCAAAGCTGCCATACCAATTCCATATAAAACGATTTCTAACAGAAATCTGAGTAACCATTTTTTATGGATTGCCGTCAATATGTCTTGCCCTGATCTGATCATTGTTTACGGTATTTTGACAAAATTCGCTCTACCGGCAATACTAAAAGTAACAGGCCCCAAAGCCAGGATGATATGTCCTTTAATTGTTTTGGATGAGTCGCATTATTTCCATTGATCAGATACGCTTGTACCTCTTGTATATCCATGGTGCGTTGATCAAGAGCTCCCATGTTGATGGGCAGTTGATCATGAAGCTGCAGTAAATCCATTAATTGCTCAGCCAAATGCTGGTCAACAACGTTTTCAGCATCCAGATGATGCCTGAGTAGGTATTGATCATTAGAAGCGCCAGATTCAATTAGTTCAGGTGCTAATTCATCTGGTTGCCATAGCAGCTTTTTCCCTTCAAATGGTATTTCTGTTTCTTCCTTTAGCCAAACTAAAATATCAAATGACCCAATGTCTACTTTCTGTTCATCTTTAACTGCGCTTAGCTGTATGTCTTGTTTTAGGTATTTGGAAAGCGCCTCAAAGGCTGCTCCTAGATAAATCATTTCGGCTGAAAAGTCATCTTCATAAACGATCAATACCTGCTGTAATTTTGCCTTACTCAAAGGTAGTTTTACAGTCTTGTTATCAAATTTAATTGAAATACTATCTTCCTCATTATCAATAATTAAAATATCATTATCTAATGCATACATTTCTTCTTTATAGTCCAAAACACTAGGGTCACTTTTTACTGAGGTCAGCAATAGTTGCACATCGCTTAGAACCGCCCTAACAGGTGATGAAGATGATTCACCAGCTTCGATCAGCAGCCAATGAATGGGAACTTTTAGCTCAGGTCTCATCCCTTTAAAACCTGACAGTAAGCCTTTGGTCAGCACTATAATACTATCGGTCTGAAGCGTCTCCATCTTCTGGGCGAGTTGCCAGTAATTGGGAGGAGCCTGACGGTTGTTTTGTGATTCGCTTTCTTCGAGCAGTGGAAATCCTTTTTCCAACAGTCTGACCTGGTGATCAGTTATGGTATCCAGGATAGCAATTACTTTTTGCGAAGCCAGCAGTGAAGGCTCCACCAAATAAGTAATACTTCTTTCGCCTTTTTTAAATTCAATGCTGGGTATGGCTAGAATCATCGCGATCAAGCCTAAGATCAACATACGCAACACTAAAAGGACCCAATGATTTAAATTGATGCTCCTGGTTTGTTTCGGATTCAGCTCTCTAAGTAACTGTATACTCCCTATCTTGATGGTTTTAACCTTTCTTTTACTCCAGAAATGTATGGCTATAGGAACTAAAAGCCCTAATAAAGTCCAAAGAAAAACCGGATTGAGAAAAACCATCTTACAGTAATTTATTGCGTCTTTTCAGAAACAGATTTAAAACCTCTTCGATCCTATCATCTAATTTGAACAGTTCATAACTAATTCCTTCCGAAAGCAATTCGTTTTTGACCTGAGTCATCATCACCTCCATGGCATCTAAATACTCCTTTTTAGCGGCACTGGTTTCTACCTTGAGCTTTGTTCCTGTTTCCAGGTCCTCAAAAATAACATACCCCTTATAATCAAACTCGAGTTCCTGCTTACCCATGATCTGAAGCACAATCACCTCATTTCTCACCGTTTTTAACCGCTTTATAAATGCTGTGAGTTCTGAATCATATTCATACATATCTGTGACGAAAAATATCAATTCCTTATGACTTCGATCATGTAGTTTTTGTGAAGCCATTGGGTCTGTGGGCCATTTGCCTTCATTCTGAATCTTGGTAAGCTCCAACAACAATCGTTTGTAATGTTGCTTTTTTACGGTGCCATAAAGGCTGTGGAGATGTTTATCATTCAAAGCGAATAAACCAACTGCATCTCCTTGATTTTGGGCTAAATAAGCCAAAGAGGCGATCACTACTTTGGCATACTCCATTTTAGAAAGTCCTTCTTCTTTATGGAGCATGGACTTGCTCGAATCGACTATAAATTTTACGGCTATATGAGTTTCTACTTCAGATTGTTTTAAATAATACCGTCCCGATCTGGCTAGCATTTTCCAGTCTAACAAGCGTAAATCATCACCCGGCTCATAGCCCCTGTACTGACTAAATTCCAAACCTGATCCCACCCTGCGGCTTCTGTTGAGCCCAGAAAGGTAGCCATCTACAATCACCCTAGAGATCAATGCCAATCCTGACATATTGTTGATGATTTTAGCTTGTAATAATTGATGATAATCCTTTTTCACTTATTTTTTATCCTTTATAGAAAACTCCAGGGCTGTCAACAGTTCTCTTGTGACATCATCAGAAGTGATGGCCTCCGCCTCTGCCTTAAAATTAATAATGATCCGGTGCCTAAGAACGGGATAGGCTACATTTTTCAAGTCATCAAGTGTTACTGATAAGCGCCCTTGTTGTAAAGCCCTTGCTTTTGCGGTGAGTATCATGGCTTGGCCGGCTCTCGGGCCCGCACCCCAATCAACCCATTCCTTTACAAAATCAATAGGTGACGTTGCAGGTCTTGTCGCCCTGACCACTCTGTTGACATAGTCAACCAAACCATCACTTATGGGTACCTGCCTCACAAGCTGCTGCAATCGAATGATCTCCTCACCTGTGATCACCGCTTTTACAGCCTCTCTTTTTCTGCCTGTGGTATTCACTAAAATACTTTTTTCTTCCGCCTCAGTGGGGTAGCCTATTTTTATATAAAACAAGAATCGATCCTGTTGGGCCTCAGGTAAAGGAAAGGTTCCTGACTGTTCAATAGGGTTTTGTGTAGCCAGTATAAAAAATGGGGTGTCAAGTTTATAGGTTTTCCCCGAATAAGTAACCTCAAATTCCTGCATGGCTTCCAAAAGAGCCGCCTGGGTTTTTGGAGGCGTTCGATTGATCTCATCAGCCAAAATGATATTCGCAAAAATGGGTCCTTTCTTAAATTCAAAAAACTTCTTTCCTGTACTGTGGTCCTCTTCGAGTATCTCAGTACCTATAATATCTGAAGGCATCAAATCTGGCGTAAATTGTATACGACTAAATTCCAGATGTATGGTTTGAGCCAAAGTTTTAATCATCAGGGTTTTCGCCAAACCAGGTACACCTTCTAACAAAGCATGACCTCCGGCAAGAAAAGTGATCAATAAATGCTCAACAGTCTCTTCCTGACCTACTATAACTTTACCGATCTCTTTTTTCAGATCGGCAAGCTTGGTATTGAGTACCTTTAACTCCTGCTCAATTTCAAGTAATTCTTTATCCATTCTATTTCATATTTATGAAGTAATCGCATACATGGCGATATTTACCCCAAACTTTGTGTTATCTATTTTGTACCAGCGTTTATTTCTAAAATCATAATCCCATTCACAACCATAGTCCTTATTGCTGTATAGTACCCCTATTCTCCCCTCAATTTCAACGGCCTTCAAATAGTCATGAACAATATCATCCCCCCAGCCGTTTAATTCCTGAGAAGTGGTTGGTGGACCATTTTCAAACTCAAAGAAAATAGTATAGATCTCATGATCATTAGGGATTTTTTTTAAGGCTTTAGGACCAAATATCACTTCCATCTGCTGTTCAAATGATTTGGCAAATAAGCCATCAATGTCATGATTACAATCATCTGCAAAAACAAAGCCTCCGTTTCTTATGTATTTTTCAAAATTCTCTCTTTCCTTTTTGGTGAATTGCACCAGCTTATGACCTGAAATATAGCAAAACGGGCATTTGAAAATCTCATCGCTGCTTAAAGGAATGATGTTTTCTTTGGTATCAACTTTCAACGTGGTGTACTCAACAAGTGAATTCAGGAAGTTAGAGGGCATTCTTTGATCGACGTCCCAGTCACCTGATTCGTATTGCAATCTTGTAAAGAAAAAATCATTACTCATTGCTATTATTATTTAGCTTAAAAATTGATTTTAAAAGAGAGCTGTTTCAAATAAAAAACTGGTTGTAAGATCAAATCAAACAACCAGCTATATTTAGTTATACTCGCTTATACCGCATCGGAAAGACTGGTAAAAGTAAAATCTCGTACCTTCATATAAGGTATTAAATTACCATCTATTCTCACCTGTTTCCCTAAAGTTTCAAGGTTATTAAGCATGATGATTGGACTCTCGTTGAATCTGAAGTTCTTCACAGGATGCTTAATTTTTCCATTTTCAATATAAAAAGTTCCATCACGCGTAAGACCTGTATATAACAGTGTTTGTGGATCAACACTTCTAATATACCAAAGTCGCGTTACCAAAATTCCTTTTTTCGTGCTTTTGATCAAATCTTCTAATGATGCATCTCCTCCTTCCATTATTCCGTTTGGCGGAAATGGAACTGGATCAACTCCTTTTTCTTTTGCCCAATACCTTCCGTATGACAAATTTTTAACTTTACCATTTTCAAGCCAAACCGTTTTCTTTAAAGGTTGTCCTTCACCATTCCAAGTCGAAGTCGGAACATCCGGATCCAGTGGGTCTGAGTATACATTGACACGCTCATCTACAATTTTTTCTCCCAATTTGGTCCCTCCACCTTCTTTAGACATAAAACTTCTACCTTCATCGGCTCTTCTGGCATTTAGTGAACGAAACATATTTTCCAATAGCCCGATAGAAGCCGCTGGCTCTAAAATCACTGTATATTTTCCTGGTTCAATGGCTTTTGCTTCTTTAGACATGATTGCCTTATCAATAGCTGTATTTGACGCCTCAGCTGCATCAAATTTAGAGACATCATTAAAATCTCTGGTTACCCAACCTGATCCAGTACCGTCATTCGTTCTCATAGTGACAGTGAAATCTGAACTGGTACTTTTATTGTAGGCAAAAAGTCCTTTAGAATTGATCATAGCTTCAAAGTCTAAGGAATCATTAAAGAATCCTGCTGAAGTTACATCCTTTGCTGCTGCAGGATTAATACTACTCTCAGCTACTTTGGTTCTAAATTCTGGAGTAATATTTGCTGTTGCATCGCTATATTGAATTCCTTCATCATACACCTGTGGTCCTAACGGACCCATAAATTCAGGATTCTCTGGTGAAAGCTTTGCAAGCTCTTGAGCTCTTTCAACCACTTTCTTAAGTGATTCATCATCAAATTCATCTATGGTGGCAACACCCACCTTGTTTCCATAATTACTTTGAACTACAAGTTCCTGATTAGATCTGTGACCGGAAGTAGAAACTGTATTTCGCGCATAACGGATATTACCGCTTTCACTACCACTTATATTTATTTCGCAGGCATCTGCTGTAGAAAAGCTCAATGCCTTTTCCAAAATTTGCCTTGCTTCTTCTTTTGTATATATTGCCATAATGTTTTTATTATTTGTAAAATGATTGATTAAATACTTCTTCCTGTATTGATAACATTGACATTGTTAAATCTTGAGGTAGAACATCCATGCGACACCGCACTGATTTGAGAAGGTTGTCCCTTACCATCGAAAAACGATCCGAACATACGGTAATCACTCTCATCACATATTTTTACACATGAATTCCAGAATTCCTGCGTATTAGATTGGTAAGCCACATCATCGAGCATACCTACAATTTTTCCTTCTTTAATCTCATAATACACTGTGCCTCCAAATTGGAAGTTGTATCGCTGTTGGTCTATCGAATAAGAACCTCTTCCTGCGATATAAATTCCTTTTTCCACATCTTTGATCATGTCATTGATAGAATATTTCTCTTTTCCAGGTTCCAGTGAAACATTAGGCATACGCTGGAACTGAACATCATTCCAACTCTGTGCATAACAACATCCATGAGACTCATTCTGACCAATCATATGTACTTGATCACGTATTGCCTGATAATTGGTCAAAATTCCATTTCTAACCAGATCCCATTCTTTGGTTTTTACCCCTTCGTCATCATAGCCAACTGCTCCAAGTGATCCTGGCTGCAGCTTATCTGCTACAAGATTTACTATATCACTTCCATATTTGAATTTTTTGGATTCCATTTTATCTAAAGTTGCAAAACTGGTTCCCGCATAATTGGCTTCATAACCAAGAACACGATCCAATTCTAATGGATGCCCAACAGATTCATGGATTGTCAATCCAAGATGGTTCGGTTCAAGTACAAGATCGTATTTACCTGCCTCAACAGATTTGGCACTCAGCATCTGTTTTGCCTGTTTTGCAGCTAGGGTTGCATCTTCTATGATATCATAACTATTTCTATATAACCTTAAGCCTTCAGGTCCTTCCAATTTTTCGCTCTCAAGCCCATCCATATACTCATATCCAAGACCCATTGGCGCACTCAAGGCCTGACGGGATTTAAATTTACCTGCTCCACGATCAATGGCTGTTACCCCGAAAGTGGGCCAGATCCTGTGAATATCCTGATCTATATAAGAACCATCAGTTGAAGCAAAATACTTTTGTTCATTGACCATAAATAAGGCTGAGTTGACAAAGTTGGCTCCATTATCCATGGCAGCTGCATTAGCAGAAAGCAAAAGATCTACCTTTTCACCTACCGGTACTTCCTTGAAATCTTTTTTAATAGGTGTTTTCCACGATACCTCTCCGTATGATTCAACCGGAGCTAGTTTGACGTCTTCCTTTTGAATTCTTGAATTGGCCTTAGCAATAGCTACGGCCTGCATAGTAGCATTTTTAATACCATCTTCTGTCACATCATTGGTAGAGGCAAATCCCCAGGTTCCATTGGCAATGACCCTGATCCCAATTCCAAAGGATTCAGTATTCACTACATTTTGAACCTTGTCTTCTCTTGTAAATACATATTGATTGAGATACCTTCCAATTCTGGCATCGCCATAAGTTGCACCCATAGATTTGGCTGTGTTCAGTGCAACATCCGCCATCCTTTTTTTGACGATCACATCCATACCAGGTGCAAGTAAAGCTTCTGCGGAAATGTTATTTCCCGCCATTGACATAGGCACCAATAACGCTCCTGCTCCTAATCCTGATAATTGAATAAAATTTCTTCTTTTCATGTAAATGAGGTTTAAATTTAATGGGATTCTAGCGAAACCCATTTTTAAAAGGCTTTCACCTGTTAAATTTTTGTTAATTGAAAACTAAAATAAATTAAAGCCATAAAAATTAAGCTTGCTACGCTTAATTGTAATTTTTAAACAATTATCATAATCACAAAAAATAGCATAAAATAAGGGCTTAGGCCAAGAGTTTTAATTTATAAAAGTAAATATACCAATTTTTAAAGCATATGACAATTAAACCAACAACGCTTTCCAAATCGCAACATCTGCTGCTGACAGATCATACTGTTCCATATCTTCTCTACTAATCCAAGCGATTTGATCATGATCTTTTAATTGAAAAGAACCTTCTATATACACTGTTTCATAGGCCATTAGTTCAATCTGGAAAGTTCCATAATCAAATTGATTCGTAAGCACATGCTTCCCTGTTTTTGTACGAATGCCAAACTCTTCAAACAATTCCCTTTCCAGGGCTTTCTCTGGTGTTTCCCCCTTATCGATTTTTCCGCCTGGAAATTCCCACTTCCTTGCATGAACTTTATGCGAGGCCCGTCGGGCGATAAAGTAGGTGTTGTTTTTTTTAAGAATTGCGGCTACGACAGTGATCATTAATCAAGTTTGGAACTACAATATACTTCAATATTAACTTATTCTTAAGATAATAAATTAACAAAATGTTCTGACCGCAAGGAATATCGAATACCTACCGGTGAGGAGGTATTCAGTATTCATTTAATTATGAAACTAAAACTTATTGAACATTCATCCATTGTAGCATTGTATCATTACATCATTGTCCACCACCTCCCCAATATCCTCATTTAAAATACGTTATATACCCAATGAATAGAATTTGAATTCATAGTCGTTTTCAAATTTATTCCCGGGCGTATCGAATTTTATTGTAATTTTGCAACTAATGAAAAAAATGATCCATAAAATATCTGCAGTATCGATGGCCTTGGTGGTTTTATTTTCCACCTTGTCTTTTACCATGCATATGCACTATTGTGGTGATACTTTAGTGGATAGTAGTTATTTTGAAAAGGCAGATACCTGTGGAATGGAAATGCCCCTACCTACTTCGTCTTCTGACTGTGAAGGGGTTCAAAAGAACTGTTGTGCAGACAAAGAACTAACACTTGAAGGTCAGGACGAGTTAAGCTTAACTCATGAACTTCAAATGGAGCAACAGGTTTTTGCTGCCATCTTTATAAACACCTATAGCCAGCTATTTGAAAGTCCTGAAGAAAGCAAAACTGCCGATCAGCACTATCTTCCTCCACCCCTTGTCAAGCCCATACATAAGCTTGTTGAGGTGTATCTCATTTGATTTTAAACGATAAGACCTTTTTATCTTTTGGACCAGGTTCCATGAGATGATTTGTTGTATTCGGTGTTTTCCTAACGCCAATGTCTAATTGTTTAATTTTCAAAACCAATGCTAAATAAAAGCATCAAATTTTTAATAGAGAACAAACTCATAGCAGTTCTGCTACTCGTCCTTTTTGTTGGATGGGGAACTGTAAATGCGCCTTTCAATTGGGATACAGGATTTTTACCAAGTAATCCTGTTGCAGTTGATGCCATTCCTGATATTGGGGAAAACCAACAAATCGTATTTACCAAATGGGATGGTCGTTCACCACAAGATATTGAAGACCAAATTACCTATCCATTAACGACCTCTTTACTAGGAATTCCAGGAGTAAAAACTATTCGAAGTTCTTCTATGTTCGGCTTTTCAAGTATTTACATCATTTTTGAAGAAGGTATTGAGTTTTATTGGAGCAGAAGTCGAATTCTAGAAAAACTCAACTCATTACCAAGCGGATTATTACCCGAAGGTGTTAATCCCGCTTTGGGTCCAGATGCCACAGGTTTAGGACAAATATTTTGGTACACTCTCGAAGGTCGTGATGAAAATGGAAACGTGACAGGTGGTTGGGATTTACAGGAATTGCGAAGCATTCAAGACTACTATGTAAAATATGCTTTATCTTCTGCAAGTGGCGTGTCTGAAGTAGCCTCTATTGGTGGTTATGTTCAGGAATATCAAGTAGATGTCAATCCAGAACTGATGCGACAATACAATATTGATTTAAACCAAGTTGTAAAAGCAGTCAAGGAGAGCAATAAAGACATTGGAGCACAAACTTTAGAGATTAACCAAGCGGAATATTTAGTGCGTGGTTTGGGCTATGTAAAGTCTATTTCGGACATAGAAAATGCGGTAGTCACTTCAGAAGATTATACGTCCATCAAAATTAAAGATATTGGTAAAGTGTCATTAGGTCCGGCAACACGACGAGGCATTTTAGATAAAGAAGGTGCAGAAGTAGTAGGTGCAGTCGTAGTAGCAAGATATGGGGCTAATCCGATGGAAGTCATTAACAATGTTAAAGAAAAAATCAGCGAATTAAGCACAGGTTTACCTTCAAAAGTGTTGTCAGATGGAAGAACTTCACAAGTAACAATTGTGCCTTTTTATGACCGAACAGAACTGATTCAAGAAACATTAGGAACTCTCAATGAAGCCTTAACATTAGAAATTTTAATAACTATTCTGGTTATTATAATTATGGTATTTAACCTTCGAGCTTCGGTATTAATTTCTGGATTATTACCTGTTGCAGTGTTAATGGTGTTTATTGCTATGAAACTGTTTGGTGTCGATGCCAATATTGTAGCCCTGTCTGGTATTGCAATAGCAATTGGCACAATGGTAGATGTAGGTGTCATACTTTCAGAAAATATTATTCGGCATCTCGATGAAGAGGATAAAAAACAACCAATAAATACAGTAGTTTATAATGCTACAGCAGAAGTATCTGGTGCAATTGTAACCGCAGTAATGACCACTATAATTAGTTTCATTCCAGTCTTTACGATGATTGGTGCAGAAGGAAAATTATTTAGACCATTAGCCTTTACAAAAACATTTGCGCTAGCTGCTTCTTTAGTTATTGCCTTATTCTTAATCCCCCCTTTTGCAGCCTATTTATTTAGAAAAAAGACGGTTAAAAAGAGTTTCAATTATACTTTAAATATTGTTTTAATACTATTTGGTATAGGGGTAATTTTATATGGCTATTGGTTAGGAGCGATACTGATAGCCTATGGAGTTATAGGAATATTAAAACTTCAGGAAAAAGTAACTAAAAAACAAGTAAACCTTATCAATATTATAATTTCAGCACTGGCTATAGTATTCCTTTTAGCCGAATATTGGAGACCTCTAGGGATAGACAAAAGCATCTTTTGGAATCTCATTTTTGTTAGTGTTATTTGTTTTGGGTTATTAGGTCTTTTTATATTATTTAGGACATTCTATACGCGCATTTTAAGATGGTGTTTAGAGAATAAATTATTGTTCTTATCAGTTCCAACACTTATTGTTATTGCTGGATTTTTCATTATGAAAAATACAGGAAAAGAATTTATGCCCTCCTTAAATGAAGGCTCTTTTTTATTGATGCCAACTTCAATGCCTCATTCTGGCGTAGCCGAAAATAAACGTGTCTTACAGCAATTGGATATGGCAGTAGCCAGTATTCCGGAAATTGAAACTGTTGTTGGTAAAGCAGGTCGAACCGAATCAGCTTTAGATCCTGCACCATTATCAATGTACGAGAATATCATTCAGTATAAACCCGAATATATGCTGAATGAAAACGGAGAACGCCAACGTTACAAAGTCAATGATAATGGCATATATGAATTAAACGATGGCCGTTTTATCGAAAATCCAAATACTACTGAAAATGCCACCTTGAGCACAGTCAAAAGGTCTCAACTCATTCCAGACGATGATGGCGAGTTCTACCGTAATTGGAGACCAGAAATACAATCACCTGACGACATTTGGAACGAAATTATAAAAGTTACCAAGTTACCAGGCGTTACTTCAGCACCAAAATTGCAACCTATTGAAACACGATTGGTAATGTTACAAACAGGAATGCGTGCACCAATGGGAATTAAAGTCAAAGGGCAAGATTTAAAGCAAATTGAAGCTTTTGGAGTACAATTAGAAAGCATTTTAAAACAAGTAGAAGGTGTCAAACAAGAGGCAGTTTTTGCAGACCGTATTGTTGGTAAACCCTATTTGCTTATTGATATTGATAGAGAGAAAATTTCACGGTATGGTATTTCTATACAAGATGTACAGGATGTATTAAAAATTGCTGTTGGTGGAATGGTTTTAACCCAAACAGTTGAAGGTAGAGAACGTTATGGTATTCGTGTACGTTACCCAAGAGAATTAAGAGCAAACCCAACCGATTTAAAACAAATTTATATTCCTGTTTCAAAAGGAAGTCCTGTTCCTTTAAGTGAATTGGCAACCATTAGATACGAAAAAGGCCCACAAGTCATAAAAAGTGAAGATACCTTTTTAGTCGGTTATGTTTTATTTGATAAATTAGATGGTTTTGCAGAAGTGAATGTGGTTGAAAATGCACAGGCATTAATTCAGCAAAAAATTGATTCAGGCGAATTGTTAGTGCCAAAAGGTATCAACTATAAATTCACAGGAACTTATGAAAATCAATTAAGAGCAGAAGAAACACTATCTGTAGTAGTGCCTTTAGCATTAGCTATTATCTTTTTGATATTGTATTTCCAATTCCGCTCTGTAACAACATCCTTAATGGTGTTTACAGGTATTGCTGTTGCATTTTCAGGTGGCTTTATTATGATTTGGCTTTATGGTCAGGATTGGTTTTTAAACTTTAATTTCTTTGGAGAAAATCTTCGTGACTTATTCCAAATGCATACCATCAATTTAAGTGTAGCGGTTTGGGTTGGTTTTATTGCGCTCTTCGGAATAGCAACCGATGATGGCGTTGTAATGGCTACTTACTTAACACAAACCTTTGCTAGAAATACACCAGAA
>RCND010000221.1_pt1 | contig 32422 bp, 27 predicted proteins | sample 2041351 | NCBI WGS metagenome assembly RCND01 (sample SAMN09708230, study PRJNA481090) | Marine sediment metagenome, whole genome shotgun sequencing project. | biome: marine sediment; feature: ocean; material: sediment; isolation source: Sewage treatment plant 12B marine sediment (STP12B) ... | reverse complement strand
GGATTATCAATGTTGTCGAAGTCTAAAGCTTCACCGTGTATAGTAACCTTAATTCTCTCTTTTGTTCTTTCTGATTTATATCCTAAATGTTAGGGAATCAAACTTAAGAAGTGTATAAAACATAGCTATTAAAGGCTTTTCGAGAGGTTTGTGTATATTTTAAAAGATAAAAACAAAAGATAAAAATTCGGCTCTGTGTTAATCCGAAAATTTAGCGTCATTTTACACGCTACGTTTCATACACAAACCGTTACCACACAATTGATCAACTCAACAATGACAAGGCTATTTTAATAGAATCAGATGTTTCTTTTTTATTCGGACGAGTTTTGGAAACGACTCGAATACCATTATATAATGTGTAAAAAAGAGTTGCAAGGGACTTTAAATCATGTGTAGTTTTTAATTGACCACTTTCTTGACCTTTTTTAAGATAATTATAGAATACTTCCTCAAAATCTTGTTTGTTTTTTTCTAAAATTGTTAAAAGACTTTCATCGTTTGGAATAAGTTCTGTTGTAGTATTTACAACAAAGCAACCTTTGTTATCTTTATCAAGTACATCTTCTTGAATAGCATTATGAAAAAGTTCTGAAAATCCAATCTTTACATTCGGACGATTATCAAAAAAATGGATTACCCCTTCAAGATTTATATTACGGTAAAGTTCAAAAGATTTTCTAAAAAGTTGCTCTTTACCGCCAAAAGTATCATAAATACTTGCTCTATTAATACCCAAACAATTAACCAAATCTTGGACAGAAGTAGCTGAATATCCTTGTTTCCAGAACAAATTCATTGCTTTGGTCAAGACTTCATTTTTATCAAATAATTTTACTCTAGGCATAATAAAAAATGTGGAAGCGTTAAACGCTTCCACAAATATAATTTATTGGAACAATCATTCCAAATATGGATATAAAAATTAACTCAAAAGTGGATTAATGTTAATTCCACCATCTATGTTGTACTCACTACCCGTAATGAATGAAGCATCATCAGATGCTAAAAAAGAAACAAGTTTAGCAATATCTTCAGGTTGACCAAAACGTTTTAAAGGAATACGATTTTGCATAGCTTCTGCAAATCCATTCAATTGTTCTTCGTCCATTCCTGTTTTACCGAAAATTGGTGTTGAAACCGGACCTGGGTTTACTGAATTTACACGAATTTTTCTCGGAGCCAATTCTGTTGCAGCAGTTCGAGTATAGGAATTCAAAGCAGCTTTAGATGCAGCATAAACTGCAGTATTAGGCATTCCTGTATAAGCATTTACAGAGGATAAGTTTATAATTGAAGCACCATCATTTAATATTGGGAGAAACTTTTCAGTTGTGAAAAATGCACCTTTAAAATTAATTCCCATTTGATGGTCAAACATTTCTTCACTTATTTGCCCGATTGGAGCAGCTTGAAAAATTCCTGCATTTACGAATAATACGTCAACTTTTCCAAAATCTGTTTTTACTTGTTCAACCAATTCCTCTATTGCTGAAATACTCTCAACATCTGCAACAATTCCTTTAACATCGAGTTCTTTAGCTGCCAATTGAACTTTATCCAAATTTCTTCCTGTTATTACAACAGTTGCACCTTGACTTTTTAATTCTTTGGCAGATGCATAACCAATCCCACTGTTACCACCAGTAACTACGGCAATTTTTCCATTTAATTTACTCATTTTATCCATTTTATATTTGTTAATTAATATTAGAACGTTCATTCCAAAATGCAAACATACATATACTGGAATGATTATTCCAAATAAAATATTAAATACTTTTGAAAAAATAAAACATGTGCTAACATCATCTATATTTCATAGGGCATTTGCGAGTAAATTGAAACTTTAAAACAATTAATAAGCTCCGCCAAAAATTTGTTTTGCCGTTTTATTAAGACAAAAATTTCAACCCCAAAGCCAAAGCTTTAGCTAATTAGTTAAACGAAAATATGTACTTTTAATCGCCCTACGAAAACATAGATTGGGCTTTGGCAACAAGCTAAAAAATGAAGATTAGTATTCTACTTTTGTTTACTTTGGCCATTTTTGCTTCGTGTAAAACGGAACGAAATAATCATTTTATTGAAATTCAGGGAAAGCAACAGCATGTTTTGACTTTAGGCAAAGGACAGCCAGTAATTGTCTTTATTAATGGTGGAGGAAGTGATTTGAAAGATTTTGAAGTAGTTCAAAAATCAATTTCTAAAATCACAAAAACTATTTCTTATGACAAACTGGGAGTTGGGCAATCAGAACTAACCGATTCTCCAAGAACACTCGAAAATGTATCAAGAGAACTAAAAGAATTATTGGAAAAAGAAGGAGTTATTGACGTTCCAATGATTTTTGTTGGTCACTCTATGGGAGGTTATGTTGCTCGTTATTATCTTCATCGCTATCCGAATAATTTGGAAGGACTAATACTCGTGGACCCTGGCAGCGAATTTCTTGAAGAGGAATTTAGAAAAGTTCAAACCGAAAAAGAAATTATGATTTCGGACAGTACACTTGCAGCGCAAATCAAGTTAATACCCAAAGGGTTTCAAATGGAGGTTAATGCCTATCCACTTCACGATTCAATACTAAGAACATTTTCACTCAAAACTGACGTTCCAATTACTTTGCTTGCGTCAAATAAATTTGACGGAGACGACCCGGCGGAAAAAAAACTAATCGAAATTCAGAAAAGGCTTTATCGTGATTTTCAATTAAAAATTCCTCAAACGAAACTTATTTCAACCGAAAAAAGTGGTCATTTCATACAAAAAGAAGAACCGGAATTAGTAATCAAGGCAATAAAAAAAATGATTAGTGAAGTGGAATAAAAACTGTAAGCATTGTGGAGAATGGTTGGAAAACAAAGCCCAAAGCTTATTTAAAAAAGCAAAAAAAATGATAAAAGAACAAGGATGAAGGCATACCCTCTCCTAGAGCTAAATTAATTTCATACGAAGAGCCGGAGATTCGCTCCACTATTTATCTGACCAAACTGCTAATTCATTTTCTGAGGGATCAACAAAATGAAATCTTCGACCACCTGGAAAAGAAAAAATATCTTTTGAGATTTTACCACCAGCCTCTATAATTCTATTTTTTACGAGGTCAAGGTTTTTATTATATAAAATGATTAATGCGCCATTTACAATTTCGCTTTCTGTTTTTTCAAAACCTCCTTCAAGACCACTTTCCGAAAAAGCAGAATATGTTGGGCCATAATCCGTAAAAATCCAGTCGAAAGAGGATGTGTAAAATTCTTTTATCTTTTGAAGATCTTGCGCTTTAAATTCGACGTAATTAATGTGATTGTCTTTTATATCCATTTTAACAGATTTAATATTCGTTTTCCTCAAATTGGGTGTACCGTAAAAGCAAACGGATATTATTATTCCCATCCATTCTGGAAAGGCATATTTTTATCCATGAACTTCACTTTATCCAACTGTTTTAAAATAGAATCAGCAATTATTTTCTGTTCCACTGCAATATTAATATTTTCTTCGGGGTCAAGTAAGTGATCATATAATTCTACCGCTAGGGTACTATCCTTTTCAGTGGCCCATCGTATAACCCTATATCGCTCGGTTCTAATACTTTTACCTAGTGCCTGATTCCTATAATAAAAACTTCTTGCAAACTTTTGACCTTGTATATTTGGGTTTTTTAGAACGTCAACCACACTTTCACCATCCAAATTGTCTGGATAATTTAAGCCACATAATTCAGCAAGAGTGGGATATATATCAATTGATTCTGTTAACTGATTCAACTTTTTACCTTGACTCGTAATTTCGGGTACTCGAATGATAAAAGGACTACGTGTGGCAATCTCAAAATTTGACATTTTACCAAACATAGTGTGCTCTCCCAAATGCCAACCATGATCGGACCATAATACCACAATCGTTTTCTTGGTCAGGTCTAATCGTTCCAGTTCATCCAGTACTTTACCAACTAAAGCATCGATATAGCTCACACTAGCATAATAGCCATGTTTTAAGGTTTTAGCGCTTTCTCGCGAAACATTACCAGGACCATCGGGCCAAGGATAATGAGTGGTCACTTCCGGACTTTTATTAATACTATACATATTATTCAAATTCTTAGGTGTAAAGTTATTCTCGGCCATCGGTATTTCATCACGCTCATACAAATCCCAATACTTTTTGGGGGCATTAAATGGCAAATGAGGTTTATTAAAACCAATTGCCAGTAAAAAGGGATTACCCTCCTGTTTTAATTTTCGAAGTTGTTTCATAGTTTCTAGAGCGTTGAGGCCATCGGGATACCCTTCATCATCAACATCTCCTGCTTCGTAAGGGGCTCTCGGAGTTTCAACTCCTACCTGCATAGCTGTATTATGTGCATCCCCATTGGAGTACGCAAAGAATGACCTCCATGGTGTTTCCCATTTGCCAACCGCAGTATATGTTGAGTCCCAACTGAAAGGAATTTGAGCAACACTTTGAGCTTCATCTATGACACCACCTGGTTGATGTGTTATTTTTCCAATACCAATAGTTGTGTAGCCATTTTTTTTGAATAAGTGCGGAAGTGAGATAGGAGCATCTGGCTCAATCTCTGTTTTCCTTAATTCTTCCCAAGGATCCCATTGCTGACAAACTTTTCCTGTTAACAACGAAGACCTTGACGGCCCACAAATTGCCGATTGTACGTAGTGATTATTAAATACAAATCCTGAAGATGCTAATTTGTCAATATTTGGCGTTTTAATAATGCTATTTCCATAAATTCCCAAATCAGGGCGGAGATCATCTACACAGATCATAAGAATATTGTAATTGGAACTGTACTCTTCATTAGGGATACTTTCACACCCAAAAGCACTAAGTAGCAATGCACATAATACTCCGGCAAAGAGTTTTTTCACATTACTAGTAGCCAAAATTTCTAAATACATTTTCTTATTCTTCATAATTTATTATGAGATTATGGAGTCTGTTTTCCTTTTTACTGTGGTTTGCTATTATAGAGTCCCGTATTAGAGTTTTACTTGTTTTGTGATAGTTTTTATATCTCAAGTAAGAAAATAAATTCGACACAAAGCAAGTATTTAAGATTATCCAGACCTCACATACGATTCGTCCTAAATAGTATTCCTTGACCGATTTTCTACTGACCTAAATAAAATTTGAAATAATTTTGGAGAAAAGAAATATACATGAAAGCAATTTATATTAGTATTAAGAACCGCTTTGAACACCAAGACACTTTAGCTGTAATAGCGTGTTCAATAATTTCTTTAACAGTATTCTTCATCATGAAAGTATTGGCTCGAGAAGTTCCTCTGTAATTAAGATGTTGAATATTACTCTTTGTTAGAACTTGTTAAGTGTTACTGACTTGTAGGGGATTCTAATTGTCCTTCGAAAAAATACCCTTATCCCATCACAGATAGTATTCCTGCATACTAGTTAGGAGAAAGGGAGACTTAACAATTTGGCCCTTGTTAAAAAAAAAATCAAATGAACCTCAACATGAATCTAAGAAGTATGCACTAATATTAGACCTCTTTTGTTGTTACTTGATTTCTTACTAGGTTCTGAAACATCTCTACAATTCTTCCTTGGAAACTCTCAGGTATTCGTCCACCGATAATCCATGCATTCTTTACCAATTTCCTGTTTTTGACATTGAACTCGTTTTTAACGCAGGCTAATGCTTCCTCTCTTGTAGATTCGTCCATTTGTCTGAATAGCCGTCTGATATTATCCGTCATGGTTGGTTTTGGTATATTGTAAAAATATCGGAAAACCAGACTCAAAAAAAGTAAAATTACGATTAGGATAGAAAAAGTTATCAACTAACGTATAATTTAAAACCGGCAAATGTCATTTAATCAAACACTTGATCGGAATAACGTCTTCTTAAAAGCACAATCCATCCTAATATTTCATCGGTACGATTTAAAGACCAAGAACTTTCCAAATTTTCTTTGTCATCTGCTGTCTTCGGCTGGGTATCCTAGAACATTTTCCCTTAGATAAGAATACCGAGCTTGTTCTTCGTAATATCCAATAATCTAGATTATTCAATCAACGATATTTCTTTACTTAATCTACAATTACGTTTATTCTGTTGCCCAAAGGAAGTTTTTACTATTCCGGGATGCTTACGGATCTGACCATCATTCTATTGTTCTGGTGAGGTCTTTCATATATATCCCGAGCATATTGGAAAGCTCCTTTACCTTTTCAGGATTTTGGTCATATCGATTTTCACGTTCCCCAATATCTTCTGACAGATGATATAATTGTCCTTCATGCTTGTCTCTGGGCAAGATATCAGTGAATTTACCAAGTATGCCTTGAGTAAAACCTCCGGGTCCTTTTCCGTTTATATATTTCCAATCACCATGGATAATACTCAACAATCCTCCGTTACTATGTATGACGGGTGGCCTATTATTTTCCTTTTCACCTATTAGCCGCTGGTAAAAGCTTACGCTATCGCCACCCACATGGATAGGAAGCGGTTTTTGTATCACATCGGCAATCGTAGCGAAGATATCCGTAAAGCAGAGTAACGCAGTATTTTTAGTGCCCGGCACAACATGCCCGGGCCAGCTAACTATAAAAGGCATTCTGTGGCCTCCTTCCAAAACATCGGCCTTCATACCACTGAGTGAGCCGACACTATTATGCCCATACTTAGCAACATTATTCGGAAACCAAACAGGCCCGTTATCACTAGCAAACATGACTATAGTATCTTCACTAAGCCCCAAATCTTCTAACTTTTTCATCACTGTACCCACATAGTAATCTACTTGCATAACAAAATCGCCGTACATACCGGCTTGGCTTTTGCCTTTGAAGTCTTCCTCTGGCAACCATGGAGTATGGGGAGCAGTCATTGCAAAATACATAAAGAAAGGATCCTTGTCCTCTTTACGTTCGTGCTCCTCCAAGTAGGTATTGACTTTTTCCGTCAGGGTGGCTAAAACAGTTTCATGCTTAAAATTTGGAGGTTTCTTCCCACCTCTCCAAAAGGCGCCTTGAATTGGGCTCCATTCCTCACTATAGTTATCAGCAACACTATCGGAAGGAAAAGTTGCAAAATGGTCGTTTTCGACATAGTAATAGGGTGGGATATCAAGAGAAGCAGGGATTCCGAAAAAATAATCGAATCCCTTATCAAGAGGACCACCAACAAGACGTGCACCTTGTACTGGATTTTTCTCATTGAGAAACCCTTGGTGCCATTTGCCCACGCAGGCTGTTTGATAATCGTTTTGCTGAAGGAACTTACCTATGGTAACCCTATCTGGTGAAATCATGGATTCTTCATACTTACGTTCGTTTCTAAAAGGAAATTGGCCGGTTAACAAGCCATAACGCGAAGGAACACACCAAGTACCTGCTGCATGAGCATTTGTAAACTTCATCCCGTTTTCGGCAATAGCATCTATATTCGGAGTTGAAATCTTGGATAAGGAATTAAAGCTAGAAAGATCTCCATAGCCCAAGTCGTCGGCAAGGATAATTAAAACATTCGGAGGTTTTTTTAGTTCATCTTCTGACTTTTGTTCAGAACAAGACCAGAAACAGGCCGTGACCATAAACATTATAAAGACTAATCCGCATATATTCTTCATTTTACTCGCTTTTACAACTACCATTTAAACATACAAACACTTCTTACAAAAAACACGAACCCCATTCATTAAAGTTTAAAAAAGCCATTAATTAGACTTTTTATAAAAAAACTAAAATCATAGGTGACCTCCTTCTCATAGACGATATAATTTAAAGCTGGTGTTTTCTAGAAACTAAATATTGAACTTCAAACAAATGTTCACATAATAAGTAATCAAAGTACTGGAATTATATATTAAATGGGACAAGAAAGCATATTTCATACCTATCTCATACTTTTTTCCTACCCTAGTTATACCTTAGTAATCAAAAGCTCAAATTACATTTGCTTCGAACCATTAATTTTATAATTATGAAAAAGAAAGTGATTTTAGTATTTACTTTATTTGTGTGTAACATTGCGGTATTCTGTCAAGTAGCACAGGATACATTGGAAAGCAACTTCATATATCCCCAATTTTATGATAGTTTTTCAGCAGAAGAAAGTTGGGAAATCCATAGGGAAGCGTACATAAAACAATTAGAAGCAAAGGGAATGACGGTTAGTGAGATTAAAAAAGAGGTTGTTAACTATGATAAGCAAAAAAAGGATTTTATAGCACTAACGTACAAACAACAAAAAAAAGCCAAGGAACAAAGAAAATTAGCCGATGAGCAAAGGAAGCTCGCCGACGAACAAAGAAAACTAGCTGATGTTCAAAGACAAAAAGCAGATGAACAACGAAAACAATCTGATCTTTTAAGGCTAGCTGCCGAAAAGCAAAGAGAGCAGGCAGATATCTTAAGAAAGCAAGCCGAAGAAAATAGGGACAAAAGCAGCCTTCAGAGACAAAAAGCAGATGAACAAAGAGCTCAAGCGGCCATTCAAAGAAAACAAGCGAATGAACAAAGAGCTCAAGCAGAAATTCAAAGACAGCAATCTGAAATACTTAGAGCAAAAGCTGAAGAACAAAGAGCACTAGCTGATGTCCTAAGACAAAAAGCTGAAGAGTGGAGAACTAGTTTTGAGGCCATATTAACTGAAAAAATAACTATCTTAAGTGAATCAGCAAATACCAAACCGCTAAAATTTAAGGTGAGCAATAGGACCACTTTACTTTTTAATATTAGAGGTGAAGTAAGTTCTGGAACTACCTTAGTTGAAATCTTTGACCCTAATGGTCAAAAAAAGGGAGAACTATCTTTGGAGCATAAAAAAAATTCCGGTTCAACTTTAGACAACGAGTTTTTAAAATCAACCTCAGGTGCCCTTAATCAAACAATTTCCGATTCAGAAGTTGGAGATTGGCAAATTAAAATTACATCTCAAGAATCCGAGGGCACTGTTAACATATCAGTTTCTAAATACATAAAACCCGCTATGGATGACTAAGTCCCTTAAAACCTATTTAGTAGTGCTCTTTCTATTACTATTCTGCCAAGCAAAGGCTTTTTCTGATACTGTTGGACACATTACTGGCAAACTGTTCTTAGACGACACTTGGGATCGGCACATTTATGTGTCACACATTAAAACATTAGAGAAAGAATATTCTGTGTCCAATACTATCGTAGTTGCAAGTGCTGTGATAGACAATCTTGGCAACTTTAAAATCAAATTGGATCAAATACCTTCTACATGGTCCATACTTCGTTTGCACATTGTCAAAAAAGGTGTTTCTCCCAACTCACTGGTCATTGGGGGAAGGGATGAAAATTATTACTTCCTTATTGCCAAACGCAATTCAGAAATAAAGCTATCCAACACTGCAGGAAATCCAATATTTGAAAATACCAAAATTGAAGGAGCTCCATATATGAATACCTTCAATTATATTAGAAAATTATCTCGTTACCCAAATACTATTGACTTTGATAATTCATTAATAGAAAAGGCATTTATAGAGGATGTCGTTTATCAAAAACTAAAAGTTGTGGCTGATACCTGTAAAAATCCTTTAGTCTCATTGTATGCATTATCTCAAACCGATTTTCAGCTAGATTACAATCAAGACCCAATCTATTATGACGCTTATTTATCGAAATGGGACGCCGAGAACAGCACGTATTTTAATTCTTTTAGATCGAAATTTCCAAATACCAGTGCGCTCCCCTTCACTCAAACATTTCTGAAATATATTTTCTTCTTTATTAGTATTGGTATTCTTATAATTGGTGTTTTTGTATATAAAAAAAGAGGCCCGAATATCAATATTTTAAGTATTCAGGAGCGAAAAATTCTCAATTTGATACGAAAAGGTTTGAGTAACAAAGAAATTTCATCTGAATGTAATATCGAATTGACCACTGTAAAAACACATGTAGGCAATATTTACTCAAAACTAAATATCAAATCTCGAAAAGAAGCCTACAGTCTAAAATTGAAATAAACATGTCATATATAATTTTTAGAATATCATCCTAAGCGTTTTTTTATCATTTTTCTTGTAAGTGAGGAAGGAACATAAAATCAATACTTCAAGGCACTACACTTCATAACCCACGGAATAATAAAAATAAGACGGTTTAAGTTTTATTAAAAAAGTGATAAATGACAAAACAGTAACTGGAAGTCATGCCAAAATCATAAAACAATCATCACTTTATATCTGTGTTTCATTTGTCCTTAAAAGCCATTTCATTAACCAATACATTCCTAAAGACAAGAGAATTTCAAAAAGGTTACATGAAATGGATTTTTAGTTTTGCCAATTAAATATGCAAAACTAATATGATGGGATATTGACAGTACGGAGCGGGAAGAACAATCGTTGTGCTATTGCAGTTTATTGAAACAACACTTTTACATATTTTAATTTTAAACTTCTCAAAGTTTCATTAATCCTATTTAAACTAACTATTAGAACTCCGCTCAAAGCATATAACTTTATCCTATTCAGAAACAAAGGGTAATAAATATGGAACTTTTCATAAAAGGTAAAGAGCTGATAAATAAATTCAAAATAGGGCTTGTACTAGTGAGAAAGGATAACGTTTTGAATAAAAATGTAGCACAGGAGATAATAAATCTTTTCGAGTCTGCTTTAATAGTCAAAAGTGAATTGCTAAATTTTTTAAAAATCACATTTTAAAAGAGATGTAATAAAGTCTTCGAAAATACCATAAACTGAATAATTAAACATTGATATTCTTTCAAATAAAATAACGTTGCAATTCTAATTCGTATTTTTAATTATTGAAGTTGGAAATTACGATGCTCAAAACAAAAAGAATATTTCTCTATTTTCTTGCACTGGTTTTTATGACCAATTGCGCCGATTCGGTAAAAAAGCAAAAAAAGAGGGTGCAAAAACCCATTACTTCTATGCGAGTGTCTGCCTTACCCAAAACTATAAAAGCACCAACTGACAATCCTACATCTGCAGAAAAAGAGGCATTAGGAAAACTACTTTTTTTTGACCCAATCCTTTCCGGCAACAAAGATGTGGCCTGTGCTACATGCCATCATCCGGAGAATGGTTATGCTGAGTTCTTAGACATCAGTATAGGTCCCAATTCAAGTGGTATGGGTAGCAAACGTAAGTTTAACACCCCAAACGATATTCCTTTTGTAAAACGAAATGCCCAAACAATAATCAACACCGCCTTTAACGGAATAGATCAAAACAGCGCATACGACCCTAAAACTGCAACCATGTTTTGGGATGACCGTGCAAAAAGCCTTGAAAAACAAGCATTGGAGCCTATTAAAGCCTTTGAAGAAATGCGCGGCCACGGGATTTCAGAAATAGAGATACTACAAACTGTTATAAATAGATTGAACAGTATACCAGAATACCAGAAACTTTTTGAAATAGCTTTTGGTGAAAATGATGCGATTACAGTGGATAACTTAGGAAAAGCTATCGCCGCTTTTGAAAGGACTATCGTTACCAATAATTCGCGTTTTGACCAGTATATGCGTGGTGATAGAGAGGCCATCCATATGTCTGAAAAGGAGGGTTTTGAACTTTTTAAAACTGTAGGTTGTATAAACTGTCATAATGGCCCCATGTTTTCGGATTATAAGATGCATGTGTTGGGAGCTCCTGTAAATGATAAGTTACCCGTTGCTGATGGTGGTGTAAAAGACACCTTCGCTTTTCGTACCCCATCACTTCGAAATCTAAGATTTACTGCGCCCTATATGCATAATGGCAGTCTACAAAATTTGAGACGTGTGCTTGAGTTTTATGAGGATATTTCTAATGGTAAAATTCGCAACAAAAATGTACCATCTGAAAGATACGATCCATTTGTTCGTGAGCTTAAACTGAGTGTAAAAGAAATGTCTTTGATTATATCATTTTTGAATACATTAAACGACGATAGTTTTGATAAGGAGATTCCAGAATCTGTTCCAAGCGGACTTTCAGTAGCGGGTGCTATCCAATTAATTGAGTAACTATTTCTAGCACGGAATACAATAATTAATTTCTTTAACTTAGAAACTAGCATATTACTTCGGAATATAAACCCATATCCATTCCTTACTCCTTTGATAATCAATATTTTATTAGTTTTACCCGAATACCAGGCTAAAAATAACAAATATGAAAAAAATTACTATCGTATTACTTCTAGGTATTTTATGTTCTGGATGCAAGCAAAAGCTAAATAACGAAGCAACGTCGCAAAAACCAAATATACTTTTCATCTCTATTGACGATCTGAATCATTGGATAGAACCATTGGGAGGTAGTGAACAGGCACGTACTCCAAATCTAATGAAATTTAGTAAAGAGGCTGTAAATTTCACCAGGGCTTATTGTGCAAGTCCAGGGTGTAATCCATCTCGGGGAGCCATTCTAACAGGATATCACACGTACACATCAGGGCTGTATTCCAACTATCAAGATTGGCGTAAGATTCCTAAAATGGCATCTGAACCTACTTTAAATAGTTATTTTAAAGAACATGGATATTATACTGCAGGTGCCGGTAAAATTTATCATTACACCCAAGTTGACACCACTGGTTGGGACGCCTATTTTCCTTCAAAAACACAACCTATGCCACAGGAATATCTTCCTGAAAAACGACCATTGAATATGCCCCAATTTAAATACATGTACAAAATGTTCGATTGGGGGTCTATAGATATAGCAGATAATCAAACTGCAGATTACAAAAGTGTCAACTTTATCAAAGACCAGTTAAGCCAAAAACATGAGAAACCATTCTTTCTAGCATGTGGAATTTACAGACCTCATGTGCCTTGGTATGTCCCTCAAAAATATTTTGACCTTTTCCCATTAGACAGTATTCAATTACCGCTTACAAAACCAAACGACTTAAATGACATTAGCGATTTTGCAAAAAATGAAATTATTGAAAGAGGTGGGAATTACCATTCTCATGTGTTAGCTGCAGAGCAAGAAAAAAAGGCCATACAAGGTTATTTGGCTTCGATGGCATATGCAGATGCTATGTTTGGGAATTTAATTAAGGCATTAAAAGAGAGTGTCTATGCAGAGAATACAATCGTGGTTTTATGGTCCGATCATGGTTGGCAACTGGGCGAAAAGAAACACTGGCGTAAATTTGCCCTTTGGGAAAATGTGAACAAAAGTATGTTGATGATAAAATCACCTAAAATAAAAATAAATCTTCCTGACGGAAGTGCAAAAGGAAACGCAAATAGCCTTGTATCCCTTATAGATATTTATCCCACCTTAGTAGAATTAGGTGGACTTCCTCCAAGAAAAAACCTGGATGGCAAGAGCTTAGTACCTATTTTAAAAAATACTGAGACTTTTGATAACCGAGCAATTATTACCACTTATGACTATGGAAGTTACTCCGTGAGATACGAAGACTGGCACTATATTCAATATATTGATGGTAGTAAGGAACTATATGACCTAAATAAAGACCCTCAAGAATGGACAAATTTAAACAAAGACCCTAGTTACCAAGATACTATAAAAATGATGGCAACTTATATTCCTGAAAATCCTGTGGATTTACCTTTGCAATCCTTAATTCCGCTTCAGGAACATCACATAGCTCCTATTCAATCAAAAGAACATTATGAGAGTGAAGAACGCAAAGAATGGATGAAACGTTTTGAAAACAACTAATAGAATTATAAAATAATCTTAACCCTAAAAAATATGGAATCTTTCAGGCATGTTTTCAATATTTAAACCGTGGCCTAAGGTATAATTCTTGGTTTTGACTTCCCGGATAATAGCCTGTCTTTACAAAGCTTTTGACATAAGTTGTAGTATATTTTATGATTATTCACATAATCCATTTGGGTGTATGCTTACGTATATAAAAACAAACCCCACCTGCTATGAAAATTTTCAAAGTACTTACTGCCTTAGCTTTTATGGGACTGCTGTCTTGTAATTCCAATGATACTGACACGGAACCAATAGATGAGGAAGGTAAAACCATTGCACTCATTAATCCATTTCCAAACCTATCTTTCAGTCAGCCTTTAGGCCTTCAGGTCCCGGACGATGAAACAAATCGCCTTTTTATAGTTGAAAAAGGAGGTCGCATTGTAGTTTTTGAGAATGATGCCGCCACAACTACCACAACCAACTTTTTGAATCTTTCCAATATTTCAACCACTAGTGAACAGGGCTTGTTGGGATTGGCCTTTCACCCAAACTATAGCAGCAACGGATACTTTTATGTCTATTATACACCAACCGCATCGTTATCCGTTATTTCAAGGTTTTCAGTATCTACGGATGCCAATATCGCGGATGTCGGCAGCGAGGAGGTACTTTTAGAAATTCCCCAACCACTTACCAACCACAATGGTGGGCAAATTTCCTTTGGTTCAGATGGCCTTTTATACATTGCCGTAGGCGATGGCGGAGGAGGGGGAGACCCAGATAACAATGCTCAAAACAGGAACAACCTATTGGGAAATATCCTCAGAATTGATGTGGATAATAGTGAGAATGGATTAAATTATGCCATTCCTACCAGCAATCCATTTACAAACGAAGCACAAGTTAGAGGCGAAATATATGCTTACGGTCTTCGTAATCCCTGGCGCATGAGTTTTGATGTGCAAAATGGGTCACTATGGACCGGTGATGTTGGTCAGGGCGAGCGTGAGGAGATAAATGTGATTACTTCCGGTGGTAATTATGGTTGGAAAATTTTTGAGGGTACTTCTTGTTTTTCTGGGGATTGCGAAGTGACTGGTCTTACCGCGCCCGTTTTTGAATATGGTCATGACAATGGTGACCGTTCCATAACCGGAGGTTTTGTTTATCGGGGTGCTGCACTGCCTTCGTTAAGCGGGAAATATATTTATGGCGATTTTGTTAGTGGCCGTATTTGGGCATTGAACACCGCGGATAATACCACTGAACTTGTATTTGAATCTAGATTAAGCATTGCTTCTTTTGGTACGGACAATGATAACGAACTTTATGTATGCGCATTTGATGGTACTATATACAAATTAGCCCTAACGACCGTCAATTAATTTTAAGCGAGTCATAACAAAAAAATGATGGCTTCCTAAACCGAAGTTGCTCTAGGATCATTGGGGGCTAGAAAATTTGTTATCCTTATTGTTTTTAATACGTATTGCCTAAGATATAAAGTTGTGCAACAAAATATTAAGTAGGCAATGGAAGGTTTAAGCGGGATGAACGGTCCAAAATATTTTTAACACCAACCGTGTTCTACAACAAACCAAATACCTCTCCAAATCCTTATCTTTAACACGTATCAAAATACATAGCAGTCTTGAAGCACTTTACCAATACCGATACGTTTAAAAACATTAAAAAAAAGGTGTTATCGTATACTCATGTAGATCATGACCTATTAGAGGATGCGCTGAGTTTTTATGACGTAATAACCCTAAAAAAAGGGGAGCGATTAATTTCTGAAGGCGATACGGTCAGGTATTTCTATTATCTAGATAGCGGTTGTATCTCTTATTACAAAATAGAAGAAGGTGAACTAAAAGTATTAGAATTCTATACTCAAGATGTCTTTTTTACCGATTTGATTGCCTATGCAAAGGGCGCACCCTCTCATTGTTATTTAGAGGCTTTAGAACCTAGTGTACTACTGGCTGTACGAAAAGATAGGGCAGAAAAATCATTTGATCTTTCGCATCAGCTAGAACGCTTTGGGAGATTATCTATGCAAGAAGCCTTTCTTAAGATGTTCCATCGGGTAGACCGTCTAAACAATAGAAGCAACGAGGAGCGCTATCTACGAATTTTACAAAAACGACCCGATCTATTTCAACGTGTTCCTCAGTACCTCATCGCTTCTTATTTAGGCATTACCCCGGTTGGCCTATCCAAGCTAAGAAAACGATTGGGGAAAGGGTAAGGGAAATTCAAATAGTAAGTCAAAACTTGTATACAAAACAAATTCAACATCTTGTTTCCTGTTTCCGAATTTTAGAGCTAGATCAACAGAAACTTCTGGGTTAACAGAAAGGTAAAAACGAAAAGATCTATCAGCTTTTTGTTTATTAAACCAGTTTAATGGAATTGGCTAAAAATTGAATTACCTTGAAGAGCAAACTTACAAATAGACTCCATCATGGCAAACGAGTATATCGATTTAGAATCTCTTAAATTTTTATTATATCGGGTACATGGGTTACAAGACGTTTTAGACTTGCCTAATTATTGCGAATACGATGTCGGTTCTATTGATCTTTTATTAAACTCTGTCAAAGAATTTTCAGATAAAGAAATGTACCCTTACTTTAAAGATATGGACGAAAATCCAGCCCACTTTAAGGACGGAGAAATCATAGTCCATCCACAAGTACACAAATACATGAAGGCCGGTGGGGAAATGGGATTTATTGCGGGAGCTTTTCCCTATAAAGATGGAGGTATGCAACTACCAGCAATGGTAATAAATGCATCCGCCTATATCCAAGAGGCGGCAAATAATCATCTACCCGGCTATATAGGACTAACCATTGGAGCCGCGGAGCTAATCACCCATTTTGGTAATGAAGCATTGAATACTACCTATGTTCCTAAAATGTTAGAAGGTAGTTGGGGTGGCACTATGTGCTTAACAGAACCCCAAGCGGGCAGCTCTTTGTCAGATATTACAACATCCGCGGAACCCGATGGAGATTCCTATAAAATTCATGGACAAAAAATATTTATTTCCGGCGGTGATTACCAAGGGTCAAAAAATATAGTGCACTTAGTTTTGGCTCGTATCAAAGGAGCGCCAGCGGGAACTAAGGGCATTTCACTTTTTGTGGTACCCAAAAATAGACCTACTTCAAATGGTAGTCTAACACCCAACGATGTGCAAACGGTAGCTGATTTTGAGAAAATGGGTCAAAAAGGCTACTGTACCACGCATTTATTTTTTGGAGATAAGCAAGATTGCCACGGATGGCTGGTAGGAGAGGTCAACCAAGGTCTAAAATATATGTTCTTAATGATGAACGGTGCACGCATTGCCGTTGGGCGAGGTGCTGCGGCTATTGCCACTGCAGCCTATCATGCATCATTAAACTATGCCCATGAACGGGCGCAAGGCCGAAAATTAACTAGTACAGGCAAGAAAGATGTCCAACAAGAACAAACCCTCATTATTAACCATCCAGATGTACGTCGCATGCTGCTGCTACAAAAAGCAGTTTCCGAGGGCTCGTTGAGCTTGGTCTTCCTTACGGCTAAATACCACGATTATTCTATATCACATACCGATGTTGAGGAACAAAAAAAATATAAATTACTATTAGAAATATTAACACCGGTTGTAAAAACCTATCCCTCAGAAATGGGTCGCATTGCAGTTGACAACGGCGTTCAAGTTCTAGGCGGTTACGGCTTTTGCTCCGATTATATTTTACAACAATACCTGCGTGATATCCGTATTTTTTCTATTTATGAAGGCACTACAGGCATACAGTCCCAAGATTTATTAGGGCGAAAGGTGACCATGGAAAATGGAAAGGCGCTACAACTATTATCCGAAGAAATCACCCTATCAATCAAGGCGAGTATGGCATACGAATCACTGATACCCTATGCTAAAAAATTAGGCGAAAAACTGGAATTGACACAAAAAGTATTGCAATCGCTAATGGGATACGCCATGAAGGGGGATTACGAACGTTTCTTGGCCGATGCTACTCCGTTTATGGAGTTTTTCTCTACTATTCTTGTCGGATGGCTTTGGTTGGATATCGGTCGCGAAGCACAACAAGCTTTGGCTACCGGAGCTACCGAAAACAGCAGTGACTTTTATGAAAGTAAAATTCATACTATGGAATTTTACTTTACTTATGAATTACCTAAAACAACAGGGCTTGCAGAAGTTTTAATGAACGAAAAAGCCTTGACAGTTGGTTCGAGCAAAAAGGTTTTTGTTTAAAATGGATTCTAAACGCCAAATTTTAAAACAACTGAGTTTTCTCTAAAGGAATTACACATTTTGAAATGAGTTTATAGAAAACGTATGATAAAAAGCGCACAACAAAAGAATATATGAGTCTAAAACAGAAATTTGATCTAACGGGCAAAGTAGCTATCATTACCGGTTCTAGCAAGGGTATCGGAAAATCCATTGCCCAAGGTTTGGCTGAGAACGGTGCAAAAGTGGTCATCAGTAGTAGAAAACAGGAGTCCGTGGACGCGGTTGCCAACGAATTTAAAGAAATGGGATTGGAAGCCATGGGCATTGCCTGTCATATTGGCGACAAAGCACAATGTGAAAATTTGATTTCACAAACTATGGCTACGTATGGTCGTATCGATATTTTGGTAAACAATGCCGCTATCAATCCATATTACGGGCCTATAGAAGGTTCCGATGAAGCCATTTTTGATAAGATTATGAACGTGAATGTGAAGGCACCATGGCTGCTTTCTAATTTGGCACAGGCACATATGAAGGTGCATGGGGGTAGTATTGTTAATATTTCTTCGGTTGAGGGAATTCATCCTGGCTTTCGTTTGGGACTGTACAGTATGACCAAAGCTGCTCTTATCATGATGACCAAGAATCAAGCAAAAGAGTGGGGCCGTTATGGCATTCGGTCTAATGCGGTATGTCCGGGACTCATTAAGACCAAGTTTAGTGAAAGCTTATGGTCCAACGAAAAATTGGTGGCCGGTTACGAACAAATGGTGCCTTTACGACGTATGGCAGAACCCGATGAAATGGCGGGACTAGTTATGCTTCTCGCCTCAGATGCCGGTTCGTACATGACTGGTGGCGTGTATGTTGCCGATGGAGGATATTTAATTTCAGGATAAAAAAACCTATGAATTTTGACTATAGCTCAACATCAATAGCACTTCAAGAAAAACTGAAAGTTTTTATAACCACACATTTGCTTCCGGTGGAACGAGAGGTAGATGCTTATAATCTAGACCCTAAAAATGCGTGGACCAAATGGCCAGGCTTAGAGGCTTTAAAATATAAGGCCAAGGCAGAAGGCTTGTGGAACCTCTTTCTTCCCAAAAGCTATGGAGATTTCAGTGCCGGACTCACTAATTTGGAATACGCGCCCTTGGCAGAAATCATGGGTCGAATGATATGGGCATCGGAAGTTTTTAATTGCAATCCGCCAGATACGGGGAATATGGAAGTTTTAGCTAAATATGGTACTCCAGAACAGCAAAAAAAGTGGTTATATCCCTTGCTGGAAGGGCAAATTCGTTCTGCTTTTTTAATGACTGAACCCGATGTAGCTTCCTCAGATGCCACCAACATTGAAACAGCTATAGTTTCCGATGGAGACGATTATGTCATCAACGGAAAAAAATGGTGGTCGTCTGGAGCCATGGACCCACATTGCAAAATCGCCATAATTATGGGAAAGACTGATTTTGATGCTCCAAGGCATTTACAACAAAGTATGGTTTTGGTTCCCATGGATACACCAGGTTTGAAAATCATAAGACATTTGCCTGTATTTGGTTATAGTGATTCCCCAGAAGGCCATGCAGAAATTACATTAGAGAACGTCCGAGTCCCAAAATCAAACATCTTAGTAGGAGAAGGAAAAGGATTTGAAATTGCCCAAGGCCGTCTAGGACCGGGGCGCATTCATCATTGTATGCGGCTTATCGGTATGGCCCAACGGTCCTTGGAACTGATGTCTGAACGCACGGTAAAACGCAAACCCTTTGGCAGGACTTTGGACACCTTTAGCAGTATTCGCCAAGACATTGCAAAATCTGTTTGTGAAATTGAACAAGCACGCTTATTGACACTTTCCGCGGCAGATAAAATGGATAAACTAGGAAACAAAGAAGCAAAAGACCTCATCGCTATGATCAAGATAGTGGCTCCTAATATGGCCTTGAAAGTGATTGATCGCGCCATACAAATCATGGGTGGGAAAGGCGTAAGTAACGACACACCCTTAGCGCATTTCTTTGCTGCTGCCAGAACCTTGCGCTTGGCCGATGGGCCAGATGAAGTTCACATGAGTCAATTAGGAAAAAATACCATAAAAAAATACAACAAGCTCGGATTATGGAAATGACCCAAACCACCAAACCAGTTCGCGTTGGTGAAGAGCTTCCTGAAGAGAAGATAAAGCAGTTTTTGCTGGAGCACGGTTTAATAAATTCTGGTAAAAGCAACTTAAAAGTACATCAGTTTTCAAATGGTTATTCCAATTTAACCTATTTATTGCAGATTGAAGACAAAGAGTTGGTGCTTCGTAGGCCCCCTTTTTCAGCTCCAAAACGGGGTCATGACATGAGTAGAGAATATAAAGTATTAGCGCACCTAAACACTGTTTTTGACAAGACACCCAAGGTCTACGCTTATTCAGAAAATCCCACCATCCTAGGCGTTCCTTTTTACCTAATGAGCAAGGTTGAAGGTGAAATATTGACGGCAAAAAACGCCCAACAAAAATTAATACAGCCCCATGCCTTCAAGACCATAGCCAATACTTGGTTAGATACCTTTGTGGCCTTGCATCAAATCGACTACAAAGCTGCCGGACTTGCAGACTTAGGAAGACCGGAAGGCTATGTAGAGCGCCAAGTCTCAAATTGGGGCAGGCAATATCTCGCAGCGACCACGGATGATATTCCGGCAGCGAAAAAAGTAATAACTTGGATGCAGGAACATCAACCAAAACACTATGACCATAGCTTAATTCACAATGACTTTAAATATGACAATGTGGTTTTCAAGGATGATCGCTGGATGGAAATTGCTGCAATCTTAGACTGGGAAATGTGTACCCTTGGCGACCCTTTAATGGACTTGGGCACTTCGCTAGGCTACTGGACTGTAGCCACTGACCCTGACATCATGAAACAAGGGCTGGCCTCGCCCACCGTTATGGAAGGTAATCCTTCACGCACGGCTATTGTACAGCAATATGCGCTAAAGAGCGGTAGGAATATAGATAACCTTGTTTTCTATTATGTATACGGTTTGTTTAAAATCGCAGTGATTGCCCAACAGATTTATTACCGTTACAAACATGGTCATACGAACGATCCAAAGTTTGCACAGCTCAATAAAGCATCAGAATTATGTTGTAAAACGGCTTGGCAGGCCATTCAAAAAAATCAGATTGACGATTTGTATTAAGTATTCCCTAGTCAAAAAAATGGCGTGTATTAACAGATGTGTTTCTTACGTGGACGGAAAAACCCAAAATCGCACTGAGAAATTTAATAAAAAGATTCCCGACCACAGAGGGAATGAATAACAAATACTAATCATGAACCTAAAAAATAAAATAATTATCATCACAGGGGCTGGCAGCGGTATCGGAGCAGCTACGGCTAAGCTCTTTGGAAAACATGGTGCCACCGTTGTTGTTTCTGACATCCATCTGGAAACCGCCCAAAACACCGTTAATCAAATAGTAGCGTCAGGTGGTAAAGCCGAAGCTATGCAAACAGATGTGACTCAATTTGAAGCGGTAGAGGCTTTGATTACAAAAACTGTGACAACCCATGGGCAATTGGATGTTATAGTAAACAATGCTGGCATTGGTGGAAAAAAACAACTAAAAACCGCAGAACATACACATGACGATTGGCACAATGTGATTGCCGTGAATCAGACCGGGGTATTTTATTGCATGAAAATGGCCCTACAAATCATGACGGCGCAAGGCCATGGAAATATTGTAAATGTTGCTTCTTTGGCGGGATTAAAAGCATCAGGAAACAACCTTTCGTATAGTGCAAGTAAATATGCCGTTGTGGGTATGACAAAATCCGCAGCACTAGAATATGGCCGTAAAAACATTCGTATTAATGCGGTTTGTCCTGGTTTTACCCAGTCCGCTTTATTGAACCAATTATTAGCCTCAAGTCCTACTATCGAGGACAAACTTAAACACATGATTCCTATGGGTCGTTTTGGCGAAGCGCATGAAATTGCCGAAGCCATTTGTTGGCTAGCTTCCGATAATTCTAAATTCGTAACCGGGCAAACCATAACTTTGGACGGAGGTACATCTTTATAATCAACTATGAAAAACTTAATAATAACACAAAAAGAAGGGTATACCCTAGTTCAAATGAACCGAGGTAAAGTAAATGCAATTAATCTCGATATGGTGAACGAACTCCGCCAAGTATTTGCCGCCTTAGAAAAAGACCCTAAGGTAAAAGGTGCTATACTAACCGGGCAACCGCACTATTTTTCTGCCGGATTGGATTTAATTGAACTATTCCAATACGACAAAGAACAGATTACTTCATTTTTTAGTGATTTTGGAGCCTTGTATTTGGAACTAGTGCAGTTTAAAAAACCATTTATTTCAGCCATTACAGGGCATTCCCCAGCAGGTGGCTGTGTGTTAGCCGTCACGAGCGACAACCGTTATATGGCCGAGGGGGACAAGTATGTTATTGGGCTCAATGAGGTAGCGGTCAATATCCAAATCAGTCAAAACCTAACAGAAATTTATGCCTTTTGGATGGGCGAAGGATTGGCTAGTCGCTATATTTTGGAAGGTAAATTACTATCAGGAAAAGAAGCACTAGCTGCTGGTTTGGTAGATGAATTGATCCCTTTGGAAAATGTTCTGGATAGAGCTGAACAACAAATGAAAAAGTACTTACAAGCAGACCAAGAAATTCTAATGAACACGAAATACAAGGTTCGAAAGCACCTGTTGGACAAACTAGATTTAAAAGCTGGAAATGGACTCAAGGAAGCTTCAGAGCTCTGGTGGAAACCTGAAATTAGGGCGAAAATGGAAGCTTATGTAGCTAGTTTTTCTAATAAAAAGAAGTAACAGGTTTAACGCTTTTACCTATCCTGTAGGTATCTAAACCAATCACAAGTCCGCTTAATTAAGGGGAATACAAAAATGACGATTCATGAACAAACAACTATTATTCGTAAAAAGACCCACAGAAGCAGCAGATGCTTCAACCTGGAATTTAGTAAGTAACCCCATTCCTGAAATTGAAGACGGACAGATTTTAATAAAACAACATTATGTATCCTTAGATCCGGCCATGCGTGGATGGATGAACAATTCCAAATCCTACATCGCCCCAATGGAAATTGGTTCGGTGATGCGGGCAGGTTCCGTTGGTGAAATTATCAAATCAAAACATCCAAAATTTCAAGTCGGACAATATGTTGCAGGTACTGGTGGCGTGCAACAATATGCTGTTACGGATGGCTCTGGTTATTATCCTGTAGACCCAAAAATGGCACCTTTACCCACCTATATTGGCACATTAGGAATGACCGGAATGACCGCATATTTTGGTATTACCGAAGTTGGAAAAATAAAAGAGGGGGATGTTGTCTTAGTTTCTGGTGCTGCGGGAGCCGTGGGAAGCATAGTTGGGCAAGTGGCAAAAATCAAAGGTTGTACCGTAATTGGTATTGCAGGTGGGACCGACAAATGCAAGTATGTAGTTGAAGAATTGGGCTTTGATGCCTGTATCGATTATAAAAATGAAAATGTGGCTACACGATTAAAAGAACAATGTCCCAAAGGCATAGATGTTTATTTTGACAATGTAGGCGGTGACATTTTGGATATTGCTTTAACGCTACTGCGACGTAATGCCCGCATAGTCATCTGTGGTGCTATTTCTCAATACAACAACAAAACAGCTATTAAGGGACCCAGCAACTATTTGTCTCTTCTGGTAAACCGGGCGACGATGCAAGGTATGGTGGTATTTGATTATGTAGACAGATATAAAGAAGGTGCCATGCAGTTGGGCCAATGGATGGCCGAAGGAAAAATAAAAAGTCGCGAAGCTATCTACGAAGGCATAGAAAATTTTCCTGAGACTTATAATCGCTTGTTTAGTGGGGATAAAAAAGGAAAGTTGGTATTGAAAGTGATAGAATAAGGGCTAAGCGCTAGAATTAGCAAAAAAGCAAAGCAAACAGCGGAAAGCAAAAAAAATGAAAGCGATACGATGCAACACCTATGGCCCTCCTTCTGAACTAGCTCTAGAAGAAGTAGAAAATTTAAAGCCAGCAAAAAAAGAAGTACTAATAAGCGTTAAAGCATGTGGCATAAATTTTCCAGACACTTTGATTATTCAGGGCTTGTACCAATTCAAACCCGAGCTACCTTTTACACCGGGCAGTGATGTATCAGGTATCGTAAAGGCTATTGGGTCAGCAGTAAAACATGTAAAGGTTGGTGATGAAGTTTTTGGATTTGTAGCCCATGGTGCCATGGCTGAAGAGGTTTTGGTTCCTGCAAATGCTTGTTTCCTAAAACCAAAACAGATGGATTTCCCAGTAGCAGCATCCTTTATGATGGCCTATGGCACTTCCTTTCACGCACTAAAAGACCGAGCAAAACTTCAAAAAGGGGAAAGCCTTCTTGTCTTGGGTGCCTCAGGTGGTGTTGGTCTTGCCGCAGTGGAATTAGGCAAGCTTATAGGAGCGCATGTGATTGCAGCCGCTTCTTCGGATGAAAAATTAGAACTCTGTAAACATTATGGTGCAGATGAAACCATCAACTATAGCAAACAAGATTTAAAATCGACCATAAAAGCATTAACCAACAACAAAGGGGTTGATGTTATATATGATCCCGTAGGCGGAGATTATGCTGAAGCAGCCTTTAGGGGTATCGCTTGGAACGGGAGGTATTTAGTCGTTGGTTTCGCATCGGGGCATATTCCTAAACTAGCACTAAATCTACCTTTGTTAAAAGGGGCTTCAGTCGTGGGTGTTTTTTGGGGTGGTTTTGCCATGGGTCAACCCAAAGCAAATATGCTAAACACCATGACCTTAATGCAATGGCATGCTGAAGGTAAATTAAATCCTCATATCGATAAAATATACGATTTAAAAGATGCTTCAAAAGCATTGGAAGTCATGATGCAGCGAAAAGTAAAGGGGAAATTAGTCATACGTGTATAATTTTAAATCTAAGACACGAAACGTGGTACTAAAAAATAGAAGAGACTAAAACCAAAAAATTAAATATGAGATTAAAAGATAAAGTAGCCATTGTAACTGGCGGAGCAAGGGGTATTGGGGAAGCCATTGCCGAACTGTTTGCAAAAGAAGGTGCCAAAGTAATCATTGTTGACTTACTATCTCAAGGTCAGCAAGTGGCAGAACGTATCATCGCCAATGGCGGCGTAGCGGAATATCATTCCATTTCTGTAACAGATAAAATCGATATTGACGCGCTGTTCGAAAACGTTTACAAAACCTATGGTAAGATTGATATCCTCATCAATAATGCCGGTATTACCCGAGACCGTACCCTTGAAAAAATGAGTATAGAAGAATGGGATGCTGTCATTGATGTAAACCTAAAGGGTGTTTTTATTTGCACACAGGCAGTTGCTCCCTATATGAAAACGAATTCTTACGGACGCATTGTAAGCGCTGCTTCTAATGTTGGCCTACGAGGTAATTTTGGACAGACCAATTATGCCGCTACAAAAGCAGGGGTCATTGCCATGGCCAAGACGTGGACCATGGAATTAGGAAAATATGGTATTACGGCCAATGCCGTAGCGCCAGGTTTCACTTTGACGGATATGGTCGCTGACATTCCAGAGGCACATTTAGATGCCATTAAAGCGAGTATTCCCCTAAGAATGGCTGCGCAACCGATTGATATTGCTTATGGTTATCTATACCTTGCTTCGGACGAGGCTCGATTTGTATCCGGAATTTGTTTGACCATTGATGGGGGTACCGCTAGATAAATCTAACACTATGGCTCAAGTACATATTTCAGATTTTACCGAATTCAAAACACTAGTGGGCAAGGAACTTCCTATTGGAGAATGGCTGACTATAACCCAGGAGATGATTAATAATTTCGCTAAAGCAACGCAAGATTTTCAGTGGCTTCATGTAGATTTGGAAAAAGTTAAACAGCACTCTCCTTTCAAAAAGCCAATTGCCCATGGTTTTATGTCCATAGCAATATTATCAAAATTATTGATGGATTTGATCGTGGTGAACTCGGCTACAATGGGTATCAATTACGGATTAAACAAAGTACGGTTTCCGAGTCCCGTTTTGGTGGATAGCAATATTCGATTGCATACCACTATTTCCGAGATAGAATCGTATGGTGAAAATGGCTTGAAAATCACTTGGAACTGCAAGGTAGAAATTCAAGGCATTGAAAAACCTGCCTGTGTTGCAGAATTCCTTAGTTTGATGTTTGAGTAAATAATACAAGTCAAGACCCAAATCTCAAGTCGTCCTATCCACAAAATGACAAAGAAGGTTTCTAGTGCTGACTCAAAAACAAACTTTTTAGCTACAGTTCCAACTTAACTCCCATATACTTTAGTAGCACTGTAAAATAAGAGCATTTTATAATCAAAAACCTTCAAAACCTTAACACTTAATAACATTGAAATTATTTGTATATTATACTGCCGTTTAAGCACTTATTTAGCGCAACCAATAAACCAACCAAGCTAATTATTCATCTATGGAAAGATTATTTGACCTGCTATACCATCAAGTTGCAAATTTCCCATGCAAAAATGCCTTAAATACAAGAGATGCTGATGGCCAATGGAAATCTTTAAGCTCACAAAACGTATTGGAAGTCGCTGAAAAAGCTGCCGGGGGGTTGGTTAATTTGGGATTTAAACCAGGTGACAAGATTGCCATTGTTTCATACAAGAACCGACCAGAATGGGTCATCATGGATTTTGCCATTCAAATGGCAGGACTGATTAGTATTCCTATGTATCCCACCATCAGTTCTAGTGAATATGAATATATTTTAAATGAGGCCGAGGTCAAAGGCGCCTTTTGTGGGGGATTGGATTTGTTCGATAAGCTCTCGCAAGCTCAGAAAAACAGTCCTAATCTAAGACATATTTATGCGTTTGACCAAGATTCAAAAGCACCTTTTTGGGAGACCATGTTCGATTCTTCAAAAAGTAAGGAGGTTGAACACATAAAAGGGATAATAAAAGCAGACGACTTAGCCACTATCATTTATACTTCTGGGACCACTGGAAACCCAAAAGGGGTTATGCTTACGCACAGAAACATTATGCACGTTATATTAGAGACCTCTAAATTTTTACCCTTGGGTCATGGGGAAAGTGCTCTTAGTTTTTTACCCTTATGTCATATTTATGAGCGTGCGGTATCATTCGCTTATTGTTTTAAAGGTGCGGCAGTATATTTTTGCGGCACGGATAACTTAAGCGGTCCCACAGGAGATTTAGCAAGTGTTAAACCCGTTGTTTTCACTACGGTACCCAGATTGCTAGAAAAGGTTTACGAAGCTATTTATAATAAGGGTCTTATACTTGAGGGAGTGAAAAAAAAGTTATTCTTTTGGGCACTAAGCCTAACCGATGATTTTGAGCTAGATCAGCAGCTTTCTTTAACCAAAAAACTACAATGGAAGATTGCAGGTAAACTTATTTTTAGTAAGTGGCGCGAAGCCCTCGGGGGCAATATTCGCTTAATCGTTACTGGTGCTGCTCCATGTCCTTCGAAAATACTCCGTGTGTTTTGTGCTGCTGGAATCCCAGTCCGTGAGGCCTATGGCCTCACAGAAACCTCGCCCACGCTAACCATTAACGGCTTAGAGCCTGGTGGAACGGCTATAGGAACTGTTGGTTATGCCATTCCGGGAGTTTCTCTCAAAATAGACGCATCAGATGGCAACTATGCAGATGATGAAGGTGAGATATTAGCTACTGGACCTAACATAATGCAAGGCTATTACAAAAAACCAGAAATCAATGCGAAGGTCTTTAAAGAGATTGATGGGGTAAAATGGTTCTGTACTGGTGATGTGGGCAAATTGATAAAAGGGAACTCAGGTCTTGAGTTCTTAAAGATTACTGACCGTAAAAAAGAACTTTTAAAAACCTCAGGTGGTAAATATGTTGCCCCTGCCCCCATCGAAAACAAAATGAAAGAAGACTTCCTTATTGAACAAATGATGGTTGTGGGTGACAAGCAAAAGTTTGTGACTGCACTAATCGTTCCCGCAGAAATATCTCTAAAGAATTGGTGTGAGCACAAAAAGTTAGGTTGGACAAGCTTACAAGACATGATTAAAAACGATAAGGTCATCGCCAAATATCAAAAAATAATTAATACATATAACCCAGAATTTAGCCACATTGAACAGGTGAAAAAATTTAAATTAATTGGTTCACCATGGCTGCACATTCATGAAGACAATTCCAGCGCGGAGCTTACCCCTACCCTAAAATTGAAAAGAAGGGTCATCCGCGAAAAGTTTAAAAACGAAATTACCGAACTCTATTCATGATCTGGCTCTGTATTAAAACCCTTGTATTGATTTATATCTCCAAGTCCGTCAAGTTTCAGACCGAGAATCTTGGTAAGCTTTCCCGACCAAAATTTATATCTTTAGAACTACCAAAAAACTAAAAATTTTAAAATGAAAATAACCATCAGTTGCCTTTCCAATCCTAAATTGGCCAAAATCACCCTCCTTGCCCTTTTTACGGTTATTTTTTATTCCTGCGGAGAACAAGAAAAGGACAGCAATCCATGGGTTTCCCTTTTTGATGGGCAAACCTTAAATGGCTGGACACAAAAAGGTGGCGAAGCAAGCTATCTAGTTAGGGAGGGGGCTATTGTTGGAACAACAGTATTAAATACCCCAAATTCCTTTCTCACTTCCGATAAAATGTATGGTGATTTTATATTGGAACTAGACTTCAAAGTAGACCCAAGTATGAACTCGGGTATTCAAATACGTAGTAATAGTTACTCCTATTATAGAAACGGAACCGTACACGGCTATCAAATCGAAATTGACCCTTCGGACAGAGCTTGGAGTGCCGGTATCTATGACGAATCTAGAAGAGGGTGGTTGCATCCTATTTCGGATGAAAACAGCGCAGCTAAACGAGCCTTTAAACAAAATGATTGGAACCGCTATCGAATAGAGGCTATTGGAGATACTTTAAAAACATGGATAAACGATATCCCCGCCACACACTTAGTAGACGATCAAACAGCAAATGGATTCATAGGCCTACAAGTACATTCTATTCATGCAGATCAAAAACCGGGAACTGAAATTATTTGGAAAGACATACGTATACTTACCGAAAATCTTGAAACATATTCTAGAAGAAGCCCTTTACCTCTGGTAAACAAACAGAACAAACTCACGAAAAATGAGTCCGACCAAGGTTGGAAAATGCTGTGGGACGGAAAAACCACCGAAGGATGGAACGGTGCCAAATTGGATGGGTTCCCAGAAAAAGGATGGGTTATTGAAGACGGTGTTCTTACGGTATTGCCGTCAGGCGGTGAGGAATCAACTGCCGGAGGCGATATTGTTACTGTAGAAAAATACAGTGATTTTGAATTGATGCTAGACTTTAAACTTACCGAAGGTGCCAATAGTGGTATTAAATATTTTGTAGACACTGAACTAAATAAAGGAACAGGTTCTTCCATTGGTTTGGAATATCAAATTTTGGATGATGTAAAACATCCCGATGCAAAAAAGGGAAACCATGTGGGTAGTAGAACTGTTGCATCACTTTATGATCTCATCCAAGCCGACATCAACAAACCAATCAATGCCATTGGCCAATGGAACCATGCGCATATTATATCAAAAAACAATCATGTGGAACATTACCTCAATGGAGCAAAGGTTTTGGAATATGAACGTAAAAGTGATACTTACAGAAAATTGGTGTCTGAAAGCAAATACGTTACATGGCCAAATTTCGGCGAATTGGACAGCGGCCAAATCCTGTTACAGGACCATGGCGACCTGGTAAGCTTTAAGAACATTAAAATAAAATCAACAACCAACAACTAGATTATGACAAACAATAGAAGAGATTTCATCAAAAAGACAACGGCGGGCTCATTGGCCTTAACCTTGGGTGGACTAACATTTCCCGCAATGGCAAATGCTAGAATATTGGGTGCGAATGATCATATTAATTGTGCCGTAATCGGGGTGCGTAGCAGGGCAAAAGCACACGTAAGGGCAATTCATGCCAATACTAACGCAAAAATCCTTTACAACTGTGATGTAGATGATGTCATCATAGAAGAACATAATATTTGGTGCCAGAAGACTATTGGTTATGTGCCAAAGGTTGAAAAAGATTTTCGAAAAATATTAGAAGACAAAGATGTGGATGCTGTATTCATAGCCACACCGGAACACTGGCACGCCCCTATGGCTATCATGGCTATGCAGGCAGGCAAACATGTGTATATAGAAAAACCATGCAGTCACAACCCACATGAAAACGACCTTCTTGTGGCTGCTCAGAACAAATACGGGAAAAAAGTGCAAATGGGCAACCAACAACGTTCCGCCCAAACCTCTATACAAGGTATAAAAGATATAAGAGCAGGGGAAATAGGTGAAGTTTATAAAGGCGAGGCTTACTATTCCAATAACCGTGGTTCTATTGGTAAGGGAAAAGAAATCACAGTCCCCAAAACATTGGATTGGGATCTATGGCAAGGCCCCGCGCCACGAGAGGCATACAGAGATAACATACACCCCTACAATTGGCACTGGTTCAAAACATGGGGGACTGGAGAAATGCATAATAATGGCACTCACGAAGTAGATATTTGTCGCTGGGCATTAGGGGTGGATTTACCGGAAAGCGTTACTTCATTTGGTGGAAAACATACTTTTGACGATGACTGGGAGTTTGTAGATAACCAGCAAGTAACTTTCAAATACCCTGATAATAAATTTATTACATGGACAGGCCATAGTCGCGGTGTTATCATGCCTAAACAACCGGGTCGTGGTGTCACTATTTACGGAAGCAAAGGAATTATACAATTAGATCGGAATTTTTACAAACAGTTCGATTTACAAGGAAATGCTATTAAATTAGAATTTGAAAAGGCGCAAAGTGCTACTACCAACACTAGAGGAGAAGGAAATTTGGACGTTGATCACATAGGTAATTTTTTCGACGCTATACGACGTGATACTTCCTTATATGCGGACATTAACGACGCCAGTATTTCTACGATGTTATGTCATCTAGGGAATATGGCACAGGATGCAGGGGAGACCTTAAAAATAGATCAAACTACCGGTAAAGTGCTCAACAATGAAAAAGCCATGAAAAGCTGGAAAAGGGAGTACGCCAAAGGATGGGAACCGAAATTGTAATCCAATTGAAATTTTGACGTAGTGGATGTATAAAGTCTGTTTTGAAACGTCTTTGCATGTCACGAATCAATCTAGTTCCTTTTATAAATTAACAAACAGATTACTTCTCTTGCCAAACGGTAGCAAAGAGAGGTAATCTGTTTTAATTTAGCTTTTTATGTAGCTGGAGCACTTATAGCTACGATTAAGACGATACACGCAAAAGTATACTTACATATTTCTACGATACTGCCCGCCTACTTCAAAAAGAGAATTGGTAATCTGTCCCAAAGAGCAGCGTTTACCAACTTCCATGAGGGTTTCGAAAATATTCCCATTAGTCATAGCCATTTTGCGCAGTTCATCCAATAAAGCGTCTTGATTTGCCTTATTGTGTAAATGCTCTAAAGTTTGGATCTGATGTTCCTTTTCTTCCGTTGTAGCTCTAATTACCTCATCGGGTAGAATGGTAGGAGAACCCTTGGAACTCAGAAAAGTATTCACGCCTATAATAGGAAATTCGCCATTGTGTTTTAAGGTTTCATAATGTAGACTTTCTTCCTGAATCTTATTTCGCTGGTACATGGTTTCCATAGCACCTAGCACTCCTCCTCTTTCAGTTATCCTATCAAATTCAAGTAAAACCGCTTCCTCAACTAAATCGGTAAGTTCCTCTATAATGAAAGAACCTTGTAATGGGTTTTCATTCTTGGTAAGTCCCAGTTCCTTGTTAATGATCAACTGGATTGCCATGGCCCTCCTTACAGAATCCTCTGTTGGGGTGGTGATGGCCTCGTCATAGGCATTGGTATGTAACGAATTACAATTATCGTAAATAGCGTACAATGCTTGTAAGGTCGTACGGATATCGTTAAAATCAATTTCTTGGGCATGAAGACTTCTACCTGAGGTCTGAATATGATATTTAAGCATTTGCGCCCTTTCATTAGCTCCGTATTTTTGCTTCATAGCCTTTGCCCATATCTTTCTTGAGACGCGTCCTATTACGGCATATTCCGGATCTATACCATTGGAAAAGAAAAAGGATAAATTGGGTCCAAAAGCGTTGATGTCCATACCCCTTGAAAGATAATATTCTACATAGGTAAACCCATTAGATAAAGTCAATGCCAATTGGGTTATGGGATTCGCACCTGCTTCCGCAATATGGTAGCCGGAAATAGATACCGAATAAAAATTACGAATGGTGTTGGCAATGAAATACTCTTGAACATCGCCCATAAGCCGCAAAGCGAATTCAGTGGAAAAAATACAGGTATT
>RCND010000220.1_pt1 | contig 32426 bp, 44 predicted proteins | sample 2041351 | NCBI WGS metagenome assembly RCND01 (sample SAMN09708230, study PRJNA481090) | Marine sediment metagenome, whole genome shotgun sequencing project. | biome: marine sediment; feature: ocean; material: sediment; isolation source: Sewage treatment plant 12B marine sediment (STP12B) ... | reverse complement strand
GCCTTTTGTTTTTGAAAACTGATCATCACTATTTTTTGCAGCTTCTTCTTCAAATGATGAACCTTTTTTTATTCTTTCAATTATATCTAATGCTTTCTGTTGAGCTTCAGCATCAGAAAGAGAATCTGTTCTTATTAAAATATGACTAACTCTAACCTCTTCACTTCTTTTATCAAATAGTTCTTCAATTCCTTTTCCGTATAACTCTTTTTCAATTAAGTAAGAAGCACCAATAGTTTTTTGGTAATCATTCAATTCATTGATAATAGCTTGATCTTTATGAAGTCTTCTGAGGCGTGCATCTTTTAACTTCATCTTGAATTTTACGTATAGATCTAAAAATTTCTCATAGTTATTAATTGAATCAGTTTTTGCTGTTTCTAGACTGCCTACATTCTTGGCATAAGCTTTTTCAAATTCTTCCATTTTAATTACACTATCACCATATTGGGCGACAATAATTTCCGATTGTTTTGGTGAGCAAGAAATTAACGAAATTGAAATAATTAGTAAAAGTGCCAATATGAGCTTATTAAGCATTAAAAATCCTCCTAAAATTATATTATTTAGCTTCAAATTTTACCTAATGTAACCTTGAAAATCAAGGGAATCTACATTGGGTAATTTAATGCTAGAAATTATTTTTCTTTGATTTATTCGTACTTTTAGATTGTATACTCAAAGAATTTCTTTCCCAAAAAACACCATTAGAAAATCCTTGAATATTTTTATCTTTATCCGCAATGTTCAATCTTTTCAAAGTGATTGATGCAAACTTCTTATCTTTTTCTACACCAACAAAATTTCTTGCTAACTTCTTAGCAACTACAGCTGTTGTGCCCGAACCAAGAAAAGGATCAAAAACAATCTCACCTTCTCTACTGCTTGCAAGAATTATTTTTGCTAATAGTTTCTCAGGTTTTTGTGTTGGGTGTTCTGTGTTTTCGGGCATTGACCAAAATGGTACTGTTATGTCATTCCAAATATTTGATGGATGAGTTAGTCTAAAATTGCCTCCAGAATTTTGTTCCCAATCTTTTGGTTTTCCATTCTCCTTATATGGAGCAAGTACTTTTCTTTTAAGTTTTACTGCATCTAAATCAAAAAAGTAATCGTTTGATACTGTGCAGAACCAGATATCTTCCGAAGAATTTTTCCAGTTTTGTTTTGCCCCTCTTCCTTTTTCTCTTTCCCAAGTAATTCTATTTCTAACTTTAAAATATTTTTCAAGTGTGTAATGAATTGATGTTGATGATAGCCAATCGCCGCAGACGTAAACCGAGGCAGTAGGTTTAAGAGTTTTTACAATTTCATTAAATAATTTATCCAGCCATTCGGAATATTCATCAATTGATCGTTTAGAAAATTTGTTGCTATTAAATTTCTTATTCATATTATAAGGAGGGTCAAGAAAGAGTAAATCAACAAAATTTGATGGTAAAAAGTTAATAGCTTGAAAAATATCCTGATGAATTACTTTATTAACTACCCGATTTATCTTTTGTGCGGATTTAAGATTAATAAGTTCAGCACTATATTTACTAATTTCTTTTTCTGAAATAGTGATCGATCTATTATTTACTCCTCTTGTAGTTTTCTTCATTACAAATCTTATTTAACAATAGCGCCGGATTTAACTGATGCATCGACTTCAACTATTTTTAGTTTCCCTTCAGAATCATCAACTGCAAGTACCATCCCCTCAGATAATTGACCGAATAGTTTAGCCGGTTTTAAATTACTAACTATTACAACTTTTTTATTAATTAAAGTTTCCGGTTCATAACTTTGTGCAATCCCCGCGATTATTTGTTTTTCTGTCTCACCAACTTTCACCTTTAGTTTAAGGAGTTTATCACTCTTTTTGATTTTTTCAGCACTAATAATTTCAGCAACATTTAATTTAGTTTTGGAGAATTCATCAAATGTAATCTCTTTTACTTTGGCTTCCTCATTTTCTTCAACTTTAGGAAGTTTATCAAGCTGCTTTTCAATTACTTCATCCTCTATCTTATTGAATAATATTTCTGATTCATTCAATTTATGACCTGCACTAAGATTATCTTTTCCAGAGTTAAGCCAATCTGTAGGTTCTGAATTTAGCATATCAAAGATTTTCCTTGAGGTGAAAGGTATTACAGGACTTAACAATTCTGCTAAAGTATAAATTGTTTGAAGTGCAATATTTATAGTATTAGCACACAACGGTCTATCACTTTTTATAGTTTTCCAAGGTTCCGAATCATTAAAGTATTTATTGGCGCTTCTTGCAAGATTCATTATTTCAAGAATGGCATCTTTTATTTTATAATGCTCTAGAAGATCGGCGATTTTTGAAGGATAGTTTTCAAGTTCACTTAATAAATTACTGTCAATTTCGGATAGTTCACTTCGACTCGGAACTTTGCCTTCAAAATGTTTATGAACAAATATGAATGTTCTATTGATAAAGTTGCCTAAAATGTCTGCTAACTCATTATTGTTTTTAGCTTGAAACTCCTTCCAATAAAAATCAGTATCTTTATTCTCCGGTAAGTTTGAAGCCAAGCAATATCTTAAAGGATCTGTCGGGAAGAGATCAAGAAACTCACTTACATCAATTCCCCACCCTCTTGATTTAGAAAACTTTTTCCCTTCAAAATTCAAAAATTCATTTGCAGGCACATTCTGCGGACAAATAAACTGTTCATCATTATTCAAATTCCATGCCCTCAGCATTGCCGGGAATATAATCGTATGAAACACTATATTATCTTTGCCAATGAATGCAACGTATTTTGTGTCTTTCCCTTGCCAATAGTCTTTCCACAATTCGGGATCTTTTCTTTCTTCCGATAATTTTTTAGTTGCAGAAATGTATCCGAGCACTGCTTCAAACCAAACGTAAATTACTTTACCGATTGAGCTATCGAGCGGAACTTTAACTCCCCAATCTAAATCTCTGGTAACAGCACGGTCCCTCAAACCATCTTTGAACCAGCCTCTGCAATATTGAAGTACATTGTCTTTCCATCCAAACTTGTTATTCATCTCTTCAATGTATTCTTCCAAAAATTCTTGATATTCACCTAAGGGAAAATACCAATGAGATGTTTCCTTCAGTTCAGGAGTATTGCCGGTAATTTTACTTTTAGGATTTATAAGCTCGTGTGGTTCGTAGAGAGACCCGCATTTCTCACATTCATCGGAGCGTGCTTCTTCAAAACCGCATTTGGGACAAGTACCTTCTACGTATCTATCTGGTAAAAACATTTCAGATTTGCTGTCATAAAACTGCATCGATTTTTTTTCTTTAAGCAAACCATTCTGATGATAATTTTTAAAAAACTCTTGAGCTGTGTTATGATGAATTGGCAAACTTGTTCTGGAATATATATCGAAGCTCATTCCAAATTTTTCAAAAGAAGTTTTATTCGCTTCGTGAAATCTATCAATAATTACGTTGGGACTTACATTTTCCTTATCTGCTGAAATAGTTATTGGTACACCATGTTCATCGGATCCACAAATATAAATAATATCATCACCATTAAGTCTTTTATAGCGGACATAAATATCAGCAGGCAAATATGCACCGCTTAAGTGTCCTAAATGAATTGGACCATTTGCATATGGTAATGCAGAAGTGACAAGTACTTTTTCTTTTTCCAACCGTGCCTCAATAAAATCAAAAATAAATTTAAATATACGTATAATTTATTTTGATATTAAATCTATTGATAAAGAAATTGGAACGCATGGTGATTGAAAAAAAATGAGTTCTTAAAATAAAATAGGAACTCATTTTTATATGAAATGAAGGCCGAAATAAATAATTAAATAAAATAACCAACTAATTTTGCATTTCTTTGTACATATCTTCTATTAAATTTTCATATCTTGCTTCAATAATGTTACGCTTCAATTTTAATGAGGGAGTCATTTCACCCGCTTCAATAGTAAACGGTTTGTTGAGTAAAGTAAATTTTCTAACCTTTTCGTAACTTGCTAATTTCTTTTGAAATGCTGAAAATTCCTGCTGCATCATATCATCAATTTGTTTTAATTTTATTAGGTCCTCATTGCTGGAATATGCAATTCTATGTGCATCAGCATATTCTTTTAAAGCTTCAAAATCCGGCACAATAAGGGCACTAATAAACATTCGCTTATCACCAATTATTATAAACTGATCGATATACTTGCTTCCTAAAAAGAGATTCTCAATTGGAGTTGGAGCGATATATTTTCCACCCGAAGTTTTAAAGAGACTTTTCTTTCTATCAGTAATTAAGAGGAAACCTTCAGCATCAAAGACTCCTATATCTCCTGTGTGAAGCCATCCGTCTTTAATAACTTCTTTGGTTTCTTTTTTCTTTTTATAGTAACCCTGCATTATGTTTGGTCCACTTGCAAGTATTTCGCCGTCTTTTGCAATTTTAACTTCTACACCAGGTACAGTTTTACCAACACTACCAAATTTGTAATCATTTTCTCTATTAACAGCAATAACTGGTGAAGATTCCGTTAAACCATAACCCTCTAAAACTAAAATACCAACAGCTTCAAAAAAGACTCCAAGATCTCTGGCAAGAGCAGCACCACCTGATATGAAAAATCTTAGATTTCCACCAGTTACACTTCTTAGCTTAGAAAAAACCAATTTATCAGCAAGTTTATGTTTAATAATTAATGAAATTGGAATTGATTCATTGGTTCTTTTTAGTTGAGCGTATTCTTGACCAACAGTAACTCCCCAATTAAATATTTTTTGCTTCTTCTCTGGTTGTTTGTCAACATTTCTCATGATCTTATTATACATTCTCTCAAATAATCTCGGTACTCCGGTCATAACAGTTGGTTTAATCTCGCCCATATTTAAAGAAATCTTTTCTATGCCTTCAGCAAAAGCGACTGTTGAACCACAAGCAAGAGCAAGATAGTAGCCTGCCATTCGCTCAAAAATATGACTTAAGGGAAGGAATGATAAAAATGTATCTTCGTCTGTAACACTTATTATTTCGCACGCAGCTTTAACATTAGATAATATATTTTTATGTGTTAACAACACACCTTTAGGTTCGCCCGTTGTACCTGAAGTATAAATGATAGTGCATAGATCATCTTCATTAGCAAGCTCGACATGCGTTAGAAAATGTTCATGATGATCTTCTTTATAAAGTTTTCCTTTTTTTAGTATTTGATCGAAAGTTAAAACACTTTGTTCGCCTTCAGGATCATCATTATTCATGGTGATAATGAATTTAAGATTTTTGCACTTGGATTTTATCTTTAAAACTTTATTAAGTTGAAATTTTGTTGATACAATAACGCCGACTGACTCAGAATTATTCAGCATATACTCAATGCTATCTGAAGTTGAGATTGGGTATAGCGGAACATCTATACCTCCCAAGCATATTATAGCTAAATCGGAATAATACCACTCAGGTCTGTTTTCAGCAATAATTGCTACTTTGTCTTCACGTTTAACGCCAAGTGTAGTAAGACCAAGTGCTAAATTTTCAACAATTTCTCTTACCTCGGAATAGTTAATGTCTACGTACTTTTCATCAACCTTGTGTTTAAGATATGTTTTATTCGATCCGTAAGTTTTAGTTACAACATCAAACATCTCGGGGATTGTTTTAAAGTTTTGAATAGGTGGCATTTTTACTCCTTCAAAAAATTTATCAAAGATAACTCCGAATGTCTAAAAAAGCAATAAGACATATAACTATTTTTTCAGACTTTAATAAAAATCTTTTTACTATATAGAATCCACATTAGTCCCAACCAAACAAAAATATAAACTAATGCCCATGCTAATGAAGCATTAATGGGAGTTAGCCAGCTTTCAAATAGGTTTGAATAAAGAAAAGATTTTAGCGTAATCTCATTCCCTTCATAATTAAATTTTATCAAATACATTAATTTGGCTACTATTCCAGACAGGAAAAACACGGTGATTGCATTCATTCCGTAAACTTGAAAGGGTTTTATCCACCACTTTATTCCTTTAACATCTATTATCCAAAAACATATTGCTAAAAAATTAAGTGCAAGTCCTCCTGTGTAAAGAACATAGGAGCTTGTCCACAGACTTTTATTCATGGGGAACCATCCATCCCAAACATAACCGGTTAACATGAGCAAGCTTGAAAAAACAAATAGCCAAACTGTTTTGGTTGTTTTATCATTTGAGGATTGAAGCCAATGACCAGTTAAAATACCAAGCAGTGCTGAAGATATTGCAGGAAGAGTACTTAAAATTCCTTCAGGATCCCAAACCTTTGTATAAGACCACATGTGACCACTCAATATAAGATTATCCAACCACGCTGCAAGATTTGTTGTTTTTTCTAAATTAGAGTGCCCTACTCCCGGAACAGGAATGAACATCATTAAAATCCAATAAAATAGCAATAAGAATCCAGTTATATATATTTGAGCTTTAAGTGTTGTCTTTAAAAACAAAAATGAAGAGATTAGATATACAACAGCAATCCTCTGAAGTACTCCGGGAATTCGTATGGCAGAAATATCAAAATAAGGAAATCCATTTAAGAACAGACCCAATCCAAACAAAATTAAACTTCTACGCAATACATTTAAAAGCAGTTTATTTTGATTATCCCCTCTTTCTTTTCTTTTTGATAGTGAGAGTGTAATGGCAACTCCAACAATAAAAAGGAAAAATGGAAATATCAAATCAGTAGGAGTACATCCGTGCCATTCAGCATGTTTTAATGGAGGGTAAATTGAACCCCAAGAACCAGGATTGTTAACTAAAATCATTCCGGCAATTGTTATGCCTCTGAATACATCAAGTGAAACAAGCCTTTCTTTTTTTTCCATAGCATTATTTGATTAATTCATGAAATTTTATTGTTACAATATGTTACATTTACAATTAATTAAACTAGCACGATAATACATTAATTCAAATAATTATTTAAAGAAAATTTTATTGTTGATTACTATTCAATTTATCTATTTCTTTATAAGCTAAATTAGTATTTACTTAATATTATTGAGATTAGTTCACTTTATGAAATATATTCGAAAAATATATGATTGGGTGCTTCATTGGGCTGAAACTCCTTATGGCCCTTTAGCATTGTTTATATTGGCTTTTGCCGAATCTTCATTTTTCCCAATACCCCCGGATGCTTTACTAATTGCTCTTGCATTGGGTGTAAGAAGTAAATCATTTAAGTTTGCCGCAATTTGCACAATTGCTTCAGTACTTGGAGCTCTTCTTGGTTATGCTATTGGATATTTTGTCTGGTGGGAAGGTGTTAATCAATTTTCTGCTGTTGCTAACTTTTTCTTCACCAACATTCCTGGTTTTACTGAACAGCTTTTCTTCCAAGTTAAAGAACTTTATGACGAATGGAATTTTTGGATAATATTTACTGCAGGATTTACTCCAATACCATATAAAGTTTTCACAATAACAGGCGGTGCATTTAACGTAAACATTTTCTTATTCATTATTGCATCACTGATTGGAAGAGCAGGAAGATTTTTCTTAGTTTCATTTTTAATCTGGAAATTTGGAGAGCAAATTCAAGGATTCATTGATAAGTATTTTAATTGGCTAGCTATTGGATTTACTCTTTTACTAGTCGGCGGATTTGTAGGGATAAAATATTTGTTTTAATTATTAAATTATTTTATTCGACCTCATTTTTTGCGTTAGAAATCTTTGTCATTTAGTAGGATTTAATTTAGGGTAATATTATAAAAACAATTAAGGGGCTGCTGATATTAGCAACCCCAATATAATAAACAATTAAGCTTTTGGACCAACCATATTTTCTGGTCTTACAAATTCTTTAAATTGCTCTGAAGTAAGAAGTCCAATTGCAACAGCGGCTTCTTCAAGTGTTGTATTCTCAGCAAGTGCCTTTTTTGCAATTTTTGCAGCATTATCATAACCCACATGAGGATTTAAAGCAGTCACCAACATCAACGAATTTGTAAGGTGCTTTTCAATATTGATTTTATTAGCTTCAATTCCCACAACACAATTATCAGTAAAGCTCTCTGACGCATCAGCTAATAATCTGATTGATTGGAGTAGATTAAAAATCATAACTGGCTTAAATACGTTAAGTTCAAAATTACCGCTTGCACCACCAAAATTTATTGCAGTGTCGTTCCCCATAACTTGGCAGCAAACCATTGTCAGAGCTTCCGATTGAGTTGGATTAACTTTACCAGGCATAATTGAACTGCCGGGTTCGTTGGCTGGTAAATTTATTTCACCAATTCCACATCTTGGTCCTGAACCCAGCCATCTAACATCATTTGCAATTTTCATTAATGAAGAAGCTAATGTTTTCATTACACCGCTTGCTTCAACAATTGCATCATGCGCTGCAAGTGCTTCAAATTTATTAGGAGCTGTAACAAATTTTAGATTTGTAATTTCAGAAATTTTTGATGCCGCAAGCTCTGCAAATTTCGGATGGGTGTTTAGTCCAGTTCCTACTGCAGTTCCACCGAGAGCCAACTCTGAAAGTCTCGGTAAACAGCCATTTATTCTCGCTAGACCATTATCCATTTGCTGAACGTATCCTGAAAATTCTTGACCCAAAGTCAATGGAACAGCATCCATTAGATGAGTTCTGCCAATCTTAATTACCTCTTTGAATTCTTCAGCTTTAACAGCAAGAGCATCCCTTAACTTAGTTATCATCGGTATTAATCTTCTATTGATTTCTTCAACGGCTGCAATGTGCATTGCCGTTGGGAAGGTATCATTTGATGATTGAGCTTTATTTACATCATCATTAGGATGGATTGGTTTTTTACTTCCCAATTCACCACCGGAAATTTCTATTGCTCTATTAGCAATTACCTCGTTTGAGTTCATATTTGTTTGGGTACCGCTTCCGGTTTGCCAAACAACCAAGGGGAAATGTTCATCCAACTTTCCGCTTATTACTTCATCAGCTGCTTCTGCGATCAGTTTAGTCTTTTCGTCCGAAATCATTCCTAATTCGTTATTAATTAAGACCGCAGCTTTTTTAAGTATTCCTAATGCTCTGATAATCTCGCGTGGAAAAGTTTCTCCCCCAATTTTAAAATTCATTAATGATCTTGCTGTTTGTGCACCATAATACTTATCAGCTGGTACTTTAACTTCTCCCATTGTATCAGTTTCAATTCTAAATTCCATATTCGCCTCAATTTTTAATTAATATTTTTTGATTTTAACTCTATTTGCACCAATAAATTTGGTCTCGTAATACTTATTTTCTAAAGATGAAATGATAACTCCGTTCGATGAACTTGCATGAGCAAATAAATTGTCATCTAGGTAAATGCCAACATGTCCGGGGTAGTATCTCCTGGATGTATTAAAATAAATTAAATCTCCAAACCTTAATTGATCCGTATCATCAAAAGGTTGCCATTCTTTGTACTGTTCTCTTGCTGTTCTGGGTAATGTAATATTCATGCTATTACCATATACCTTTTGAGTAAATGCAGAACAATCTATTCCCTTTCTAGTTGTTCCGCCGTATCTGTAAGGTGTATTTAAGTAACTTATAATTTCGTGAAGAAATCTTTCTTTCTTAGTATTGGATTCTGTTACTTCTGAAAGTTTATCTAATATAGATTTAGCTTCTTCGTTTGCTACTGAAATTTGAGGGTCAGATATTTCATCTTCAACTTCTGAAGCATTATAAGAAGGGTTTGGATTTGTATAATTGCCATATCGTTCATAGTAAGATGATGATGAACAATTTACTAAGTAGAATGGTGCTAAAACTAATATAATTTTTTTAAATACCTTTAATGTTTTTTGCATTTAAAATAATTAACCAAGATATGCTCTTAAACTTTTGCTTCTAGATGTATGTCTTAATCTTCTAATAGCTTTTTCTTTAATTTGTCTAACTCGTTCGCGTGTTAAATGAAATTGTTCTCCAATTTCTTCAAGGGTTAAGGAATTTTTATCATCGAAGCCAAAATAGAGTTTTACAACTTCAGCTTCTCTTTCAGTAAGAGTAGCGAGTGCCCTTTCAATTTCACTTCTCAATGATGCAGACATTAAAGATGTATCTGGTAGTGGATTTGCATCATTCTCCAAGACATCTAACAAACTATTTTCATCACCTTGAGCAAATGGAGCATCCATTGAGACATGTCTTGAAGACATTTTTAAAGTATCAGAAACTTCATCTAAATCCATTTCCAATTCTTTAGCTATTTCTGAATGAGTTGGTTCGCGTTCATATTCTTGCTCAAGACTATTATAAGCTTTTCCAATCTTGTTTAATGCTCCAACTCTATTTAACGGTAATCTGACTATTCTGGATTGTTCGGCAAGTGCTTGAAGTATTGATTGACGAATCCACCAGACTGCATAAGAAATAAATTTAAAGCCACGAGTTTCATCAAATCTTTTTGCTGCTTTAATTAGGCCTAAATTACCTTCGTTAATTAGATCTCCTAAAGATAATCCTTGATTCTGATACTGTTTAGCAACACTTACAACAAATCTTAAATTGGCTTTAACAAGTTTATCTAATGCTATTTGATCACCGCTTTTTATTCTTATTGAATAATCTATCTCTTGTTCAGGAGTTAAGAGTTCAACCTTACCAATTTCTTGAAGGTATTTATCTAATGAATGGCTATCTCTATTCGTAAATTGTTTTGAGATTTTCAAGAAAGCTCCTAATTATTTTCAGAATTTACCGAATCAACAATTCCTACAATTGATGCATCAACTGGTGCCATATCAACATCCATAGCAATAACTGCCTCGCTGGAAGTAGCAAAAAATATTACTTCTCCTGGTCCGGCACCAATCGTATCAACAGCAATGATTGGGTCGCCAATATTCTCCAGCTTAGCATTTAATGGCTGAACAAACTGCATTTTATACCCATTAAGAGCATGGTATTTTCTGGTAGCCCAAATAGTGCCAATTACTCTTCCAAGAATCATTTTTCAACCTTCTTAATACCATTATCGATGGAAATATCTAATTTATCAACAATTGCCATTATTACAGCATCCACCGGTTTATCTTTTGTCTGAATAGTTTGCCTTGCTGAGCTACCGGAAGCATAAAGCACAACTTCACCAACACCGGCTCCTACAGAATCAACAGCCACAATAAAGTTATCTTTAAGATTATTCTTTAAATCAAGTTGCTTGACAATAAGAAATTTTGAACCTACTAATTTCTCATCTTTCCTTGTAGACCAAACAGTTCCAATAACTTTTCCTAGTTGCAAAATTTAATTCCTCAGATAATAAGTAAATGAATAATAGTAATTTATTCTCTAGAATAAAAATTTAAGTTTTGATTAAAGTATGAAATTATCCAGAAATATTTACGAATTTAAAAAGCTAGTACCATTTAAAGTGTTTTCAATACCAAAATGTTCAGCAATTGTCTTTGCAACATCAGCAAATGTTTCTCTTACTCCCAGATTTTTCCCTTCATTATTAGGTTTATAATAAAGTATAGGAACATACTCTCTGCTATGATCAGTGCTTTCAGTCGTAGGATCATTCCCATGATCAGCGGTAATAATTAGTTTATCAGTTTCATCCATTTCGCTTAAAATATCTGGCAAATTGTCATCAAACTCAACCAATGATTCATGAAAACCGCCGGGATTATTACGGTGACCAAAGTATACATCGAAATCTACTAGATTAGCAAAAATTAAACTGTTTTCTTCGGACATTAAATTAGAAATTACAGCGTTGATTCCTTCTAAATTCGATTTAGTTTTAACAGATTTATTTATACCCTTAAAATTAAAAAGATCATTGACTTTGCCAACGCCTACGGTATTAATTCCATTTTCAGTTAAAATATCTAAAATTGTATTTTCAGGCGGATCGATTGAAAAATCTCTTCTATTTGTTGTACGCTCAAAACTGCCAGGTGCACCAACAAACGGACGTGCAATTACTCTTCCCATGTTGTGTTCATCAATACAAATTTTATTTCTGGTAACTTCACAGATTTCATATAATCTTTCAAGTGGAATTATTTCTTCATGAGCCGCTATCTGAAAAACTGAATCAGCTGAGGTATAAACGATAGGAAACCCCGTCTGCATATGCTCAAGACCAAGTTCATCAATAATTTCTGTGCCAGAAGCTGGTTTGTTACCTAAAAATCCTTGCAAGTTATTTTGTACCAAAAAATCTTCCATAACATCTTCTGTGAATCCATCCGGATATGTTGGGAACTCGAAATCAACAATGTAGCCGCCTATTTCCCAGTGTCCGCTCGTAGAATCCTTACCGGTTGATTGTTCTGTCATTTTACCAAAAGAAGCCATCGGCTTACCAACAGATCCATAACCTAACATTTTTTTGATATTACCTAAGCCCATTTTTTGTAAGTTGGGTAAATCTAGTCCACCCATATAATTGGCAATATTTCCCAAAGTATTGCTACCTTTATCACCATATTTGTCAGCGTCGGGTAATTCACCTATTCCAACGCCATCTAGAATGATTAAAACAAAATTATTCAAGTTGCTCTCTCTTAATTGATACTTTTTACGGTATTTCCACCTTTTTGATAAGCTTTATTTAATGCCAATTCAGCATTCTTTAGCACATCTTCAACATCCGTCTTTTGTTGTGCAGAAGCTACACCGATGGAAACGGTAAATGTTGTTTGTTTTGAAACTACAGAAATTGGTTTCCTTGCAATTTTAATTCTAAGTTTTTCAGCCCATAAAAAAACATCTTTGGTTGTTGCATTGAAGAAATAAACAGCAAACAATTTTTCTCCAAGCCTTCCTAGAATATTTAACGGTGTAATCTCACTTTTAATTGATTGGTTTATTGAATCTAAAACTTTAGGGAATGGATCCGTTTCAAAAAGCGATCTTTCTTCCAGAAAATCATCTATCTGTATTAAAGCCAATGCTGATGGGGCTTCAAACTCATTAGTTTTGATTAAATCGGAGCTTACTTGTTTTACGAATGCATCATAAGTTAATGCTCCAGTTTCGACGTCTACCGATAATAAATTCTTTAAAATTGTATGTGTGGAATAAGTATAAACAAAGAACGAAAATATTTTTATAGCACTTCGCATAAATTTAATGTCTGAATTTGCATATATTTTTTTCTTCAAGCTTTCAAAGCAGAGTACGCCAAAATTTTGGTTATCATAAATTAATGGTAAAGCTAAGAAAGATCCTCCTAAACCGGCAGTTTCTGTTTTAGCAAATCTAATGTAATTTTTATTGCTTGTATCTTCAATATTTACTGGTATACCGCTCATTATCGCTTTACCAACAAGTGTTCCGTCTAAATCAATCTGTAAATTTTCTCCTACGTATTTTAGTGAAGTTTTATTTTCTGTTTTAGCAATTATAAACTTCTGTTTTTTCGGATGAAAATAAACAAATGTGAAGGCATCATAATGAATAAGATTTTTAATTGTACCTTCAATAATTTCTTCAATGTCTTCTTCATTATCAAACTTCTTCTCTGTCTTCAGAATATTTAACAGCATTTCCAATCGCTTTTCGGTAGTAGATCCGGAAAATTTTTCATCAAACAATGAAATGATGATAGCAATAATTCTAACAAATCTGCCCAGTGAATAAACAGTTTCAATTCCGAATGCATCGGGCGCTTTTGAATCTACTACTAAAACTCCGGTGAGAGAATCAGCATAAAATAGAGGAACACCAACAAGGCTTTTAATTCCTTGAGGAGTATCGTAATAACGGACAACATCAAGTTCGGCATTTGGGGAGATTTCGTTAAGGTGCACAGGTTCTTGTTTTTGTACAATTGCACTAATGATGTCATCTTCAAGCGGAAAATGTTTTTTTGTAATAGAATTTTCTGAATTGCTAAAATATTTCTGAACAGATAGCTCTTGATTATTTTCATTGAACCAGAAAAAAACAACACTATGAGCCAAATATGCATCTTTAATAACATTTAGAATTTTTTCTAATACAAATAGGAATTGTTCGTCACTATTTACGTCAGCTGGTAATTCTTCACTTACAATTTTTCCAAATTGAGCCTTTAGTTCCTCTGCAGATATATCACTTTTTAATCCGGATTGCAAGACTGGTTTATAGTTATGTGATGTTATAACTTCAGCATTTTTCTTCTTTGAAACAATTTTTACTGTTTCACCCAAATCAGTATCATAGCCTTTATTTTCAGTATCAATAAGATCATCATCAATAAAGCTGTCGCTTGGTTCATTCTCAAGCATATTTTTAATTCTAACTGAATCTCTTAAAAAGATAATGAAAGCAACATAAACCACCAAAATGGCAATAGCAATGGATTTGATTACAATATCATCGGAAATAAGCGGAACAATGGCAAGTAGAGGAATAATTAAGAATATTAAAATTCTTTTTTTATTTCTTGAGCTGAGTATCATTGATTGATTGCTGAAATTATTGTTACTCTAAACTATTTTATTTATCTAATAATTATAATAAAAGTTTATACAAATATCATTATCTGAATAATTTAGATAGTCTTATTTCAACGTCTTTCTTACCTATTCCTTTTAATGAAGAATACAAGAAAAGATTGTCTCCCAAACTTAATTCAGGAAACTGTTTAACAATATTTTTTACCGATTTAGATCTCTCAGATTGATTTAGTTTATCAACTTTGGATAAAATAATTGTATACGGTATGATCTCATCAATCAGCATTTGATTTAGTAGTAGATCAAGATTTGTTGCTGAATGACGGCTATCAACCAGATGATAAGCCATAACAATATTTTTACTGTCTAGGAGGTAGTCAGCAATTAATCTTTGCCAAACAAATTTTTCTTTTTTGGGTACTTTTGCATAACCGTAACCCGGTAAATCAACCAAATAAAATTTATCTTCAACTAAATAATAATTTATCGATCTTGTTTTTCCGGGAGTTGAACTAGTTTTTGCAATATTCTTTTGTTTGGAGAGTGAATTAATAAATGTAGATTTACCAACATTGGATCTACCACAAAGCACAAGCTCAGGCATTCTCTCAGTCGGTAAATCCTTTGTAGTAAATACTGATTTTATGAATTTTATTTTTAGCATAAACAAAAAGAGCAGCTTTAAAGCTGCTCAAAAATTAAAAATTATAAAGAAGAATTACTCTTTAACCCTTCCACCATCAAGATCATCTTGTAGTTTTTTAAGTTCATCCCATTTTCCGTCGGCAGCTAATTTTGCTTGCCGTGGCCAAGATTGAGGATCGTGAGATTTATATCTACTACCAGCTTCGGCTAATATCTCAGTTAGCTTTTCAACTTCGGTATCAGCCAATTTCGCAAATGTAGTAATACCGTTTTCTTGCAATATTTCAGAAATTTTTGGACCAACGCCTTCAACCTTAGTTAGATCATCTGTCTCTGTTTTTAATTCAGCAGTTTCATCTTCCTTATTCTCTTCAGTTTCCTCAACTGCATCTTCTACAACTTCCTCAGCTGCGACAATTTCTTCAACAATAGCTTCTTTTGCATCTTCCTTCTTGGATTTAGCTTTCTTCTTAGTTTTTCTTGGTTTCTTTGAAGCTGCTTCACTAAAATCAACTAACTCAATAATCGCCATCTCAGCAGCATCACCAACTCTGTTGCCTAATTTTATTACTCTTGTATAACCGCCTGGTCTATCGCCGATTTTGCTAATAACTTCACTAAAAAGTTCTTTCATTACTTCAGCATCTTTTATATCTCTGTATACTAATCTTCTGGCATGGACAGAATTATTTTTAGCTTTTGTAATTAGCGGTTCAACAAAAAGTCTTGTCTGTTTTGCTTTAGCCAAAGTAGTAGTAATTTTCTTATGCTTAATTAGTGCAGTAGCTAAAGATCGTAAAGTCGCCGTTCTATGAGAAGCAGTTCTACCTAATTTTCTTCCTTTAATTCTATGTCTCATTATTTAAACCTTTTGCAGAATTTAATTATTGTCAGATTTTTCGTTTACGTATTTATCAACATCCATTCCGAATTCAAGATTATAAACTTCAACTATTTCCATCAGTTCGGCAAGTGATTTACGACCAAAGTTTCTAAATTTAAGCATTTCACTTTCATCTTTGCGTACAAGATCGCCCATTGTTTTAATGTTGGCTGCCTTTAAGCAGTTATGAGATCTTACACTTAATTCTAAATCATCAACACTAGTAGTTAAAATTTTACGAATTCTTTCAAATTCTAAATCTTTTTCATCATCAACTTTATCTTCTTCTTGTTCAACATCAAAATTAATGAACATATTGATATGATCTCTTAAAATAACACCGGCACCGGACATTGCTTCTTCTGGTGTAACCGATCCATCAGTGATAACTTCTAATGTTAATTTTTCATATTCGTTACTTTCGCCAATTCTAACATTTTCAATATCGTATCTAATATTAACGATAGGTGTAAAGATAGAATCTATTGGGATGATACCTATTGTTTGATCAGCAATATTTTGTTTAGCCGCTGGAACATAACCTTTTCCAAATCCAAATCTAACTTCAACAGTTAATTTAGCACCATCATTTAAGGTGGCAATATGCTGATCTGGATTCAAAACTTCAATATCAGGGCAATTTTTCTGGAGATCAGCCGCAGTAAATTTACCGCTACCTGATAAAGAAAGTTCTACTTTTGTAGTTTGCTTGTTTATTACTTTTAGTCTAACTTTTTTAAGATTTAGAATAATATCAGTAATATCTTCAACTACACCAGGCACTGAAGTAAATTCATGTAATACACCATCAATTTTTATTGCAACAATTGCCGCACCGGATAAAGAAGATAAAAGTATTCTTCTAAACGCTGCGCCTAAAGTAACACCAAATCCTCTTTCTAATGGCTGAATTGTAAACTTTCCATAAATTTGTGTGGATGATGCTTCATCTAAAATTACGCCATCGGGCATTTTTATAAAAGGATAACTCATTTAGATTCCTCTAATTTGAAATTCAATTTAATTAAAACTACTTAGAATATAACTCAACTATTAACTGTTCGTTAACATTAACTGGTATTTCGTCTCTTTCAGGAATCTTTACAAAAGTCCCTGATAAATTCGCCTTTTCAACTTCTAACCATTCGTAAGGATTTGTTTTTCTAATTCTTAAGGCATTGTGAAAAACATCCATTTTTTTACTTGCTTGCTTAACCGCAATAACATCACCTGGTTTCAATAAATAAGATGGAATGTTAACAAGTTTTCCATTAACGGTTAAATGTCTGTGACTTACCAATTGTCTTGATTGTGATCTTGAGGCAGCAAATCCTAATCTGAAAACTGTGTTATCCAATCTTCTCTCAAGTAATTGGAGCAAGTTTTCACCGGTGATGCCTCTCATGTTATCAGCTTTTTTGAAAATATTTCTAAATTGTTTTTCAAATAAACCGTACATAATTTTTAATTTTTGTTTTTCCTTAAGCTGTGTACCATAATCAGAAACTCTTTTTCTACCTGCTCCATGCTGACCCGGACCATAAGGTTTATTACTTAAAATCTTATCAAACTTTGGATTACCAAAGATATTTTCACCGAATTTTCTTACAAGTTTCGCTTTTGGACCTGTGTATCTTCCCATCTATAATTTTCCTTTAATTTAAACTCTTCTACGTTTTGGGGGTCTGCAACCATTATGCGGAATAGGAGTAATATCTTTAATTGACATAATATGCAAACCAGCTGTATTTAGCGCTCTAATTGCAGCATCTCTACCAGAACCAGGACCCTTTACTAAAACATCAACTCTTTTTAATCCTAAATCAACCGCCTCTTTAGCCGCAGCTTCAGAAGTTACTTGAGCAGCAAAAGGTGTGTTTTTTCTAGAACCTTTAAAGCCATTTTTACCGGCAGATGACCATGAAATAGTATTGCCGTAAACATCTGTTATTGTAACTAACACATTGTTAAAAGATGCTTTAATATGAGCAAGCCCAACTGCATCAACATGAACTTTCTTTTTAGATTTTCTTGTAACTTTTGCCAAGTTAAAAACTCCTATAGCTATAATTAATTATCAATTCAAAATTATTTTGGTACTTTCTTTTTACCAGCAACTGTTCTTTTCTTACCTTTTCTTGTACGAGAATTAGTTTTAGTACGCTGACCTCGCACTGGCAAACCACGTCTGTGTCTTAAACCTCTATAGGTTCCAATATCCATTAGCCTTTTAATATTCTGCTGAACTTCACTTCTTAAAGCACCCTCAACTTTTAATTCAGCGGTCATAATTGCTCTTACTTTAGCAACTTCTTCTTCAGTAAGATCTAAAACTTTTTTATTAGGATCCACTGCTGCTTTTTCTAAAATTGCTAACGCAGTATGCTGACCAATTCCATAAATGTAGGTTAATCCTATATAAGCTTTTTTCTGTTTTGGTAAATCAATTCCTGCAATCCTAGCCAAATTACTATTCTCCTAAATTTCTTTAACCTTGACGTTGTTTGTGTTTTGGGTTCTTACAAATAACTCTTACAGTCCCGTTTCTTTTAATAATCTTACAATGATCGCACATTTTTTTTACAGATGCCCGAACTTTCATATTAGCTCCGTTATTTATACCTATATGTAATTCTACCTTTATTTAAATCATAAGGCGATAATTCAATTGCAACTTTATCACCAACTAATATTTTGATAAAATGCATTCTCATTTTACCAGAAATATGAGCCAATATTTCGTGTTTGTTTTCTAGCTTTACCTTAAAGTGTGCATTTGGTAAAGTTTCTGTGACAACACCGTCGACTTTTATTGATTCTTGTTTTGCCATTTATTAACAAACCGATAATATTTCTGGAAAATCATTTATTATTGCAACTGTATGCTCAAAATGAGCAGATGCTTTTTTATCTCTCGTTAAAACTGTCCAACCATCATTTGCAACTGTAACTTCGAAAGTACCAATATTTATCATAGGCTCAATTGCGATGGTCATTCCATTTTTTATTTTTGGACCACTATTAGCTTTTCCAAAATTTGCAATTTGCGGATCTTCATGAAGAAATTTTCCAACTCCATGACCGCATAAATCTTTTACAATAGAAAATCCATGGCTTTCAATATATTCTTGAATTGAAGATGAAATATCGCCAATTCTATTTTTAACTTTTGCTTGTTCAATACCCAAGTAAAGAGATTTTTCAGTAGCTTCTAAAAGTTTAAGTTTATCTTCTTCCACATCACCAATAGCCACTGTAATTGCTGCGTCTCCAAAATATCCATTTTTATCAACGCCAACGTCTATTGAAAGAATATCACCGTTTTCTAAAACTCTATTGCTTGGAATTCCGTGTACTACTTCCTCATTTATTGAAGCACAAATTGTACCCGGAAAATCAATTGCTCCGGCTTGAGAATACCCTTTAAAAGCCGGTATTCCGTCGTTGCTTCGGATATAGTCCTCTGCAATTTTATCAAGCTCTAAAGTTGTTTTACCAACTTCCGCATATCTCTTAACAAGTTGTAATGTTTCAGCTACTATCTTTGCACTTTCTCTGATATAATCTATCTCTTTTTTACTTTTAATGATGATCACGATTAACCAATTATCTACGACCTTTCATCTTGCCGGATTTCATGAAACCATCATAGTGACGCATAAGCAAATGAGATTCTACCTGTTGAAGTGTATCGAGAGCAACACCAACCATAATCAATAAACTTGTTCCACCAAAGAATTGAGCAAAACTACCTGAAACTCCTAAACGAGAAACAAACGCCGGTAAAATAGCAATTATTGCTAAAAATATTGAACCGGGTAAGGTGATTTTTGTAAGAATATTATCAATAAACTCAGATGTTTGTTTACCGGGTCTAATTCCCGGAACAAATCCACCTTGTTTCTTCATAGTTTCTGCAACTTCTTGCGGATTAAAAGCAATGGCAGTATAAAAATAAGTAAAGAACACTATTATTATTGCATATATAAAAGAATAAGTAAAGCTAGTATAATTAAAATAACCTGCTAAACTTTGCATAAATTCATTATTTGGGAAAAATGATAAAACCGTGCTTGGTAAAAACATAATTGCTTGTGCAAAAATAATTGGCATTACACCAGCTGTATTTACTCGCAGCGGAATGTATTGTGTAACACCTCCGTAAACTTTTCTACCAACTACTCTTTTTGCATACTGAACCGGGATTCTCCTTGTTCCTTGAGTTACCAGAACGATACCAGCGATTATAAAGCCCATGAAAATTAATATAGCAATTTCAATTACTATATTTCTTGTACCAGCATCAATCAATCTAATTTCATCTAAAATTGCAAATGGTAATCTGTTAATAATATTTATAAATATAATTAAAGAAATACCATTACCAATTCCCTTCTCAGTAATCTGCTCACCCATCCACATCATAAATACAGTGCCAGCAACTAAAAGAATTACCGAAGAAATGATAAATCCTATACCTCTAACTTCCTCAGGAACAACCGATGCACCATTGAAAGAAGTGTTCATTATAACACCAGTTACTACACCTAAACTTTGGAACAAAGAAATTAGAACAGTACCATATCTTGTTAGCTGAGTAATCTTCTTTCTACCTTCTTCTCCTTCTTTCTGCAGCTTTTGGAAATAAGGAATAACTGCTCCACCAAGCTGAATTATAATAGAAGCGGAAATGTAAGGCATAATTCCAAGAGCAAAAATAGCTGCATTAGAAAATGCACCACCAGCAAACATATCATACAAACCAAGTAAATTATCAGTTGTTTTGTTTGCCATTGCTTCAGCTAAAAGATACGAATCGATACCCGGTAAAGTAATATGAGCACCAACTCTTACAATAACTAACAATCCAAGAGTATAAAGAATTCTGTCTCTTAACTCTTGAATTTTAAAAATATTCCGAAAAGTATCCTGAATTTTACCCATTAATTAGATCTCTTTTATACTGCCGCCGGCAGCTTCAATTTTTTCTTTTGCAGATTTACTTAAATATTTTACTTCAACATTTAATTTTGCTTTCAGTTCACCGTTACCAAGCAATTTAAAAGGAGCATCTATTTTTTTAATAACACCATTTTCGAATAATACTTGAGCATTAACGGTATCTTTTATTTTCTTATCATCAAATAATTTTTGAAGTTTTTCAACATTAACGGCTTCATATCTAACTTTAAATATATTTGTAAAACCACGTTTAGGAACTCTTCTTTGTAAAGGCATTTGTCCGCCCTCAAACCATGCTCTATATTTAAAGCCAGAACGTGATCTTTGACCGTTCATACCTCTTGTAGCAGTTCCGCCTCTACCAGTTCCTTCACCACGACCAATTCTTTTTTTGTTTTTTACTGAACCTTCAGCATATTCAAGATTACTTAAAATATCCATTTTCAACCTTAATCTTTAATTTCTTCCATTGTAACTAAATGGGAAACTTTATTAACCATTCCTCTTATTTGAGGAGTATCATTATGTATTTTAGTATAGTTAGGTCTTCCTAAACCAAGAGCTTTAATTGTTAACTTTTGGTCTTTAGGTCTATCAATACCACTTTTAGTTTGAGTAATTTTTAACTTCATTCTCATCAATTCCTTAGTTAAACGCTGAATAACTGACTGATTTCAATATCTCTTTTATCAGCCATTGTTTTTGCATCAATTAAATTTAATAAACCTTGTAAAGTTGCTTTAACCTGGTTATGAGGATTACTTGACCCTAAAGACTTTGTTAAAATATCTTGAACTCCGGCCATTTCTAATACAGCTCTAACTCCACCGCCTGCAATAAGTCCAGTACCAGGAGAAGCAGGTTTTAATAGTACTTTTCCTGCGCCATATTTACCAATTATGGTATGCGGAATAGTTCCTTTATGTAAAGATATTCTATAAACATTTTTCTTAGCGTCATCAATTCCTTTAGAAATAGCATCTGTTACTTCATTAGCTTTACCTAAACCAACACCAACGTGTCCATCACTATCGCCAACAACAACGATAGCATTAAAACTAAATCTTCTACCACCTTTAACAACTTTAGCAACACGATTAATATGAACTACCTTTTCTTTTAGTGCATCTAATCCGCTTACTTTTTTATGCTTCAATTTTTACTCCTTAGTTTCAGAATTTTGTTGCCGGAAGAGGATTCGAACCTCTACAGACGGCGTCAAAGGCCGTTGTCCTACCATTAGACGATCCGGCAATGAGATATATAATTTAAAATTTAAGTCCGCCCTCTCTAGCGCCTTCAGCTATTGCTTGAACTCTTCCATGGTAACGGTAACCACTACGATCAAATACAACTGAATTTATTCCTTTTTCACTAGCTTTTTTAGCTATCAGTTTACCAACAACTTTACCTTTTTCAGTTTTATTTTTCGCAGCACCAATTTCCTTTTCAATCTCTTTTGATAATGATGATGCAGCAGCTAAAGTTACACCAGTTGTATCATCAATAATCTGAGCATATATTTGCTTTAGACTTTTGAAAACAGCGATTCGCGGTCTTTCTGCGGTACCAGTAATTTTTTTGCGAACTCTAATTTTATTTTTTAATCTTTTAGTACTCATTTTATCTTATAAACTCCTATTAACCGGCTGTTTTTCCTGCTTTTCTTATAATTGTTTCGTTAGAATATTTAATACCTTTTCCTTTATAAGGCTCAGGTTTTCTAAAAGATCTAATTTTTGCTGCAATTTGTCCAACCAATTCTTTATCACACCCGCTTATTTTAATGTGAGTAGGTGTTACAACTTCAATTTTTATCTCATCCGGTGGAACGAAATAAATTGGATGAGAGTAGCCAATTGTTAAAAGTAAATTTTTATCTTTTTGCTCTGCCTTATATCCAACTCCAACTATATCCAAAGTTTTAGCAAAGCCTTCTGAAACACCTTCAACCATATTGTTTATTAGAGCTCTTGTTAATCCATGCAGTGCTCTATTCTCTCTCAGGTCGTTTGGTCTTGTTACCAGAACTTCTTCACCTTCTACATTTATAGCAATGTTAGTGTGAAATGATTTTTCTAATTGTCCGAATTTACCCTTAATGGTTATAGTGTTACCCTTTTTAGTAAATTCTACATCTTTGATATTTATTGGTTTTTTACCAACTCTTGACACGACTCAACTCCGTAACTAAATTACCAAATGTGGCAGATTACTTCGCCACCAACTGATTGATTTTTTGCTTGTTTATCTGTTAACAATCCCTTCGAAGTAGAAAGAATCGCTAAACCTAATCCATTTAATACTCTTGGTAAATCTTCTTTTCCAACATAAGAACGTAAACCAGGTGTACTTATTTTTTTAAGCCCTGAAATAGAAGGTTCACCATTTTTATATTTTAGATGAACTCTAATAATATTTTGTTTTGTATCTTCAATGATGTTGAAATCTTTAATAAAGCTGTTCTCTTTAAGTATCTCAGTCATTTTCAACTTCATTTTTGAAGATGGAATATCAACAAATTTCTTTTTTGCATGTAAAGCATTTCTAACTCTTGTCAAAAAATCTGCAATCGGATCTGTAACTGGCATTTATTATTCTCCTCTTTTACCAACTAGCTTTCTTAATTCCTGGAATTTCACCTTTGAGAGCCATCTCTCTAAAAACTAATCTTGATACACCAAATTTACTTAAATAACCTCTTGGTCTCCCTGTCATAGCACATCTATTTCTCAACCTTATCGGTGAAGAATTTCGCGGCAATTTTTGCAATTCATCCCACTCACCTTTTGCTTTAAGTTCTTTTCTTAAATCGGCATACTTGTCAACTAACTGTTGTCTTTTTTCTTCTCTAGCAATTAAGCATTTTCTTGACATATACTTCCTTAGTTATCCGTTAAAAATTTCTTTTTTCGTAAATGGAAATTTAAAGGCTTTTAATAATTCGTAAGCTTCATTATCAGTTTTGGAGCTTGTAACAAATGTAATATCCATTCCAAGAACTTTTGTAATTTTATCAATATTTATTTCAGGAAAAATCACCTGTTCTTTTACGCCAAGTGTGTAATTTCCTCTTCCATCAAAAGATTTATCGGAAACGCCTCTAAAGTCTCTAATTCTTGGCATTACGACAGTAACTAATCTATCTAAAAATTCATACATTCTTTCGCGACGTAATGTAACCACAGCACCAATTTTTATTCCTTCACGAAGTTTGAAGTTAGATATTGCTTTTTTAGATGTTCTAACACTTGCCTTTTGACCTGTAATTGTTTCAAGATCTTTTATTGCTTCATCCAATATTTTAGAATCCTGAACGGCTGCTCCAACTCCCATATTTACAACTATCTTACTTAATTTAGGCACTTCCATAACACTTTTGTATGAAAACTGCTTCATTAATGCGGGTGCAATTTCGGTCTTATACTTTTCAAATAACCTAGGAGTTACTTTTTCTTCAACTACTTCTTTCTTAGCTTTTTCCTTAGGTGCATCTTGTTTTTTATTTGATTTTTTAGTTTTCTCTGCCATTTTCTTCTCAATAATCAATTTTTGTTATGCTAACATTTCTCCGCTAACTCTACTAACCCTGGCTGATCTTTTCTTACCAGTTTTTTCATCGATAATTATTTTTTTACCAATTTTAGTAGCTTCATTACTTTTAGGGTCAAGAATCATAACATTAGAAGCTTCTATCGGTGATTCTTTTTCAATTATTCCACCTTGCGGATTTTGCTGACTAGCTTTTGTATGTCTTTTTCTAAGATTAACACCCTCAATTATAACTCTATTTTTCTTAGGGAATACTTTAAGAATTTTTCCGGTTTTCCCTTTAAAGTTCCCTGAAATTACAACTACATTATCTTCTTTTTTAATTTTCATCAATTTTCCTCTTTATAAAACTTCAGGAGCTAGTGAAATTATTTTCATAAATTTTTTATCTCTTAATTCTCGAGCCACTGGACCAAAAATTCTCGTTCCTCTTGGTTCATCTTGAGCATCAAGTAATACTGCTGCATTCTCATCAAATCTAATATATGAACCATCAGTACGTCTTACTTCCTTTTTGGTTCTAACAATAACAGCTTTAGAAATTTCACCTTTTTTTACTCCGCCATTTGGTAAGGCTGCTTTAATAGAAACAACAACTAAATCGCCAACTCCGGCATAACGTCTGTTACTGCCGCCCAATACTCTAATACATCTTACTTTTTTAGCGCCGGAATTATCAGCGACTACTAAATTTGATTCTTCTTGTATCATTTATGGTAAACTCCCTATAAAGACCTTATTTAGCTTTCTGGATAATTTCAACTAAACGCCACTTTTTATTTTTACTTAATGGTCTTGTTTCCATTAATTTAACAGTATCACCAATTCCACATTCATTATTTTCATCGTGTGCCATTAGCTTTGTAGTCTTTTTGAAATATTTTTTATAAATAGGATGTGCAACTTTTCTTTCCATAGCAACTAAAATACTTTTATTCATTTTAGTAGAAACTACAACACCTACTCTTGATTTTCTTACGTTCCGATTTTCCATTTATCTAGAATTTCTCCCGGTTATATTTCTTTTGTTTCTGAAGATGATTTAAATTTCCTTTCTCTTAGTACAGTCTTTAACCTTGCAACATCTTTCTTAGCAATACTTAACTTAGCAGTATTAGTTAAGTTCTTTAATTCATGCTGAAATTTTAAATCTATTAAATTATCTTCTTCTTCGTCTATTCTTTTCTGAACTTCGTCATCAGACATTTCAAGTATTTCGTACATTTTCATTTATAATCTACCTTTAATTATTCGTAATCTGGTCTAACAACCACCTTTGTTTTAATAGGTAATTTATGAGAAGCTAAACTTAGAGCTTGTGTCGCCAGTTCTTTAGAAACACCGGAAACCTCAAACATAATTCTTCCTGCTCTAACTGGAGCAACCCAAAATTCTGGAGCACCTTTACCTTTACCCATTCTAGTTTCTAATGGTTTTTTAGAAACTGGCTTATCAGGGAAAATTCTAATCCAAACTTTACCGTCTCTTTTCATTTTACGTGTAATTGCAACCCTACAAGCTTCTATTTGTCGGCTTGTTATCCAAGCTGGTTCAAGAGCTTTAAGACCTAAATCACCAAAGCTGACAGATGCACCTCTGGTGGCTTTACCCCTCATTTTACCACGTTGCTGTTTTCTAAATTTTACTCTTTTGGGCATTAACATAAATAAAAACTCCTAATTATCTTAGTCGGTTACTCTTTTACCTAAAATTTCACCGCGACAAATCCAAACTTTTACACCAATTGCACCATAAATTGTATGAGAAGTTGTGCTTGCATAATCTATATCTGCTCTAATTGTATGCAATGGAATTCTACCATCCTTGTACTGTTCAGTTCTAGCCATTTCAGCACCGCCCAATCTACCTGAGCACATAACTCTAATTCCTTCGGCACCCATTCTCATTGAAGAGGTTATTGCCTGTTTCATGGCTCTTCTAAATGAAACTCTACCTTTTAGTTGGTTAGCAATGTTTTCACCAACTAAATAAGCATCCAATTCAGGTCTTTTAATTTCGTTTATCTGTACTTTAACTTCTTTATCAGTAACCTTCTTAAGTTCTTGCTCAAGTTGAGTGATCTCTTTACCGCTTTTACCAATTACAACACCGGGTCTTGATGTATGAATTGTGAGAATTATATTTTTAGATGTTCTGTTAATTATAATTCTTGAAACACCAGCTTTGGTTAAACGTTGCCTGATATACCTTCTAATATTTCTATCTTCTTTAAGTTTAGTTGCATAACTTTTTTCTTCAAACCAATTTGATTCCCAACCACGAATTATACCAACTCTTAAACCTATAGGATTTGTCTTCTGACCCAACTAAACCTCCTGCAATTTTCTTTTTAAAGCTACAACAATAGTTAAGTGATTTGATCTTTTTCTAATTCTAAATGCTCTACCCATAGGAGCAGGCAATAATCTCTTTAGAGCCGGACCTTGATTAACATATGCTTCTTTTACAAATAAATCAGCTGGTTCATGTTTCGATTCTTCATCTTTATTAAAGAGATTTGAAACTGCTGATCTCAAAACTCTTTCTGCATCTTTAGCCGCATGTTTTGGGGTAAAGTGAAGAATCTCTATCGCTTTATCAACTGATTCACCTCTTATCAGATCTACCACTAATCTCATTTTTCGCGGTGAAGTACTTATGTGTTTATTTGTAGCTTTTGCTTCCATTTACAATATTCCTCAAACCTATTTTTTCATTTTCGAAGCTTTTTCAGCTTTAGTTCCGGGATGTCCGCGGAAAATTCTTGTTGGTGAAAATTCACCTAATTTATGACCAACCATGTTTTCTGATATATAGATAGGAATCATTTTATTCCCATTATGCACCGCAATTGTGTGTCCAACGAATTCCGGAGAAATTGTACTTGATCTTGACCAAGTTTTAATAATTTTCTTTTGGCCTGATTCATTCATCTTTTGAACTTTTGAAAGAAGTTTTAAATCAATGTATGGACCTTTTTTTACGGATCTTGGCATATCTTATTCTCTAACTTTTTCTACGTTTAACAATAAATTTATTTGACTGCTTACCAACTTGTCTGGTTTTTAATCCTTTTGCTTTTTGCCCCCAAGGAGATACTGGATGACCGCCACCTGAACTTCGACCTTCACCACCACCCATTGGGTGATCAACAGGATTCATTACAACCCCACGCACAGAAGGTCTTTTACCCAACCATCTTGATCTTCCTGCTTTGCCAATACTAATATTTTCGTGTGAAGAATTACCTACAACACCAAATGTTGCTTTACATTCTAGATTAATCAATCTAATTTCACCCGATGGCATTTTTAATTGAGCGTATTTACCTTCTTTTGCCATTAACTGAATAGCAGTTCCGGCAGAACGCCCTAATTGACCACCTTTACCAGGCTTAAGTTCAACATTATGAATAAGACTTCCAACCGGCAAATCTTTAAGTTTTAGAGCATTACCAACTTTTATATCACTACCTTCACCGGATTTAACTGTGTCCCCTACTACCAATGTATTTGGAGCAAGTATATATCTTTTTTCACCATCGGCATAATGCAATAATGCTATTCTCGCTGATCTATTTGGATCATACTCAATTGAAAATACTTTTGCTGGAACACCATCTTTGTTTCTCTTAAAATCAATTATTCTATATCTTCTTTTATGACCACCACCACGATGTCTTGTAGTAATTCGACCTTTATTATTTCTTCCGGCTGATTTACTTAAAGATGCGGTCAATGATTTTTCGGGTGTACTTTTGGTTATTTCCGAAAAATCGGAAACAGACATAAAACGAGTACCCGGTGTATTTGGTTTAAATTTTCTAATAGCCATTTAATTACTCCAATTCAAAACTATACTTCTCCAAACATGTCAATAGTTTGACCTTCTTTAAGGGTTATAATTGCCTTTTTGTAGCTGGCAGTTTTACCTTCGAAACGTCCTTTTTTTGTAAATTGTGATTTAGTTTTACCTTTGTACTTAATTGTATTTATTGACTCAACATCAACATCAAATTTAGTTTTGATAGCTTTAGCTATTTCTATTTTATTAGCATTTATATCAACAACAAATCCATACTTAGTTTCCGACTCAGTCAAGTCGTTCATTTTTTCAGTAATCAAAGGTTTTATTAAAACGTTTCTCATTTCTTTTCCAACTAATTTTAATTAAAGGAACTTACTATTTTATCAAGAGCACCTTTTTGAAGCACTAAAACTTGATTATTTACTAAATCGTAAGTTGAGGCATTATTTGCTTCCAAAATATTAACTTTAGAAATATTTCTACCAGATTTGTATACATTTTCTAAATTTTCCGAAGTTAATAACAATATTTTTTTGCCTTCCAAATTCAATGATTTTAATACATTTGAAAATTCTTTTGTTTTTGGATTTTCAAAATTAAAATCCTCAACAACCATTATCTGTTCAGCTTTAGCTTTACTTGATAATGCTGATTTTCTAGCAAGTTTTTTAACTTTTTTATTCATACTTTGTGAATAATCTCTAGGTTTAGGTCCAAAAATTGTTCCTCCGCCAACCCATAATGGTGATCTGATTGTACCAGCTCTTGCTGTACCTCTACCTTTTTGTTTCCAAGGTTTCCTACCGCCACCTCTTACTTCATTTCTTTCTTTAGCTTTATGAGTGCCTTGTCTCTTATTCGCTAAATGTGCTTTAACGGTCAAATATATAACGTGATTATTTGGTTCTATTCCAAAAATATTTTCATCAAGTGTTACGGTTTCACCGCTTTTAGAACCGTCTATTTTATAAACATCTAACTTCATTTCTACACCAGTTACTTATTGATTTCTATTATGGAATTTATTGAACCCGGAACTGCTCCCTTAACTAAAATTAAATTCTCATCCGGAACAATCTGCATTATTTTTAAATTTCTTACACTTGTTTTCTGGTTTCCTGTTCGGCCACCCATTCTTGTTCCTTTAAAAACTCTTGAAGGATAAGAACTTTGTCCAATTGAACCAGGTGCACGCAATCTATCTTTCTGACCGTGAGTTGCACCACCAACACCGCTAAATCCATGTCTTTTCATAACACCTTGAAAACCTTTACCAATGCTGACACCGGTTACAACAACTTTTTCACCAACAGAAAAAAGATCTACGTTTAATTCATCACCAACATTGAGCTCATCATAGTTAGAGAAATTTCTGAATTCTCTTAAAATTTTTACAGGTTTCGCTTTCAATTTTTCAAAAAATACTCTCTGACCTCTATTCAGTTTCTTTTCTTTCTTATCACCAAATCCTATTTGAATTGACTTGTATCCATCTTTCTTATCAGTTTTTTTTGAGAAAATCTTGCAAGGACCAACTTCTAATACTGTTACTGGTACAGAATCTCCATCTTCAGTAAAGATACTAGTCATTCCAATCTTTTTTCCTATCAACCCAGGCATAATAAATCCTCTATAACTTAATCTCTATATCTACACCCGCCGGAATATCTAATTTACTTAGAGAGTCGACGGTCTTGTTATTTGAATTATGAATATCAATTATTCTTTTGTGCGATCTAATCTCAAATTGTTCTCTTGATTTTTTATCTACGTGTGGAGATTTCAAAACAGTATAAATAGTTCTGTTTGTTGGCAACGGAATTGGACCCGAAACAACTGCACCAGTACTTTTTACAGTTTTAATGATCTTATCTGTAGACTTATCAATTAAAATATGATCGTATGATTTTAATCTTATTCTTATTTTTTGACCAGGCACTTTATCTCCAAAATTTTAACGGGTTTGGGAGGAATAACTCCCAAGCCTTACTTAAATAATTTTATTCAAAAATCTTTGTTACAACACCAGCTCCAACAGTTCTACCACCTTCACGAATAGCAAATCTTAATCCTTCATCCATAGCTATTTCTGTGATAAGTTCAACTTTCATTTTAACATTATCACCAGGCATAACCATTTCTGTACCTTCCGGTAAACTTGCTACACCGGTAACGTCTGTTGTTCTGAAGTAAAATTGTGGTCTGTATCCATTAAAGAATGGTGTGTGACGTCCACCTTCGTCTTTTGAAAGGATGTAAACTTCGCCTTCAAAAACTTTATGAGGTGTAATTGATCCAGGTTTAGCAAGTACCATACCTCTTTCAATTTCATCTTTACCAATACCTCTCATTAAGATACCAGCATTGTCACCAGCCATAGCTGAATCTAATTCTTTTCTAAACATTTCAATACCGGTGATAACAGTTTTCTTATGAATTCCAAGTCCGATAAGTTCAACTTCTTCACCTAATTTAACTTGGCCGCGTTCAACTCTACCAGTAGCAACTGTGCCACGACCAGTAATTGAGAATACATCTTCCACAGGCATAATAAATGGTTTGTCTGCTTCACGTTTTGGGATTGGGATATAAGTATCAACAGCTTCCATAAGTTCCCAAATGCTATTTAATCTTTCATCTGTATCAGGCACATCAGCATCACTAGCAGCTTCCAATGCTTTAAGAGCAGACCCTTTAATTATTGGAATTTCATCGCCAGGGAATTCATATTCGGTTAATAATTCTCTTAATTCCATTTCAACTAATTCTAATAATTCTTCGTCATCAACCATATCAACTTTATTCATATAAACAACCATTTTTGGTACACCCACTTGACGAGCTAAAAGTATGTGCTCTCTAGTTTGAGGCATAGGACCATCAGTTGCAGCAACAACAAGAATTGCACCGTCCATTTGAGCGGCACCGGTAATCATATTCTTAACGTAATCAGCGTGACCAGGACAATCAACATGCGCATAGTGTCTGTTTGCAGTTGAATACTCAACGTGTGCGGTGGCAATAGTAATACCACGTTCTCTTTCTTCAGGTGCATTATCAATACTATCAAATGATCTTTGTTCTGACAAACCTTTTTTTGATAATGCCATTGTTATAGCGGCTGTAAGTGTAGTTTTACCATGATCAACGTGTCCAATTGTTCCAATATTTACGTGTGGCTTACTCCTATCAAATTTTTCTTTTGCCATTGGTTCTCTCCTTGTTATTTTCTCTATTACTAATATTTATCTTAAACTGATGATACTTTATTTGTTTGTGTTTTTTCTACTATTTCATCTTCAACTGATTTAGGTAATTGAGCATAGTGTAAAAACTGCATTGAATAAATAGCTCTACCTTGTGTCATGGATCTGATGGTTGTTGCATATCCAAACATTTCTGCTAAAGGAACTGTTGCTTTAATAACTTGAGCATCTTTTCGTGAATTAAAACCTTCAATTTTACCACGTCTTGAATTCAAATCGCCCATTACATCACCTAAATATTCTTCAGGTGTAGTTACTTCAACATCCATAATAGGTTCTAAAATTTTAGGACTAGCTTTTCTAGCACCAGACTTGAATGCCATAGATCCTGCAACTTTGAAGGAAATTTCATCAGAATCTACATCATGATAAGATCCATCATACAATTTGACTTTTACATCCACAATTTGATATCCGGCAATAACACCATTTCTCATAGCTTCTTGGATTCCATTGGAAACTGGATTAATATATTCTTTTGGCACGGTACCACCAACAATCGCATTTTCAAATTCAAATCCTTTACCCGGTTCATTAGGTGATATTTCTAACCAAACATGTCCGTATTTACCTCGACCACCACTTTGTTTAATAAACTTACCTTCAGCTTGAACTGTTTTGGTAATAGTTTCTCTATACGCAACTTGAGGTTTACCAACATTTGCATCGACTTTGAACTCACGTTTCATTCTATCAACTAATATCTCAAGATGAAGCTCACCCATTCCACTTATAAGTGTTTGATTGGTCTCTTCATCAACATTTACTTTAAAAGTAGGATCTTCGTCTGATAATTTTTGCAAAGCTTCTGACAATTTATCTTGATCAGCTTTAGTCTTAGGTTCAATCGCAATCTGAATTACAGGTTCAGGGAATGCCATTTTTTCTAAAATTATCTGATCATCTTCAGTGCAAA
>RCND010000217.1_pt1 | contig 32789 bp, 29 predicted proteins | sample 2041351 | NCBI WGS metagenome assembly RCND01 (sample SAMN09708230, study PRJNA481090) | Marine sediment metagenome, whole genome shotgun sequencing project. | biome: marine sediment; feature: ocean; material: sediment; isolation source: Sewage treatment plant 12B marine sediment (STP12B) ... | reverse complement strand
AGGAGCCTGTCGGGTTTGACCGATCGTAGCGAGGGAAAGCCGATTTGAGTCAGATTTTTCGGTCTTTTAAGGAGAATAGCACCGCTATTCACCGCAAAAGAGCTGGAAATCTGGCCAAACTCGGGTTTTCCGCAGTAGATCATGTTAAATCCGACAGGCTCCTAGGGTAGATGTTTGTTTCGCCCCCAACTGAAAGACCCAGGCGCCGTCCTTGTTGCGGTTGCCGATAGTGCCCTTGACCTTACCCGTGTAGGCGTTTTCCTGACGGTTGTTGCGAATGAAGCTACTAATCATATTTAACCCCAAGGCCGCTCACGGTCGTTCGGTCAGAAAACTGGCGGGTATCAAGGCAAAGTTTGAGAGCCTGGATATCAGCACCCAATTCATGCCAACCACCCATCCGGGGCATGGCAGGGAACTGGTGGCAAAGACCAAATTGACCGAGTTCGACGGGGTAGTCGCCGCCGGTGGCGACGGCACGCTATTTGAGGTTCTCAATGGTCTCTACGAGCACCCTGCATCAGAACGCATACCGCTGGGTATATTACCGATTGGCACAGGTAACGCTTTTGCACGTGAACTGGATCTGCAACCCGGAGCATGGTTGGAAGCCATCGATATCCTGCAGCGGGGACGCAACCGCAGAGTGGACGTTGCCCATGTCAAAGCGGCGGATCAGAGCTACTATTTTTTGAACGTCGTGGTGATGGGATTTGGGGTGAAAGCCAGTTTAACTGCAAAGAAGCTTAAATTCTTTGGTAATTCAGCTTACACGCTGGCGACCTTGTGGCAGGTTCTGAAATTGAAGAGCTACCCGCTTGAGATGTCGATCGATGCTGAAACTGTCCACAGCGACAATGTATTTGTCACAATCTCGAATAGTCGTTATACCGGCACACATTTCCTGATTGCACCTGATGCTGTTATCGATGACGGTCTGCTCAACATAACCGTTCTGAAGAAACTGCGACGCAGCCGGTTACTCGGTCTGTTCCCAACCATCTATGATGGACGGCACGTCGAACACGAAGAAATCTCTACCCATCAAGCCAGCCATATCAGCATCCAATCTCCTGAAGGCTTGCTGCTGGGTCCGGATGGAGAATTCTGTGGTAAAACCCCGGTCGAAATACGTTGTATGCACCAGGATTTGAGCATTTTTTATTGATTGCCAGACAACCCAATTCCTGAACAGGGATGGCTGTTGGCGGAATCTGCCACGCAAAGGTGAATCTCACCCATCCTCATGCATTGAGCAACTCACAAAACGACAACCAATTGACTTGTAGCAGCGTCCTACTAGTGAATACGATCGATTGCGGGACTACGACGGGGCCATGTGCCCGACTGGCTCAATTCTTGCATAGAGCAATAACAAAACATTTTATATATCAGGAGTGAGGACGAATGAAAACTTCCATGACCTATCCAATTCGATTTTGGACGCTTGTACTTAGCGGCTTGCTACTTTATCAATTCAGCAGCGAAGCCCTGGCTGACTCATGCAAATATGGAAAAGACATAGATTTGACCCTGGATCTGGCAGACAGCAGCACGCTTTCCATTTACGCCGCTGCCGGTGACCTCGAAGTTGTCGGTGTATCCGGGTCCGACCAGGCTGTCATCAGCGGAAAGGCTTGCGCATCGAAAGAAGCCTGGCTGGAAGAATCCAGCGTCAACACCAATGGTGGTAGTCATGCGGTCATTGCAGTCGAACTACCCAGTGATGACAAGGGCTGGTCATTCACTGGCAACAGTTATGTCTGGATGGATCTACGTGTCGAGGTACCCGATCACCTGGCCCTTGAAATCAAGGACAGCAGTGGTGATATGTTCCTGAAAAACATCGCCGCAGTTGAAGTCAAGGATAGCTCAGGTGATATCGAGATCGAGGCCGCACGTGGGCCAATTTCGATCAGTGATTCCTCTGGAGATATCGATGTTGATGAAGCCGAAGGCGACCTTACCATCGAATCTGACAGCTCCGGTGATATCAATGCCAATGGTATTCGTGGTTCGGTGCTGGTAGTAAAAGACAGCTCGGGCGACATAGACGTATCAGATGTCAGCGAGGATGTCATCGTGGAAAAAGACTCATCCGGTGATATCAGGGCTAGACACGTGGGTGGTGATTTCCGCGTACTCAAAGACGGTAGCGGTGGTATCAGTTCAAATGATGTGAAAGGTGAAGTACAGATACCGAAAAAGAGCTGAAACCCTTAAAGAATTATTGCTTTTCAAGACATTGGGTGGCCGTGCAGACCACGGCGCCCAGTGTCCAGTCCACATCAGTGGTATTCGCATCGGCAGGCAAGCCAAGGGTATCCAGAACAGTCTGAAGATAGACGGCACGGAAGCACGATGAGACCGGCTCAAAGCCACTATCGATGCCTTTACGACAAAACCGGCCGATATCATCATCTTTCATATAACGAAATGCATCACTTAGGTACCAGCGCTGTGTTTCAGCAGCCCTGATATTGTTCGCAATAGTCAACGCAGTATCTGCAAAGCCCCCCATTCCGTCAGAGCAGTCAACCACCTGCCATTCCGAATTCTCTATTCCCACACCGCGCTCACAGGCCTTTGAGGAGCCAAATCTCTTCCATGCTTCGTCCTGACCCCAACCTAAAAACGAATAACTGTATATCGCCACCTGCTGATCTTTGACCTTCACCTGGCGTGCTGTCTCACATTGCGGACATGGAAATGAAACTTGTATTGAAGCACCACCCATTTCGGCAACACCAAAATTATCATCATCCTGATTTTCCCGTGTCGCCAGCCAAGCGAACAGCCCTTCTTCAAACCCGCTGAGCGTGCGTGTGGTCACGTCCATACCGATCGCCGCACTCAATCTTTTATTGAGAAGATGCCACATCACCTCGCTGTCATCAGCATCCTTTTGCTCAGCCAGACGCATCCCGGCAGTTGCATAAACGGAAACCGTTTGCACATCACATTGTTCACGCCAGTCGAAAGCAGGCCATTTCGGTTCGCCTTTTTTGTTACGGGGTCCGTCAGAGCGAATGCTTTCCAATGCAATAACAATATCATCGACCACGACCCCGGCATCGGCCATGGTCTTGCCCCGTATGTTTCTTACCGGATCTGCCAGCGCACCCACTTTCGGACCTGCATGTTTTAGCCAGCCGATGTCAGTTTGCTGATACACATAAAGCCGGGTTCTCTTACTACCGGCATCGTAGATGATATGACAGCCTGGCAGACCAGTCGTTGCCGGATCCGGCTCTACCTGCCTTGTACAAGCACTCAAACACATACAAACGAGCGCCAGAACAGAAACAAATCTACCAGGCATTTGCATCAGCCCTGCCCCAGGCTGCTTTCCAGTGATCAGGAACGGTTCCCTCTGCCAGCAGACAGCCAGGTGCGATCAACGGATACATTTCGTCGTAATGCTTGCATACAGTGCCCCCGACACGGTGGTGTATATGCTGCGGCCCCAGATCTTTCAGATGTTCCAGGCCCGCCGCTGCCAGTAGCTCCAACAGGTTTTCAATCATGGCCTTGTGGTAGTTGAATACACGCTGTCCCTTGTATTCGATATCCAGTGCCTTGTAACGTGCCGGATCCTGGGTGGCGATACCCGTTGGACATTTGTCCGTGTTACAACTACGCGATTGAATACAGCCCAGGGCAAACATCATCGCACGGGCTGCATTGACCGTGTCCGCGCCCAGGGCCAGCAAACGGAGGACATGGAAAGCGGATATAGCTTTGCCTGCGGCTATCAATCGAATCTTCTGACGAAGACCAATACCCACCAACGCACGATTGACAAAAACCAGGCCATCACGCAGCGGCGTGCCGACCGAATTGGTTAGCTCAACCGGTGCTGCACCCGTGCCACCTTCGGAACCGTCAATGGTAATGAAATCCGGTGTAATACCTGTTTCCAACATGGCCTTGCAAACACCAAGAAACTCGGATTCATTGCCGATACATAGTTTGAATCCAACCGGTTTACCACCGGATAACTCACGTAACTGAACTACAAACTCCAGCAAACCCCTCGGTGAATCAAATGTACTGTGCGCTGGCGGGGAGACTACATCCTGACCCATGGGTACATGTCGTATCGCGGCAATTTCCTCGGTCAGTTTTGCGGCAGGAAGGATGCCCCCGTGACCGGGCTTGGCTCCCTGCGATAGTTTGATCTCTATCATTTTAACGACAGGAAGACAGGCTGATTCTTTGAACTTTTCAGCATCAAAACCACCTTCAGCATTACGACAGCCAAAATAGCCTGTGCCGATTTGCCAGATGATGTCAGCTTCGAATTTTTGATGGTAAGGGCTCAAACCACCCTCCCCCGTGTTATGTGCAAAACCGCCCAGTTTTGCGCCCTTGTTAAGAGCCATGATGGCGTTTTTACTCAATGCCCCGTAGCTCATGGCAGAAATATTCAGAGGAGAAGCCGCATAGGGCTGAGAGCATGTTCCTTCACCAAAAACGATACGCGGATCGTGATTAACAACCTCCTTGGGTGCCAGTGAATGATTGATCCATTCACAACCATCACGGTACACATCAAAAATGGTTCCAAAAGGACGTGTATCCCGTTCACCCTTCGCTCGTTGATAAACCAAAGAGCGGAACTCCCTGCTAACAGGCGTACCATCGACGTCTGACTCTACAAAATACTGCTGGATTTCCTTGCGGATGGACTCAAATACAAAACGGATGTGACCGATGACCGGATATAGACGCAAAATGGTGTGACGCCGCTGTGCCAGATCATAGATACCGAGCCCAATCAGAGCCAGCACCGGTACATAAAGCCATTGAAGCGGAGGCCACCAGGCCGACCCCGCTGCGATAAGCAACAGCAGTGCAACGCTTATTCCAAAGAAACCCTGTCTCACAGTCATAATCAATCACTCCAATGGGCGCACTAGTCAAGCGTGTCAGACAGTTGGGTATGTCTATTTTCAATTTTCTATTTAATAATAGCGCTTATTCAACTTAAACTTCCAAAAGAAATAATGTTTGATGTGATTTAAATATGACCCTGGTATTACACTTGACGGATACACACATACTGCCACCGGGAAACGTGCTTTATGACCAGGTCGATACTGCACTCCACCTGCGCGAGACCGTCAAGCAAATTAACCGCATGCGACCGGTACCAGATGCGTTAATCATCACGGGTGATATTGCGGAACAAGGCGACAAAGCCGGTTACCAGCACTTTCTTGAACTAATAAAACCTCTGAAAATGCCGGTCTACCTGGTCCCGGGCAACCATGATAATCCGCAAACGATGGTGGATGCATTTGCCGACACCCCATGCTTTCCAGCTTCCGATGACACCTATCAATATGCCATTGATGATTTGCCTTTCAGGATTCTGGCGCTTAACAGTCGCTGTGATGGCAGCGAGTTACCGGAATTTGACGAAAAAAGGCTAAGCTGGCTCAAACATCAGTTGGATTTTTCAGACAAACCGACACTCATAGCACTCCATCATCCACCCATGACAACAGGGATCGAGTTAGTCGATATGGGAGGATCTGAATGGTTTCAGGGGCTCAAGTCACTACTGGCTGAGTATAAACACGTGAAACTGTTGATCTGCGGGCATTGCCACACCGACCTTTGCGGTCGAATCGGACAGGTTCCTGTTTACATGGCGCCGGCAACCGCTCATCGGCTAATCGCAAGCCGTGGTATTAATATTGCGCCATCGACCATTATTGCACCGGCAACGCCTACCCTTCATCATTTTATCGACAGTGAGTTTCTAAGTGGAAGCCATGCATGGCCTGAAAACGTGGAAGAAGACCGGATCGATAAGGTTTCCGGTCTGTCCTGGTATACCCTTAAACAAAACATGTGGGGTTCAAGGTCCTGACACTAATGCCCCCTGCGTGGCGGCAGAAGCGTATTGCCGAATAACAAACCGCCCACCAGTGAAATCAGTAATCGTAGTGCCAGCAATGTCGTATCCGTCAAACTTTCACCACCATCAAGAAACAGGGCCGTGGCGCCGTGATAACCAATTGTGCCGGGAACCAGTAATATCACACCTGGTACCCTTATCAGGGCCCCCGTCTGCTTGAAAACACGTCCATAGAGATTGGCCAGAATTGCAATCGCCATGGAGGCTAATAGAACACCAAATTCCAGACCACCCGCCGCCACACCGGCGCGCGAGATGACATAACTGATAATTGCCGCCAGCATGGCAATGTGGAAATCTTTCTTTCGCGCCGAAAACAGTACGGCAAAACTGAAAGCCGATGCCAACAAGGCTGGCCAGCGAAACCAGTCGGGTGGTGATAACAATTGAGCCTGTGACCCGATATCCACCGACCAGCCAAACCAACCTACAATCACCGTACCGATCAACACGCCAAGAGATAATTTCAGCAATGTCACCAGTGCACCCGACAAGCGAGCGGAACCCGAAGCCAGGTGGTCGGTAGACAACTCGGTCACCGCCGTGGTAAGGGCCAGGCCGGGGATCAAAACAATCAGGCTGGACATAATAACGACAAAAACATCCAGACCCGGATTAATCTGGTTCAGGGCAAATACCAGGAAAGTACTCAATAAAGCCGCAATCGCTTCCAACCCACCTTCACGGAGTGCGTCACCGGCCTGCGTTACCAGGACACCCAACAGTGCACCGGTTAACAAGGCTGCCGCAGTACCTGCCCAACTCGCACTCAGCATCACCGCCACTCCACCACCGGTTAAACCCCAGCAAACGATCTGCAGCCACAATGGATACAACTGCACTGGCAGCCAACCCCGAAGTTTCCTGTAAGCCTGTTCAGCACTGATCTCACCCTCGAGCAGACCATTGCCAATGTCATACAATTCTGCCGAGTTACCAAGGTTGATTGAGGGTGGATTCATACGATCCAGTTGCATGGGTATCGGGTGATTATCATCCTCGTCATCCTGATACTGAAAAGACAAAAATATCGCCGTCGGACTGGACAACACCTGGCAATTGAAACCGAGCTTATCAGCGAGGGCAGTAATCATGCGCTCAAACTGATGCGCGGGAACACCAGACGCATGCAGGTGACGGGCATAACGTTTCAGAAAGCGTACTTCTAATGGAAGTTGATTTGTCATGGTAACAATATGGCTCATATTGATTGAGTTTTACAAGCCCCACTGCTAGTCTCACCAACATATACCCATTCAGGATAATTAGAACCATGGCCGTGTATGCTGATATCACCGGTTGGGGCAAATGCATGCCACCGGCAATACTAACCAATGATGCAATTGCCAGTGTCATTGATACCACTGATGAGTGGATAAAAACCCGCAGTGGTATCTCCGAGCGTCGTGTTTCACATGTATCAGTGAGTGACATGGCAACCGTTGCCGGTCGGAGAGCCCTGGCCGCGGCTGATATCAGTTCAGATGAGGTTGACCTGCTTATTGTCGCAACCTGTACACCTGATACGGTCATCCCAAGCACCGCCGCCCACGTACAGCGCAAGATCGGCGCAAGCAACGCTGCTGTATTCGACCTCAATGCCGGTTGTAGTGGGTTTATCTATGGCCTTTCAGTTGCGACCGCGATGATTCGTTCCAGTGGCTACAAGAAGGTATTGGTCATTGGTGCGGAGCGTGTCACCTGGTTCCTGAACTGGGCTGTACGGGATACGGCTGTCTTATTCGGTGACGGTGCGGGCGCTGTCGTGCTTGAACCATCCGACCAGGAATCAGGATTGCTTTACTCCCACCTCGGTTGCGAGGGTGAAGCAGCGGATGCCCTTCACCTGCCGAATTTCGGAACGGCCAAAAATCGCTTTGCTGATGACTATGACCTGTTTGAACATCATTTTGATGGCAGGGAAATATTCCGACGCGCAGTCAAGGGTATGGCTTATGAAACAAAAATTGTTCTTGATGAACTGGGATTGACCAAAGACGATATCGACCTTCTTATTCCCCATCAGGCCAACCTGCGCATTATCGAGTCACTGGCGAAATACCTGTCAATCGATATGTCAAAGGTCGAGGTCAATATACAGAAATATGGCAATACCTCCGCGGCAACCATACCTGTTGCGATGGCAGAAGCGCTGGAGGCAGGTCGTATCAAGGCTGGGGACAGGGTATTACTGGCTGCCTTCGGCGCCGGACTAACACGTGCTGCAGGCTTACTTCGCTGGGGTGAACGTACAACCCCCTTAAAACAAAGTGATGCCGAATTGACACCATGCGACCGAACAGGGTTGGAAATTTTGAGTGGAGCTATCAAACACACCAATTGATCCGAGCTTGCCTTATTGGCACGATTATCTGCCGTTTTTGCGACATCTCGCAGATCAGGGATTCCCGAACTGCGATCAGCTCAATTCCCTGTTACCCGGGGGCTTAAGCTCCGAAGACGGGCATCAGATTTGTTTTGTGCCCAGCCACCTGCTTGATGATGAACCATATGAACGCCGGATATATACCAGCGGCCAGATCAGTACCCGTCTGAGCAATTGGCACGACCTGTTCAATGCCATGGCATGGGTGCGGTTTCCCGCCATCAAAACTGCTATGAACGCCTGCCATTTACATGCATGGTCCGAGGGGACGGAAGGAAACAGGGGGCAGTTAAGGGATGCATTGACCCTGTTTGATGAATGCGGTGTTATCGTATTTTCTAGTAATATGGAAATACTCCAGGCGCTGGCTGAACGACGCTGGAACGACGCGTTTCTTCACAATGATTTTCACAGCGAAGCAGGCTTGGCAATTTGTGGTCATGCAATGCTCGAGAAATATCTGTCACCCTATAAATCCATGACAGCCAAGGCATTGCTCATCCATGTTGATTCAGATTTCCTGGCGCTTCCCCGCCCTGAAATACTGGAGCGTCTCGATGATGAAATCGCACGAAGATTGCTTGCCGGGGAGATACTGACAAAACCCGCCTGCCTGGCACCCTTACCTCTTGCCGGTGTTCCCGGTTGGTGGCCGTCTGATGAACAGTTTGATGCGGAATTTTATGCCGACCTGCAGGTCTTCAGACGACCGCCTGCCAACCTGATCCCGGCACCGGTGGCGAGTTTTTAGAAACAACCACGCTGGATGGGATCCCGACGAAATCTAATTGTCGGCTTTCCTGTAAGGTAAAAACGTTTCAGCATGCTGCTGATATTCGTCAGTACTACGCTTTTCATGATTAAGAAAATCCGCAATTGCCGCCCGGAACTGACTATCCGCTATCCAGTGATACGAGGCACTTTTGACCGGTTCGAAACCACGCATCAACTTGTGCTCGCCCTGGGTTCCAGGATCAAACTTTTGTATACCATGTTCGATACAAAACTCGATACCCTGGTAAAAGCAGGCTTCAAAGTGCAAACAGGAAACATCCTGCAGTGCACCCCAGTAACGACCATACAGACGATTACTGTCATGTAGAAACAACGAACTGGCAACGATCTCATCATCACGGCGGGCCACCACCAGCATTAACTGCTCTGCCATGGTTTCGCGCAAACGATCAAAAAACTCGCGATTAAGATAGCCATCATGACCGCTGCGTTTGCGGTAAGTACTCATGTAGCAATGGTAAAAGCCCTGCCATTCCTCATCGGAGATTTCAGCACCGGTTTTTCTCTGCACACTGACGCCCTGCTCCGCCACCTTGCGCCTCTCGCGTTTTACATTTTTTCTACGGGATGAACGGAGTGTAGACAGAAAATCATCAAAGCCATCGTAATCACGATTGAACCAGTGGAATTGCACGGCCTCCCTATGAAGAAAGGCACCTTCGTCTTTCATCTCCGCAAGCGCCTTCTGCAGACGCAAACCGGGGAACAATAAATGCCAGCTTGAATACTTCTGTGATACAGCCAACTGGTGGATAGCATTCAGTAATGCAGCAAATACCTTGTCCGGTTCCGCTGCATGAGAGATGCCTACCCGTGGTCCTTCCACCGGTGAAAATGGAATGGCAGTGACCAGCTTCGGGTAATAATTCAAACCGTGACGTTCATAGGCTTCCGCCCAGCCCCAGTCGAAAACAAATTCACCATAGGAATTGTCCTTGACGTACAAGGGCATAACAGCCAGAGGCTGTTCTCCATCCATTAACATCATATGCCGGGCTTGCCAGCCGGTTTGTGCATTGACACAACCACTTTCTTCCAGTGCCAGCAAGAATGCATGTTGCACGAAAGGGTTTTCGCTATCAAACAGCTCATCCCACAGTGCGGGTGGTATGTCGGCAATCGCGGTGAAAAATTTACAGTGCATAATCCAGTGTACTACGACAAGGGCATGGCATATTGAATACCGTGGGTCTGCCAACCCGAAAGGTAAATTTTATTGGGTTCTACTTAACACCATGCATTCCTTTACGTACCAGCGGTATCAATGCAAATGCCACTGCCGAAGCAACAATTCCGATCCAGAACATCATCATGAACATGTCACCGTAGCTCGCTGCTGCAACAGCCACGTCCAGCGTTTCTCCTTCCGGCACATCCAGTGCTGTCAACTCACCAAACTTGGCAGCCAGCACCTCTGAATAGGCGGTTGCCAGGAACCAGGCGCCCATCATGACACTGACGACACTTGGCACCGACAACTGCGTCACCGCACTCAAACCAATGGGGGAAATACTGAGCTCGCCCAGCTCGAGTATTCCGTACGCCAACACCAGCCACCAGACACTTGCAACACCATTGATACCCGCCAGGTGAGCGGCATAGGCCATCGGCAAGAATGCCAGACCAGCCAATAACAATCCGATCGCGCTCTTTGCAGGTTTGCTGGGGTTCATTCCGCGTTTATCCAGCCACGGCCAAAGCCAGCTGAAAAGCGGGGAGAAAGCGACAATAAAAAATGCACCGAGAAAGGTCAGTGAACCGGCCGTCTGCTGCACAAAAGACATATCGCGGATAAAAGCTGCGAGCATCAATAAGGCGACCGACCCCAACAGTATTTCACCCAAGCGAAGTTTACCCTGGCCTGCGAGTCGCAATGCCATCAGCATGGCAAGTGGACTGATGATCAGCGGAATGATGGTCCAGGGAAGGACGGGGTCGCCAGTTGCTTTTGATACGCCGAACAAATCAGTCGTCAGCAATCGATCTGTAAATGCCACCCAGGAACCGTAGGTCTGTTCGTACAAGGTAAAAAACACCACGACCATCAGGATTAACCCAACCAGACTGAGCATTTGCTGTCTTTCGACCCGGTTGCATTTCTTACGCAAAAACCAGACAAACCAGGCAACCAGCACCGCTGACATGATGTGCATGGCACCGATCACGGTCCAGGTATTCTGCATAAGTTGCCAGATCACTGCTACCCCAAGCACTGAGCCCAGGTAAATCGCCCATTCTCGATTCAAGGGCCCCAGTACCTTTTCCTTGAGCAAGGCCGGGTTTTTCGGTTCAGCATGACCATGCAAATATTTTTGTCCGGTCAAAAAGACAACGAGACCCAGCAACATACCAATGCCTGCTGCACCAAAGCCATACTTCCAGCCGAAGGTCTCACCCAGGTAACCGCAAATCAGGCTGGCAAACAGTGCACCAACATTAATCCCGGCATAAAAAATTGTGAAACCACCGTCCCTGCGTGGATCATTTTGCGGATACAGCTTGCCTACGATGGTCGAAATATTAGGCTTCAAAAACCCGACACCACCGATAATCAAGGCCAGCGAGAAATAGAATATCTGCAATGCCCCCTCATCTCGCTGAACCTCACCAGCCACCAATCGGGCCTGTTCACCTTCAAAGGCCATGCCAAAATGCCCGACACATAACAGTATGGCACCCGCCACAACGGCCTTACGCATACCCAGCCAACGATCCGCCAACAAGCCACCGATAACCGGTACTGCATAAACCATGCCACCGTATGCCCCCAATAACTGGTAAGCAGGTACGTCACCAAACATGTGGTATTTAATCAGGTAAAGGAATAGAAGGGCCTTCATGCCATAAAAAGAAAACCGTTCCCACATCTCCGTAAAAAAGCAGATGTACAATCCTTTTGGCTGCCCCCAGAACTCTTCCCCGGGATGGAAATCTTGATCATTATCGATTGTGCTCATATTTTTCTTCGTTTTTGTGTAGCGGGATGATGTTTCATATTCCAATTGTAAACCAAATTCTTTTCGGAATAGTGCGATACATACGGTAAAATCTCCTGATCCAAAAAGTACAACATTACAAAAATAAACACCTGAGCAGACATGGAACAAAGACAAATTATTATTGATTGCGACCCCGGACAGGACGATGCTGTCATGTTGTTGCTTGCACTCGCCTGCCCGGATGAGCTCGATATCCTGGGTATTTCCACCGTCGCCGGCAATGTACCGCTGAACCTGACCCAGCGGAATGCCCGTATCATGTGTGAACTGGCCGGCAGGACCGACGTACCTGTTTTTGCCGGTTGTGACAAACCGATGCGTCACGAATTGATTACAGCTGAAAATGTCCATGGGAAAACGGGTATCGACGGTGTGGAGATTTACCAACCAGCCATGCCACTGCAGGAACGTCATGCGGTTGATTTCATTATCGAGACATTGCTCGAAGCCAGGGACAATTCCGTGACCCTTGTGCCGACCGGGCCTTTAACCAATATCGGTCAGGCGATTGCCAGGCAAGCGGACATCCTGCCAAAAATCAGGGAAATCGTCTTGATGGGAGGCGCCATGCGCGAAGGCGGCAACACCACCCCATGTGCCGAGTTCAATATTCTTGAAGATCCTGATGCGGCACATATCGTTATGCGCTGTGACCGGCCATTAACCATCGTACCGTTGGATGTGACCCACCAGGCTTTGGTTTCAAGAAGGCGTATCGAACAACTGCGTCAACTCAACACAAAAGTCGGAACAGCCATTGTAGGAATGATGGAGTTCTTCAACCGATTTGACAGCGAGAAATACGGTAGCGAAGGCGCCCCGCTCCACGATCCCTGCACGATCGCCTACCTGCTCAAACCTGAATTGTTTACAGGTAAAATGTGTAATGTCGAAATAGAAACTGAATCACCGTTAACCCTGGGTCACACCGCAGTCGACTTCTGGGCGGTTACCGACCGGGTTCCGAATGCCAACTGGCTATACCAGGTAGATGCGGACGGTTTTTTTGCTTTGCTAATTGAACGGCTCAAATCATGACCAACGACATTTCAATCGCTGTTATCGGCTCTATCAACCTGGATATCGTCGCAAACGTGAAGGATTTCCCACTACCCGGTGAAACCGTCACCAATGCCGTGGTCAATCGTTTTCCCGGTGGCAAAGGCGCCAACCAGGCACTCGCAGCCCACCGCCTCGGAGCATCCGTGTTTATGGTGGGCAGGGTTGGCAATGATCCGATAGCCGATGAGGCCTTGTACACCTTACGTGAGGAAGGCGTCGATATCAGTTATTGCAAGCCACTTGATGACTATTCCACCGGCCTGGCACTGATTGTTGTTAATGAACCAGGCGAGAATCAAATTGTGGTCGCGCCGGGTGCGAATGCTGCCTTTGACGCCTTACATCTGGAACTCCCGACGACCGATGCCTGCATCGCTCAGCTCGAAGTACCGGTTGCCACCATTTTAAAAGCTGCACGTTCGTGTGAAAATTTCTTTTGCCTGAATGCCGCACCCGCCAAGCCAGTACCACACGAACTGCTTGAACATGTAGATTTACTGGTGGTCAATGAAATTGAAGCACTCGCATTGGGTGAAGAACTTCACAGCTACCATGGCCTGCTGGCCAGCACATTTGGTGCCAATGGTGCTGTACTGAGTCGTAATGGTCAGCAGATAGCCGAGGCAAGGCCACCCAAGGTCAAGGTCGTAGACACTACCGGCGCGGGTGATGCCTTCACCGCAGCACTGACAGTGGCCCTGGTAAGCGGTATGGAGCCACAAGCGGCATTGGAACACGCTTGTGTAGTAGGGGCTCTTGCCACTACCAAAATGGGTGCCCAATCATCTCCAACCCAAAAGGAAATTCAACAACTGAAATAGACTCATGTTTGTGGGTGGAGCGCTGCTTATTGAGTACTATTTGGGCAAGATTCTATTGCCACTATTACCCCGAAGACGTAAAATCCCCATGCCAGAAATAACTGGTATCTGTTCCTCCTGAACGTAGACGATGGATGTATGCATTTTGCCGTCAGTGGCATCACGATAAAACCACGCTCACATAATTATTGGCATTTTTTTTGGCTGGCTCAACAAGACGGCTGATTAATGCTTTCACCCGGATATACGATATGACCGCACTACCTGATAACCTGGTTTTTCCTATCACCATCATTGTTGCCATCTTGGCTTCAATCGGTTTATTTTTTCTTATCGTGACCCGTTTATCCCTGATCTTTCAATCCAATAATGCCAATTCAGACCCCGACACGGCCCATATTTATTGGATCTACAAAAGCCCGTTTTTTATCAGGGTGGCCGACCGGATGTTTGTTGTATCGTCCATATTGTTAGGTCAGTACAACAAACTGGTGTCCACCGTTGTAAAACGTCTAAACCCTTCATTGAAGGGCAAAAGGATATTACAGATCTCCTGTGCATTCGGAAACGTGTCTGAAAAAATAGCCGAAAGCTGTGCACAACAGGATGCTGAGGAATTTGTTCTGACCGATATCATGCAGAGCGAAGTAGACAATGCCGAAAGAAAGCTGAAAAAATTTGGCAAACTTTGTACCTTTCTCAAACAGGATGCTACAAACCTGGAGTTTGAAGATCAATCATTTGATTATGTGGTGGTGTTTTTCCTCCCCCATGAATTGCCCTTCGATAAGAAAGTCCAACTCATTGAAGAATCCAATCGAGTGTTAAAACCTGGTGGCAAAGTGGTTTTTGGTGAATTCCACAAACCAAGACTGAAGATTTTAGAAGTACTTGGACGTCTTTACTTTAAGGTTTTCGAGCCCTACGCGACCGAAATGTGGGATGAATTCGACCTTACAGACGCCCTTGAAGAGAGGACAGATAGTTCCTACAGCATAGAAAAAGACACCTTTCTTTTCGACAACTTCCAGGTCTTGACCGCAAAACGACTGGCGTAATCTATCAATTAATCATTCAGTTTTAGAATCAGACCTTTGCGCTATTTTCTGCAGTTTTTCAATCACCAGGCTGACACTCCGCAAGAGTTTCCGTAACGGCATGGGCAGATCTTCCCAGTCCATGCTGTCCATGGTGTTTTTGACACCCAGGCCAAGCTCCGTATCACCTTCTATTCGAATTTTACGTTGAAAGAAAAGTGTGTCAGGGTCTGCCTGGCGGGTTGCCAACATTATGAAGTCCGGGCTCTCACCGCTGATGCATACATCATCATCCAATTCACGCTCTATGGGTGTGAATCGATCACTGCCGACACTGATCAGCCAGTTTAAACACAGGTCGGTAATTTTGATCCTGATTTTGGCCCCTTCCAGAAAATCCAGTTCACCGTGTTTAAGCGGTTCCCGGAAGGCCTGGTTCAAAACCACTGAGAGCACTAGTTTCTGGGCGGAATACGGTATGACACGGCCCGGAATACCAACTACTTTCTTGGCTATTGGGCGGATGAACTCAGGTAATGGCAGCATGGGATGGCCCGATTTGGATTAGAGACCAGTATATTTCCCGATTACAGCAATGTGTTGATACAGATCAATGTGACAGGCAATTCTCTATCTAGAATGTATTCTCAATAAACTGCAAACTGGAATAGTTATGGAACTGGTATGCCCCGCAGGCAACCTGCCTTCATTAAAAGCCGCTGTCGATAACGGCGCTGACGCGGTCTATGTCGGTTTCAAGGACGATACCAATGCGCGTCACTTTGCCGGGCTAAATTTTACCAAGCGAAGCTTTGGAAAGGCGATTCGCTACGCACAGGACAAAAACCGCAAGGTATACGTGGCCATCAATACCTTTCCGCAACCGGATGGTTTCAAGCGCTGGCAAGCTGCGGTGGATCAGGCGGCGGAATATGGTGTCAACGCATTGATACTCGCAGATATCGGCGTGTTCGATTACGCCAGTGAGCGCTGGCCGGATTTACGCTTACACCTGTCTGTCCAGGGCTCAGTGACCAGTGCTGAAGGCATCAAGTTTTATCATGAAAACTTCGGCATACGACGTGTTGTTTTACCGCGGGTTTTATCGGTCAACCAGGTTGCCCATGTCATCACCGAATCACCTGTTCCTGTAGAGGTATTTGGCTTCGGAAGCCTGTGTGTCATGGTCGAGGGCCGCTGCCTGTTATCCAGTTATGCCACCGGTAGGTCACCCAACACTTATGGTGCCTGTTCGCCGGCATCACATGTCCGTTGGGAAGAAACCGGTGATGGCACCAATACCCGGCTCAATGGTGTGTTGATCGATCATTACGGTGAAGGTGAAAAGGCCGGGTACCCCACGTTATGCAAGGGCCGATTCCAGGTCGGTGAGCACACTTTTTATGCGCTTGAAGAGCCCACCAGTCTCAACACTTTATCCATTCTGCCAAAATTGAAAAAGATCGGTGTCAGCGCAATCAAGATTGAAGGCCGTCAACGCAGTCCTGCTTACGTGGCACAGGTAACCGGCGTTTTACGTGCCGCGATTGATCAATGCATGCTGGATCCTGATGCCTACCAGGCGAAGGATCAATGGATGTCTAAACTGAGTGAGGTTTCAGAAGGATCCCAGACCACACTGGGTGCTTACCACAGGCCCTGGCAGTGATGTCTGACATGATAAAGTTATCCATTGGACCCATCCAGTATTTCTGGGAACGCCAACGTGTGCTGGACTTCTACCAACAAGCGGCAGACAGCGCTGCCGAAATTATTTACCTGGGTGAAGTGATCTGCTCAAAGCGGCGCCTGGTGAAACCTGAAGACTGGTTCGCGATCGGCACAGAACTCAAACAAAGCGGGAAGGAAGTCATTTTGTCTTCCCTGACCCTGTTGGAAGCCGCTTCCGAGATGAGTAGTCTGAAGAAATTATGCCGTAATGAGTCCTTCATGGTCGAAGCCAATGATATTTCGGCGGTGCAATTACTATCAGTAGCCGGTAAGGATTTCGTAACCGGCCCAAGTTTCAATATCTACAATGACCGCAGCCTGCGTCTGCTCGCTGGAAAAGGTCTGAAACGCTGGGTTCTGCCCGTTGAGTTGGGTCTGGATACACTGCGAGATTTACAGGCCAAACGACCTGAGGGTGTGGAAACCGAGGTATTTGCACTCGGTCGACTGCCATTGGCGTACTCAGCACGTTGCTATACGGCACGTTCACATAACCTGCCCAAGGATGATTGCCAGTACAAGTGCCTGGACTACCCTGATGGAGCCATGCTTAAAACAAGGGAAGACCAGGAGTTCCTGGTGCTTAACGGTATCCAGACGCAGTCTGCACTGACCCACCAGGTGCTGGATCAGATACCTGAATTGAAGGCGCTGGGAGTAGACGTTCTCAGGATAAGCCCGCAGTTCGAACATACCTTCCAGATTATCGATATTTTCGATGATGCACGCAAAGGTGCAGCACTACCACCATTGAGCGAGAAACTACTCGATCTGCTTCCCCTGGGGGCCTGTAATGGCTACCTTCTTGAGCAGGCAGGCATGAATTTTGCGCCAGGGAGCGACCATGACTCTCAACAAGCTGTTTGATCATCATCATCGCCAGGTGAATAGAAAAGCCTGGGGAGACCTGCGACAATTTTCTGAAGCACTTGTCTCCAGCGGACAACTAAAGTCAGTACCACAGTCGATATCACCACAGCTCCAGGTCACTGCACTATGTCACCGTAGCTTACTTAAGGACGGCCCTGCCCTGCTATTTGAGAATGTGCAGGGTTCTGAGATCAAGGTGCTGGGCAATCTGTTTGGATCCCAACAAAGGGTTCTGACTGCCCTGGAGCTGGATTCTGCGCAGGGCTTGCGTGAACTGGGTAAGGAGTTCGCCTTTCTGAGAAACCCAAGTCTGCCTGATAGCCGGAAAGCCGTGCTTGATGTAGCTCCCGGGTTTGCAAGGCTGGCGCATATTACGCCAAAGAAATTGAACAATGCGCCATGGCAGGAACACGTGATCGAAGGCCCGGACGTTGATCTTGAAGCATTGCCAATCTCGACCTGCTGGCCTGAAGACGCTGGTCCGTTAATTACATGGGGCATGGTGATAACACGTGGCCCAAACAAACCACGCGTCAATCTGGCTATTTACCGTCAACAGCTTATTGGCAAGAACAAACTGATCATGCGCTGGCTACCCCATCGTGGTGGTGCCCAGGATTTCAGGGAGTTTCAGCTGGCGCATCCTGGCCAGCCATTTCCTGTTTCTGTGGTTATCGGTGCCGATCCTGCAACACTGCTTGCCGCCGTAACCCCTATACCTGACACACTTTCAGAGTATCAGTTTGCGGGTTTACTACGTGGGCGCAGAAGCAGAATCGTAAATTCATCCCTGACGGGCCTGCCCATCCCGCACGGCGCTGAATTCGTGCTGGAGGGATATATTCATCCGGGTGAAATGGCCACCGAGGGCCCCTTTGCCGATCACACCGGTTACTACAATTCCGTTGCAGATTTTCCGGTTTTTACCGTGGAACGTATCAGTCATCGTAGTGATCCCATTTACCTGACAACCTACATGGGAAAACCGGGAGAGGATGAACCTTCGGTCATGGCAGCCTCGCTGAATGAGATGTTCATTCCGCTGCTGCAGGAACAGTTCCCGGAAGTTGTGGATTTCTTTTTACCCCCGGAAGCCTGTTCATACCGCGTCGCCATTGTCAGTATTCGTAAGCACTATCCTGGCCATGCACGCAGGATCATGTTCGGTATCTGGTCCTGGTTACGTCAATTCACCTATACCAAGACCATCATTGTCACCGACGACGACATTAACATACGCAACTGGCAAGAAGTGATCTGGGCCATTTCGACCCGCGCCGATCCTGTACGGGATACCGTGCTGGTTGAAAATACACCCATCGATTATCTTGATTTCGCCAGTCCCAAGCCGGGTCTGGGTGGCAAAATGGGTATTGATGCCACCAATAAGACCGGTTCAGAAACCAATCGTGACTGGGGCACAATAGCGAACATGGATCCAGAGACCAAGGCACAAATAGAACAGATTGCTCTGGATTTGGGTATTTAGCTCTGTAATCTCAGTCGCTCGAAATAGCACCCGCTCGAGCATTAGCCAGTATTGCACATCGCAGTACATCAGACTTTCGGTCAATTCACCGCGAATTGTCGCGTTGGTTAAGTGGCGAAGACTGAATTCTCCTCTTTTTCCGCTCTATTTAACCCCAACTCCAATCACAGGGAGAAAAAAGCTATACCACTACCAGATAAAGTCGTCTCGGGCCAATGTGGTACATATACCGCAAACCAACTCGCCTATTCCACCTTGAGCGCTGTGGTTGCCAGAACCTTACCGCTATCGCGCATCTTGTATCGCACTTCATAGTCACCGGCAGATTCAGGTGCAAATAGTGACAATGGGCTGCCTTGCGCAGTGCGCGCAGCACTTACCGGCGTAGCATCAGCCGCTGCCCCGCTGGCAACGATCTCAATATAGTCTTCCGAATTTTCAGGGCCTGTCCAGGTCACTTCTACCACGGAGCCAGCAACAACAGGTGAATTTGCCGACACGCTAGCTGTGGCAACCCGGAGTTCCACTTCCAGGCTGGCCAATGTACGCCTGGATTTGCCCAGTACGTAACGGACTTCAAATTTTCCAAGTGCCCTGGGAACCTCGAATTCAACCACGGAGTCTTTCCGGGTGTATGCATACTTGGTAAAACTGCCCTCGGGCGAACCTGTTTCGACGATGGTGATGTAGTCATTGCTGTAGCCGGGACCTTTCCATTCAACCTTGATGTTTCCACCTGGCACTGGTGTGTTCAATACCTTCAAAGCTGCTTCGACTGGTGTCACTGTGATCTTCTTTGCAACCAGGGTGCGTTTTGACTGGGCAACCACGTAACGGATTTCAAATTCACCGGTGCCTTCCGGCGCATTGATTTTTGCTGGAGACCCACGTCTTGTGTAGTCATAATCAATGTACTTACCCTTTTCCGCTCCCACTTCGGTGATGGCGATATAATCATTCCTGTTGTCTGGGCCCGTCCAGGCTACCTTGACCTCTGCACCGGCCGGTGCTGTCTCCGGCACTTCCAGCGTAGCTTCCACCTCGGTCAACACTATTTCCGTGCTGGCCAGGGTACGTTTGGACTGGCCAACCACGTAACGAATCTCAAAGCTACCGGTGACATCCGGTGTGGTGATTGTTACCGGTGAACCACGCCTCGTATAGTCATAGTCGATGTACTTACCTTCTTCTGCCCCAACTTCGGAGATAGCAATGTAATCATTCTTGTTATCCGGACCGGTCCAGGCTACCTTGACCTCTGCACCGGCAGCTGCTGTCTCCGGTGCATTCAATGTGGCTTCAACCTCGGTCAGCACAATTTTACTGCTGGCAATGGTATGTTTGGTTTCTGACACCACGTATCGAATTTCGAAACTATCGATTGCGTCCGGCATGGTGAATTTTGCCGGCGAACCATGCCTTGTATAGGCATAGCTAATGTATTTGCCTTCTTCTGCACCCACCTCGGCAATTGCGATGTAGTCGTTCTTATTTTCAGGACCGGTCCAGATGACTTCGATATCCGAACCTGCAGTTGCCGTTTCTGGCGCCTCAAGCGTTGCCGTTTGCTCTGGTACCGCCACAGTTATGGTTTCAGTCAAAGCGACGACCAGGCTATCTGCGTCGTTGGCAGAAAAAAACTGACCACCTGTGTTTTCAGCCAGGCAAGCCACCTGTTGGCCCTCCTGTGTGGACAAACCAAATCCGACAACGTGGGCGGTAAAATCAACACCCTGTAATTCCAACGATTTACCAGCCTCGCAAATATCGGCATCACAGGTCTCAATACCATCGGTGATCAGAACAACCGTTGCCCTGTCCTCCGTATATCGCAACTCCGTCGCAGCCATTATCACCGCAGCCGTCAACGGGGTTTTTCCAAGAAAGCTCAAACCATCTACTTCCGCAGCGATTCGCCCTGCAGTACCCGCCGCCGGCGGTACAATCAATTCAATATCATCACAGTTGCCTTTTTCCCTGTGTCCGTAAGCGATCAGGCCAAGCTCGGTACTCTCGGGTACATTTTGAAGAACCTCTCGCAGTGTTTCGCGGGCAATCTCAAGCTTTGGCTTGCCATCGATCTGGCCCCACATTGATCCCGATCCATCCAGCACCACCATGATGCGATCAGCCGCCTGTGCGTTTGAGACAGTAGACAGAACGAGTAAAAAAGCCCCTGTGATAATGAACACGCCACGACGCGTTAGTGCAACGAAATTTTGCATGTGATTCCCTCTCATTTATGACATTTCTGCTTGCCAGCAAAACCTAAAAAAACAAACCGCACAGAAAGAGTATAAACGTTTTGTAGCAAATCATCAGTGCGTTCAGGACGCAGGTTACACCAACTGCAACATACATAATATCGCATCATTGTCATCCATCACTTCTCCACCCCAACAGTCACCAATCGCCCAATGAAGATCCCTTAGAACCCGGTACTCTCCAGTTGTATTACACATTCGTTTATGCTCGGCCTATTGATTGCATGTTGCAGCAGCGCGCACATTCAGCATGCGCTGGTGATATTCTCCGGAGGGTACTTACTCCAAATTGCAGCAAGAGGAAACATGAGTGACTCAACAAAACTGGAAAAACAGCATCGCAATCACCGGTTCAGGTAGTGGGTTCGGTTCCGCACTGGCGCATCACTATGCGTCCGAAGGCTGGAAAGTCGCGGTCACCGACATCAATGAGCAGCGCGCCCGGCAAACACTGTCCGAATTGGAAACTTATGGTGGCAATCATTTCGCAATGCGACTGGACATCACCAAAGCAGATCATTGGCAACAGTTGGAAGATGCTGTAGTCAGTCAATGGGGCGGCCTTGAAGTTCTGATCAACAATGCCGGTGTTGCGACCGCGGGTAATGTTGAAGACACAAGCATTGAGGATTGGAATTGGGTGCTGGATATCGATCTGATGGGTGTTGTACGTGGCTGTCACCAATTTGCCGGCTTGATGAAACGCCAAAAGTCAGGACACATCGTCAATGTCTCATCTTTCGCGGGTCTTGCCAGTTTACCGTTCATCGCCGCATATGGTGTCGCCAAGGCGGGAGTAGTGGCCTTGTCCGAGGCACTGCGTGCAGAAATGCATCCCCATGGAGTGGGTGTAACTGTCGCCTGCCCCGCTTTTGTCAAGACCGGATTGCTGGATACTTTCCGTTCAGACAAACCAGGTACTAAGGCAAAAGTCACTAAATGGATGGAAACATCGGGTGTCAGTGCCGAGCAGGTTGCCAGGGATATCGCCCAGGCTGTCAGAAAGAACCAATTTCTGTTGCTGACACATGCTCAGACCCGCACAGCCTGGAGAATGAAGCGCTGGCTGCCGGAGCGCTATTTCAAAATGATTGCAAAACGCACATCAAGTTGAATCCCTTCTATCTTATTTCCCGGCTTTCTCAATTCATTTTGTAAATCGGATGTTCGGCATACGGAAAATAGTATTTCTGCATTTCCGGTTCTAGTTTTACCAATTCCCGCTGACGGTTTTCGGGATCAGGGTGGGTACTGAGGAACTGCGGCGTACCCGATTTGGATGCCTTTGCCATCTTTTGCCATAAGGTTGCTGCCGCTGCAGGATTAAAACCAGCCTTGGCCGCCAGTTCAATACCGATCTGGTCAGCTTCTTTTTCAGCAGCCCGGCTATTGGGCAAACTAACCGCCAGCATGGCTGTTAAAGCCGCACCCGATAACGCCACGCCGGTGTTATCTGAAGCAATCCCGACCACCGCGACACCGACACTGGTGGCAACCTGCATCGACATTTTCTCAGCCGTGTGTTTTGCCAATGCATGCGATATCTCGTGCGCCATGACCTGGGCCAACTCGTCATCAGATGGATCCAATTGCTTGATAAGACCCGTGTAGATGGCCATTCTCCCCCCTGCCATACACCAGGCGTTAATCGTTTTTGGGTCATCAATCACCACCACGCTCCACTCCCAATTTGCTGTATCAGGACGCATCTTTATGGCCTCGGTAATCAACTGACCGGTGATAACTTCAATTCTCTTATTGATGACCCAGTTTTCCTCCAGCTTGCCGGCATCATCCAGTTGCTTGACCGTTGAAAGGTATGCCTGTTTTGAAGAAGCAATGGCTGAATCCTCAGATACCAGCATCAGTTGATGGCGGCCAGTCGGACTTGTAGCACAAGCGGTCAGCAATGAAATCAGCAAGATGAATGGCAAAAATCTTTTTATCACGGTCATGTATCAGTTCCAAGCTAGATATTTTGATTAGATTGTATCCGATCAGTTCAAAAGTTTTCATTGATTGCCATCACTAAATGAAATTCCATTGGCCTCGTTTTTAGATAGTCAACATGCCCTGGACCACATTATCTTGCTAAACTTCACGGTTTATACATTGTTATTCGATCAGCATGTTTTGGGGAGCAAAAAATCATGCACTATCGCCAATTGGGCAACAGTGACCTGGAAGTTTCAGAAATCGCCCTGGGTTCATGGCTGACTTACGGTGTTGGCGTAGAGGCAAAGAAATCACGTGCCTGCCTGGCCAGCGCATTTGACTGCGGTATCAACTTTATTGATACCGCTAATATATATGGTAAGGGTGCTGCGGAAAATTTTCTCGGTGACGCGCTAAAAGGCATTGCCCGTGATTCATATGTGCTTGCTACCAAGCTCTTCTTTCCCATGACCGACACAGACCAGGGCCTGTCAGCCAAACAGATACATAAACAGCTGAACGATTCCTTGCGAAGATTACGCACGGACTACGTCGATTTATACCAGTGTCATCGTTTCGATGAGGAGACCCCACTTGAGGAAACCATGCAGGTACTGACCGACGTGGTCAAAGCAGGTAAAGTCCGTTATGTGGGTTTCAGCGAGTGGTCAGCAGCGCAGATTCAGGCTGCAATGGACATTCCTGGAGTCGTTTCCTTTGTGTCCAGCCAACCACAGTATTCAATGATTTACCGCGCACCAGAAACCGAAGTCATCCCGCTATGTGCCGACAGTGGAATTTCCCAGATCGTCTGGTCACCACTCGCCCAGGGTGTACTCTCTGGTAAGTATGGAAAGGGAGTGAAGCCCCCTGCCGATTCAAGGGCGGTTAATCCACGCATGAATATATTCATGGAAAGAGTGCTCGGCGAAGACTTATTGAAAGGCGTTGACCGCCTGCTCCCGATTGCGGCCGAACTGGGTATCAGCATGTCGCAACTTGCCCTGGCCTGGGTATTACACGAACCCAACCTGGCAGCGGCCATTATCGGAGCGTCCAGACCGGAGCAGGTTCTCGAGAATGCAACTGCATCCGGCATCCGTCTGGATGATGCGACACTGCAGGCCATTGATGCTGCATTGGAAGGCTGCTATGAGTAGACTTTCCGTCATCTCAATTGCCTGAACAACGTAGCAGCCACCCACAGGGCTATCAGGATACCCGAAGCAATTATGAAGTCTGGTGACACGCTGTTATGCAGCCAGGCCAGGACCAATAGGCTCAGGCCGGTAAGGGCTTGCAGAATTGCTGGCGAATCCTGGCTGTCCACGGCCATTGCGAGGAAAACAAAACCCAGCCCCCAAGTGAATGCGCCAAAAATATTCTGAATTTCCATATCAGCCACCCATACAGATAGCATGACGATGGCAATCGCGGCGATCACTGCACTTAACAAAGCCAGGGTTTCACGAAATGAATCAACCACGACCGGAACAATGCTCTTATCTGCGGTGATGTGAAAACGGTGATGTTCTTGTATGTGTCCACTATGAATTTTCATTGCATTCTCCTTTTTAAAGATACTTACTAATAAGTAAGGCCTATAATTAAATTTTTAGTTGCTTATTCCCAGGTCACGACGAACCTGCAACATGACATCATCCAGTAACTCAATGCCGTGAATGCGTGCCATCTGTCTGGCACCCTGTAAACCTGCAAGTATGGATAAAGCCCTGGGTCTGGCTTCACCGCTAAAACTGAATTCTTCCTGGTTCCTTCCCACTTCCAATACCTTGGTCAGCCATTTGATGGTTTCATCCATAAACCCGGCTGTTGCTTTACGTATGTCATCCGGTAACTGGGAGTAATCAATCGAAAACGCGCCAAACGGGCATATACAACGACCCGCCATGCATTGTTTGGATGTAAATGCGAACAGACCTTCCATTTGTACCAGCGCCTGACCACCGTAGGCCATGAATTCAGAAGTCCCCTTCCGCAGTGTTTGCCGATATTCATCGACCAGAGCCATGGCGAGATCGGCCTTGGCAGGAAAATGGTAATGCACCGCCGCGTTCTTTACGCCGAGGTGCGATGAGATATCACGATAGGAAAAGCCATTGAAACCACGGCTCATGAGCAAATGTCCTGCCCGGTCAATGATCTGTTCTCGTGTGTCGCCAATTCGTGTCATTGTGATTTACCTTCCTTACTTATAGGTAAGTATAATTCAAAAAACAGAAATTGCAAGTGATTATGTCGGACCCGACAGAACTCGTAGTACAAAATGGTACAGGTTTCCCGGGAATATATATTTTATTCCCGGTTGTGGTTTACAAAACAGCAGGAAAACTCAGGGACTACTTTTCTGTTGTGTCCCTGCATTTTTGCATTTTTTGATGATGATCAGCCTGGTGAGCAGCAAATTCCTCTACTGAGATTTCAGCATTCCCATCACTATCAATACCGGAGAAGCCGGGTGCCTCGCCAGCATGCTTCATTTGACGACCTTCGGTCGCCATTTCACTCATTCTCTTGGCGTGTCCCTGGTTGAATTCGGTCTCAATGACTTTTCCATCCCCATTGATGTCAAAATCGGCGAATATCGGCATTTCACCCTTCATTCCCTTACCCTTACCCTTGCCCTTGCCGTGACCACAACCGTTGCCCTGCCCTTTGTGCTTGCCATGACCTTGTTCCTGGCCCTGGCCCTCTCCTGCCTGCACACTGAAGGCTATGAAAGCACCCGCAACAATGCCTATCAAGCCCAATGAAATTGCTCTCTTCACATTACTCATGATTCACCTCTGTGATGTATAAAATGGAAGACATCAAATGATTTTGATATGAATCGCATTCTATCATTATGTTCCGGACAAGGTGTGAGCGGGAACCGGTCGAGAAGCCAGCCTGGGCTGTGTGCGGCGCGGTTGTCTCAGGTACCCCGTGGGTACCAAGTTACCCACCCTACGATCAACCCCTTACTGCTTGAATCCTGTAAGATTGCTTTTTACGAATCTCGGCTAGAACCAATGAAAAAACCAGAACTCCTGTCCCCTGCCGGCTCGTTAAACCACATGCGGTTTGCCTATGCCTATGGAGCGGATGCAGTCTATGCTGGCCAACCCCGCTATAGCCTGCGTGTGCGCAACAACGAATTCAGTAAAGAAGATGTGCTGGCCAAAGGTATTGAAGAAGCACATGCCATGGGCAAATTGTTCTTTCTTGCCAGTAATATAGCGCCACATAACAGCAAGCTGAAAACTTATATGGACGACCTGGAACCCATTATTGACATGGGACCTGACGCACTGATCATGTCGGACCCGGGTTTGATCATGATGGTCAGGGAGCGCTGGCCTGAACAGGTCATTCATCTGTCTGTTCAATCCAATGTTGTGAATTATGCGGCCGTTAAATTCTGGCAGAACATGGGTTTGAAACGTATTATTCTATCGCGTGAATTATCCCTCAAGGAAGTTGCTGAAATCCGCGAACGCTGCCCGGACATGGAACTTGAGACCTTCGTCCATGGTGCATTGTGTATTGCCTATTCCGGTCGTTGCCTGTTATCCGGGTATATGTCACACCGCGATTCCAACCAGGGTGCCTGCACCAATTCCTGTCGCTGGAAATACGATGTGCATGAGGCCCAGGAAACCAGCACGGGTGACACCGTACCACTGACATTGCCACAACTGGATTCAGACGGGGATTCTCCGGTCATCTTGCTCGAAGAACAAAACCGGCCTGGAGAATTGATGCCCGCCTTTGAGGATGAACACGGCACCTATATCATGAACTCGAAGGACCTGCGTGCGGTGCAGCATGTTGAGAAATTGACACGGATGGGGATCGATTCATTCAAGATAGAAGGACGAACCAAATCTGTCTATTACGTCGCCCGCACAACCCAGGTCTATCGCCAGGCTATTGACGATGCATTGGCAAACCGGCCCTTTGACATGGGTTTGATGGATGAACTGGAAGGCATGGCCAACCGGGGATTCACTGAAGGTTTCTACCGGCGTCACCCACCCGGTGAATACCAGAATTATGAACGGGGCTTCTCCACCAGTGACAAACAGCAGTTTGTAGGTGCAATACTGGATGTCAATGAAAACTGGCTGACCGTGGATGTTAAAAACCATTTTGAAGCAGGAGACCATCTGCAGCTGATGACCACCAACGGCAATATCTCTTTTGAGTTGCCAACGATTATCGACAAAAACGATAATCCGGTCGATGTTGCGCCCGGTTCAGGACACATCGTTAAAATCCCGGTACCTGATGACATGAACCCAGCACACATTAGCGAGTTCTCTCTATTGATTCGCTATCTACCTCACAGCGGGACTTCAGCTTCTGACCGCTAATCCGACAGATTTCAGGCAGCCGGCAAATCCAGTTTGGCCTGCAAACCACCCATGGGACTTTTACCCAGTTTCAATTTCCCGCCATATAGATCGACAATATCTTTGACAATACCCAAACCCTGGCCGTGACCGGGTTTGGATTCATCCAGCTTGTGCCCCCGGCGCATCACGTTCTCAATCTCTTCTTCTGGAATACCGGGGCCATCATCTTCCACTATGAGCAGCAGGCGATCACCTTCAGTTTCTGCACGAATGGAAACCTGTTTTCTTGCCCATTTACAGGCATTGTCCATCAGGTTCCCGATCATCTCCTCGAGGTCCTGACTCTCACCCCTGAACCAGCACTCTTTCAGGTCTGAAAAGTCATAATCCAGGTCACGTTCCTGGTAGATTCGTTGCATCGCGTAGACCAGGTCCTCGACAGCAGTTTTAACCGCAGATCTGGAACCAAGCACTTTTTCAGTGCCGAAAGTCCGGGCCCGGGAAAGATAGTGATCCACATTTTTACTAAGGTCACTGGTTTGCTGGAGGATCAACTCTTTCTGGCCTGCTTCCAGGTTGCGCGCTTCGTTGTTGATCACGGCTAACGGGTTTTTGACAGAGTGTGCCAGGTCGGCCAACCTGTTTCTGGCGCGTTTAAGCAATATCGCATTGTGATCAAGAAGGTTGTTTAACTCATCCACCAATGGCTGCACATCCTCAAGGTGGTTCTGAGATAACTTGGTCGCTCTGCCTGCACGAATTTCGACAATACCCGTACTGATCGCTTTAAGGGGCTTCAAGGCGATACGTACCTGTAGCACCACCGCCATTAACAAACCAATCCCCAACAACAGGAAGCTGCCAAGAATATGGGTAGAATAATTCAGCACATCATCTGTGAATCCCGTCAACGGTGCTGACGCCAGAAAGACCAATGGCTCTAATCCTGAATCTGACTCGATCTCTACAACCTGCACCCTGAGCCTGTCCTGTGCCGGTCCAATCAGTTCATGGACAACCACATTTCCAGTTGCTTGTAACCCTCCCAAGTCCAGGCTGTTCTCACCCAGCGAGGGCGAACGCTGCAATGATTTGCCGGACTGCCTGACTTCCCAATACCAACCGGAGTGCAGGTCGTCATAACGGGGGTCGCTGGGGGAGTAGCTGAGTTCAAAGCTTCCATCCGGCAGTAAGCCACTGGCATCAAGAAGCTCCTCAAGATGCATGGTTACATGCTCATCATAATGTCGGGCGGCATGATCGCGGTAGGAATAAACCAGTAAGAGTGCGGTAATAATCAATGCCATGATGACCCAGGCACCTGAAAAAGCAATGATCCGACGGGAGAGAGACCTACGTCTCACCATCCGGCTCCTTTACCTGATAACCAAGCCCCCTGCGGGTCTGGATCAAGGCAGGGTCCAGTTTGCTGCGTAAGCGGTTGATGAGTACTTCGATCACATTTGAATCACGTTCCAGATCCTGCCCATAAATGTGTTCGCTTAATTCGGACTTGGAAACGACACTACCCTTTTTTTGCATCAGGTATTGCAGGGCGCGGTATTCGAGTGCAGTCATGTTGACCGGCACTCCCTGCATTGTTACACGTGCCGAAACAGGATCCAGTTCAACCGGACCACATTTTAAGAGTGGGGATGCATGACCGGATGCCCGGCGAATCAGGGCCTCGATGCGGGCCATAACCTCTTCGAGTTCAAAGGGCTTTGCCAGGTAATCATCGGCACCGGCTCTTAAGCCGGCAACCTTCTCACGCCAGGTATCGCGCGAGGTCAGCACCAGAACAGGCACCACATTTCCCGTTTGCCGCCATTTTTGCAGCAAAGTCAAGCCATCCATTTTTGGCAAGCCAAGATCCAGTATGACCGCATCATAGGCTTCCGTATCGCCCAAAAACCAGCCTTGCTCTCCGTCAGAGGCCACGTCTACGACAAATAGTTCCTGCTCGAGCGCGGTTTTTAGCTGACGTGCAACTTCCTGATTATCTTCGACGATTAAAACACGCAAAACCAAACCCATCCGTTAGCCCGAAATCGAACGGGCAGTCTACATTATTTTGTATTGGGTAATGTGAGAAGATTGGTCAGGACTGCTGATGCTAGTGTAGTGTCCTGTTATCAGAGTACTTATTTAATCGCTTCCAGTTTATCCCAACGATCGTAAGCGGCTTCCAGTTTTTCCAGCACCTCTGCCAATTCCCCGGTTACGCTCTGGATTTGCTCTTGAGAGGACTGATAAAAACCCGGTGCCGCCAACTGCTTTTCCAGTTGTGACTGCAAATTTTCCAGTTTTTCTATTTTTGCGGGTAGATTCCCCAACTCGCGCTGATCCTTGTAGGTCAGCTTTGGCTTGTTACTGGTGGTCTCTTTCTGCTCTGCTTCAATGCTGTCTTTGGCAGGTTTCACCGTCTTTTTTGAAGACTTTGCCTGGGCGTCTGACAAGCTGCCTCCACGGGCCTCCCAATCGCTGTACCCCCCAACGTACTCATCAACACGCCCTGTGCCATCGAGCACCATCAGACTGGTAATGACATTATCCATGAAGTCCCTGTCATGGCTTACCAGCAATACCGTGCCTTCAAATCCCAGGAGGATTTCTTCCAGTAACTCAAGAGTTTCGATATCCAGATCATTGGTGGGCTCATCCAGCACCAACAGATTGGCAGACTTGCTGAACAATCGTGCCAGTACCGCCCTGTTTTGTTCACCACCTGATAGTGCCTTCACCGGCATTCGCACACGGTCGGGGCTAAACAGGAACTCACCCAGGTAAGAAATGGCATGCCGGCGCCTGCCGCCAATCTCAATAAACTCCTGCCCGCCGCATACATTGTCGATCAGGTTTTTTTCAGGCTCGAGTTGCTCACGTAGTTGATCCGAATAGGCAACTTCCAGCTTGGTCCCCAGCGAAACCGTTCCATCTGTTGGCTGCAATTCACCCAACATTATTTTTACCAGCGTCGTTTTACCTGCACCATTGGCGCCAACAAGTCCGATCCGGTCACCACGTCGTATGACGGTCGAAAAGTCATCTATCACCTGGTTGTCACCGTATCGATGACTGACATGATCAAGCTCGGCAACAATTTTGCCGGACCTGGCGGCATCCTCCACGACAAAACCCGCGCTGCCCAGGCGTTCCCGGCGTTGACCGCGTTGTTCCCGCAGATCCTCCAAGGCTCGTACACGACCCTCGTTGCGGGTTCGCCTGGCCTTGATACCCTGGCGTATCCAAACTTCTTCCTGTGCCAGTTTCTTATCGAACAATTCATTCGCCCGTTCTTCAGCGTGCAGTTGTTGCTCCCGGAAACGCAGGAATCCCTGGTAGCTCCCCTGCCATAGGGTCAGGTGCCCCCTGTCCAGTACGGCCATCCAGTTGGCTACATTTTGCAGGAACCGCCGATCATGAGTTATCAGTATCAGGGCACCCTTGAAATTTCTGAGCTGCTCCTCGAGCCAACGGATGGCAGGGATATCAAGATGATTAGTAGGTTCGTCGAGTAACAGTATGTCCGGTTTACTCACCAGTGCCTGGGCCAATGCCACGCGACGTCGCCATCCACCGGATAGTTCAGACATTTTGGAATCCGCTGGCAAATCCAGCTGAGAAATGGTCGTCTCCACACGTTGTTGCAAACGCCAGCCGTCCTGTGCTTCCAGTTGCTGCTGGACCCGGGACAAGGCGTTCATGTCGGTGAGGTCATCGGCTTGAACCAGGTGATGGTATTCAGCCAATAAACGGCCAGTTTCTGCCAGACCCGAGGCCACCACGTCGTAAACTGTCTGTTCATCTGCTTCGGGCAAAACCTGTTGTAACCAGGCGATACGCGTACCGGGTCTTAGCCAGCGCTCGCCGGACTCCGGTATGATTTCTCCCGCCAGCACTTTCAGAAGCGTGGTCTTGCCCGCACCGTTGCGACCCAGCAAGCCAATCTTGTTGCCCCGGGTAACACTGAAATCCACGCCATCCAGTAAGGTCAGTGTTCCATAGTGCAAAGAGGCGTTGTCGAGACGTAATAAAGGCATAGTTTGACCACAGATAAGTAAGGCAGCGCATTTTACGCGCAAGCATGTTATTTGTCGTGCTTTGTTGACAACAGCTTACGCGGATTGTCTTGAGGATGATTGATCCGGTTAAGGCAGGTACACTTAGTATCTGCATTTAGGAGAATTTGATGAAATACCTGCATACCATGGTAAGAGTGGCTGATCTGGAAGAGTCGCTGGATTTTTATTGCAACAAACTTGGTTTGGTTGAATTGAGGCGCCATGAGGTGCCCGCCGGTCGTTTCACATTGGTTTTTCTGGTCGCCCCGGGTGATGAATCGGCCCAGGTCGAACTTACCTGGAACTGGGACCCTGAAGAATATGCCGGCGGACGCAATTTTGGTCACCTTGCCTATGCGGTTGACGATATCTATGCACTCTGTCAGCGCCTGATGGATGCCGGTGTGACGATAAACCGGCCACCTAGGGATGGTCATATGGCCTTTGTGCGATCTCCGGATGGTATTTCGATCGAGTTGCTGCAAGCGGGTGATTCCTTACCCGCCAAAGAGCCCTGGGCATCCATGGAGAACACTGGCAACTGGTAGAGGAGATCGATTATCGTAACCTACACACTTGATCACCCTGAAAAGGGGCACATTGAATACCGCGACCGGAAACGTTATCTGTGGATCCTGTCCGTGTTTCTGCCAGTGGTGCCTTTATTTGGAATCTTTCTGTATTTTCGCACAGGACTGGAGTGGTTATTGGGCATACCGTTATTAATCAGCTATGTGGTAATCCCTTTGCTGGACTGGGTCTTTGGCCCCGACATCAATAATCCACCAGAAGAGATTGTCCCGCAACTGGAGGAAGACCGTTACTACCGCCGACTCACCTGGGTGACAGTACCCTTGCACTTTGTCACCCTGATCGCAGTGGCCTGGTTTGCCGTCAGCCAGGATCTAAGCAACTGGTCAATACTGGTTCTTGCTATCACTGCCGGCGCCTACAGCGGTCTGGGTATCAACACCGCCCATGAGCTTGGCCACAAAAAGACTGCCGGGGAACAGTTACTGGCAAAAATTGCCTTAATGATTCCCGACTAT
>RCND010000215.1_pt1 | contig 32980 bp, 30 predicted proteins | sample 2041351 | NCBI WGS metagenome assembly RCND01 (sample SAMN09708230, study PRJNA481090) | Marine sediment metagenome, whole genome shotgun sequencing project. | biome: marine sediment; feature: ocean; material: sediment; isolation source: Sewage treatment plant 12B marine sediment (STP12B) ... | reverse complement strand
TTTTTAAAACCCATAAAAGTTGATGGTAAAAAAGTTCATTTAGATATTAAGTCAATTTCGATAATGGGAAAGGCTGGAATTCTAGAAGGAGGCAAGGGAGATGTGATGATTCCAACAGCGCATATTTTTGAGGGTACAGCGGATAATTATCCGCTTCAAAATGAGTTAAGTAAAAACGATTTATTAGATTGTGGAGTGGATGTTTTTGAGGGTACGATGGTTACCGTTTTAGGGACATCGCTTCAAAATAAAGAGATCTTAAAATTCTTTAAAAACTCAACTTGGAATGTGATAGGTTTAGAAATGGAAGGTGCACATTATCAAAAAGCAATACAAGCTGCATCTAAAGTAAGGGGAAACATTAATAAAGACGTTAAGGTGAGATATGCATATTATGCCAGTGATAACCCATTAGAAACAGGGAGCACCTTAGCATCTGGAGGATTAGGAACATCGGGTGTTAAACCAACATATGTCATTACAAAAAAAATCCTAGAACAAATATTTAATTCTTAATATATGAGCGATAAATTACCACAGCAACCTCAAAATGAAGAAGTTGATTTAGGGCAGTTATTTAATGCAATAGGTAAGCTTTTTGAAAGGTTATTTAATTTTATAGGAAGTATTTTTAAAGGTATTTTCTCGGCGATTATTTATTCAATAAAGCCATTTGTGAAGAATTTTAAACTCGTTGTAACGGCCTTAGTTGTAACTGCTATATTAGGTTATATTTTAGAAAAGAATAAAGAGCCTGTTTATTACTCAGAAATGGTTGTTAAACCTTACTTTGATTCAAAATATCAATTATCTAATAACATTCATTATTTTAATTCATTGATTGGCTCAGGTAATCTTACTGAGTTGTCAAATATATTCGAAATTGATACCACTAATGTTAAAGAGTTGGTGAGTTTTAATTTAGAAGCTGGCCCAGAGACACAAAATGATTTATTCATAGAATATGACGAATATGTTATGTCGGTTGACACTTCTTTGGTAGATGAATTAAGCTATAAAGAATTTATAAAGAATAGAGACTTATTATCCGGTAGCCTATTTTCTATTAAGGCAAAATCACATAAAAGAGATATTTTTTCAAGTCTTCAAGAAGGATTTAGAAAAACATTTGAGAATGATTTTTCAAAGCGCCAAAAAAGAATTAGAGACACAACAGCCTATATAGATCGTCAATCGTTAACAAAGCAACTGTCACGTTTAGATAGTATTCAAAAAACGTATCTGGAGGTTATAAAAAACGAATCTAAAAACAGAAAGTTATCTCTAGGGATAGAAGGTATGTTGCCAATTCAGGAGGAAAAAACAGCAACCAAAGAATATGATTTATTTCTAAAGGAGCAAGAGATTAGAAGAACCTTGAATTACTTAGATCAAAGTATTGCTAAAGAAAACACATACTTTGATGTTTTATCAGGTTTTGACAAGATCGGTAGTAAAGATAATAGTCTTAAGGAACGCTATTCATTTTTACTCCCTGTTTTAGCATTAGCATTTATGTTTTTAGCATTTTTAGCCTTAAAAGCATTTAAGTTCATCAAAACTTATGAATAGTAAAATTTTAATAACAGGTGGTGCGGGATTTATTGGTTCAAATTTTATAAGCCATTTTCTAGAAAAGCACCAAAATGTTAAAGTGGTTAATTTAGATATGCTCACTTATGCAGGTGAGCTTTCGAATTTAGAGTCAATAGAAAATCATATAAATTACACGTTTATTAAAGGAGATATTTGCGACGTCAAACTCGTTAATGAGCTTTTTAAAACGTATAATTTTTCTGCTGTTATTCATTTTGCAGCAGAATCTCATGTAGATAATTCTATAAAAAACCCAGATACATTTATAAACACTAATGTTTATGGAACTTTTAATTTATTAAACACGGCCAAAAACCAATGGATGGATGCTCCGTTTTCGGTTAAAGAAGGCTGTGAAAATAATAGATTTCATCATATCTCAACAGATGAGGTTTATGGTACGCTAGGCAAAACAGGTTTGTTTACCGAAGAAACTCCATACGCACCTAATAGCCCTTATAGCGCTTCAAAAGCATCCTCTGATTTTATTGTTAGAAGTTATTTTCATACTTATGGAATGAATGTGGTTACCACTAACTGCAGTAATAATTACGGACCCAAACAACATAACGAAAAGCTAATACCAACCATTATTAGAAAAGCTATTAATAATGAACAGATTCCTATTTATGGAGACGGAAAAAATATAAGGGATTGGTTGTATGTTGAAGATCACTGCAAAGGAATTGATTTAGCATTTCAAAAAGGAAAAGCAGGTGAAACTTATAACATTGGCGGCAAAAACGAACGCGATAATTTATATATAGCGCACAAAATTTGTGATATTTTAGACGATTTAAGACCAAAGGATAAACCTTATTCTGAACAAATTGCTTTCGTTAAAGACAGACCTGGTCATGATTTTAGATATGCCATTGACGCTTCTAAAATTGAAAATGAACTAGAATGGATTGCTGATGAAAACTTTGAAACAGGTATATTAAAAACGATTGAGTGGTATTTAAAAAAGTATAAGAAGTAATGAAGGGAATTGTATTAGCAGGAGGATCTGGCACGAGACTACATCCATTAACTTTAGCAGTAAGTAAACAGTTAATGCCGGTTTACGATAAACCCATGATTTATTACCCTCTTTCTACCTTAATGTGGTCAGGGATTAAGGATATTTTAATTATATCTACACCCCAAGACTTGCCGTTATTTAAAAAACTCTTAGGTGATGGTAAACGCTATGGTTGTAATTTTGAATATGCTGTTCAAGAATCACCAAATGGACTTGCCGAAGCTTTTATAATAGGTGAAGATTTTATAGGAGATGATAAAGTTGCCTTAATCCTTGGTGATAATATTTTTTATGGTTCAGGTTTGGCAGAATTACTTCAACAAAATAATGATCCAGATGGAGGTATTATCTACGCGTATCATGTTCATGATCCAGAGCGTTATGGTGTTGTTGAGTTTGATGAAGGTGGTGCTGCAATTTCAATTGAAGAAAAGCCTAAGAAACCAAAGTCTAATTATGCGGTTCCAGGTATTTATTTTTATGATAACTCAGTAGTTGAAATCGCGAAAAACATAAAACCTAGTAAAAGAGGTGAGTTAGAAATTACAGACATAAACAGAACCTATTTAAGACAAGGAAATCTTAAAGTTAGTGTATTAGACAAAGGTACCGCTTGGTTAGATACAGGCACCTTTAAATCTTTAATGCAAGCCTCACAGTTTGTTCAAGTTATAGAAGAGCGACAAGGATTAAAAATAGGTGCTATAGAAGAAGCCGCCTATAGAATGGGATATATTGATGAAAAACAATTTAAGAAAGTGGTTGAACCCTTAACCAAAAGTGGTTATGGGAAGCATTTAATGGGTATTCTGTCAGAATAATATGATAATAAAAGAAACAAAACTAAAAGGGTGTTTTATACTTCAGCCGCAAGTTTTTAATGATAAGCGAGGTTATTTTGTAGAAAACTACAACCAAAAGACCTTTAATAAAGCACTGGGATTAGACATAAATTTTGTTCAAGACAATGAATCTCAATCTTCAAAAGGAGTACTGAGAGGGTTACACTATCAACTTGGTGCACATGCCCAAGCAAAGTTGGTTAGGGTTATAAAAGGTAAGGTTTTAGATGTTGTTGTAGATTTAAGACCAAATTCTAAAACCTTTAGAGAGCACGTATCTGTGGAACTTTCTGAAAAAAATAAAACACAATTTTTTGTGCCAAGAGGTTTTGCACATGGATTTCTAGTCCTAGAAGATGAAACAATTTTTAGCTACAAGTGTGATAATTTTTATAATAAAGAAGCGGAATCAGGCATAATTTATAATGATGAAGATTTAGGCATAGATTGGAAGCTTCCTAGTCAGGAATTAATTATTTCAGACAAGGATTTAATTCTACCAAAATTCAAGGATGCAGTATTATGAAAAAGGTTGCTGTATTGGGTGCAAATGGTCAATTAGGGGAAACTATAAAATCCATCTCTGAAGATAAAAAACACGAGTTTAGTTTCCTGTCAAGAGAAGATATAGATATAACCGATAAAAAAATATTATCAGAGACTTTTAAGCGCTTTAAGTTTGATTATTGTATTAATTGCGCTGCTTATACTAATGTAGAAGGTGCAGAAAATAATATAGAAGATGCATTTTTAATAAATGCAGAAGGGGTCAGAAATATTGCGGAAGTATGTAATTCTAATAGTGTAAAATTAATACATATATCAACAGATTATGTGTTCGATGGAAAAAAAGGAAAACCATACACTACTACTGACACTACTAATCCAATTAACCAGTACGGAAAATCGAAGTTAAAAGGGGAACTTTACATTCAAGAGCTATTAAAAGAATATTACATTATTAGAACCTCATGGTTGTATTCATTGTATGGAAAAAACTTCTTAAAAACAATTATCAGTAAAATTGAAAACAATGCGGTTTTAAACATTACAACAGAAGAAGAAGGAACACCAACAAGCTGCAAAGATTTAGCGGAGTTTATAATACATATAATTGAAACAGACACGATACCATCTGGTATTTATAATTTCTCTGCAAATGGTAGCGCGACATGGTTTGGGTTTGCACAAGAAATAGTTAAAAACTTAAACCCAGAAAAGGGTGATAAAATTAGACCAACAGGAAAGTTTAAAACACTTGCTAAACGACCAAAATTTAGTGTGCTAAACCTTAAGAACACTGAAAAATATTATAGCGGAATCAATAATTGGAAAAAAAGCGTTAGAGTAATGGTTGAAGATTTTAAAAACCAGAGAAGTTAAGTTTCAATATTAGAGAAAAAATCATAAAAGACTTACCTTTGTTATCTAGCAGAAATTCAATAAATTAAATCATTTACAGTATTAAATAATGAAAAAGATAGCTTTAATTACAGGGGTTACAGGGCAAGATGGAGCATACTTAAGCGAGTTTCTTCTCAAAAAAGGATATATAGTACATGGACTTAAGCGTAGGTCTTCACTTTTTAATACTGACAGAATAGATCATTTATATCAAGACCCGCACGAGGAGAATGTTAGTTTTATTTTACATTATTGTGATTTAACGGATAGCACTAATCTTATAAGAATAATACAAGAGGTTCAGCCAGATGAGATATATAATTTGGCAGCAATGAGTCATGTACATGTGTCCTTTGAAATACCAGAATATACAGCTAATGCAGATGGAATCGGTACTTTAAGAATACTTGAAGCTGTTAGAATTTTGGGACTTGAAAAGAAAACGAGAATATATCAGGCTTCGACTTCAGAGCTTTACGGAAAAGTACAAGAAGTTCCGCAGACAGAGACAACGCCATTCTATCCAAGAAGTCCTTATGCAGTGGCTAAAATGTATGCGTATTGGATTACAGTTAATTATAGAGAAGCTTATGGTATGTATGCCTGTAACGGTATTTTATTTAACCACGAGTCTCCTATACGTGGAGAAACTTTTGTAACTCGAAAAATAACTCGAGCTACGTCTAAAATAGGACTAGGACTCCAAGATAAAATATACTTAGGGAATTTAGACGCACAGAGAGATTGGGGGCACGCAAAAGACTACATAAGGATGATGTGGATGATTCTTCAGGCAGATGAAGCTGAAGATTGGGTAATAGCAACAGGGAAAACCACAACAGTAAGAGACTTTGTGAGAATGTGCTTTACTCATATTGGTGTAGAATTAGAATTTAAAGGAGAGGGATCTAATGAAAAAGGATATGTAAAGGCGTGTAATAATCCTGAATTTCAAATAGAAATAGGAAAAGAAGTTATAGCAGTGGATGAAAAATACTTTAGACCAACCGAGGTAGAACTTTTGGTAGGTGATGCTACAAAAGCTAGAGAAAAATTAGGATGGATTCCAGAATATGATTTACCAGCTTTAGTAGAAGATATGATGTCTAGTGACATTAAACTTATGCAAAAAAAGCAATATCTTATGGATGGTGGCTATAGAGTTAAAAATTATTTTGAATAATGAGCAGAAATTATTTTTACTTAATAATTGCTTTTCTTTTTTTATTCACTTCGTGTGAGTCTTCCATTGAAAAAATTAAGTATATAGGCATAGACAGAGCTTTAGGCTTACTGCAGCAAAGCTCTAAGGAGTCGCAAAATAGTATTGACATATTATTTTATGGTCAGTCTATTATTGGAGGTTTGAAAACTGACATTTTGGTAGACTCTTTAAAAGCACATTATCCTTATGCTAAAATTAACTTTAAGCATAAACCCATAGGTGGGTTTACAATACCAAAATTAATAAAAACAGCCGAACACGACTTGTATCAAGAAAATCCAGATTTAATAATATTCCATGCTTATGATGGAATTAAAGACGGGTTATTTGATTCTTTAGTAAAAACCATTAGAAGCAATATGGCTTCAGATATTTTATTGTTAGATCATCATTTGGTTTGGAATAAACCAAACTCTAAACTTCAATCAATAAATGAGGCTCATGATAGAGATTCAAAAGAAATTGAAAAAATTGCTAAAAAGTATGGTTGTGGCATCGTCAAAGTAAGAGAGCAATGGAAAGATTATCTATTAAATAATAATATAGGAGCGAATGAATTGATGGGTAACACAATAGACCCCAATGTACACCCTAACGATAAAGGAAATGAGTTACTGAGATCTATGGTCATGTCTAAATTAACAGAAGTTCCAAGCATTGCTTATAATATTCAAGATGACGGTCTCAGAACTCTTTATGAGTTTAAAAACAGCAATGACTTAAGTATTAGTTCTGCAGGAAACAGGTTTCAGCTAATAACGGATAGATTGAAAAATAAAGAGGCCAAAATAAAAGTTTTAATAAACGATAAAAGTCCATCTGAATTTAGAAGTAATTATTATATCTCTAGACCCTCTAAAGGTTTCAAGAGTTGGATGCCATCAATTTTAAAGGTCTCTTTTGGAAAAACCCTCCCTAAGGAAGAGAAATGGACACTAGAGATTTATGATATAAATAGAGATACAAATACTTTTAATTTTAAATTAAGTGGGGATGTTAGCGGTTTGGACGGTGTCGGAAACTCTGAGGCTGATTTTACTTCAAATTCTGAAAGAATTCAAATTAAAAAGGAAGACTTTTATATATTCCAGACGGAGAATATCTTTAAAAATGAAACGCCAGAAAATTTTAAAATAAATTTTTCTGTTATACAAATAGTGGGTGACACAATAACTTTAAATAGAAAACAAGAAAAATATAATCTGTTTAGGAGTCTCAATTCAGACAATTATAAAATTGATATAGAAGTTATTTCAGGTAATCCCTCAATTAAAGCTTTATTAATTAATCAGCCATTTTTAAACAATAATGAATAAAGATTCTAAAATTTATTTAGCTGGCCACAGAGGACTTGTAGGTAGTGCTATATTAGAAAATCTTCAGTCAAAAGGGTATTCTAATATTGTTACAAGAACCCATAAACAATTGGATTTAAGTAATCAGATTGATGTTCAACAATTTTTCAATTTAGAAAAACCTAAATATGTCATTTTAGCGGCTGCAAAAGTCGGCGGTATTGTGGCCAATAATGTGTACAGAGCAGACTTTATCTATGAAAATTTGATGATCCAGAATAACGTTATTCATCAGAGCTATGTAAATGGAGTTAAGAAACTTCTATTCTTAGGAAGTACATGTATTTATCCCAAAAACTGTCCTCAACCTATGAAAGAGGAGGATTTACTAACAGATACTTTAGAATTCACTAATGAACCTTACGCAATCGCAAAGATTGCAGGTATTAAAATGTGTGAAAGTTATAATCTTCAGTATGGCACAAATTTTATTTCTGTCATGCCCACGAATTTATATGGGCCAAACGATAATTTTGATCTAGAGAAATCACATGTCTTACCAGCTTTAATTAGGAAAATATATCTAGCTAAACTTCTTAACGAGAAAAATTATGAAGCGGTTTTAGAAGACACAAGTTTTAAAACTATTGAAGAAGCTAACATTTATTTAGCTTCTTTCGGTGTTTCTCATAATAGTGTTGAAATTTGGGGAACAGGACAGCCTAGACGTGAATTTTTATGGTCTAAAGACATGGCTGAAGCTTGTGTTTTTATTATGGAAAATAGAGATTTTAAAGACACGTATACATCGGGTCAAAAGGAAATAAGAAATACGCATATTAATATCGGAACAGGAAAAGATATTTCTATAGCCGAACTTGCAGAAACCATCAAAGAAAAAATAGGATTCAGGGGAGAGTTAGTCTTTAACACTGACAAACCAGATGGGACAATGAAGAAACTTACAGATGTATCAAAGCTTAACAATTTAGGCTGGAAACATACAATGGAGTTGGAGGAAGGAATAAGCAAATTATATAATTGGTATTTAAAAAGTAAAAAATAAATTTAATGATGAAAAAAGTAATCTTACTACTGGTATTAATCGTAACGTTTTCTTGTAAAGATGCAAAAAAGAAAACAATAGAAGAAGCACCAAAAGTTGTCGAAAAGCAATATAATATAGTGAAGAGTTTTTTAACTGAAGATGTGTTAAAATGGTCAAAAACTAATGTTAATATAGAGTCAACAGAAGATGTTAACTTTAGTGATGAAGTGTATCATCTTTCCCGAAACACAACCACAAAACCTGCGTACTTTGCAAGTGGTTTAACTACAGTTACATACGCTTCAGAATATAGAGTAAGTGTTACTGTAAAAAAAGGAGAAAACAATAATATTTTTGGTTTACGAATATCAGGACTTTTTCCAGATCGTGTTGATGCCATTTTCGATTTAGAAAAAGGAATTGTTATAGAAAACAAAGTGTCTCAAGATTTTGAAAATCCAATAGCTACCATAGAAAAGCTTTCTGACGGTTGGTATAATTGTACGCTAAGTGCAGAGGTGGCGGCAGACGATATTAGAATTATAATGGGACCAACAGGAGCAGATAAAAAAGTTTCAAGTTGGGAAGGTGAAACTGAAAACTTAGAAGATATTTACTTTGTTCCTTCAAGTATAATTTTCGAAGAGGTTTTACTCAAATAAAGTTACTTTAAAATTCAAAATTAGTTTGACTAGTCTTTTCAAAGTAATAATGTTTCGGTATTAATTGCACAATAACGCGCGCTTATTGTTATAAAAATAGTGATTAAAAGAATATCAAACTCAAAAGTATTTCAGGAACATTACAGTTATTAAAAATAAACAAGAATTCAATAGAAATAGTATAAATACAATTATATCAACCTAATATCTATCACAAATAATTTAATCTCTCAAGAGACTTATGCTATTTAACTCCATTGATTTTGCCATATTCTTTCCAATAGTTTTTATCTTGTATTGGCTGTTTGCAAAAAACATAACACTCAGGAATTCATTAATATTAATATCCAGTTATGTCTTTTATGGTTGGTGGGATTGGAGATTTTTAATTCTTATTGTTATAAGTTCTTTAGTCGATTTTTTAGTAGGTAGAGCTATAGATAGAACAGAGAATAAAGTTAAAAGAAAAAGCTATTTGGGCATTAGCTTATTGGTAAACTTGGGCTTTTTGGTGTATTTTAAATATGCAAATTTCTTCATTCATACGTTTGTAGATGCTTTTACTCTTTTTGGTGAAAAAATAGAGGTTACAACTTTAAATATTATCCTTCCGGTTGGTATAAGCTTTTATACGTTTCAAACCTTAAGTTATACTATAGACATTTATAGAAATCAATTAAAATCCACAAACAATGCATTGGCCTTTTTCTCTTTTGTTGCCTTTTTCCCTCAATTAGTAGCAGGACCAATTGAGAGAGCATCTCATTTATTACCACAATTTTATAAAACTTATAAGTTTAATTACAATCAAATAAAATCTGGACTATTATTAATAGCTTTTGGTTTATTTAAAAAAATGGTTATTGCAGATAGAGCAGCAATTATTGTTAATCAGGTTTATAATAATCCAACAGAGTATAAAGGGGTAGAAGTAATTATAGCCACAGTTCTGTTTGCTTTTCAAATATATTGTGATTTTTCTGCTTATTCAGATATTGCCATTGGAACAGCAAGAACCATGGGATTTGACTTAATGAAAAATTTTAACAGTCCATATTTTTCAAAATCAATTACTGAGTTTTGGAGACGTTGGCACATATCATTATCAACTTGGTTTCGAGATTATGTTTACATCCCGTTAGGAGGAAGCAGAAAAGGGAAATATAGAACTTATGCCAATTTGTTTATAGTGTTTTTGGTGAGTGGATTGTGGCATGGAGCCGCAATAAACTTTGTAATTTGGGGTGCGTTACATGGATTAATAATAGTACTAGAAAAAGCAACTCAAAAAAGCCGTATAAAGATATATAAACGATTAGGATTAGATAAACACACATTTTCTAACCGATTATTTTTCACGTCAATAACGTTTCTTATCGTTTGTTTTACATGGATTTTCTTTAGAGCAGATACATTTAGTAATGCCCAGGTATTAATAGAAAGTATTTTTAACAATAACTTCATTATTTTATTTGCAGACCAGATTTATAACTTAGGTTTAGAAATAGGTAATTTAACAATACTGTTGGTTTTTATATTACTTCTTTTACTTTTTGAAGTATTTTATAATCGAAGAAACGTAATTTCAATCCTTAATAAACAATCGATGATTTTTAGATGGAGTACTTACCTTGTCGTTGTTTTTGTAATAATTATATTTGGAGTTTATGGTGGTGAAGATAAATCTCAATTTATATATTTTCAATTTTAAATAAATAGAACCAATGTTGAAGCTATTTGCCAAGTCTATTTTATTATTAACATTAGCAGTTTTATTATTAAAGTTAATTGATAGTTACTGTATTCAAAACGAACTTTTTCATTTTACATATAATAGAGCTTTTAATAAAAAGGAAAAGTTTGATATTGTGGTAATGGGCAATTCACTTTCTCAAAGAACGTATAATACGACATATATTGATAGTGTTTTAAATACAAAATCCATTAATATAGGTGGATCTGCTCATCATTTTTTTCTAACAAATGCAATATTTCAAAAGTTGATTAATGATGAAAATGCACATCCTAATAAACTTTTAGTTATAGAAATTTCACCATGGCAGTTTAAAGATTATGGAACAGAAAAGCTTAAGTTTTTACAAATGGCAGGCTTGGATGAAATAGGATATTCAAAAAGTTATTTTCAAGCAGTTAATAATTTTTTTACTGTTAAGGAGTATCCAAAAGCACTAAGTTCTACTATTAGATTTCATGATGAACTCACGGGTAAATGGGTGAAAACATATCAAAGATTAGCACATTTAAAAAAGATAAATGCCAATGGATTTGAGCTTAATGTGAAACATCGAATAGACGAAAAAACAAAAAACATTAAATCGGATTATCTAGAAATTGCAACTCAATATTCAAACAATATTAATAATGCAAAAGAAATTAAATTAGATGAATTTAGTGAAAAAATGGTTTTGAGCATTATAGATGATTGCAGAGAAAAAGGAATAAATCTCTTATTTGTTACAGCGCCAGCACTAAACATGTTGTACAATGAAGATGATTACGGTAGAATGAAATATATTGAGAACCTTCTTAGGTCTAATAAAGCTAAACATATCAATTGCAATAGAATTTTTAATGATATCAATTTAACTCCAGATGATTTTAGTGATTTATATCATTTAAATAAATTTGGAAACCGAAAGTTAGCACCAGTATTACTAGACACTATTATTTCAATTTTTGATATTAAAAAGAATATCATTAATCCTAAAATAAATAATGAAAAAGAAGCATTGAAAGCACCAGAAACAAAAACAGTATCTAGCGATAATGTTATTGGATGGGATAGGGTAAGAACAACCTTAGGTAAACTAAATGTGAAATATGACCTTAACCAAGAAGTATATAGAATCTCTAGAAACACAAATACAGAAAATTCTTATATTAATATAGCAAATAATGACACAGATATAAACGAAAACTATAGTGTGAGTATCATTGCAAAAAAGGGAAATATAGACAACTATCTAGGGATGAGGATTTCTGGTAACTACCCAAATAGAGTTGATGCAGTATTTAACTTAGAGAAAGGAATCGTAAAAGGAATATCTAAAGGAGGGGATTTTGATAATCAAGAGGCAAAAATTGAAGCTCTTAATGATGGTTGGTATAAATGTACTTTGTATGGTAGAGTTAGTAAAGAAGGAATCATTATTATATTAGGTCCAACAGATAAGAGTAGAGAAATTTCAACTTGGGAAGGTGTGACTAAAGATAATAATGATATTTTGGTAGTTCCTAATAGCCTTAAATTCAAAAAAGAAACATTCTAATTTAGGTTTTTTGTTTCAAACACTACAAAATTTAAAAATAAATAGAGCACTAAGGATAGTTTATAATATTGTACCTATTTTTGTCAAAATTTTTAAGAAAATATTTTCAAGTTAAATAAGGAATTTTAAATAATAGAGAATGAGTAAAGTTTATGTAGGAATGAGCGCGGATTTAATACATCCAGGACATTTAAATATTCTAAATGAAGCTGCTAAATTAGGAGAAGTTACCGTTGGGCTTTTAACAGATAAAGCAATTGCTAGTTATAAAAGACTTCCTTATTTAGAATATGAGCAAAGGAAGATTGTCTTAGAAAATATAAAATCAGTTCATAACGTTATTCCTCAAGAAACTCTAGATTATCGTCCTAACCTTATTGAAGTGAAACCAGATTTCGTAGTTCACGGTGATGATTGGAAAGAAGGTGTACAAAAAGGGACGAGACAGCAAGTTATAGACACTCTAGAAACTTGGGGTGGGAAATTGGTTGAAGTTCCTTATACCAAAGGAATATCTAGCACAAAGCTTAACAATGCACTTAAAGAGATAGGAACAACACCAGATATAAGAAGAGCACGATTAAGGCGTTTAATTGAGTCTAAAGAAATAGTAAGAATCATTGAAGCACATAACGGTTTAACAGGCTTAATTGCTGAGCAGATTACTGTAGATGTTAACGGTCAAAAAAGAGAGTTCGACGGTATGTGGGCAAGTAGCCTAACCGACTCGACTTCAATGGGTAAACCAGATATTGAAGCCGTAGATATTACGTCTAGAACAAACAACATTAATAATCTAGTTGAGGTGACAACTAAGCCTATTATTTTTGATGGTGACACGGGTGGAAAAATAGAACATTTTGTATTTACCGTTAGAACACTCGAAAGATTAGGTGTGTCTGCCGTTATTATTGAAGATAAAATCGGCCTAAAGAAAAACTCTCTTTTTGGCACAGATGTTCAGCAATACCAAGATACCATAGAGAATTTTTCTAAAAAAATAAAAGCAGGTAGAGACGCCAGAGTAACTAAAGATTTTATGGTTATTGCGCGTGTTGAAAGCCTCATACTTAAAGCAGGAATGGAAGATGCTCTAACGAGAGCAAAAGCTTATATCGAGGCTGGAGCAGATGGAATTATGATTCACTCTAAAGAGACATCACCAGATGAAATATTAGAGTTTTGTTCAAAATATAATGAATTCTCTAAAAAAGCACCTTTAATTGCAGTTCCGTCGAGCTATAATACCATTACCGAAGACGAATTAGCTGCGGCAGGAGTAAACGTTGTTATCTATGCAAATCAATTATTAAGAAGTGCATATCCAGCAATGGTAGAAACCGCTAAATCTATTCTAACGAACAAACGTTCTTATGAATCTCGAGATAATTGTATTTCTATAAAAGAAATACTTGAATTAATTCCTGGTACTAAATAAGAAATACAATGATTAATACGTCGTCATTTTACAATGCGCTTATTTCAAGAGGAATTAACTTTTTTACAGGTGTTCCAGATTCATTACTAAAAGACATATGTGCTTATATTTCGGATAATGCTCCAGAAGGTAGACACATTATTGCTGCAAATGAAGGAGCTTCTGTAGGATTAGCTGTTGGAAATTATTTAGCAAGCGGGAAACCAGCGTTAGTTTATATGCAAAATTCTGGATTTGGTAATACTATAAATCCGCTCTTGTCTATAGCTGATGACGATGTGTATGGGATTCCAATGCTATTATTAATTGGATGGAGAGGAGAACCTGGTAAGAAGGATGAGCCACAGCACGTTAAACAAGGAAGAGTTAGTGAGGAGTTGTTAAAAGCTATGGAAATTCCATATATAGTTTTAGACGAAAATACTAATATTGAAACCACTATAGATAAAGCTATCAAAGTAGCCCTTTCAGAAAAGAAACCATTTGCATTATTGGTTAAAAAAAATACATTCGAAAAATATAAGCTTTTAAAAGATTCCACATCTTCTTTTGCATTAGATAGAGAAGGTGCTGTAAAGTTAGTTATAGATCAACTAAAGGATGATGATATTGTAGTCTCTACCACAGGAAAAACATCTAGAGAAGTCTTTGAATATCGCGAAGAACTTGGTCAAACTCATGAAAAAGACTTTTTAACTGTTGGTGCAATGGGTCATACCTCATCTATTGCTTTAGGCATTGCGATTGAAAAAAAGGATAGAAATGTGTTTTGTTTTGATGGTGACGGTTCTGTATTAATGCATATGGGAAGCCTTGCTATTAACGGAATGATGAAAGACGTTAATAATTTTAAACATATTATTATTAATAATGGAGCTCACGATTCTGTAGGTGGACAACCAACTGTTGGTTTTGACATAGACTTCTCAAAAATAGCAGAAGGTTGTGGTTATACTCTAGTAGCGTCTGCTTCTAACGTTGACGATATTAAAAGTAAGATAGCCAATATGGCTTCTCATAAAGGCAGAGCCTTGTTAGAAATTAAAGTAAATAAAGGAGCTAGAGAAAATTTAGGCAGACCTACAACAACACCCAAAGAAAACAAAATGGCTTTTAAAAAATTTCTTAGATGATCCAAAATGTTTTAGAAAACATATCAAGTAATGATTTAAAAAATCTTTTTAGTAAACATTCAGCTAAAAAGATTTTTCTTGTTACAGGAAAGGCGTCATATAAACAATCGGGAGCTCAAGATTTCATTGAATCTTCTATAGAAGGACGTGAAATTGTAAGATTTTCAGATTTTGAACAAAACCCAAAATTTGAGGACGCTATAATAGGCTTAGACCTATTTAAAGCGTCTCAATGCGATATTGTTTTAGCCATTGGAGGGGGCAGTGTTATTGATATGGCTAAGCTTATTAATATCTTTTTGGCCAATGAACATATTGATAGTTTAGAGATTGTAAAAAACTCAAAACTCATTACAAAAAAAGGACACCTTTTCATCGCTATACCTACAACTGCTGGAACAGGTAGCGAAGCAACACATTTTGCAGTGGTGTATCATAACAATCAAAAATACTCTGTCGCGCATCGATTTGTACTTCCTGATGTTGTAGGCTTAAATTCTAAATTTACCGATACACAATCACCTTATTTAACAGCTTGCTCAGGTCTAGATGCTTTATCTCAGGCAATAGAATCTTATTGGAGTACAGGTGCTAATGAAGAATCAAAGGGCTATGCTAAGCAAGCGATAGAGTTGCTATTAGAGCATTTAGAGCCATCTGTTCTATCTCCTTCTAAAAACAGTAGAGATGCAGTTATGCGTGGTGCTTATTTAGCAGGAAAAGCCATTAACATATCAAAAACTACTGTAGCTCATGCTATGTCGTATGCCTTTACAACGTATTTTTCTATTCCACATGGACATGCTGTCTTTTTAACTTTGCCTCAATTTTTAATTGAGAACTTTAAAGTCAAAAGTGAAAATGTCAATGATTCAAGAGGGGAAACGTATGTAAAAACTTCAATGCTTGAGATTTACAAATTGTTAAACGTTAAGTCGCCCTTAGAAGGTTATCAATTATTATTAAACCTAACTCATACTATAGGCATAGAAACTTCGTTTAAAACATTAGGAATAGCGATTTCAGACTTAGATATCATTCTAGATAGTGTAAATTTGGAACGACTAAAAAACAATCCTATCGATTTTAGTAAAGAGGAACTTAAAAGAATACTTATTAACTGTTATAACCAATAACATAGTCAATAAGCTTAGTTCTTAATTTTACTTATAATTTCATGAAAACATATATTTTAAATCTACTAATTAAACTGATACATACTTGCTTTCCTAAAAAGGAGACAAGGATTGTCTATTCAAGTTTTCCTGATTTAGCAGATAATAGTTTTGCGCTATTCATTTATGTTTTAGAGCAGCATCCTAATTATGAAAACATATGGCTTATAGATAGTTTAAAAGACGAATTAAAATTTAATGCATTAATAAAAAAATACTCGAGTTCAACAAACTATAAGATCGTAAAGAAAATGTCTTTTGTGGGCTTTTATTATTACTTCACTTCCAAGTTTATTTTTTACACGCACGGACTTTTTAATGCGTTCCCATTATCATCAAAACAAACGGTAGTTAATCTTTGGCATGGAATGCCACTAAAAGTTATTGGGCTTTTAGATGGAAAAACCGAGTTTTTAAAATCTGATTATGTTATTGCAACATCAACACTATTTCAAGATATTATGTCTAGAGCTTGTGGTATAGATAAACAAAATGTATTAGTTAGTGGTCAACCTAGAAATGAGTTTCTTTTAGACCCAAAGGCGTCTTTAAATGAGTTATTTGGAAACAAAGATGATCAAGATAGACAAACCGTTTTATGGATGCCAACTTATAGAAAATCAAATTTCGGTGAAGTGAGAGAAGATGGAGATTCTTTTAATGATGATTTAATGTCTGAACACAGTTTAGATCGTTTGAATCTGTTTTTAAAAGAAGCGAATACAAATTGTTTTGTAAAGCTTCATCCCATGGATATTAGCAAAAAAGATACTTTTAAGGTGTATTCAAATATTGTTTTTTTAGATAATGATTCATTTAATATGAATAACATTAATATGTACTCCTGTTTTTCGTGTGTAGATGTATTGCTTACCGATTATTCTTCTATCTACATGGATTTATTAATCTTAAATAAACCTGTAGGCTTTGTAATTTCTGATTATAAGTCTTACCAAGAGACCAGAGGTTTTACTTTAGACAACCCCTTAGATTATATGCCAGGAGAAATAATCTACACCTTAAATGACCTTATAGGATTCTTAAAAAAATCAGTTGTTCTTAAAGAGGATGATTATTCATATGAACGATTGAAAACGAACAAAGAATTTAATGAAGTTTATAAAAATTCATCCGAACGTATTTTTAATAAAGTTATTTTTGGCAACGAATGAAGTTTATTAAAAATAAAGACTACCGAATAATAGCAGAGAATTTTTCTTACTTAAGTGTATTGAAAGTTTTTAATATCGGGTTTAAATTTATTTTAGTGGCTTATCTGGTTAGGGTTTTAGGTATTGAACTTTATGGTCTCCTAACATGGTCCGATTCTATTATTCAGTTCTTTTTAATGTTTATCAATTTTGGTTTTAACGTCTATGCGGCTAAGTATATTGTGGATCACAGAAACGATAAAACCATTATAAATGAGGTTGTCTCCTCAATTTATATAATTAAATCGATTCTTTTTATAGCGTCGTTTTTAATTCTTTTAATCACTGCGATTTTAGACCCTATTGCTCAAAATCTCGGGTTACTCTACCTAATGCTAATTATGGGAATTGGTGAGGTATTGTTTCCTATATGGTTTTTTCAAGGCATAGAAAAATTGAAGCTAGCCACCATAATAGTTTTTATTTCGAGATTATTCATTGTGGTTGCAACGTTTTTATTTGTAAATGAACCTGAGGATATTTTTCTTTATGTTGGTCTAATCGTTATTTCTAATGTCATTATGGGGGTTTTGGGTGTTTATGCCATAAAAAAATATTATGACATTGGTTTTTATCTGGTCAAGTTTAAAACCATTTTAAAATATTTTAATGCTGCATCAATGTTCTTTTTTGGACGTTTTTTGTTGTTGGTCTTTAATTATGGCACTATATTTTTAATAGGTATTTATGCAACTCTAGATGATGTAGCGGGATTTGATATTGCTTCTAAAATAGTGTTACTCGCTGTTATTCCGTTTGAAATGTTGCAACAAGCTGTTTTCCCAACCATTTCAAGAACTTTAGATAAAAAATTATTAACTAAATTAGTGTTTTTTAGTCTAGGTGTTGGGTTGATTTTTATGATTGTAATTCAGTTATTTTCGTCACACCTAGTGCTTCTTTTTGGTGGCGAAGAATTGCTTCAATATACCGACACTTTAAAATTTTTGAGCCTTTTAACACCTCTTGTTTCTGTTACATTTATTCTCGGTAGTTGTGGTTTGGTGGCATTTGGTTTTTTTAAGGAATACAATTTTTCGCTGTTATTTTCATCTATTGTTTACCTTGTCGTAGTATTATTTTTATATTTAATGGATGAAATCACATTTTGGAACTTAATTTATTTAAGAGTTTTTTCAGATTTTGTTCTTGTAGCTATAAGAGCATTTTATACCATTAATAGAAAAGTTCTATTTCAAAAAAATAATGTATAATGAGAGGGAAGGTTTTATTTTTACTACTCTATTTTCCTATTTTTCTACCGCTGCTCATTTTTACGCAAGTTCCAATACTTCTTAAAGTATTGTTTTCGCTTAATTTTGGGGTATTATTTGTAATGACCTCCGTTTATCTTTTTAAAGACAAAAGATACTCTCCGATTTTCGCGGCTTTTCTTGTATTTAACTTGCTATTTTTTATAATAGCTCCAATGCTTCAAATACATGATGTTTTTGTTTCAGACGATTTAAGTATGATCACAAAGCTTATCTACAAAGAGCACTTAATGGTTAAAACCAATATTTTTATACTGATCTTCAATGTGGTGTTTTTTGTAGCATATCAGTATTTCAGTTCAAAAAAAATCACTTTTAAGCCATACAAACAAGACAAATATCTCCCTTTACACATATTTATTTTATTTGGAGTTTGCGTATTGATTTTTGCTTTTAATTTCGAATATCTTCAAACAGAGTATATTGAAAGTAATTATAAAGTAGATAAAGATTTATCAAAATCAGCATTATTACTTAAAGAGAAAATACTTTTAATGATTCCGTTTCCCGTATTTCTTTTGAGCGTTTATTATATAAAGAACGCAAAAAAGAAAAGCTATAACTATTACATTATAATTGTTTTATCTGTACTGCTTTTAATACTACTACTTGCTATAAAAAACCCATTAACTGAAAAACGGAATGCATTAGGTCCTATTTATTTGACCATAATATTTTTCTTAATTCCAAAATTGCTTAATTCCAACTTTAAGGCATTGCTCTTTTTGTTTTTTTCAATGGTACTCATATTTCCAACCATTTCTCTTATAACCCATTCGGGTTATTCATTAGCAAAATTAAGAGAGAAGCCTGAATTATTATTGTACCAATTAAAAAACCATGGTATCACCAATACATTTACCACATTAAATTACGATGCTTTTATAAATTTTGCAGCCACCATAGAATATGTAGAAAGAGATGGCTTAACTTATGGAGGGCAATTGTCTGGTGGTGTGTTTTTCTTTGTACCAAGAATAATATGGACCAGCAAACCTATTTCCTCTGGAGAATTTGTAGGAGAATATTTGAAAGCTGAATATGGCCACCCAAGAAGTTTCACAAACCTCTCTAACCCCTATGTTTCAGAAGGCTATATCAATTTTGGCCTTTTAGGAGTTATCCTTTTTGCAGTAATTTTAGCTTACGGCTTATACTTAATGGTGATATGGATTAATGGATTTGATCCTCTCAAAATTGCGGCTGCATTTTATGCCTCAATGCACATGATCTTTTTTTTAAGAGGTGACTTTACTAACGGTTTTGCGTTTTTAATGGCAACGTTTGTAGTGCTTCTTGTGATACCAAAACTTTACTTTAAATTTTTTAAAGCTTCAATAAAAAAAACAAAATCCGATGCCTAGCCATACTAAAATAGCACGTGGATTATTGCATTTTTTCTTAATCCTGAATAGCGCTATCTTATTAGTGCCGGATAAATTTAAGGGCATTCCTGTAGTCGGTCTTTTAGCTAGTAGTATATTCTATTTCATTATTGAGAAATCCAGTAGAAAATTTGATTTTAGATTATTCTTAGTGAGCTCGAGCTTCTTTCTTATCTTGCTTTTAAGCATACTCTATTCAGAAGATTTGAGTTACGCTCTAAAAAAACTAGAAACAAGTCTGTCTTTATTTGCTTACCCTTTGGTTTTTGTGCTACTCTATAATTGCAGTAAAAAGATAGATAAAAAATTTATAGAGATCCTAAAGTGGGTGTTTGTAGTTTCGCTGACTTTCTTTTTAGTATCAACCTTTACTTATTATTTTTTAACAGAGCCATTCTACACGTTTAAAAGCACTATTGTACACTATCATACCTTAGTAGACTTAAGAATTATAGGTTATGAGATGCATTCTATTTATCTATCTATGCACATTGGAGTAGGGATTATATTTTTAATTGATATGATGTCTAAAGCGAATGTCAATAAAAGGTTCTATTTTTTGATTTTATTTGCTTTACTATTTGTTTTTATGGCAGTTTTAAACAGAAGAGGTCCAATAATAGCTTTGGTAATGATAGGCCTTATATTTCTCATAAAAAGCAGGCTTAAAGTTAAATTAGCGTTGCCAGTGTTTATACTAACCATTGTTTTTGCATTAACATTGATGCTAACTCCTAAGTTTAATAATATAAATAGATTCAAAGAATTAATAGATATTGAGGCCTTAAATTCAAATCCTAATTCTTCCTCAGCCATAAGGTTGAGTATATATAATTGTGCATTAAAGCAAGCATTTAAAGCACCTGTTTTTGGTTATGGTTGGGGAGACGTTAAGGAAGTTTTAAATGAATGCTATAAAGAAGAAAACCCGAACTTATTATTAAAAAATTATAATACGCACAATCAGTTTTTGAGTATGCTTTTGGCTACAGGAATTGTTGGCCTATTCTTACTCCTTTTTTATTTTTATTTTACCCTTAAATTTTCTAATAAAAACGGAAATCAAGTATTGTTTTTTCTATTATTGTATTTTGGCTTTAACATGCTTTCAGAAAATATATTGGAGCGCGAAGATGGCGTAATATTCTTTTCCTTTTTTGTTAATTTATTTCTTTTTAATTCAGAAATCAAATCAAACAAAATACAAGAGACGGAATAGTGCCATTTATACTATCAAATTTTTATAATGAACATTATACACGTATTAGAAGATTTCTCATTTCAAAGTGGTGGCATTAGAACTGTCGTTTTAGATCTTCATACTAGATTGCTGAATAATAATATCAATTCTAAAATACTTACAACTAAAACTGAGCCTAATGATGATGCCATAAAAGCCGGAGGAGACACTATGCCTTGGCGCTATTCAAAAAACCTAAAGAGCATATTAAAAGGACTACATTTAAACAAACAGGTCGATATAATTCATATTCATGGAGTCTGGATGTATCCACAATATGCTGCAGCTAAATTTGCAAAACAACACAATATTCCCTTTATAATTACCTGCCACGGCATGTACGAACCTTGGTTATGGTCACAAGGCACTTTAAAGAAAAACCTATATTTTAAGCATGTTGTAAAATCTGTGTTTTCAAAAGCGAATTATTTACATGCCATTACCACTAATGAGGCTAATGAAATAAGCGCATTATTCCCTATGACACCTATTGTGGAAATTCCGAATTTAATTGATTCTAACCAAGCCATAAAGAGCGAATACAATGCTAAAGAGAAATATATCCTTTACCTAGGACGACTAGATCCAAAAAAGGGAATAGATTTATTAATTAAAGCTTTTGCAGAAATAGAATCTAAAGATTTTAAGCTTAAAATAGCAGGAAATTTTAATGCTTATAAGCAAGAATTAGATGCGTTAGTCAAAACTCTTAAATTAAAAAATAAAGTTGAATTTTTAGGATTAGTTACAGGAGTAGATAAGATAGAACTTTTTAAAAATGCCTTTGTTTTTGCAGCACCTTCACACTCTGAAGTTGTTGGCATGGTAAATTTAGAAGCAGCAATTTATAAAACACCTGTAATAACCACTTTTCAGACAGGATTAAAAAAGGAATGGTCTAATAATGGTGGGTTTTTAGTCAACCCAGATACAAAAGAACTCACTTTAGCTTTAAAAACGGCGCTAAATTGGACAATAGAACAGAGAAATGAAAACGGATTGAAACTTCACAATTTTGTTCTAAAAAGATATTCTTGGCAATATCGACTAAAGGATTGGATGAATCTTTACCAAAGCATGGTGAAATAGGTGCATCACAATTCAGTTAAAGCAATACAGCAAGAGTTTTTTCAGTTTGCCCCTAAATAAACAAAGTATAGTTTTATCTTTGGTAATTATTTTCGAGTTAATGAAGAGAAGAATATTAGTTACTGGTGGTTCAGGTTTTATAGGAACTAATCTTATTGAATATTATAAAGACCAATACGAAGTCTTAAACCTAGATATTGCTAAGCCAAGAAATAAATCTCATTTTACGTATTGGGAAAATGGAGATATTTTAGATGAAGAGAAGACCATTAAAATTTTTAGTGATTTTCAGCCTCATTACGTCCTGCATATGGCAGCAAGAACTGATTTAGATGGTAAAACTCTTCAAGATTACGCTGCTAACACAACAGGTGTAGAGAACATTATTACCGCTATAAATCAAACAAAATCAATTGAAAAAGTAATTTTTGCATCGAGTAGACTTGTTTGTGAAATAGGATATAACCCAAAAGATGAATTCGATTATAAACCATCTACGATCTATGGAGAAAGTAAGATTATTGGTGAAAAAATTGTCAGGGATTCAAAAAAATTAAATGATAATTGGATTATTGTAAGACCAACTTCACTTTGGGGACCTTGGTTTGATATTCCGTACAAAAGTTTTTTTGACTCTATTAAGCGTAAAGTTTACATGCATCCAAAAGGGAAAAGTATTTATAAAAAATTCGGATTTGTTGGCAACTGCGTATATATACTAGATAAGTTATTAATTGACAATAAATTAAATACCCAAACCATTTACCTTTCAGACTTTAAAACATTAGAAGTTAAGCAATGGGCTGATTTAATATCGAATAAATTTCACGGACACAATGTTAAATCCGTACCTTTATTTGTATTAAAAACATTGGCAGTGTCTGGTGATGTGCTAAAAAAAATTGGTTATAAATCACCTCCGATAACGTCATTTAGGTTAGATAACATCTTGACGAATATGGATTATGATACTACCAAAGTAGAACAGGTTGTTGGTGAGTTACCTTACACTCTAGAAGAAGGGACTGCTATGACTTACAATTGGTATAAAGCGCATAATTAATGTATCAAAATTTAAAAGAATTTAAAGTTCCTGCAGATTTTAGAGGCAGATCTAAAGTTGTTGTTCAGCTTTGGTGGATTGTCGAAAAAACCTTATTTGCCTGGTCTCCACAATTTTTCTATGGCTGGAGAAGGTTTTTGTTGAGGTCATTTGGAGCCAAAATAGGAAAAAATGTACTTATTAGACCTTCAGCAAAATTTACGTATCCTTGGAAAATTTCAATCGGAGATTTCACTTGGATTGGTGAAGATTGTATTTTATATAGCCTCGGAAATATAACAATAGGAAAACATGTCGCTGTTGCACATGGAGTATATTTTAACACAGGGCTTCACGATTATACAAAGGAATCATTTGATATTGACTATAAAGAAGTGATAATAGAAGACGAAGCATGGATAACTAACGATGTTTATATCGCGCCAGGTGTGCGCATTGGCAAAGGTTGTGTTATTGGAGCAAGAAGCAATGTCTTTAAAAATATGCCAGAAGGTTTTATTTGCTACGGAAATCCAGCCAATGCCATAAAAAAGAGAAAGCTTGAAGAATAACATCACCTTCATAAGCCTAAACTATGCTCCTGAAGACACCGCAATTGGATTATATTCTACACAATGGGTAAATTTCTTAAAAGAAGCTGGCTACAATGTTACGGTTGTTACTGCATTTCCATACTATCCTAAATGGGAAATATCTAAAGAATACAAACAAAGAAAGACATTTTTAAAAGAAGAGTTAAATGGCACTACTCTTTTGAGATACAAGCAATACGTACCTAAAAACCCAACATTTCTAAAACGAATAATCCACCTATCGGACTTTACACTTGGATCGTTTATCAACCTCTTTAAAATAAAGGAGTGCGACTTGGTTATTTCCGTTGTTCCGTTTACAACCTCAGTTTTTTTGGGATATATTCAAAAGAAAAGATTTAAGGCAAAATTATGGATGCATATTCAAGATTTTGAATTTGATGTTGCTCTACAAGCTGGTGTAGGAGAAAATAAAAACATTATTTTTTCTTTACTTTTTAAACTAGAAAAATGGCTGTTTTCTAAAGCAGACCTCGCCAGCACTATTAGTTATAGCATGCTAAATAGACTTTCTAAAAAAACGAAATCCGAACAGTATTTTTTACCAAATTGGATTGATGACGAGAAGATTAATCCCGCAAATTCCAAAACACATCACTATTTAAAATCCGAAAAAATCAAAATACTGTATTCGGGCAGTATAGGCGATAAGCAAGACTGGGAAGCATTTATTCAATTTTGTAATGATATTGAAGAACATAAATACGACATAGTTGTCGTTGGTGATGGTTCTAAAAAAGAATGGCTGTTAAATGAAATAAAAGTATTTAATAATGTTAGTTATTATCCACCAGTTCCGTTTGAAGAACTTTCAGACTTATTATGCAGTGCAGATGTTCATATTTTATTTCAAAAACCAGAAGTATTAGATACCGTAATGCCTTCTAAAGTTTTAGGGATGATGGCAAGCGCAAAACCATCTCTAATTATTGGTAATAACAAATCTGAAGTTAAAACTATATTTGAAGCTTCTGGTGCAGGTTTGTTCTTCTCCGAATATACGACAGCAATAGTCGATAGTTTAGAAAGTTTTACGACCAATAAAGAAAAATTAGAGCAGCAAGGCAAAAAAGCGAGAGACTATGTTGTAGAAAATTTTTCAAAAAAGAAAATACTCTCTAATATGCTAAATAAGCTGAAAGAGCTTTAGAATGTCACAATGAATTAGAGGATTCTTATATCTTCATTATTTTAGAGTAAAACATTCTAATTGAAATTATAGTTATGAGATATTATAAAGTATTGCTAATACCATAATTTTGTTTAAATTTAGTAGATGCTAGTGTTAATTGCATCTTTAGTTTAAGTTTGCACATTAGACGCCCTAACCTCATCATAAATAAGAGAATTGAGTTTATTTAAACACGGAAGATATTCAGGATATTTAAGGCCTATTTCATATTTAATTGATTTAACAATCATTAATGGAATAGCGGTGTTTTATTTGCTTAAAGGAAAAGATCCTTTCATTTTTTTAATTTTCATCTCAGTGGGTTGGCTTTTATTGTCTGTTTACTCACAATTTTATGAGGTTTACAGATACACAAGACCGGTAAACATATTGTCACTTATTGTAAAGCAATTGATTTTATTTTTGCTCTTTGTGTTTGCTTTTTCTGGTTTATATCATGAATTGAATTTATACCCAAAACCTATAATAAAATATACACTTCTGTGTTTTCTTAGCATTACTATTTTAAAGTTTACAGTTTATTATTTATTACAGAAGTATCGGGTTTCTTTTGGTGGAAATTATAGATCCACAGTAATTTTTGGTATAAACAAAAAGACAATAGCATTAGAGAATTTTTTTAACAAGAATCCTGAATATGGGTATTTGCACCAAAAGACATTCAATTTTAAAAACAAAGAACAATCATTAAATAATTGCTTTGAATATATCCTTAATGAGGGTATTGACGAGATCTATTGTTCAATTTCCGAACTAACAAACGCGCAAATTGCAGACATTGTAGATTTTGCGGACAATAACCTTAAAATCTTAAAATTTATACCGGATAATAAGGAGATTTATTCAAAAAGATTGCGTTACGAATATTACGACTATACTCCAATCCTTACCCTGAGAACAATTCCACTAGAAGATTCCGTAAACACAATTATAAAACGAGTTTTTGATATCTTATTTTCTAGTATAGTGATTGTCTTTATTTTGTCTTGGTTAACGCCCATAATAGCAATTTTTATAAAAATAGAATCCAAAGGCTCGGTGTTCTTTAAACAATCTAGAAATGGATTTAATTTCAGAGAGTTTGATTGCTATAAATTTAGATCGATGACTCCAAATAAAGACGCGCATTTGTATCAAGCCACAAGAGACGATCAGCGTGTAACCAAAGTAGGTAAATTTATTAGAAAGACTAGTATCGATGAACTCCCTCAATTTTTCAATGTACTTTTTGGTGATATGTCTGTGGTTGGTCCAAGGCCACATATGGTAAGTCATACTAACATGTACGCTAAAAAGATTGATAAATTTATGGTAAGGCATTTTGTGAAACCAGGAATAACAGGGTTGGCACAAACCAGTGGGTTTAGGGGTGAGGTCGAAACGGATAAAGATATTATTGGGAGAGTAAAATACGACATCTTTTATATTGAAAACTGGTCATTACTTCTAGATTTAAAAATTATTGTTCAAACATTTATGAATGCCGTAAAAGGCGATGATAAAGCTTATTAATTTCGCAAATGCAATCACTCGTTTCTATAATAACACCAATGTTTAATGATGAAAACGTTATTAAGGAAACAATAACCAGTGTCGTAAATCAAACTTACCCTTATTGGGAATTACTATTAATTGACGATGGTTCTTCTGATAACACTGTTGAGGTAGTTAGTGAATATTCGAAAGTAGATCCAAGAATTAAATTATTTAAGCATTCTAATAACAAAGGTGCCGCTGAAGCTAGAAATTTAGGAACAAAAATGGCAGAAGGCAAATTCATTGCTTTTTTAGATGCTGATGATCTTTGGAAAGAGAACAAACTAGAGTTACAGGTTAACAGGTTAAATAATAAGATGGCTGATGTGTGTTTTGGAAGTTATGAATGGATCAATTCAAAAAGCGAATTACTAAATAAAAAAGTACAAGCCTTAAAATCGCTTACTTACAAAAAGTTACTTAAGGCAAATTACATTGGTAACTTAACAGGAATCTACAATTGCGAAAGTTTAGGTAAAATATACACTAAAGATTTAAAAAAAAGACAGGATTGGTTATTGTGGTTAGAGGCTTTAAAAAGAAGTGATAAACCAGCAATTGGGATTTCTGAAACAATAGCTTATTATAGGATTACAGAAGGGTCACTATCTTCAAATAAAACAAACCTTATAAAACACAATTTTAACGTTTACAGAATAGGTTTAGGCTTTTCTTATATAAAGTCTTCATTTTACTTAATAAAGTTCTTCTATGAGCATCTATTTGTCAAAAAACGCCTAATTAGGACTATAAACTAGAAACGAATTGTTTTAATTTTCCCGCTTTCGTTCGTTTCAATTTATTTACACGATCATAACTAACGATAATTCCAGGTTCTAAGTAACGTTCCATTTCTTTGGTAATAATTGTTTTCTTATTAAATGAAAGTTCTTCGCGACTCACAAAACGTATTTTAAAATGATTTAAAGCCAATTGTTCGATTATAAATTCAGAGACATTACCATCGTTTTCAATAACACTTTTAGTAATATAGTAAAATGTAAGACCAGCTGCTTTTTTACCACTTGGTAATACGGCAATATCATTCGTTCTGCCTGTTAAATGTTTTAGAATGGGTTTTCTATTTGAGCTTTTTTCAGAAAGACAACCAATATCGCCAATATCATAGCGAATAAAAGGGTGTGCTTTATTATAGAAAGAAGTAATTACAATTCTACCTTCTTGTCCATGTGGTAAGATATTATCATTTTCATCTAACACTTCAACATAGAGCGTTTCACTATTTACTTGCCATTCATCATTAGTATTTTGAAAAGCAATTAAATCTAATTCTGATGCACCATATTCATTAACTACAGGCACACCAAATTGAGTTTCCATTAAAAATCTATCATCTTCAAAAAGCATTTCAGAAGTGACAATACAGACTTTAAGGCTTGGACAAATAGTATTTAAAACAACATCTTTTTGTTTTAAATACTTAGCAAATTGCACAATAGGGCTCGTATAGCCATTTATAAACTCAAATTTCGAAGTTTTAAATTTTGCCAAAGTTTTTTCAAAAGCACTATCACTTAAATCAAAAACTGAAAACCGATACCTATTACTAAACCAATCTTTTAAACGTTCTTTGTAATAGCCTTTTTTATCTAGTGGAATCCCATAAAAGCGCGCCTGCATTGAGGTGTTAAAGTCAATACCATACCAAGAGAAGCGATTCATAATTTCAGCCCAAGTCATGGCATGACACCATTTGTCTTTTGAGAAAATAAAAGGATCACCAGAACTTCCAGAAGTTTTATTTAAATACACATTCTTCGAAGTATATCCTTGGCTTAACCTTTGTTTAATTGGTTGTTGCAAATGACGTTTGGTCATTATTGGGATGGAATTCCAATCATTTAAATCAATAGATTCCCCAAACGATTTGTAAAATGAATTATGCTCTAAATGATAAGAGACGATGTTTTTTTTTTGTTGCTTTATATAAATATTGAAATCTTCATCCGATTTATTTTGAATTTCAGACAAAGTCTGTTTTGCCTTGTCAATATCAAAGCCATTTACTTTTAAGGAAAAATCAAATAGTCGCAAAGTGTTTTTAAGTCATTAAGGTTTCTGTAAATTAATTGTTTTTTCAACTCAAAACCAATTATTTTTGCCCAAACAAATTATAAAAATGAATATTTTAGTACTTGGCTCTGGCGGAAGAGAACATACATTTGCATGGAAAATTGCTCAAAGTAAGCGTTGTAAAAATTTATTTGTTGCTCCAGGTAATTCAGGAACCTCAGCAATAGCAACTAACCTAGCCATAAGTGTAATGGATTTTGTAGCTATTAAATCTGCTGTATTAGAGCACAACATTGATTTAGTTGTTGTTGGCCCAGAGGACCCTTTAGTACAAGGTATTCACGATTTCTTTTTAGAAGACGAAGCACTAAAAAATGTTGCTGTTATTGGACCTCAAAAAGCAGCCGCAGAATTAGAAGGCAGTAAAGAGTTTGCTAAAGAGTTTATGATGCGTCATAACATTCCTACCGCGGCTTATGAGAGTTTCACCAAGGATAATGTAGAGGAAGGGTATAAGTTTTTAGAAACCCTTAAAGCACCTTATGTATTAAAAGCAGATGGTCTGGCTGCAGGAAAAGGTGTTTTAATTCTTAACGATTTAGATGAAGCAAAAGCCGAACTAAAAAGCATGCTGGTTGATGCCAAGTTTGGAGATGCTAGCAATAAGGTTGTTATAGAAGAGTTTTTAGATGGTATTGAGCTAAGTTGTTTTGTTTTAACCGATGGTAAAGACTATAAAATTTTACCGACAGCAAAAGATTATAAAAGGATTGGTGAAGGAGATACAGGCTTAAACACAGGCGGAATGGGAGCAGTTTCACCAGTGCCTTTTGCAACGAAAGTATTTTTAGATAAAATTGAAAACGAAGTTGTTAAACCTACGGTTGAAGGTTTAAAGAAAGATAAGTTACCTTATGTTGGCTTTATTTTTATTGGTTTAATTAAAGTTGGTGACGAGCCAAAAGTTATTGAGTATAACGTTAGAATGGGTGATCCAGAAACTGAAGTGGTTTTACCAAGGTTAAAAACCGATTTGGTCGAAGTTTTTGAAGCCATGGCAAACCAAACACTTTCAGAAGTGACCATAAATATTGACGAACGTGCTGCAACAACTGTGATGTTAGTTTCTGGTGGTTATCCAGAAGCTTATGAGAAAGGTAAAGAAATTACAGGAGTAGAAAAGATAACAGATTCAATAGTATTTCACGCTGGAGCAATAGAGCATGAAGGTAGGGTTGTAACTTCTGGCGGACGCGTAATGGCAATTACATCTTATGGAAACACGTATCATGAAGCCATAAAAAAATCTTACCAAAGTATAGAAAATCTACATTTTGATAAGATGAATTATCGTAAGGATATTGGTTTTGATTTATAAACCAAAAATGTATTATAGGTAAGAGTGAGAAGTAATACTTTTATTCTCCTCTCCATTATCATTGTATTTTTTGAGTTGTAGCATCCAATAAGTAAATGCAACGAAGCCTATAGCCATAAAAATCCATGACATAATGTTAGCAGAAAACCAGCTTTCTAACTCTAAAGATCTAAGAGCATCAAAAGGTGCAAATAAGACATCAACAAATAAATCTTGTATTCCGTAAAAGAAATCCTTCATAACTTTATAAATTTACATCAGTTCTAATTTAAAATTATTCAGTTAAAAAAGAACAATTTTTACCAAGTAATTTTAAATTCGAAATGATATCGAAGGGCAAAAATACAAAAAGAGATTGAGACTGTTAGAAATGTGCGGTTAGAATTTTTATAGACTATTTTTGGTTCAGAATGAGATAAAATTTTTAAGCATAGCATCGCTACGGTTCAAAATTTTACGAAAATTATGCCCAAAACGAGGCATAAAATTTTAAATGGCATATTTTTTATCAGTCTCTCTATGATTACAAGCATTTTTAGTAAATCTAAGCCTATAAACTTTATAATAGTTGCGGTTTTTGTCATTTTGCTTTTTGTAATTACAAATTTCAATCTGCTTTTTAATAATTTTAATAGCGCTTTAACAACTTCGTTTAATCTAGGAATTACATTGTTTTTAATTTTTTTAGTTGATTTTGTTGTTTCAAAAAATAGCTTAACTCAAAATAACAGTTATGCTATTATGACTTTTGGGTTGCTTTTTGGAATGTTTCCTCAGGCTATGAAATATTCAGATTTATTATTGTCAAATCTGTTTGTGCTTTTTGCCTTGCGACGATTAATAAGCTTGCATTCCAAGCTTGATATTAAAAAGAAACTTTTTGATGCTGCCTTTTGGATTGCACTAGCAACGTTATTTTATTTCTGGTCAATGCTATTTTTTGCACTGGTAATTGTGGCGTTAATTTACTATTCTCAAAATGATATAAAAAACACTATTATTCCATTTGTGGGTATTGCATCGGTTGCGGTATTATTGATAACGTATAATATTTTAGCGCACGATGTATTTATTAGACCATCTAATTTTGACCGACATGCTAGTTTAGATTATACATCCTATAATAGTCTCGAAAGCGTAATTAAACTCACTGTTTTGTTTACAGCGCAATTATGGATACTCACCTATTTTTTTAAAACACTACCAGATAAGAACAAAAAATTAAGACCTTCGTATTTTCTTATTGCTTGGGCTTCTATTATAGCTATTTTAGTTGCCATTATAGCACCAGTAAAAAATGGGAGTGAGTTTTTATTCTTATTTGCTCCGTTTTCAATAATTATGGCAAATTATATCGAAATTATTTCAGAACGTTGGTTTAAAGAAGTATTTGTATCATTATTAATTATTACACCGATAATTGCTTTATTGTTGTAGTTTATTGCCAAAAGCTAAATCACCAGCATCACCTAATCCAGGTATAATATAACCCTTATCATTAAGTGTTTTGTCTATTGCAGCAATCCAAAGATGTGTATTTGAGTCAAAAGTGTTGGCAATAAAATCGACACCTGTTTGTGCGCCAATAACACTCACTAAATGAACGGCTGCAGGAGTGCCAAAGGGCTTTAAGGCTTCAAAGGTTGCCACCATAGATTGCCCAGTGGCTAACATTGGGTCAGCTAAAATCAAAGTTTTTCCCTCTAGACTTGGACAAGCCAAATATTCAACTACAATTTCAAAACTTTCTGGATTGTGCTTGTGTTGTCTGTAGGCTGAAATAAAGGCATTTTCAGCCGCATCAAAATAATTAAGTAAGCCATTATGAAGGGGAACACCAGCTCTAAGTATAGAACACAATACAATATCATTTTTATGTAAATGAGTATTAGAAATACCTAATGGAGTTTCAATATGACGTGCTTCAAAATGAAGCGACTTACTCAACTCGTAACCCAAAACTTCACCAATACGTTCAATATTTCGTCTAAAACGCATGCTATCTTTTTGAATATTTTTATCTCTAATTTCAGAAATGAAGGTGTTTAAAACTGAAGGAATCTCTGAGAGGTTGTGAATTTGCATACAATGTCGTTTTGTTAAATGGCTAAGTTAATAATTCATACTATATTTGCATAGTATAAATCCATTTCAAGATGTTTTCACAAAAAGCTAACGCAATATTACAAGATGTAATTAAAACCTACAAAGTTTTAAATACTGTAGATCAACCTTTTACCAACAAATACGATAAAAACGAGGATTTAATCGCACATTTATTATACAGAAAGTGTTGGATTGATACCGTACAATGGGCTTACGAAGACATTATTAGGGATCCAAACATCGATCCGGTTGCAGCTTTAAAGCTAAAACGTATGATTGATGCTTCTAACCAAGATAGAACAGATACTGTTGAGTTTGTTGATAGTTACTTTTTAAACAAATACAAAGACGTTACCGCAAAGTCAGATGCCAAAATCAATTCTGAAAGTCCGGCATGGGTAATAGATAGACTTTCAATTTTGGCACTGAAAATTTACCACATGCATATTGAAACAGTAAGAGAAGATGCTAGTGATGCTCACAAAGACGCTTGTCAAACGAAACTAGATGTTCTGTTAGAGCAACGCGTAGATTTAAGCACTGCTATTGATGATTTATTAGAAGATATCTCTAATGGGGATAAGTACATGAAAGTTTACAAACAAATGAAAATGTACAATGACGATGAACTTAACCCTGTTTTAAGAGGGCAGAAGTAATTTGCCACCCTGAACTAGTTTCAGGATTTCATGTTCTGAACTAAATGCCAAAACCAAAACACATACTAGTCATTAGGTTTTCTGCTAT